>VFSW01001164.1_pt1 | contig 39633 bp, 33 predicted proteins | sample 5358111 | NCBI WGS metagenome assembly VFSW01 (sample SAMN11554181, study PRJNA540505) | mine drainage metagenome | isolation source: sediment from site ElyBrook_90M | place: USA: Ely Copper Mine, Vershire, VT | collected 2017
CCCTGCAGGTTCGTACGCACCATACCCGCCAACCCCCATTGGCATGGCCTCCATGGCGGTGGCCATGAGCGGCGGCGAGCAAACCCCATCCGTCCTGCTGGTGTTCTCCAGCGCCACTCCGGGCGACGACGCGCAGGTTACGGAGCGCAAGCGCATCCTCGCCATGCTGGATCTGCCGCGCCCGGAAATGATCATCAACGCCTGGGTGATGCAGAACTCCAGCGCCAACCCCAAGGCGATGGGCGCGTTCAGCAACGCCGTCAACGACCTGGTGGCCCAGTATAACAGCCAGGTGGAAAACGTCGTGCTCCTGGGCTATAACAACGTCAGCGAGCAAATGGCCAAGGCCGGTGGCGACGAGTATTTCGATCGGCGGTTCTATCATTACATTCACGACCGGTTCGTAGCCGGCGCTTCCTCGGCCCCCCCTGCCCAGGGCGTTCAGAACGCCGCCCAGCAGTTCCTGGATCACAGCCCGGCCACGCTGGCGGATTCCCCCGAGCAACTCGCCAAGTCCGATATTTGCGCCAGGGAACGTTACTGCCTGGGCTACGATCTGTTCCTGCCCGTGGCGCCGCGCCTGACCGATCTCCTGCTGGCGCTGATTGCCGCCCGGAACCCGTATGCCTCCGCCAACCAATCCATTGACGCGATTGAAGCGCGTCCCGGCGGTCTCCAGGCTCCCGTGGATGAACACTTCTGCGTGGGCCTGCCCAAGGGTCCCATTCGCGACCGGTGTGCCGCCATTTGGAGGAATCTGGACCTGGGCCACGAGCCGCGGCCGCCCAGTCCGGCCAATTGCGTGTCCCTGGACCGCGACGGGATGCTCAGGTCGCTGATGGCTTCGGATGCGCACGTGCCTCGCATGCAACTGGAATGCTTCCGTGAGGCGGCCGCCGTGTACCTGGCCACGGATGCTCCGGCATCCGGCAGCCCTATCGGAGTGGGTCCGCTGCGCGCCGCAGTCGCCGATTTCCTGTTCAACTACAAAATGAGCCAGCAGTATCCGCACGAATTCGCGTGGTATGAACTGACCCAAAGCGCCGATACGCTGAACGCGACGCTCAGCCCGCTGATCGACGCATTCAATCGCGACGTCACCACCTTTCAGACGTTCATGCGCGCCGACCTGCAATACCAGGTGGAGCGCTTGAACAACGAGCACGACGAGCGCTGTTGCGTGAAGCGCCTGTTCGGGCTGGACAAGCCTTCCTTCTTCAACGATGGCCTGGTTACGGTGCGCACCATATCCGGCCAGTGGACCTATGTCAACACCACCTCGCGGAGCTTTCTGGATGCCAGCAGCGCACCCTCGCTATCCACGTTGTTGAACAACATTGCCGCTCCTGGAGCGAGCGCCGCCCCCAATGCCTCGCCACTGGCCGCCGCTCTCGGCACGGCCGCCGCGGCGCCGGGGATTCAGAACAGCGCGGCGCTGCTGTCCGGCGTCCTGAATTCCTATCAGACCACCTACGCGCAGGTCGGCCGGTCGCTGCAGATCTCGGTCATCCCGCGCAGCTTGAGCAGCGCTTCGTCGGCGGAACTGGCCATCACCTTGAATGCCGACGAGGCCGCCGGAGGCGTCACCTATTCGGGCGGACCGGCCAACGGCCAGCAGCCCAACACGTCCGCCGTGGCCAACCACGACACGGCCACCCGCGTCCGCGTGCAGTCCCTCAAGCTGTTCGACGTTTCGTCGTTCTCCGCCATCGTGCAGCGTTCCCGGTCGCGCTTCCCGCTGCTGCCGCCCTTCGTGGAGATCCCGTATATCGGGACGTTCGCCGGCATCCCGATCCCGGCCGCGAAGGAATACCACAGCAGCTTCGCGGTGATCAGCGCCATGGTGGTGCCCACCGCGGCCGACATCGGGTACGGCCTGCATTTCACCATGGATCGCGTGGTGGATGGCGACGCGGGTCCCTGCAGCTATGTGAAAGGCTCGGCGGGGGCCGATACCGCCACGCCGTGCCGCTTCCGGCGGGCTGTTTCACTCCGCGACCTCGACCACCAGCCGGTCAAGGATTACAACCATCTCATGGTGTACTGCCTGGCCACGGTCAATGGGTCGCGCTACTTTGGGTCGCGCCACTCGGTTGCTCCCTTGCGGGTGGAGCTTGCTGCCCCCGACGTCTGCGCGAATCCGACGTTCGACAGCGTGCCCCGCGAATATATCGAGTAACCGCTACATCCGGGCAGCGTCCGCCATGGACCACCAATCCGGGTGGGAGGCGCTCCAGTTGCACACCGGCGGCGGCGCCAGCCAGTCCATCCCGGGATCGCCGATGGGGGCGCCCGGGGGCGCTTCGGGCGCCGGCATGGGCTCGGCGGCGTCCGCGGGCCGCTCCAGGAACCGCTTGATGTCGGCAGCCAGTAACGCGTGCTGCGCCTGGTCGGCCTCGCCGGCGGCTGCGCCACCCTTGAGGCGCGCCCCCAGCCTGGCGAGCTTCCACGAAGCCACGGCGCGTACCTGGCTGTTGGACGCGGCGGTGGCCAGCCACATCATGCGATCCACCAGCACGCGCTCCTCGGCGCGCCGGATCTCGGCTTCATAAGGCGATGCCGCGGGCGCGTCGAACGTGGCTTTGGTCAGGCGGTCGATGACCTCTTCAAGGCCGGGCAGCGCCGGATCGGCCGCGTGCTGCGCCACCATGCGCGCGGCGCGCTCCAACTCCAGCACGAAGCCGACGGTCACATCCGCCGCAATCGTGCCGGGGCTGAGCGGATCGAACGCCTCGCCGGTGGTCCGCGGAAACAACTCCCGGTGGCGGCCGAAGCCCGGCGGCCGCGGCGGAATCGCGTCCAGCACCTGCCGCGGCACCGTCAACTCCGCGGGCTTCAGGGTCCGCGCCAGCGCTTCCAGCGCCTTGCGCTGGTTGGCGGCCGTCTCCCACTTCACCGGCGTGCGCCCGTCGCCGCGCATGGCATAGACGAAATCCTGCCCGCCGATGCTGGACGCGGCCGATTCCACCGAGTAGCGGTGATACATGAAAATGGGCGCCAGGGCCTCCTCGATGGTCGCCATGGGCGCGCCGCCGCGGATGGTGTGCTCGCCCAGCCGGTTGAGCGCCGCGCGGCGGATCCGCATGATGCGGTTCAGCTCGTCCGCCTGGTTCACCCCGTTCGACCATTGATCCACCCGCGGATGGATGTCCGTATCCTGGTTGGTGAAGTACCGCAGGTCCTTGCTCCAGGCTTCGTCCAGGATGCGCGCCAGCGCCGCCGGGTCGTCGCCCGCCGGAAACTGGCGGTACCCGTAATTGATGGCTACTTTGTCCCACTCGCCGATCCGCGCGGGATACGCCTGCGACAGGTCGATGGAGCCGTCGTCCAGCAGTTTCTCCCGCGGATGCGGGTAATCCATCACCGAAATCCATCCCTGGGTGCTGTCGTAGTAATTGTGACCCAGGCCCAGCGTATGGCCGACCTCGTGCGCGGCCAGTTGCCGCACGCGCGCCAGCGCGGTCTGGTACAGGATCGCGGGCTTTTCGTCGCCCTTGGTGTACGGCGAAAGCAGGCCTTCGAAAATCAGGTAATCCTGCCGGTCGCGCAGCGAGCCCAGCGTGACCGTGCCCTTGATGATTTCGCCGGTGCGCGGATCGCTCACCGTGCCGCCGAGACTCCAGCCGCGCGTGGAGCGGTGTACCCAGTTGATCATGTTGTAGCGGATGTCCATGGGATCGGCGCCTTCCGGCAGCACCGCCACTCTGAAGGCGTTCCGGAATCCGGCTGCTTCAAAGGCCTGGTTCCACCAACTGGCGCCTTCGATGAGCGCTTTGCGCACGTCCTCGGGCGCGCCCGGATCCACCCAGTACTCAATGGGCTTCACCGGCTCGCTGATGGCCGCGTTGGGGTCCCGCTTCTCCAGGCGATGGCGGTGCAGGTACCGCCGCACCATGGGCTCGCCGATGGGCGTGCTGTAATCGACGAAAGCCATGCCGCCGTACCCGGCGCGCGGATCGTCCAGGCGCGGGCGGTAGTTGTTATCGGGCAGTTCCACCAGCGAGTAATGCTCGCGCAGCGTAACGGCCTCGGCCGTGGGTGTGACGCTGGCCACGGTTCCGGAGAACAGCCCTCCGCCGAAGCCGCGTCCGCCCCGCGGGGCCGCGCCGGGGGCGGGAACCTGGATGGGCGGCGGTCCCTGCACCGGGATGAAGCCGCCGCGTCCGGCAGTGGGTTCGTTGGTGAAGGTCAACAGCGTTTCGATCTCGGTGTTCTTGGGGAAGGCCTTGGTACGCGGCAGATAGATGGCGCTGCGCGTCTTGTCCACCTTGTAGGCGCCCGCGCCGCGCGAAAGGGCGCGGCCGGCGAGCGCGCCGTCGCGCACGAAGAAATCGGTGGCGTCCACCAGCACGCGGTTGTCCGTCGCGGCGCCCACCGGGAAACCCCACAGGACGGACTTGGCGAACGAGTCCGCCACCGAGCGCCTTTCCGCGGGATTCGGGCTGGAGGAACGGAACGCCTGGTTCCCCTGGACCAGCAGGACCTTTGGACCCACGCGTTCAAACGAGACCACCTTGCCGCCTTCCTCCATCCCGCGGTCCAGGCCGATGTCGTTCGAGCCCAGCCCCGCGGCCAGGCCCGTGACCAACAGGAAATCGTCGTTCCAGCGCGAGATCTCGAGCCACAGGCTGCCGCTGCGCTCATCCCAATACAGGGGGAAATAGCCGGCCAGCCGGTGCATGCCGGCGGTGCGCTCCTCGATCGTGGATATGTGGCCGGCCCCCGGGCGCTCCCCGCCGGATGGCTGCGCCGCGCAGGGCCGCGCGCATCCGAACGTCAGACAGATGGAAACCGCTGCGATTAGAAATGCTCTTGCCATCCTTTGCATCCTCAAGGCTCCATTGTAGCGGCGAGCGGCTGCCCGGCCATTTTGCACCAGAAGCTCTGTTACTATGTTTAGGCGGCGAACATGTCATCGGCGGCCGGCGCCGGCGGCGGAACCGAGGTTCTCAATGCACCTGCACCCGATTGATGTCGCGATCATCCTGCTCTACGTGGCGGCTTCCGTGATCCTGGGCTACTGGGTCTCGCGCCGCGCCTCGCGCGACACCAAGGCTTATTTCCTGGGCGGCAACACTCTGCCGTGGTACTTCCTGGGCGTCTCCAACGCCTCCGGCATGTTCGACATCGCCGGCACCATGTGGCTCGTCTACCTGTTGTTCATCTATGGGCTGAAGAGCGTCTGGATCCCCTGGCTGTGGCCCGTGTTCAACCAGATTTTCCTGATGGTCTACCTCTCCGCGTGGCTGCGCCGCTCCAATGTGACCACCGGCGCGGAATGGATCCGCACGCGCTTCGGCTCGGGCCGCGGCGCCGGGCTTTCCCACCTGATCGTGGTGATCTACGCGCTGGTCAGCGTCATCGGCTTTCTCACCTACGGCTTCAAGGGCATCGGCAAATTCGCCACTGACTTTCTGCCCTGGCATCTCTCCGCCAACCAGTACGCTCTGATCCTGATGGGCATCACCACCTTCTACGTCGTCAAGGGCGGCATGTTCAGCGTGGTCATTACCGAGGTGTTGCAGTTCTGCATTCTGTCCGTCGCCTCGGTGGCCATCGGACTCATCGCCATCGCCCGCGTTTCCCCCGAGGCGCTGCGCCGCGCCATCCCGGCGGGCTGGGAGCAGATCTTTTTCGGCTGGCGTCTGAACCTGGACTGGTCGGGGCTGATCGCCGCGGTCAACACCAGGATCGCCGGGGACGGCTACGCCCTCTTCGGAGCGTTCTTCATGATGATGCTCTTCAAGGGCATCCTGATCAGCATGGCCGGACCGGCGCCCAACTACGACATGCAGCGCATCCTCTCCACCAGGAATCCGCGCGAAGCTTCCATGATGAGCGCCATGGTGAACGTGGTGCTCAACGTGCCGCGCTATTTCATGATCACCGGCCTCACCATCCTGGCCCTGGTGTTCTATAGCGGCCGCATCCGCGCCATGGGCGCCGCCATGGACTTTGAGATGGTGCTGCCCGATGCGCTCAGCCATTTCGTTCCCGCCGGCCTGCTGGGCGTCCTGGTGGCGGGCCTGCTGGCGGCCTTCATGTCCAACTTCGCGGCCACCGTGAACGCCGCGCCGCCTTATCTGGTCAACGATATCTATCGTAAGTACGTCAACCCGCACGCCAGCGAGCGGACTTACCTGCGCCTGAGTTACGTGGCCTCCTTCGGCGTGGTCGTGCTGGGCATTACCTTTGGATGGTTTGTAACTTCCATCAATACCGTGATCCAGTGGATCGTCTCGGCGCTCTGGGGCGGTTACACGGCATCCAACGTCCTGAAGTGGTATTGGTGGCGCTTCAACGGCTACGGTTATTTCTGGGGTATGGTCACCGGCATCGCCGGCTCGCTCGTCATTCCCTGGGCGCTGCCCGCCGTTTCGCCGCTGAATTCGTTTCCCATCATTGTGGGCATTTCGCTGGTCGGCTGCATCGTCGCCACGCTGAAAACCCGGCCCGAGGACGACGCGGTGCTCATGGATTTCTACAAGCGTGTGCGGCCCTGGGGCTTCTGGGGTCCCATCCGCGACAAGGTCATGCGCGCCGATCCCTCCTTCAAGCCCAACCCGGATTTCGCGCGCGACATGTTCAATATCGTGGTGGGCATCGCCTGGCAGACCAGCCTGGTGGCCTTCCCGGTGTACATCGTGATCCGGCGCTACCAGGTCGCCGCGTACGCCTTCGCCGTGATCGCGGTGACTTCCATCCTGCTGAAGTTCACCTGGTACGACCACCTGAAGAAGATGGAAATCGAAGAGACTCGCGCGGCCGCCGCGGAGCCGGCGCGGCCGTAGGAGACTAGATCCCGTCGATCCGCCGTAGTTCGTCCGCGCTGAATTCCAGACTGCCCAGCGCGCCCACGCATTGCTCGATCTGCTCCACGCGGCTCGCCCCCACCAGCGCGCTGGCCATGGCGCCGTGCCGCAGCACCCAGGCCAGGGCCATCTGCGCCAGGCTCTGGCCGCGCTGCCGGGCGATCCCGTGTAAAGCCCGCGCCTGCGCCAGGCGCTCCTCGCTCACATCCGCCGGCTTCAGGAACGTGCCGGGCTTCGAGGCGCGCGAGCCTTCCGGGATGCCCCCCGTGTAGCGGTCCGTCAGTAGGCCCTGGGCCAAGGGGGAGAACGCGATGCCGCCAATGCCGTCCGCCGACAGCCGGTCGAAAAGTCCTTCCTCGGCGGTGCGCACGAACATCGAATACTTCATCTGGTGGATCAGGCACGGCGTGCCAAGTTGCCTCAGCGCCGCCGCCGCGCGCGCCGTCTGTTCCGGGCTGTAATTCGAAATACCCGCATACAGCGCCTTGCCCGCGCGCACGGCGCTGTCCAGCGCGGACATGGTCTCCTCGATGGGCGTCTCCGGATCGGGACGGTGCGAATAGAAGATATCCACGTATTCGAGGCCCATGCGGCGCAGGCTCTGGTCGAGACTGGCCAGCAGATACTTGCGCGACCCCCACTCGCCGTAAGGCCCCGGCCACATCAGGTAGCCGGCCTTGGTCGAGACGATCAGCTCGTCGCGCCACGCGCCCAGGTCCGCGCGCAGCGCCCGCCCGAAATTCTCCTCGGCCGAGCCCGGCGGCGGCCCGTAGTTGTTGGCCAGGTCGAAGTGCGTGATGCCCAGATCGAAGGCCCGGCGCAACATGGCGCGCATGTTTTCGAATGCGTCCACGCCGCCGAAATTGTGCCAGAGGCCCAGTGAGATGGCCGGCAGGCGCAGGCCGCTCGCGCCGCACCGGCGGTATTGCATGTTGTTGTAGCGCTGCTGGCCGGGAATGTACATAGCTTCAGCCCAGGGTGGCTTCCACCGCCACTTCCGTGCGCCCATCCGCGGGCGCGGGAACTACGTCGCCGGCCACGGGCCGGCCGTCCACGATCAGGGTCACGCCGTTTCCCGGACCTTGGCGCCGCACCGTGACGTTGTATGTCACCCCGCGGAACCGGCGCACCGCCCGGAAGCCCGTCCAGCGCTCCGGAATCACCGGCGCGATCCGCAAGCCGTCGTAGGCCGGCCGTATGCCCAGAATCCACTGCGTGATGGCATGGTAATTCCACGCCGCCGTGCCGGTGAGCCAGGAGTTCTTGGCTTCGCCGTGGGTGGGAGCGTCGCGCCCCGCGATCATCTGCGCGTAAACGTACGGCTCGCAGCGGTGCACGTCGCTGATCGGCTCGCGCGCCGAAGGATTGATGCGCGAATAATAATCGTGCGCGCCCTCCCCGTTGCCCGCCATGGCCTCCGCGATCGTCACCCACGGATTGTTATGACAGAAAATCCCTGCGTTCTCCTTGTAACCCGGCGGGTAAGACGATATCTCGCCCAGTTGCAGATAATAGCGCGAGTAAGCCGGCTGCTGCAGCACGATGCCGTGCGGCGTGGCCAAATGCTTCCGCACCGAGTCCAGCGCGCGGCGCGCCAGCCCGTCCTCGAGGCCGATGCCCGCCAGCACGCAAAACCCCTGCGGCTCGATGAAGATCTTCCCCTCCGCGCACTCCCGCGACCCGACCTTGTTGCCGGAATCGTCGTAGGCGCGCAGGAACCACTCCCCGTCCCAACCGTGCCGGCGGACGGTCTCTTCCATGCGCGCGCCCTCGGCCAGGTAGCCCGCCGCTTCATCCGCGTGGCCGCTGTGCCGCGCGATCGCCGCCAGTTCCTTCGCCGCCAGCACGAACAATCCGCCGATGAACACCGACTCCGCCACCTTGCCGTCCTTATTCGTCGTGGTCTGGAACGATTGGCCCGGCGTGTCGGAGAAACAGTTCAGGTTCAGGCAATCGTTCCAGTCCGCGCGGCCGATCAGCGGGAGCCCGTGCGGCCCGAGGCGCTCCAGGGTGTAGCCGATGCTGCGCTGTAAGTGCTCGTAGAGCGGTTGCTCGGAGCCGGGCTGATTGTCATACTGTACCGGCTCACCCAGAATGCTCCAGTCGCCCGTCTCTTTCAGGTACGCCGCCACGCCCAGAATCAGCCAGTGCGGATCGTCGTTGAAGTTGCCGCCGACGTCGTTGTTGCCCTTCTTCGTCAGGGGCTGATACTGGTGATAGGCGCCGCCGCCTGGAAGCTGCGTGGCCGCCAGGTCGAGGACCCGCTCGCGGGCGCGCTCCGGCGCCATGTGCACGAAACCCAGCAGGTCCTGGTTCGAGTCCCGGAAGCCCAGTCCCCGCCCGATGCCGGATTCATAGAACGACGCCGACCGCGACATATTGAAGGTCGCCATGCACTGGTAGGCGTTCCACACGTTCACCATGCGGTCCGTGTGGATATCCGGCGTGTTTACCTGGCAGATGCCCAGCAGGCCGTTCCAGTAATCCCGCAGCTTCCGGAACGCGGCGTCCGCGTTTTCCCTCGCCAGATAGCGCGCGATCGCCGGCCTGGCCGCCTTCTTGTTGACGATCTGCGAATCCGGCGGATCGAACTTCTGGTCCCGGGGGTTCTCCTGGTAGCCCAAAACAAAAAGGATCTGCCGTGTTTCGCCCGGATCCAGCACCAGCCGCACATGGTGCGACCCGATGGGCGCCCATCCGTGCGCCACCGACCCGTACGATTCGCCGCGCTCCACCGCCGCCGGCCGGTCCCATCCGCGCGCGGGACCCAGGAATGCCTCGCGCTGCGTGTCGAATCCCGCCAGTTCCCCCGAGCACGCGAACCAGGCGAAGTGATCCCGCCGCTCGCGGTATTCCGTCTTGTGGTAAATGACCCCGTCTTCGATCTCCACCTCTCCGATGCTGAAGTTGCGCTGGAAATTGGTCGAGTCGTCCTGCGCGTCCCACAGGCAGAACTCGATGGCCGAGAACACCGACAGCGCCGCCCGTGTCAGGCGCTGGTTGGAAAGCGTGAGCTGCCAGATCTCCAGGTTCTCGTCCAGCGGCACGAAATACCGCGTGCTCGCCGCGATGCCCCGGCGTTGGGAGCCGATCACGCTATAACCCATGCCGTGGCGGCAGGTGTACTGTTCCAGGCCGCTGTGCGTCGGCTGCCACGACGGCGACCAGTAGTCGCCGGTCTCGTCGTCGCGCAGGTAGATATAGCGCCCGCCCGTGTCGAAAGGAACGTTGTTGTACCGGTAGCGCGTGATGCGGCGCAGGCGCGCGTCGCGATAGAACGAATAACCGCCCGCGGTATTGGAAATAATGCCGAAGTAAGCCTGGCACCCCAGATAGTTGATCCATGGCAGGGGGGTATCTGGCCGCGTAATGACATACTCGCGATTCCGATCGTCGAAGTAACCGTATTGCATTTTCAGCCCAACCTGTTCATCATCTCGAAACAAACCCGTGAATTATGATAAGGACATTTCCAGGCGCCGGCAAGGCAGGCGTCCGGATCTTCCTCCGCTTTCCATGGCGTGCCGTCCGGCCGCAGCTTCGCGTGCCATTCGCCGTGAACCTTGTCCACCACCTGATTCTCAATGTATTCCCAAGCCCGGTACGCCGCCGTCCGAAAGCGCTCCTCCCCGCACACCTGCCAGGCGTTATAGAAGCCCACCACCGCCTCGGCCTGCGCCCACCAGTGCTTATTGGGATCGATGAGCCGGCCTTGCGATGCCTCGTAAAAAATACTGCCGTCCCGGTCCAGGCCCTCGTCGTACACCGCCGCCGCCATCCTGACGGCCAGCGCCCGCGCGCGCTCCAGCAGCGCCGCCTCGCCCAGCGCTTCCGCCGCTTCCTGAATCAGCCAACTGCCTTCAATGTCGTGCCCGAAGGAAACATGATCGGATAGCGAAGTCCACTGGTTATCGAAGAACAGGCGGAAATGACCGCCGTCCACGATATGATCCAAAGTCGCTTCCAGCAGGCGTTTCAGACTGACACGCAAACCGGGATCGTCCCGGACGCGCAGCATGTTGGTATAAGCTTCCAGCACGTGCAGGTGCGTGTTCATCGACTTGGGGCTATTCGGATCCTTGCCGCTCAGCCGCTGATCTTCCAGCGCGGACCAATCGCGCGCGCGCGCCTCCAGATATCCCCCGTGGACCGGCTCTCCGCTCATCTCTTCGATTAGCCGGTAAAGCCGCTTCGCGTATTCCAGGCTCTCCGCCTTGCCGGTGGCCCGGTAATACTCGGCCATGCCATAAGCGGCGAAGGCCTGGGCATAGGTCTGCTTGCGATCCGAGACGGGATTACCCGCATAATCCAGCATCCAGTAAACACCGCCAAATTCCCGATCCCAGAACTTGCCGGCAACATAGCTGTACGCCCAATCGGCGGTCTCCCGGTACGCCGCGTCGCCCAGCAGGCGCGCCGCGGCGGAAAAGGTCCACAGGATGCGGCTGTTGATGACGGAGGCTCGCGGCGCCTGCCGGTTCACCCGCAGGTCGCAGTCAATCTCGCCATGGAAACCCCCGCGTTCCCGGTCCACGGCGTGCCGCATCCAGAACGGCAGGATGTTCCCGGTCAGCTCCCGCCGGCATCGCGCCGCCCATGCCGCATTGGTAATCATCGGCCGGACCGTTGCAGGTTCCTGTCGATCAGCGCGATCCGCTGCCGCACGCACAAAGCGCTGCGCAGGGGATCGGGCGGCGTGTGCAGCACATAGTCGAGCAGCCGCTCCACGGTGGTCTCCGCCACGTACGTGCGCGTATCCGATGCGCCGTAATAAATATAAACGTCGCCGCCCCGCGCCACCCAGCCGTTCGAGAAGGCCACGTTCGAGACGTCGCCCACGCGTTCCTCGCCGCGCGGCGCCAGAAAGTATCCGCCCGGCCGCGCGGTCACTTCCCACGGTTTGGCCAGGTCGCACAGGAAGCAATACAGGACGTAACGCAATCCGGCCGCCGTGTTGCGCACCCCGTGCGCCAGGTGCAGCCAGCCCTTGGCGGTCTTCAGCGGCGCCGGCCCCAGACCGTTCTTCACTTCGTTGACGGTGTGATATTCGCGGCGGTCCATGATGGTCTCCTCCGCGATGGTGGCGTGCTCCATGCTCCGTGCCAGCCCCCACCCGATGCCGCCGCCGCGCCCCGCTTCGATGAAGCTGTCCTGCGGCCGCGTATAGAACCCATATTGCCCACCGACGAATTCCGGATGCAGCACGCAGTTGCGCTGCTGCGCCGAGGGCGTCCTCAAGTCGTCCAGCCGCTCCCAGGCAGTCAGATCGCGCGTGCGCGCGATGCCGCATTGCGCCACCGCCGACGACAGGTCGCCCGGCGGCGCGGCCGGATCTTTTCGCTCCGCGCAGAACAGGCCGTAGATCCACCCGTCTTCGTGGGCGGTCAGCCGCATATCGTAAACGTTGGTCTCCGGATCCGCGCCCTCCGGCAGGACCACCGGGTAGTCCCGGAAGCGAAAACCGTCCACCCCGCTGGCGCTCTCGGCCACCGCGAAGAACGACTTCCGGTCCGCCCCCTCCACCCGCGCCATCAGGGCGATCTTGCCCTTCCATTCCATGGCGCCCACGTTGAACACCCCGTTCACCGCCTGCCGCTCCAGCAGCAGCGGGTTGGCCGCCGGGTCGAAATCGTACCGCCACGCAAGCGGCGCGTGCGCCGCCGTCAGCACCGGATAGCGGTACCGCCGGAACCATCCGCTGGCCTCCGCAACCGGCTCGTTCGGCCGCCCGGCAAGCTGTTCGTGGTCGCGCACCAGCCCTTCCAGCCGCGCTCGAAACTCGTTCGTCATGGATTCTCCCGGCATCCTCGCGCTGCTTCTGGATTTGTGGATCGCTTTATCATACACTGCGCGGAGCCTCTCCCGCCCGCGCGCCCGCCGCGCCCCGGCGCGGGTAGCCCCGCTCGTTCCGCGTTACAGTAGGAGCGTAAAAGAAACGAGGTGTCGCATGCGATCTCTCCTCTGCTGCGCCGCGCTGACCGCCGCGCTGCTGTCCGCGCAGACTCCCGCGGAAAAAAGTACGCACCCATGGTGGCGCGGCCGGCCCGTTGGGTCCCGGCCCTACACTGCCAATGCCGGGAAAATGCCCTTGATCGCCGTCAAAGGCAACAAGTTCGTCGATCCCCAGGGCAAGACCGTCCTGTTCCGCGGCGTCTCCATATCCGATCCCGACAAGCTCTACGCCCAGGGCCACTGGAACAAGGAGCACTTCGTCAAGGTGAAGGAATTCGGCGCCATGATCGTGCGTATCCCGGTCCATCCCGTGGCGTGGCGCGAGCGAACCCCCGCGGAATATCTGAAACTCCTCGATCAGGCGGTCGAGTGGTGCACGGACCTCGATCTGTACATCGACCTGGATTGGCACTCCATCGGCAATCTCACCACCGGGCTGTTCCAGGACCCTATGTACGACACCTCGCGGCAGGAAACGTACAATTTCTGGCGCACCGCGGCGAGCCATTTCGCCGGCCATCGTACCATCGCCTTCTTCGAGTTGTTCAACGAGCCCACCACCTTCCGCAATCGGCTCGGACCGGTCAACTGGATGGAATGGAAACGCATGCAGGAGGACCTGATCGCCATCATCCGCGCTTACAATCCCCAGGTGATTCCGCTGGTCGCGGGCTTCGATTGGGCCTACGACCTCACCCCGCTGTTGATGGCGCCCATCGCCGCGGATGGCATCGGCTACGTGACTCACCCTTACGCCCAAAAACGGCCGCGGCCGTGGGAGCCCAAGTGGGAGGAGGATTTCGGTTTCGCCGCCGCCAGGTATCCGGTCCTCGCCACTGAATTCGGCGGGTTCGCCGCGCCCGGCGCCGCCGGCGACAGCCCCCAGGCCGCCTACGGCCCCGCCATCATCGGGTATCTCGAAGGCAAAGGCATCGGTTGGATGGCCTGGTGCTTCGATCCGGAATGGGGACCCACGCTCATCGCCAACTGGGAGTACCAGCTCACGCCCTCCGGCGAGTTCGCCCGGCTAGCTTTGCGCGGCAGCCTGAAGTAGATATCATGAAATCTGCCATGCTCAGACTCGTGCCGCTCTCGCTCGTGTTGTGTCTCGCCGCCGGCGCCCAGGCGCCCCCGGCGCCGGTCTGGAAATTCGCCGTCTCCGGCGACTCGCGCAATTGCGGCGACGTGGTGATGCCCGCCGTGGCCGCCTCGGTCCTCAAAAGCGGCGCCAGCTTCTACTGGCATCTGGGTGATTTCCGCGCCATCTATGACTTCGACGAAGACATGGCCCCGCCCGCCTCGCTGCATCTCGACTCCCACCACCTCAACATCATTTCGTACCTGACCAAGGCTTGGCCGGACTTCGTCGAGCACCAGCTCCGCCCCTTCGGGAACCTGGAAATCTTCCTCGGCATCGGCAACCACGAAACCATCTTCCCCCAGACCCGCGCCGCCTATCTCGCCCAATTCGAACCGTATCTCGACACCGCGCGGCTGCGCGGCCAGCGCGAACGCGATCGCGACGCCGGCGGCCCCCGCACTTATTATCACTGGGTCATGCACGGCTCCGTCGATTTCATCTCGCTCGACAATGCCTCCGGCAACGCCTTCGACGAGGCGCAAATGGCCTGGGTCCGCGCGCGCCTCGCCGAGGACCGCAAGTCTCCGGCCATCACTACCGTGGTCGCCGGCATGCACGAAGCGATGCCGGGCAGTAAGGGCTTGAGCCATAGCATGTGCGATTCCCCGGCCGGCATCCGCGGCGGCCGCGAAGTCTACGGCCTCCTTTGGGACCTGCACCAGGCAGGCAAGCAGGTCTACACCCTCGCCAGCCATTCGCATTTTGTCATGGACGACGTGTACCGCACGCCCTACTGGAAGGACCGCGTCCTGCCCGGCTGGATTGTCGGCGCCGCCGGCGCGGTCCGCTACCGGTTGCCGCCCGGCCAGACCGGCGCCACCATCGCCCGCACCGACGTGTACGGTTACCTGCTGGCCACCGTCATGAGCGACGGGACCATCCGCTTCGCCTTCCAGGAAATCAGCCTGGACGACCTGCGCCTGGCCAACGCCGGCAAGATGCCGGACTCGCTCGTCCACTGGTGCTACGCCGAAAACAAGGACCAGACCATCCCCCGGCCGCACCCCTGCGACGGCACGCCCTGAATGCGCCGCCTATCCACCCGTGCCTGAGACCCGTCGATCCTTCGTCTTCCATGATCCCAGCGGCAAGCGCTGGCGGCACTTTCGCCGCGGTGTCCGCACCGCCGCCATCTTCTGCGGCATGCTGCTGGTCCTGTTCCTGCTCAGCATGGCCGTCAACCCGCAGATCCCCGCCCTGGGCCTGCCGCCCGTCGAACACATTCCCGACCTGGGCGAGGTGCCCGCCATCATCCGCGGCGAGCGGCCCCTGCGCAACGTGCCTTTCCGGTTGCGCAAAGCCGCGGGCAATATCCGGTACGTGCGCTCCCGCTCGCCGGTGCTGCATCCCAAGACCGCCGCCCGCGTCGGAACCGGCAGCCCCATCGTGTTCGGCTTCTATGTGAACTGGGATATCGCCAGCCAGGTTTCCCTGCGCATGCACCTGGCGCACCTCACCCACCTCGTGCCGGAATGGCTCATTCTGCGCAATGCCCAAGGCGATCTCGACGATCAGACCGATTCCACCGTGCTCGCCATCGCCGCGCAAGCCGGACTGCCCGTCCTGCCCCTGGTGACCAATTACCGCAATGGCTGGCAACCCGGCGATGTCCGCCGCATCCTGCGCAACCCCGCCGCCCGCGCCGATCTCATCGCCAACATCTACTCCAACCTCGTCGAACATCGTTTCGCCGGCGTGAATATCGACTTCGAGGATCTCGCGCCGCCCGACCGCGCGCTCCTGGTCGCCTTCATGCGCCAGCTTGCCGCCCGGCTCAAGCCCGCCGGGCTGCTGCTTACCCAGAGCGTTCCCATCGACGATCCGGCCTACGACCTCGCCCGGCTTGCCCGCATCGACGACTACATTGTGCCCATGGTCTACGACGAACATTACCAGTCCGGCGAGCCTGGGCCGATCGCTTCCCAGCCCTGGTTTCAGCGGCAACTCGCCCGCCTCGCCGCCGTGGTCCCGCCCGAAAAGACCGTGATCGGCATGGGCAACTACGGCTACGACTGGCCCATCGGCGGCGCCGGCTCCGCCGAAACCGTCTTCGGCCAGGTGATGTCTCAGGCAGCCTCCACGGGCGCCCAGGTCCAATGGGATGCCGCTACCGCCAACCCCTTCCTCCGTTACAGCGCCGGCGCGCGGCAACATGAGGTCTGGTTCCTCGATGCCGTCACCGCCTTGAACGAAACGCGCGCCGTGGCCGATGCCGGATTCCGCGGCGTGGCCCTCTGGCGCCTGGGCGCGGAAGACCCGGATCTGTGGAAGGTGCTGCAGCCCGAAGCCTGGCCGCCCCGCGCTTTCGATGCCGGTCAACTCTCCGTCCTCACCGCGCAGAAATCGGTGGTCGCCTACGGCGGCGGCGACGTGCTGCGCATCGTCCAGACGCCGCATGACGGCAGCCGCCAGGTGCTGCCCGATGCCGCCGGCCTCTACTCCGAACGTTACCGCCAATTGCCCTCCTACTATGTGATCGAGTCCAGCGGCTCCCCCCGCGGCAAACTGCTGTGCCTCACCTTCGACGACGGCCCCGATCCGCGCTACACGCCCCGCATCCTCGATATCCTCAAGAGCCGCGGCGTGCACGCTACGTTCTTCGTCATCGGCGCCAACGCCGCCCAGAACATCGGCCTGGTGAAACGCGAATATGCCGAGGGCCACGACATCGGCAATCACACCTACACCCACCCCAACATCGCCCTGGTTTCGAAAGAGCGCGCCGCCCTGGAGCTCAGCGCCACCCAGCGCATTCTCGAAAATGCCCTGGGCGTTTCCACGGTGCTCTTCCGCCCGCCCTACAACGCCGACAGCCAGCCGCAGACGCCCGAAGAAATCCTCCCCGTGCTGCGCGCCCAGCAGGCCGGCTACGTCACCGTCGGCGAGCGCATCGACCCGCGCGATTGGGAAAAGGGCGCCACCGCCGATGCCATCGTCTCCGATGTCCGGGAAGAGTTGGCCGGCGATGACCCCGGCCATGTGATCCTGCTGCACGATGCCGGCGGCGACCGCTCCGCCACCCTGGCCGCTCTGCCGCGCCTCCTGGATACCCTGACGGCCCAGGGCTATCGCTTCGTCCCGCTCAGCCAGTTGCTGGACCGCTCCCGCGCGCAACTGATGCCGCCGCCTTCCGGCGTGGAGATGCGTTGGGCGCGCATTGAAGGCGAAGCCTTCGATTTTCAGGGCGCCTTCAAGAAGGCTGTCGGGGTGCTCTTCCTGTGGGCCATCTATCTCACCCTGGCGCGCTCCCTGTTCTACGGCGCGCTCGCGGTGGTGCAGAAATTCCGCGCCCGGCGCGCCCGCTTCGACCCCGCCTTCCATCCCCCGGTCTCCGTCATCATCGCGGCCTACAACGAAGAAAAGGTGATCGCCCGCACCGTGCTTTCCATCCTGAACAACGGCTATGACGGCATGGAACTGATCGTCGTCGATGATGGCTCCCAGGATGCCACCCTCGATGTCCTGCGCCGGCAATTCGGCCGGCATCCCCAGGTGCGCATTCTTTCCCAGCCGAATGCGGGCAAGTCCGCCGCCCTGAACCATGCCATCGCCCACGCGCGCCACGATATCCTGATCGCCCTGGACGCGGACACCATCTTCCGTGCCGGTACGATCGCCATGCTGGTGCGCCATTTCGCCGATCCCGAGGTCGGCGCCGTGTCCGGCAATGCGCGCGTCGGCAACCGCCAGCGCTGGATCACGCGCTTCCAGTCCATCGAGTATATCTGCGGCTTCAATCTGGACCGCCGCGCGCTCGACCTGTTGAATGCCATTACCGTCGTGCCCGGCGCGGCCGGCGCATGGCGCAAGGACGTGATCGTGAAACTGGGCGGCTTCGGCCACGACACGCTGGCCGAGGATGCCGACCTGACCTTGCAGATCCGCCGCGCCGGCCTCCAGGTCCGTTACGAAGAGCGCGCCGTGGCCTTCACCGAGGCGCCCGAAGATACCCGCGGCCTCGCCCGCCAGCGCTTCCGCTGGGCCTTCGGCACTTTGCAGGCCGCCTGGAAGCATCGCGACGCCTTGTTCGACCCGCGCTGCGGCGCCCTCGGATTCGTGGCCCTGCCCAGCATCTGGATCTTCCAGATCCTCCTCTCCGCGCTCTCTCCTTTCGCCGAATTCGCCATGATCGTGGCCCTGATTGCCGGCAACTGGCGCATCGTCCTGGTCTTCTATCTGGCCTTCTTCGTCCTCGAACTGCTCACCGCCCTGCTGGCCTACGCCCTGGAAGGCGAGCCGCCCTGGGACCTCGCCCTGCTGTTCTTTCAGCGCGTCTATTACCGCGAGCTGATGTACTACGTGGTCGCCAGGTCGGTGATCTCCGCGCTGCGCGGACGCGTGGTGGGCTGGGGCAAACTGGAGCGCCGCGCGACAGTCCGGGGAGTGTAGTCCGGGGCCGATGCGGTATAGTGTATGGCTAAAGTTATGTTCGGTCAGGTGGCCGTATTCGACACCACCCTGCGCGACGGCGAGCAGGCCGCCGGCGCGCGCTTGGGCAGCCGCGAGAAGCTGATGGTCGCGCGGCAACTGGCGCGGCTGAAAGTGGACATCGTCGAAGCGGGTTATCCCGCGTCTTCCCCGGAAGACTTCGAGGCCGTGCAACTGCTCGCCAACGAGATCGAAGGGCCGGTGATCTGCGCTTTGTCGCGCGCCGTGCCCTCCGATATCGAGGCCTGCGGCAAGGCCCTGGCGCGGGCCAGACGGCCCCGCATCCATACCGGCATCGGGGTATCGGACATCCACGTGACGGGCAAGTTCCGCGACCGGCGCTACGGCGGGAGCCTGGCGGAGAAACGGGCAACCATGCTGGCCATGGCGGTGGAGGCCGTCAAACTGGCGCGCACCTTCGTCGGCGATGTCGAGTTCTACGCGGAAGACGCGGGCCGCGCCGATCCGGGCTACCTGATCGAGATGCTGGAGGCCGCTATTGAAGCCGGCGCGACCGTGGTCAACATTCCGGACACCACCGGGTACGCGGTGCCGGAGCAATACGGCGCCCTGATCGGCATGGTGCGGCAGAAGGCCCGCAATATCGGGCAGGCAACCATCAGCGTGCACTGTCACGACGACCTGGGGCTGGCGGTGGCGAATACCCTGGCCGGCGTGCTGCACGGGGCGCGCCAGGTGGAAGGCACGATCAACGGCATCGGGGAACGGGCCGGCAACGCGGCGCTGGAGGAAGTGGTCATGGCCCTGCGCACGCGGCGTGACTATTTCGGCGTGGATACCGGCATCGACGCGCGGGAGTTTCTGCGCACCAGCCGCCTGGTGGCGGACATGCTCGGGATGCCGGTGCCGGCCAACAAGGCCGTAGTGGGCGGCAACGCCTTCTCGCACAGCTCCGGCATCCATGTGGATGGGTTCCTCAAGGAGCGCGAAACCTATGAGATCCTGCGGCCCGAAGAAGTCGGCCACACCGAAAGCCGCGTGGTGCTGACCGCGCGCACCGGGCGGCATGGATTGCGCGACCGGCTGGAGAAGCTGGGCTACAGCCTGCCCGCCGGGGAATTGGACCAGGCCTACGCCCGATTCCTGGCGGTCGCGGACAAGAAGCGGGAAGTCTTCGACGAAGACCTGGTCGCCATCTTACACGATGAAATCCACCCCGCGGAGGAAACTTACCAGCTTGAGTATCTGCATATCTATAGCGGGACCGCGGCGATTCCGACGGCCACGGTGAGAGTGCGAACCGGCGGCGAGGTGCGCGAGGGAGCGGCCATCGGCGACGGGCCCGTGGACGCGGTGTGCAAGGCCATCGCCGGCGTCACCGGGACCGCGGCCCGCCTGGCGCGCTATGAGATCCGCGCCGTGACCAGCGGCACGGAAGCGCTGGGTGAAGTGACCGCCCAGCTTGAGGAAAGCGGCCGCAAGGTGGTGGGCCGCGGCGCCTCCACCGACGTGATCGAGGCCAGCGCCCGGGCGTATCTCGACGGGCTGAATAAACTGGCCGGCCTGGAATCCAGGCGCCCCGCGAAGGTTTAGACGGAATGCCGGGAACGGGCGCTCCCGGTGTCGAGAGCCGCGACCGTGGCGCCCCACCCGCCGGCTTCCGGCGGAGCGTCGCCATAGGAGAGCACATAGGCGGTGCGGGCCAGCACCGCGCGCACGGTTTCGCGCTGTACGCCGATGCCGCGCCCGTGGATGATGCGCACCGCGCGGAAGCCCGATTTGCGGGCCTCCTCCAGGTACGCTTCCACCACGCCGCGCACGTCGCGCGGGGGCACGCTGTGCAGGTCGAAGACATCGGTGATGGGGATGGCGACAGGTTCCTCGGAATCCGGAAAATCGTGCGGCATGACATATATCAGCTTAATCCCGGAGGGCGCGTTGGCAGCCAGGTACACTTACAAACAAGGACAGTATCTGGCCTTCGACGCCGCCCAGCGTCCACCGGATGACTCTTGCTCTGGAAGCGCGCGGCTTGATCGGCCGGATTCCCCGCACGCCCCGGTCCATTCAGGTGCCGGCGCCGGAGCGGAAACTGCCCGGCCTGGCCCCGGATTGAGATAGACTGGACTCCGGTATGCGGATCGCGAAGCTGGCGCTGGCGCTGGTGCTGGTATGGGTGCTGGCCCCGAGGGGGATTTGCGCCGGCGCGCTGCGCGCGGGCGTGGCGCGGGTCGACATCACCCCTCCGGCGGGCGAACAGATGTGGGGCTACGAAAGCCGCCGGCAGCCGGCCACCGGCACGCTGGATCCGCTGTACGCGCGGGTGCTGGTGCTGGAGGCGGGCGCGCCGCCAGGCGCCGCCCAACGGCTCGCGCTGGTGACCCTGGACCTCGGCCGCAGCTTCGGGCCGGCATCTCTGGCGCGGCTGCGCGAGGCCGCCCGCCGGACCAGCGGCATCGACTGCCTGCTGGTGGCGGCCTCGCACACCCACAGCGCGCCGGTGGTCCGCGACGAGTACCGCGCCGCGCCCCCCGCCTGGGAAAGCGCCGCCCTGGACAAGATCGGGCAGGCGATCGCCGAAGCGGCCAACGGGTTGCAGCCGGCGCGCATCGGCGTGGGCACGGGCACGGCTTATATCGGACACAATCGCCTGCGGGTGAACACCGATGGTTCGGTGAGCTGGTTCGAACGCAATCCGACGCGCATTCCCACCGCGCCGGTGGACCCTACCCTGACGGTGGTGCGCATCGACCGCGCCGGCGGCACGCCCCTGGCGGTGCTCACCAACTACGCCTGCCATGCCGTGGTTTTCGGGGCGGACAACCTGCGCTACTCGGCCGATTTTCCGGGCGTGATGAATGGCGTGGTGGAGCGGGAACTCGGCGGCGACGTGCGCAGTTTCTTCCTGCAAGGGGCGCCGGGCGACATCAACCCGTACTACGCCGTGACGCGGCTCGAAGAAGACGCCGTCGGCCGGCGCGATTGGACCGGCGAGCGTCTGGGCCGGGAGGCCGCGCGGGTGGCCAGGCAGATTCAGAGCCGGGCCGGCGATGCGGCGAGCATCGCATTCCGGGAATCCACCCTCACCGTGCGCCTGCGCTGGGACATGCGGAAGTTCCGCTCGGCGCTCGTGAAGTTTCTGGGGCCGGACGGGATGGAGATCTACGGCGCGCGCATCGTCCCGGAGATTCCGCTGCCGGTAACCACGGTGCTGATCGACCGTGACATCGCGCTGATGAGCATGCCGGGCGAGCCCTTCGTGGATTTCCAGATCAACTGGCGCGACCGCTGCCCCGTCGGCCACGCCCTGCTGCTGGGCTACACCAACGGCTACAACGGCTACTTTCCCACCATCGCCGCGGCCTCCCGCGGCGGGTACGGCGCGGCCAGCGCCAGCACCTGGGTGGAGCCGGGAGCGGGCGAGCGCATGGTGGATAACGCCGTGGCGCGGGTTTACGAGATGCTGGGGCGCCTGAGCGATCTGCCGGACGATTTGAAGCGCGACGTTTACAAATGAGCCCTGCGCCATTTGCGATTTTTTGCCCGCCGGGTTAGCATCACAACAGATGCGGCATGCGGTGCTGATAGCGGCCGCCGGGCTGGTGCTGTTATCCGGCTGCCATCACCATCGGAAGGTTGTGCGGGTTCCGGCGCCTCCGCCACCCACGCAGTCTGGCGCCCCGGAGACCGTTCCTGCCACTCCGCCGGCGTCCGGTGAAACCGGCATAGCGAGCTGGTACGGCCACCCCTATCATGGGCGGGCGTCGGCCTCGGGCGAAATCTACGACATGGAGCAGATGACCGCGGCGCACCGCACCCTCCCGTTCGGCGCCATGGTGCGCGTGCACGATCTGGACAACCAGATGTCCGTGGACGTGCGCATCAACGACCGCGGGCCGTTCGTGGACGGACGCGTGATCGACCTGTCCCACGCGGCTGCGCGGGCCATCGGCATGTTGGGCCCGGGAACGGCGCGGGTTCAGTTGGAGATCCTGAGCCTGCCGGCGGCGATGGCCCAGGCCCTGTTCGGCGTCCAGGTGGGAGCGTTCCGGAATCGCGAAAACGCCGAAAAGCTGCGGCTCGCCATGCAGGCCGGATATGGCCGCGCGCGGCTGGTGCGGCGGGCGGACACGCCGGACTACTGGCGGGTGGTGGTCGGGAGCGAGTCCAGCGAGGAGCGCGCCGGCGTTTTGGCGGACCGCATCCGCGGCGAGAACCCCGCGGTGACGGCGGCATTTGTAGTCCGCCTCGATTCCATATAGAATCGAAGCAGCCATGGATGGCGGTAATGCACCCGATTCGCATGTGCTGGTGGGGCGGTCGCCGCAAATCTGCGAGATCCGCCGCCTGATCGCGAAACTCGGACATTCGCGCGCGCCGGTGCTGCTCCTGGGCGAAAGCGGCACGGGCAAGGAAGTGGTGGCGCGCGCCATCCACGACGCCAACCCGGCCGGCGAGTTTGTCCCCATCGATTGCGGGGCCCTGGTCGGGCCGCTGGTGGAGAGCGAGTTGTTCGGCCACGTCAAGGGCGCTTTCACCGGCGCCGCGGAAGCCAAAAAGGGCCTCATTGAAGTGGCCAACGGCGGCACCGCCTTCTTCGACGAGATCGGCGATCTGCCGCTCGATATGCAGGTGAAGCTGCTGCGCCTCCTGCAGGAGCGCGAGTTCCGGCCGGTGGGCTCGCTGAAACGGCACAAGGTGGATATCCGGGTCATCGCCGCTACCCACCACAACCTGGCCCGCGACGTGGAACGGGGCGCCTTTCGCCAGGATCTCTACTACCGGCTGAACATCGTCAGCGTGCGGCTGCCGGCGCTGCGCGACCGCAAGAGCGACATTCCCGAGTTGATCGAACACTTCCTGCTGCAATTGGGCGCCGGCCACCGGCTCACGCCGGAGACGCTCGCGGCTATGATGCAATTCGATTGGCCGGGCAACGTGCGCGAGCTGCGCAACTCGATCGAGCGCATGGTGGCGCTCAACACCGGCCCATGGCTGCACGTCGGCGACCTGCCTTCCGCTCTGCGGAATCGGCGGGCCGCCGAGCCGGGCATGGCGTCGGCCGTGGCGGCCGGGTCGGAGAGCGCGCCCCTGCCCGTGTTGCACGCCCGGCCGCGCCAGCCTGGTTTGTTCCTGCCCGCGGTGGAGAAGGAGACCATCCTGAAAGCGCTGGAGGCCACCCATGGCGACCGGGCCAAGGCCGCCCAGGTGCTGGGAATCGGCCGCACCACCCTCTATCGCAAGCTCAAGGAATATAAAATCGAAAATTGAACATCGCCTTGGATGCGACGTATAGCGTGGGCGCGGAGTTGTCCGGGGTGGGAGTGTATTCGCGCGAGATGCTGCAGGGTCTGGCGGCGGCGCATCCCCAGGACCGCTTCACGTTCTGTTACCGGCCCCACCGGTTCCTGCGCGGGTGGCGCGAGCGGCTGCCCGCCAATGCCGGGCGCTACCTCCTGGGCCGGAAGCGCGCGCCGCGCGGGGCCGATGTTTTTCACGGCCTGAACCAGCGCCTGCCGGCCGCGCGCCTGCGGCGGGCGGTCACCACCTTCCACGACCTGTTCGTGCTCACCGGTGAATACTCCACCGCGGAGTTCCGTCACCGGTTCGCGGCGCAGGCCCGCGACGCGGCCGCCCGCAGCGACCGCATCATCGCGGTCTCGCAGTTCACCGCGCGGCAGGTGGTGGACCTCTTGGGCGTGGAGCAGGCCCGCGTGCGGGTGGTGCATCACGGCGTGCGGCCGCCGGCCGGTACGGCGGGGCCGCGCGGTAAAGTGATCCTGCACGTGGGCGCCGTGCAACACAGGAAAAATATCGCGCGCCTCGTGGAGGCCTTCGAGCAGGTGGATGCCGGATGGCAGTTGGTCCTGGCCGGGGCGGCGGGATACGGCGCGGCGGAGATTCTTGCCGGGATCGGAGCGGCGCGCAGCCGGGAGCGCATTCGGGTGCTCGGGTATGTCCCCGCCGGCGAACTGGCGGCCTGGTACGCGCGCGCCGCGATCTTCGCGTTCCCCTCGCTGGATGAAGGGTTCGGGATGCCGGTGCTGGAAGCCATGGCCGCGGGAACGCCGGTAATGGCTTCGAACCGCGCGGCCATTCCCGAAGTGGCGGGCGATGCGGCCTGGCTGGTCGATCCCGAAGACACCGAAGCCATGGCCCGGGCTCTGGTGGAATTGACCCGGGACCCCGAGCGGCGCGCGGAACTGGCCGGGCGCGGACTGGCCCGAGCCAAGATGTTCCGGTGGGAGGACGCCGTGGCCGGCGCCTGGGACGTCTACCGCGAGCTGATGATCTGAACCTAGTGCGAATCGTCGTCAACGGCGATTTTGAGGGCCTTCAGGAAGCGGTGATCCTGCGTCGTGAACTTCACCTTGCCGGCGCTCTCGAACCGGTGTTTCCGCTCCGTCCCGGCAGCGGCCGGTTCGTCTTCGGAAACCTCATCGTCCTCGTCGCGCTTGTTGAAGCCGATGGTGGCTTCCAGCACCAGGAACACGTCGTATCCAGCCCGCTTGATCTCGCCAATGGCCTCGGCGATGCGGTCAGACTCGGAGAGCGAGTCGTTGATCGCGTTTCCCAGCTCCTGCATCAGGTTTTTCAATGGCTCGTCCACAACGACCTCCCCTACCCATAATGTGGGATGCGACCGGGCTACGTCTCGTTGCAATTTGCACCGCACAACCGCCGTACCCGCTTAGATTGTAGTGGACCCGGCACGGCTTCACAAGTTCTCCACCTACTTTTTTATCGGCATGGCTCGCCCCCGCGATTAGGTACCATTACTTCTGATAATATCGAGTGTAGTGCCCAAACGTGACATTTATCGCGACGGAGCGCAGGCCCTCCGCCACAGCCGTCGATTCTTCCAGACCGTCGTGCCTGCGGTGATGAAGCCGGCCCGCACGCTGTGGCATGAACTCCTCGGGTTCATCTTCGTATTGATGGCCATCACCTTTGTTTTGTCGGGCTTGCGCACGATTCGCCAGTTTGACGGAAGCCCTGGCGCGGTGCTCCGGCTGGTCATGCTCGCCTTCGGTGTTTTCCTGCTCGGCGGATACGGTATTTCCTCGTTTCTCCGCGCGCGCAAAATCTCACGCTCTTGAACGCCGCGCGCCCCCGCTTCCGCTATACGCGCATTTCCACTACCGGCGCGGCGCCGGCGTAAACTTCGCCTTCCGGCTCCGCGGAAGCGGCCGCGGCGGGCTTGGCGCGCAGTCCCAGGCGGTGCATCAGGCGTCCCACATGGTCCGGGTCGTAGCGGATGCCGAAGCGCATCTCAATGGCGCGCGCCAGCCGGGCGGTGGTCCAGCGGTCGGTTTCGAAGCCCAGGGTGCGGGGTCCCGCGTTGAAGATCTCGCGCACTTCCGCCATTTGCGCGGTGGATAAGCGGCTCGGGCGTCCCGGCGCCTTGCGTTTGCGCAGGCGCTCCACACCCTGCCCCTCCAGGGTGCGCCCCCACCGCGAAGCCGTGGTCCGGCTGACCCCGAACTTGCGGGCCACGCGGGCCTGGGTGATTCCTTTGAGCAGGTCCTCGGCGGCTTCCAGGCGCCTGCGTTCCATTTCGTCGCGATTCAATGTCACCGTAGCGTACATTCTCCTCGCGCGGATTGTTGGCCAGAGCACTTACAATATACACCAAAACATTTTCGATGTAAATTGATTTTTCGCGGGCGGCGCCGGCCGCCCCGCCCTCAGGCCTTGCGGAACGCCAGCACCGCGTTGAGCCCGCCGAAGGCGAAGGAATTCGACAGGGCGTACTCCACCTGCGCCGCCCGCGCCCGGTTGGGGATTACGTCCAGGTCGCACTCCGGATCGGGCATGCGGTAATTGGCCGTCGGCGGCAGCATCCCGTCGCGGATGGCCAGAATGGAGGCCGCCGCTTCGAGCGCCGCGGCGGCCCCCAGGGCGTGGCCGTGCATGGACTTGGTGGAGCTGATCGCCAGCTTGCCGGCGCCCGCGCCGAAGACCGCCCGTATGGCCGCCGTCTCGGTCGGATCGTTGGCCGCCGTGGCCGTCCCGTGGGCGTTGATGTAGCCCACCTGTTCGGGCTGCATCCCGGCATCCCGCAGGGCGCCGCGCATGGCGCGGGCGGCGCCCTCGGAGGAAGGCTGGGTGATGTGACAGGCGTCCGCGGACATGCCGAACCCCACCAGTTCGGCGTGGATCTGCGCGCCGCGCGCCTGGGCCGCTTCCCAGGGTTCCAGCACCAGCATGCCCGCGCCTTCCCCCAGGATCATGCCGTGCCGGTCGCGGGAAAACGGCCGGCAGGTGTCCGGCGAAACCACCCGCATCGCCTCCCACGCCTTCAGAATGCCGAAGCTGAAGGGCGCCTCGCTGCCGCCGGTGATGGCCAGATCCACCATGCCGGAGCGCAGCATCCAGAAGGCCTGGCCGATGGCGTGCGCCGCCGACGCGCAGGCCGTCGAGATCGTGAAACTGGGTCCCGTGATGCCGAACTCCATGGAGATGTGGCTGGCGCCCGCGTTGCTCATGGTCTTCGGTATGGTGAGCGGGTGCACCCGGTTATGGCTCAGCTTGTAAACTTCCACGAAGCCCAGGTCCTCGGTGGACTGGCCGCCCACGCAGGAGCCCGTGATGATGGCCGTGTTTTCCCGCAGCTCGGGGGTCCACTCGATGCCCGCCTGGGCCACCGCCTCGCGCGCCGCGATGACCGCGAACTGGGCGAAGCGGTCCATGAAATCGGCGCGGCGATCCTCGAAGTAGGGCGCGTGGGTGTAGCCGCGCACTTCCGATCCGTTCTGAAAGCGGATGCCGGAGCAATCCACCGATTCCAGGGGACCGATGGCCGGACGGCCCTCCAGCAGGGCGCGCCAGAACTCGGGGGCGGTGCGGCCGGGTCCGGCGATGACGCCGACGCCGGTAATGGCGACGCGGCGCATGCTATTGGGCGGCCGGCGTGCCGGCGGCCTTGGCGGCCAACAGTCTCCCGACGCCCTCCGCCATCTGCCTCACGTTGCGGACCGTTTTGACTTCGTCGTCGGGGATGCTGATATCGAATTCGTTTTCAAGGGCGAAGAGGATCTCCACCGCATCCATGGAATCGATCCCCAACTCCTCGAAGGAGCTATCGACGGTAACGCGCTCCTCGGGGACGCGCTTGGAGGTGGCAATCGCTTTGCAAACTCGCTCGATCAGTTCTTCGGACATAATAAGCGGCTAACCGTATCAAATTTAAAGCCCTGGTCCCGCAATCGGGGGATCAGCCGGCTCACCGCCGCGACCGTCTCCCGGATGTCGGGACGGACCTGAACCCCCCGCCCGTCATGCAAGCAAAGGATGGCCCCGTTGGTCGCGCAGGGCAGCATCCGGCTTACTATGGTATCAGCCTTCAGCTTCCAATCATAACCGATTGCGGTCCACATCACGCCCCGCAGGCCGAGGCGGCGCTGCGCTTGGCGGAACCCGAACCAGCGGGCCCCAAAGGGCGCGCGCAGCAGCGTGGGGGTGGCGCCCGTGGCCTGCGCGATGGCGCGCTGCGCCCGGGCCAGTTCCTGGTAGATAAACTCCGCGGAATGAAAGCAGAAGAGGGGGTGCGTGTGGCTGTGATTGCCGATCTCGTGGCCCGCCGCCAGGACCGCCCGGGCGATGCCCGGCAGACGCTCGACATGCGCCCCGATCTGGAAAAAGGTGGCGGGGACGGAATGCTTGTCGAGCAGTTCCAGTACCCGCGGTGTGGATTCGCTGGGCCCGTCGTCGAAGGTGAGCGCGATGCTGCGCCGGCCGGCGGGGCCGCGGTAAACGGACGGGCCGAAGACCGCCGAGGATCGCCCCCGCACCGCCCAGGCTGCCAGGACCGCGCCACCGGCGGCGCCTGCCAGGCCGCCGATTCCCATGGGGCGAAGCCACATACCTTGATTGTAAGCGGCGGATTGCAGGAGGCGGGCTGGCCGCGCAGCCAGAGACCGCCGGACCGGCCGACATGGCTGACAGGAGACGCACCATGGCAAGCCCGATCGGTTCCCTGAGTTACCTGTATCCTTCCGCGTACCCAACCGCGGCGCCCGCGCCGGTATCCTCCCCGGCCATCACGCCGGCCGGCGCCCCCGGCAGCACCGCGAGCGCGACCGCGGAACTGCAGGCCATGCAGCAACAGGACAACTTCCAAAACCTGCTCAACGATTCGATGGCCGCGGCGGCGCTGTTGCAGCCGTCTGCCGGCGTCAACAGCGGCGCCGCCATGACCACGCTGGTCAACAACATGCTCCAGGAAGTGTTGGGAGCCTACCAGGCGCAGAGCACGCCGGTCGGCTAGAAAAGCCCCGCCATCGTCCGCGGTATCCCCCTTCCATTGCGCCCGCCGCGCCGCATTCTGGTCAGATGACCATGTTCTTGTGTTACCCTGGAGTCATGGCAAAAGGGCGAGTGGTCAACGCGACGGAGTTCAAAGCCAAGTGCCTTTCCATCCTCGACGAGGTTGACCACGGCGGTGCGGTCATAACCGTTACCAAGCGTGGCCGTCCCGTCGCCGTGCTCGGGCCGGCGCCGAAGGCTTCCTGGAAGTCTCCGATGGGCAGTTGGGTTGGCAGAGCCCGCATTGTGGGGGATATTGCAAACATCGACACGTCCGGTTGGTGGGATGTGGTCAACGAGAAGTAGGCGATTGCCAAATGTCGCCCCAGTTACTGGCGGACACGCATATCGTGGTCCGATGGCTGGTTGATCCCAAGCGCCTTTCCCGCGAGCAGACAAGGGTCCTCGAAAAGGCTGCGCAACGTGCGGAGCCGGTTGGGCTAAGCGCGACCACTCTGCTCGAAATCGCAATGTTGGCGAGCGAAGGAAAACTTCAGTTGCCACCCGGTTTAGATGAATTTCTCGACGATTTGCAAGGCAACCCGGTCTTCCAGTTGTTTCCACTGACCTACGAGATTGCATCGGAAGTCGCGTCGTTACGCGCGCTTAAGGATCCGGCCGACCGTGCCATCGTCGCCACCGCCCGCGTGCACCGGTTGCGCCTCGTGACTTCGGACCAGCGCATCATAGAGTCGGGGCTGGTGCCGGTCGTCGAGTGAGCCGGGTGACGCGCGCCGGGTCTCCCACACTCCCGGAAGGATTATCCTTGGAGAATGCATGCTTCCCGTCTGATCGCCGGCGCTCTGGCCGCCGCCGCATTCGCCTCCGCGCAGTCCCCTCCGCCAAGCCCCGTCCATCCCGTCACCGAAACCCTCCACGGCGTCGCCGTCACCGACAACTACCGCTGGCTGGAGGATCAGAACAGCCCCGAAACGCGCGCCTGGCTGGACGCGCAGATTAAGTACACGCAAGCATTCCTCAGCCGCATCCCCGTACGCGGCAAGGTGAAGCAGCGCCTCGAACAACTGAGCCGCATCGACTCCTACGGCTTCCCCACCGAACGGCATGGCCGCTACTTCTTCACCCGCCGCCTGGCGAATGAAAACCGCGACTCCATTTGCATGCGCACGGGTCTGGACGGCAAGGACGAAGTGCTGATCAACCCCGCCGATATTAGCAAAGACGAGTCCACCTCCATCCTCCTTCATGGCGTCACGCGCGACGGCAAACTGCTCACCTACGGCATCCGCCACGGTGGCGAAGACGAACAGGAGTACCGCATTCTCGATCTGGATACCCACAAACTGCTCGCCGGCGGCCTGCCCCGCGCGCGCTACTTCGGCATGTCGGTCAAGGAAGACCATAGCGGCTTCTTCTATTCGCGCTATACCACGGACAAGGGCAGCCGCGTCTTCTACCACGCCATGGGCAAGCCGGCCGCGGAGGATCGCGAGATCTTCGGCGAGGGACATGGCCCGGATACCATCATCGAGGCGGAACTTTCCGAAGATGGCCGCTACCTGATGATCGACGTCGTCATCGGCGTGCCACCCAAAAAGGTGGAGGTCTGGACGCAGGACTTGCAGACGGGCGGCCCGCTGCGCTCCATCGTCAACGGCGTGGACGCGGAATTCCGCCCCTTCATCCGCGGCGGCCACCTCTATCTTTGGACCAACTGGAACGCGCCGAACTGGCGCATCCTGGCCGTCGACCTGCACGATCCGGCGCGCGCCAGGTGGAAAGAGGTTGTGCCGGAATCCAAGTGGCCCATCGACAGCGCCACGGGCGTGGCGGGCCGGCTCTTCGTGAAGTACCTGGAAGACGTCAACGCGCGCGTGAAGCAATTCGACCCCGCCGGCAAGTACCTTGGCGACCTGAAGCTGCCCGGTGTCGGCAGCGCGTTCGGTCCGGGCGGCCGGTGGGACAGCGACGAGGCATTCTTCCTGTTCACGTCGTTCGCGACGCCCCTCGCCATCTATCGCTTCACGGTTTCGAACCAACACGAACAGGTTTGGTTCCGGCCGCCCGTGCCCATCCAGCCGGAGGATTACGAGGTCAAACAGGTCTGGTACGAATCTAAAGACAAGACCCGCGTGCCCATGTTTTTGATGTGCCGGAAAGGCCTGGAGTTGGACGGGCGCCGTCCCGTGCTCCTGACCGGCTATGGCGGATTCGCGGCCAGCGAGACGCCCGTCTTTTCGCGCGTGGCGGTCCTGTGGGCGGAGATGGGCGGCGTGTTCGCGGAACCTAATCTGCGCGGGGGCGGCGAGTTCGGAGAGAAATGGCATCGCGCCGGCATGTTCGAGAAGAAGCAGAACGTCTTCGACGATTTCATCGGCGCCGCCGAGTGGCTGGTGGCGAATCATTACACCGAACCGCGCCGGATCGCGATTGAGGGCGTATCCAATGGCGGCTTGCTGGTGGGCGCGGCCATTACGCAGCGTCCCGGCCTATTTGGCGCGGCGGTCTGCGGCTATCCGCTGCTCGACATGCTGCGCTATCAGAAGTTCAAGGTGGGCAGTTACTGGGTGACTGAGTACGGCTCGGCGGACGACCCCAAACAGTTCGCTTATCTGCGTCTCTACTCGCCCTATCAGAACGTGCGCAAGGGCGTGAAGTATCCGGCCGTGCTGTTCATGTCGGGCGACTTCGATACGCGCGTGGATCCGCTGCACGCGCGCAAAATGACCGCGCTGATGCAGGCTTCCACGGGCGGCGGCAGGCCGGTCCTGCTGAAGTACGATACCAAGTCGGGCCATTCCGGCGGCAGACCGCTGAATCGGCAGATCGAAGACGACGCGGATTGGGTCGCCTTTCTGCTGGACCAGGTCGGCGGATAGGCTTGTGGTGCGGTTAAATTAGCCGGGAGGCGTTATGAGCTGCCGAAGGTTGGGACGTGCCGCCCTTGTGCTGGCCGCCGGGGTGGCGGCGCGGGGCCAGAACGGGGGACAAATGGAGATCGACAAAAGCCCCCAGCGGGTGGTGTTCTTTTCCGGTAGCGTGATGCTGGAAGACGGGTCGGCGCCCGCCGATCCGGTGCGCATCGAGCGGGTGTGCGCGGGCCGCGCCCTGTTCGAGGCCTGGAGCGGCGAGAAAGGGAACTTCAGCTTCAAGGTCGGGGCGCGCGATAGCGACGCCACCACCGGCGACGCCAGCCTGCCCGGCGCCCGTCCCGCCGATGTGAACAAGGCCCTGAACTCCTCTTCCACGCAGTATTCCATGCCCATCACCACCATGTTGAAGGGCTGCGAACTGCGCGCCGTCCTTTCCGGCTACCGGTCCGGGAGCGTGCCCCTGGAGCTGAAGAGCATGCTGGACGACACCCGCGTGGGGACTATCATCCTCCATCCCATGTCGCGGGCCAGCGCGCTCACCGTCAGCGCCACCAGCCTGGCCGCGCCATCCAGCGCCAGGAAGGCTTACCAGAAGGGCCTGGACGCCATGAGCGCGGGGAAATGGGACGCGGCGGCGGCGGAGTTCGCCAAGGCCGTCAAGACCTACCCGAAGTACGCGGTGGCGTGGTATCAACTGGGCCTGGCGCGGGGCGGCCGCAAGGACGCGGCCGGCGCCGTCGAGGCCTGGAAGCAGTCCCTGCTCGTCGATCCGAAATACATCAGGCCTTATGAGAATCTGACGGCCATGGCCGACCGCCGCGGCGATTGGACCGAATCGGAGAAGTATTCGCGCCTGTGGATTCAGCTCGATCCGGAGGATTTTCCGGGGGCCTATCTTTTCAACGCGGTCGCCAACGCCCGGCTGAACAGGCCCGAGGTTGCCGAGCGCGCCGCGCGCGAGGGCCTGCGCCTGGACAAAGACCAGAAGATCCCCCGCATCAGCTACGTGCTGGGCCTCATCCTGATGGACAAGAAGCAATACGGCGAGTCGGCCAGGTGTTTCCGCAAATATCTGGAACTGGCGCCCAACGCCGCCGATGCCGGCATCGTCCGCCAGCAGTTGCCCAGGATCGAGCAAATGGCGGCGGCCGCCAGGTAAACGCTCGGGAAGCTACTTGCCGGCCGCCGCGCCGCCGCCGTCCGCGAAGAAGCCTTCGTCGCGGATCTTAAGATCCAGGCCGCGGATGGTTTCATCCATGTACTGTTTGAGACGGGCCTCCTTCAGCTCGCCGGCGATGGTGTCGCGAACCTCGGCGAACGGCTGCGTATCGATCTCCTCGGCGCGAAACAAATAGAAGCCGTTGGGCTGCTTGACGGGCCCGCTCACTTCCCCGGCCTTCAGGTTGAAAATGGCCGTGCGGATGGCTTCCGGCAGGTTGTCGGTGCGCCGGATGATGCCGAAATCGCCGTCCTTGGCGGCCGAAGTCTGGTCCTGGGAGTTCTCTTTGACCAGCTTCACGAAGTCCGCCCCCGCCACGATACTCTCGCGCAGCTTGGCCGTCTTGGCCTCCGCTTCGGCCTCGGTCAGCGCTTTGGCTTCGCCGGCGCCGGCCTCCGGAGCGTTCCGGGAAAACGGAATGTAAATGGCCTTCACCTTGACCTGCGCGAAACGATCCTTGTTCCGGTTGTAATAGGCTTCGGCTTCGGCCGGCGGCACGGTCACGCTGGCCAGCACCTCGTGCAACTCGGCGTTCATCAGCACGTAGATCCGGTTGAAGGCCAACGATTCGCGCGTGGGACTGCGCTGATCCAGCTTGGCCTCTTCGGCCATCTCGGCCAGGCGGTGCATCAGGGCGAACTGCTGCACGAAGGCGCGGCGGTCCCGCAGGGCGGACTGCTGCATATTGGGCGGCATCGCCCCCAGGAAACTCTTCAGCTCCCCGGCGGTGATCTTCTGGCCGCCGCCGAAGGTCGCCACCACCGTATCGGGAGGCAGCTCCGGAGCCGGCGCCGGCGGCGCGGGTTGCGGGGCGGGAGACTGCGCCCACACACCGGCCGCGATCAGGAAAAACAGGAAGCGCTTCATGGGCTGGTAAAGGCCTATTTTAGCATGCCGGCGCGGCTCAGGCCGCCGTGTACAAGCCCATCCGCCGTTTCACCAGATCGACCGTGGCGTTGGCGATCGGAGCGGCCCGCGCCGCGCCTTCGCGCAGAATGCCGGGCACGTAGTCGGGATCGGCCATCAGCTCGCGGTAGCGCCCCTGGAACGGCTCCAGGTGCGAGATGGTCATCTCGGCCACCTGCTTCTTCAAATCGCCATAACGCATGCCGCTGAAGTGCGCGCGCATCTGGTCGTCCGTCCAGCCGGCGAAGGCCTGGAAGATATTCAGCAGGTTGCCCACGCCGTCCCCGAGGCGTTCGAAATCCACGGCCGGAAGCGAATCCGTGGTGGCGCGCAGAATGGTCTTGCGGATGCGCTCGGGCGGGTCCAGCAGGGCCACCGCGTGATTGGCGCCGGCGGCCGACTTGCTCATCTTGGCGGTGGGATCGTCCAGGCCCATGATGCGGGCGCCGGCGCCGGGCAGGCTGGTGGCCGGCATGACGAACGTTTCGCCGTACAGCGAATTGAAGCGCTGCGCGATGTCGCGGGTCAGTTCCAGGTGCTGGGCCTGGTCCTCGCCCACCGGCACCGCGGCCGCCTGGTACAGCAGGATGTCCGCGGCCATCAGGCAGGGATATTGCAGCAGGCCGTCCCCCACCGATTCCTGCTTGGCGGCCTTGGCCTTGTACTGCGTCATGCGCTCGAGCCAGCCCACGGGCGTGACGCACGTCAGCATCCAGGCCAGCTCGGCGTGCGCGGGTACGGCCGATTGCACCATGATGCTGGATAGCGCGGGGTCGATGCCCGCCGCCAGGTACAGCGCCGCGATCTCGATGATCTTCGCGCGCAATTCCGCGGGCTCCTGGTACACCGTGACGGCATGCAGGTCCACGATGCAGAAAATGCACTCGTAGTCCGCCTGCACGCGCACCCAATTCTTCAACGCGCCCAGGTAGTTGCCGATGTGTAGATTTCCCGACGGCTGCATGCCGGAGAAGACTCGTGCTCTCATGGTAGGTGGCTTGAAGCGCAAAGGGGCGCGAGTTCGCGCCGCCATGCAGGGCAGGAACAGAATCCCGGCGGCGCGGGCCGCGCACCGTTTTGCGCGAGTTCCATAGAAGGAGTAATTTTTATCCTACGCGATTTCGAGATCACCGTGGAAAAGATGGTCTACGGCGGCAGCGGCCTCGGCCGGCTGGAGGGCCGCGTGGTGCTGACGCCGTTCGTGCTGCCCGGGGAGCGGGCCCTGGTGCGGGCGCTGTCCGGCAAACCGGGAATGCTGCAGGCCGGTCTCCTGGAAGTGCGTGCCGCCGCGCCGGACAGGCTGGCGCCGCCCTGCCCGTACTTCGCGCGCTGCGGAGGCTGCCACTATCAGCATGCGCCCTACGCTCTGGAACTTGCCTGGAAACGCGCGATTCTGGAGGATCAACTGCGGCGCATCGGCAAGATCCAGCCGCCCGCCGGGATCGCCGTCGTGGCGGGCGAGCCCTGGGGCTACCGCAATCGTGTGCAGTTGCACCTCGCGGACGGTGAGTTGGGATACCGCGAGGCGCACTCGCACAAACTCTGCCCGGTGGAGACTTGCGCCATCGCCTCGCCGGCCATCGGGCGGGCCATCCAGGCCTTGCGCGAAATGTTGCCGGATCCCCGCTGGCCGCGCTTCCTGCGGTCCATCGAGCTGTTCACCAACGAGTCCGGAATGCAGCTCAACGTATTGGAAACCGGCCGGCCCGCCGCCCGGCGCTTTTTTGACTGGTGCGCGGAGCGCATCCCGTCTCTGGTGGCCGGCGCCCTCGATTACCCCGCTGCGGGACTCGCTTTTCGGGTGAGCGGCGGCTCGTTCTTTCAGGTGAACCGCTTCCTCGTCGACGCGCTGGTGGAAGCGGCCGTGGGGGGCGCGGAAGGCGCCACGGCGCTCGATCTTTACGCCGGCGTGGGCCTGTTCTCCGCGGCCCTGGCGCGGCGCTTCCAGGCCGTGACCGCCGTGGAATCGGGCGCGCGGGCCAGCGGCGATGCGCGGTTCAACCTGGACCGCGCCGGGCTCCCCGTGCGCGTGGAGCGGGCGGATGCGGAGGATTGGATGGCGCGCCTCGAGGCGCCCCCGGACTTCCTGCTGATGGATCCGCCGCGCGCGGGCATCGGCAGGCGCCTGGTGGAACGCCTGGCTCACCTGCGTCCGCCGCGCCTCGCCATGGTCTCCTGCGATCCCGCCACGCTGGCCCGCGATCTGGGCGCATTGATCCGCGGCGGCTACCGGCTCGATCGCCTCACGCTGGTGGACCTGTTCCCCCGCACCTACCACCTGGAAACCGTCGCGCATCTCTCCGCCTGACCGCCGCCGCGGCCGCCAACCCGCCTTCCGTGTGCTTCAAAGGAAAGTTCTTGGCATCCGGCGCGAAATGGAGTAAAAACAGAAGAGGCTCACATTGTTTTTGCGGCCGGAGCGCGGCTTGTGGAGCGCCTGTGGAAAATCGCGCGTATAAGTGCAAACCGCCGTCCCCGCGCATGATTCTGAACGGTTTGCACGATGCCGCCAGGCCGGCCGGAACAGCATGTTTTATGCAGAGGCTAAGCGTGTCAAAACACAACGAAATAAAAAGGCGTGCGGGGAGCGCCCGGGACCTGTAAGCTGAACCTTCGCCATGTCAGCGCCCGCCATTGCCCTGGACAAGGGTCTCCCCAGCAACCTTGACGCGGAACGTTTCGTCCTCGGATCCATTCTGCTCAACGACAGCCTCTACATCCAGGCGGCGGGCGACCTGCAGCCCGACGATTTCAGCCTGGAAAAGCATCGCCGCATCTTCAGCCGCATGGGCGAATTGCAGGAGCGCGGCGAGCGCATCGACCGCGTCACCCTGGCCAACGAGTTGATGCGGTTCAACGAACTGGAGTCCTGCGACGGGCTGAGCTACCTGGTTTCCCTGGACGACGGGCTCCCGCAAATCCTGAACATCGACGCCTACATCCGCATCGTCAAGGACAAGGCCATCCTCCGGCGCATCATCTTCGCCTCGCAGCACCTCATGAACCGCTGCCTCATCGGCGAGGAGGACCCCGACGAAATCCTGGCGGGCGCCGAAGAGACCCTGCTGAAGATGGGCGACGCGCGGGTCAAGAGCGGATTGGTCACCCCGCGCCAGGTGATCGACGAATATCAGGGCGGATTGAACGCCTTCCTCGACCCCAGCAAGCGCGTCAAGGGCATCAGCACGGGATTCACCAAGTTCGACGAGAAGACCAGCGGGCTGCACGCCGGCGACCTCTTCATTCTGGCGGCGCGGCCCTCCATGGGCAAGACCGCGCTGGCCCTGAACATCGCCCAGCACGTGGCCACCAAGGTGAAACGGACGGTGGCTATCTTTTCGCTCGAAATGTCCAAGGAGTCGCTGCTGACGCGCATGCTGTGCGCCACGGCGCGGGTGGACAGCCAGAAATTCCGGGCGGGCTACCTGGGCGCCGACGAGCGCCGCCGCCTGCAGGCGGCCGCCTTGAGCCTGGTGGAAGCGCCCCTGTTCATCGACGACACCGCCGGCGCGCACCTCATGGACATGCACGCCAAACTGCGCCGCGTCAAGGCCGAGCACGGGCTGGGGCTGGTGATCGTGGACTACCTGCAGTTGATGACCGGACGCGGACGGTTCGAAAACCGCAACCAGGAAATCAGCTCGATCTCCCGCGGCATGAAATTGCTGGCCAAGGAATTGAGCGTGCCCATGATCGTGCTGTCGCAGCTCAGCCGCGCGCCGGAAACCCGCCAGGGCGACCACCGGCCCCAGTTGAGCGACCTCCGCGAAAGCGGCAGCATCGAACAGGACGCCGACCTGGTGGCCTTCATCTTTCGCGAAGAAATCTACCGCCCCAGCGACGCCAGCCTGCAAGGCCAGGCGGAACTGCTGCTCTCCAAACAGCGGAATGGTCCGGTGGGCAAGATCGAGCTGGTGTTCCTGAAGGAGTTTACCAAGTTTGAGAACCGCGCGGCCGACCTGGGCGAAAACCCGGACGAATAGCGCGCCTCTCAGCCGGCCTGCGGACGCGTGAAGTACATCTCGGCGGCGCGGTCGAGTTCCTCCGGCGTGACCCGCGGCGCGCGGTCTTCGTAGTCGCTGCGCCACATCAGGATGTCGCACAGGTCCGCGGGATGACAGGCTTTCAGCCCGCCCCCGCGGCGCACGCACAGCTCCGCCAGGTAAGCGGCGATTTCGTCCCCGCAGGTCAGCCCGCGCTGGGCCAGCGCGCGCGCCAGGATCTCCCCGAATGATTCCTCGGTCACCGGCTCGATGTAAATCTTGTTGTGGATGCGCCGCAGGAAAGCCTCGTCGGCCAGTTCGGAGGGATCCAGGTTGGTGGCGAACACCACCATCACCTCGAACGGGATGCACAGCTTTTGCCCGTGGTGCAGGGTGAGATAGTCCACCCGCCGGTCCAGCGGCACGATCCAGCGGTTCAGCAGATCGCGCGGCGAGATCACCTGGCGGCCGAAATCGTCGATCACCAGGATGCCGTTGTTGGCCTTCATCTGCAGCGGCGCCGCGTAAATGCCCGACGAGGCGTCCGAGCGCAGCTCCAGCATCTCCGATACCAGCTCGCCGCCCACCGACACGGACGGGCGATGGCACGGCGCCCAGCGCGCGTCCAGGTCTTCCGGTTGCTCGCCGAAGGGGCGGTGCAGCACCGGATCGAACAGGGTGATGATGTAGCCGCCCAGTTCCAGGGCGTACGGGATGAGGACGGCATCCTGGTAGACCCGCAGCAGCCGCTCGGCCAGGCTGGTTTTGCCGTTGCCGGTGGGTCCGTAGAGGAACAGGGCCTTCTGGGAGATGAGCGCCGGCCCAAGCTGGTCCAGCAGCTCCGCGCGTAGCACCAGGTCGCCCAGCGCCCGGCGCAGGCTCTCGCGGTTGACGCGCACGCGGGCCGCCTGGGAGCGCACGGCGCGGTCGTAAGCGGCCAGCGATACCGGCGCCGGCCCGGCGTAGGAGCAGATGGACGCGCGCTCGGCGGCCAGGGCCTTGCCCGCGCTCGTCAGGCCGAAGAAGTAGTCGTTGCCTTGCATGCCCTTCACGTCCAGATAGGCCTGCTGCCGCAACTGGCGGAACACCGGTTCGAGGACCATGTGGGGCAGCTTCAGCCGCCCGCTGAGCGAACTCAGGCTGGACTGCCCCTGTTCCCGCACGGTGCGCACGAACAGGTCCTGCACCAGCGTGGCGGAGATGTCCAGACCCGCCAGGGATTCCGGCGCGGCCGGCCAGAAAGCGGGAGGCCCGGAGACGGGTAAAACCTCCGGCGCGGTCATGGCTGCTCCCCAGGCCGAGGCTGCGCTTCCGCAAGGCAGCGCTTGCGCCCCACATCCGCCAGGGCGAGAGCGGAGGTGAATTCCACGCCGATCGCGTACTTCAGCCCCTGGCGCACGCAATGGCGCACCGAAGCGCCTCCCAGGCTGCCGTGGCGCGCCGAATGCAGCGCGATGCTGGTGCGCGCCGGGATGGGAACATCCGTCTGCAGGCAGGCTCCTTCGGCGGATAGATCCGTGCACTTGGCCGGCGCCTTCTTGATCGATCCGCGCGAGTCCTTCCAGGACACCTGGAGCACACCTCCAAACGGATGGCGCGCGTGCCGGCGCATGAAGGATGGGGACGGCATATCGTTTTCGTGGCCGGAATCGGCCGGGAATCTCAGAAAAAAAGCGCCTGTCGCGGCTCGCAGGCCGCGCACCGTGTTGCTAAAAAGCCTTGGTAGGACAGGCTTGAGCCTGTCAAAGGGGCCTGAGCCGCTCAAAAGGTTAGGTAGGACAGGCTTAAGCCTGTCAACCTCAAAACGCCATGCAGGGCAGGAACAGCACTCCGGCGCCGCGGGCCGCGCACCCTTTTGCGCGTGTTCCTTAGCAGTGGCCTGTCTGTTCCTCTTAGCGTGACTTACAAAAGTGCGGCTACCCGACAGCTACCCATTGCCCCCACCAGGCGCCCCTGTCTTCGGCGACAATGCGCAGCGTGGGCGCGCCTTCGAACTCGATAGCCCAAAACTGCCAGGCCCCCGAGGCCGCCTCCAGCGGTATGGACTCGATGGTCTGGTTGCTGGCGGCGTCCACGAGGCGCACGGACT
>VFSW01001165.1_pt1 | contig 39622 bp, 41 predicted proteins | sample 5358111 | NCBI WGS metagenome assembly VFSW01 (sample SAMN11554181, study PRJNA540505) | mine drainage metagenome | isolation source: sediment from site ElyBrook_90M | place: USA: Ely Copper Mine, Vershire, VT | collected 2017
AAGAAGAAAAATGCCACGCAGAAATGACATTCAGAAGATTCTTGTGATCGGCTCGGGGCCGATTGTGATTGGGCAGTCGGCGGAGTTCGACTACAGCGGCACGCAGGCCTGCAAGGCCCTGAAGCAGGAGGGGTATGAGGTGGTGCTGGTGAACTCGAACCCGGCCACCATCATGACCGATCCAGAGCTGGCAGACCGCACGTACATTGAGCCGCTGACGCGCGAGTATGTAGAAGAGATCATCCGCAAAGAGGCGGAGATGCTGGGAACCAGCGCGGGCAAGTTTGCCCTGTTGCCCACGGTGGGCGGACAGACGGCGCTGAACCTGGCCGTGGACCTGGCCGATGCAGGAGTTCTGGACCGCTACAATGTGGAGCTGATTGGCGCGAAGCTGGAGGCGATTAAGAAGGCTGAGGACCGGCTGCTCTTCAAGGATGCGATGATTCGCATCGGGCTGGAGGTTTCAAAGTCGGCGCTGGTGAACAATCTGCGCGACGGGCTGGACTTTGCATCGAAGCTGGGTTTCCCGGTGCTCATCCGGCCAAGCTTTACGCTGGGTGGCTCGGGCGGCGGCATCGCTTACAACCGCGAAGAGCTGATGGAGATTCTTTCGCGCGGGCTGGATCTTTCGCCGGTGCACGAGTGCCTGATTGAAGAGAGCGTGCTGGGCTGGAAAGAGTACGAGCTCGAAGTGATGCGCGACCTCGCGGATAACGTCATCATTATCTGCTCGATTGAGAACTTTGACCCGATGGGCGTGCATACGGGCGACTCGATCACGGTGGCTCCGGCGCAGACGCTGACCGATCGCGAGTACCAGAAGATGCGCGATGCGGCGATTGCCGTGATGCGAGAGATTGGCGTGGAGACGGGCGGATCGAATGTGCAGTTTGCCGTGAACCCTCTGGACGGGCGCATGACGGTGATTGAGATGAATCCGCGCGTGTCGCGGTCGTCGGCGCTGGCATCCAAGGCGACGGGTTTCCCGATTGCGAAGATTGCTGCCAAGCTTGCAGTGGGCTACACGCTGGACGAAATCCCGAACGACATTACGCGGAAGACGCCGGCATGCTTTGAACCGACGATCGATTACGTCGTGGTCAAGATTCCGAAGTGGCAGTTTGAGAAGTTTCCCGGCGCGAATGATGTGCTGGGCCCGCAGATGAAGTCGGTGGGCGAGGTGATGGCGATGGGCCGCACCTTCAAAGAGGCGCTGATGAAGGCATGGCGCGCACTGGAGACGGGCAAGAAGACCGGCGCGGAGGTGCTGGAGCCGCGGCGTTTGACGCAGATGCTGGTGACTCCGCGACCGGAGCGGCTGGGCTATATTCGATTCGCGTTTGAGCGCGGGATGAGCGTGCGGGAGGTGGCGCGGCTGACATCGATGGACCCGTGGTTTCTGCATCAGATTCGCGAAGTCACGATGGCGCAGAAGAGCCTCGCGCACACGAGCCCCGAGGCTATCAGCGCGGAAGATTTGCGGCGGCTGAAGCGGTTTGGGTTGAGCGACGAGCGCATTGCGTCGGAGTGGAAGCTGGAAGGCCACGACGGCGTGAAGCGCGTGCGCGATCTGCGCGAGTTGAAGGGCATCCGGCCTGTGTTCAAGCTGGTGGATACGTGCGCGGCAGAGTTTGAGTCGATGACGCCGTATCTCTACTCGACATACGACGAAGAGGATGAGGCGCCACCGACGGACAAGCCGAAGATTATCATTCTGGGTTCCGGGCCGAATCGCATCGGGCAGGGAATTGAGTTTGACTATTGCTGCTGCCATGCGGCCTTTGCGCTGAAGGACGATGGGTACGAGACGATCATGGTGAATTGTAATCCGGAGACGGTGTCGACGGATTACGACACGAGCGACCGGCTCTACTTTGAACCACTCACGCTGGAAGACGTGCTGGGCGTCTACAACCATGAGGCCTCCTCGGGCGCGAAGATCGGCATGATTGTGCAGTTTGGCGGGCAGACTCCGCTGAACCTCGCGCAGCGTCTGCGCGCGGCGGGTGTGCCGATTATTGGTACGTCTCCGGAGTCGATTGACCTGGCGGAAGATCGCAAACAGTTCGGCAAGCTGCTGGAGGACCTGCAGATTCCGCAGCCGGCAGGCGGCACGGCGACGAGCGTGGAAGAGGCGCTGGCTGTGGCGGAGCGCGTGGGGTATCCGGTGCTGGTGAGGCCCAGCTACGTGCTGGGCGGCCGCGCGATGGTGATTGCGTATGACGCAGAGTCCGTGGCGCGCTACATGCACGAAGCGGTGGAGTACTCGCAGGAGCGGCCTGTGCTGGTGGATCACTTCCTTGAGAATGCCGTCGAGGTGGACGTCGACGCACTGTGCGACTCGGAGGACGTGTTAATCGCGGGCATTATGCAGCACATTGAAGAGGCCGGCATTCACTCGGGCGACTCATCGTGCGTGCTGCCAGCGGTCGATCTTCGCGAGGAGACGCTGAACACACTGCGGAACTATACGCGCAAGCTGGCGCTGGCGCTGAAGGTAGTGGGGCTGGTGAATCTACAATTTGCGATTCAGCGCGATGACGACGGCAAGGACCACGTCTACGTGATTGAAGTGAACCCGCGCGCGTCGCGAACGGTGCCGTATGTGTCCAAGGCGACCGGAGTGCCGCTGGCGAAGGTTGCAGCACGGCTGATGACAGGACGGACCCTGCGCGAACTACTGCCGGAAAAGCTGGACGCCGGAAAGGATCTCGACACGGGCACGCACTTCTACGTGAAGTCGCCGGTGTTCCCGTGGTCGAAGTTTGCTGGAGTCGACACGGTGCTCGGTCCGGAGATGAAGTCGACGGGCGAGGTGATGGGCGTCGCGGAGAGCTTCGGCGAAGCATTTGCCAAGGCGCAGTTGTCCGCGAGTCAGGTGTTGCCGACGAGCGGTACGGTTTTCTTTAGTGTGAATGACCATGACAAGCAGGCTGCCATTGAACTGGCGCGGCGCTATGTGCATCTTGGTTTCCACCTGGTGGCGACGGAGGGAACTGCGAACGTTCTGGAGCGCGCCGGAATGAATGTGGAACGGGTCTTCAAGGTCGAAGAAGGACGACCGAACGTTGTGGACCTGATTAAGGGCGAGCGAATCCAATTGATCGTGAATACGCCACGCGGGCAGGATACATTCTTCGATGAGAAGGCGATTCGGCGCGCGGCGGTGGTGGCGAGGGTGCCCACGATTACGACGATAGCGGCAGCGCGAGCTGCGGCTGATGGCATCGCCGCGATGCAGCGGCACCGCGTGACGGTGAATGCGCTGCAGCAACTTCACGCAGATCGGGTTTTACAATAGAGCTATGCTGATTGAAGGTGTGTTTGCCGCGGCGACGACTCCGTTTTATCCCGATGAGCGCGTGTATTTTCGCAAACTGGAGGCGAATGTCGCGCACTATTCGCGGAGCCTGCTGGCAGGCCTGGTGGTGCTGGGGTCAACCGGTGAAGCGCCCGAGCTGAATGACCAGGAGACATGGGACGTACTGCGCGTGGCTGCAGAGGCGGCGGCTCCGGAGAAGGTGCTGATCGCCGGCATCGCACGGGAGAGCGTGAAGGCCACGCTGGAGACGGCGGAGGTTGCCGCCCGCCACTCTTACGATGCGGTCCTTGTGCGCACGCCTACCTACTATGCAGGGCAGATGTCGGCGGCAGCAGTGCTCACCTACTATCGCAGCGTCGCGGATCGTTCGCCATTGCCGGTCATGCTCTATAACATTCCGCGGTGCGTGCCGTATGACATTCCTGTGGAAGTTATCGCAGAACTGGCGGAGCATCCCAATATCATCGGCATCAAGGATTCGAGCGGCGATATGCAGCGCATGCGAGCCACGCTGGCTGCGACACAGAATGCCCGGCGGCGCGCGGTGACGGTGACGCCGGTCTTTGAAGCGGTGACTTCGCGGATGCTGCATGCGCAGAACGCGCACGAATCCGCGACGTTTGTCTCTGTGGAGAACTTGGCCGGCGGAGCAGCGGTTGCGACCGCGCCGCCGACGACGCCGCTGAAGACGCGCAGCAAAGAAGTGGGCTTTCAGGTGCTGACGGGGTCGGCGGGAGACATGCTGGAGGCGCTGGAGATGGGAGCGTCCGGCGCGATTCTCGGCTTTGCCGCATGTGCTCCCCAGGCCTGCGAGGAAGTCTACCTTGCATGGAAAGATCACGACCTGAAGCTGGCTGCTGAGAAGCAGCAGCGCATCGTGAAGGCCAACCAGCGCATCACCGGCGCATTGGGGATTGCCGGCATCAAATACGCATGCGACTGGAACGGGTTCTGGGGTGGGCGGCCAAGGCTGCCGCTGTTGCCGCTGAACGCAGATCAAAAGCGTGAAGTGGAATTGCTGCTGGAAGGAATCCGCAACTGAGCGGTTGGGGCAACTGAAAAAGGCTTCATTGATCTTGGTGGGCAGTGAGGGACTCGAACCCCCGACATCCTGCTTGTAAGGCAGGCGCACGCCAAAAATCAGCAGGCGCTCTAACTTGTCAGGCTTCACCGCGCGGGCTGCTGCGCTTGGAAAAACGTCTCCATCCTCTGCTCTTGCGCAACCGCTGTCAAGACGGCGCGCGAAAAAGCTGTGCAAAACAGAACACAATTGGTAACTTATTTTCTGGATACCCGTCACTGCTCCTGAGTCACCGCCCGCGTCCCTGCTTCGCTTCCGCCCAGTCGACGACGTTCCCCGCGACGCGGCCCACGGGCTTCTTCGCCGCGATCGGCGCGGCTTCCAGAAGATCGACCGCCGCGGCCTTGGTCTTCATATCGAAGTGCGAGTAGTAGTCCATCATCTTGCGATTGACATGGCCGCTGAGCGCCTGCACAACCTCCGGACGCTCCCCCGCTTCGAGCAGCCGCGTCACAAACAGGTGCCGGAAATCGTGCGGCTTGAGTCCCGGCATCCCCGTCACCTCGCGCAGCCGGTTCCAGTCCTTCCGGATCCAGCTGCGGCTTGCCGGTCGCTCCGGATCAAAGACGTTCCTGCGCACGCGAAACGGGAATAGGTAGTGATCCTCCCTCGTCGCGCCCAGCTCGAGCGCCCGCTGGTAGCACTGCTCGAAGGCCCAGCGCGCCTCGGCGTTGAGCGGGATCTTCCGCGGCCGCTCGCCATTCTTGCAGCCCTCCAGCGGGATGTAGACCTCGCTGCGCAGACCTGCGACCGGCGAGCGCAGAAAGAGGTGCCGCAGCCCGAGAAAGCGCAGCTCGCTGCCGCTCGCGCTGGTGTTCGCCGTGATCGTTGCCACCCACAGCGCCAGGCTGCAGCGCGGATCGCGCCGCGCCGCCGCAAAGAGCCGATGCTCCTGGTCCACGTCCGGAATCTCGCGCGGGCTCCAGTTCGGGACTGGCCGCGGCGCATACCATGGCCCGATGCGCTGCCACACGCCGGCCGCCTTGAGCATCGCCCGCAGCACGCCCAGCTCGTGATTGATCGTGCTGTCGCCGCCGCGCTGCGGCCAGGGCGAAACCGTTCCCGTCTCGGTCTGCATCGCGTTCTGGGCCCGCGCCAGCTGATATTCCCGCAGATGCCCGGCAGTGATGGCCCCGAGCGGCAGGTCGCCGAAAAACCGCTCCAGCGAGCGCAAGGCAAACAAGTCAAATTCCCGCGTGCGTGGCTTCAGGTTCTTCCACGCCCGCATCTCCATCCATTCCTGCCCGGCATCTCGCACGCTCAGGCAGGTCCAGTCACCCAATTGCCGCATTAGATCATTGGCCCGTTCCGCACAGGCTGGACAAGCGAGATGGTCCGTAGTGTGCGAAGCAAAAGACTTTAGGTCGTCAGAGGACGTCATGGTATCCCACTCTCGTGTGATCCTGGGCCCAAGGGAAAGACGCCTATACTCTACACCCCCTGTACATCCCGAGTACAGCCCGGATGGCTAACCTGTGCGCATGGTGCTCAAATACGTGAACCTCGGGCTGACCGCCGCGCAGCTGCGCCGGCTCGAAAAGCTGGCCCAGAAGCTCGGGCTCGACCGCACGAATACCATCCGCTACTGCATCGCCCGCACGGCCGAGCTCGAGCACATCAAATAAGCCTAGAACAGCGTCGCGCCCTGCGCCGTGCGCACCCGCGCCAGGCGCGTCAGCGACCAGCGATCCGGCGGCAGGTGGCTCAGCACATACTTCCAGTTGCCGGCGGCCTCCCACACCAGGCCGCCGTTCATGCCGTTGCGGATCGGCGCCTGCTCCGGGTCCTCGCCGATCAGATCCTTGAGCCAGCCGAACTGGCGCTCCGTGATCCAGCGCAGATTGCTGGCCACGCCCTGCTGTGGCCGCGCGAAGATCTGCTCAATCAGCCCGTGCGCGGTCATCACTGCACCAATAGAAGCGTGTGGCTGGGGCGTGCCCAGTTGGGCGGTCCTCCCGTGTACTGATACGCACCCGCCTGCCAGTTGCCCGTGGCAGGGCGCGGGTTGCCGTTGATGTCGGAACAGAGGGTGCCGAGGCCGCTCGTGCCGCATCCGGGGCTTGCTGATGTCAAATCGGTGCCCGCGAATGTCACGGTACCTGCACTGGAAGAGATCGGAATATATGGGCTACTTCCCGTAGCCACTCCATATCCCTGCGCGGTAGCTGTTGCTGGCGTCATCGGCACGTTAGCAGAATTGGGGGTCGTGACGGTTGGGCTACTGACCCCATTGACGGTGTTGGGCATCACCCCTCCGGTGCCAGTGTTGACGGAAAACCACGTATTTGCGGTCTGGTCGGTGATGCAATAATTATTGTAAAGCCACAGATTCAGGTCGGCCGCGTATGGGGCCGTGCCCTGTGATGCACCAACATTCACGCAGGTATTCGTTCCGCTCTGGGCGTACATGGTGTTGTTCCAGATGTAGATTTTTGCCATTCCCGGACCGGCTCCAAACGATTCATCAATGGCCCACACGGTGCTGCCGCCGTATGCCTTCCACATCACATTGTTGTAGATGTACCAGGTGTTTCCGTTGCCCTGCTCCATAAAGGACATCGCACCCGCGTCAGTATTGTGAAGCAGGTTGTTTGCGATGGTCTCTGTCCAGCTTCCAGTTCCACAAAGACCGGTGTAGAAACTGTTTGTGTGACCTCCGTTGTCCGAAGCGAGCGTCCCTCGAATTTCATTCCCGAGCACCGTTCCTGGACATCCTCGCACTGCCCAATTTGCGAACGAAATTGTATTGCCTTGAAAGAGCGTGGCGTTTCCAACTCCAGAATTTATAGTGATTGCGGTGCCGTACCCGCAGACCGTTTGACTCGCTCCTCCCGAGACTGTGCAGGTGTACGCGGCCTGCCCATTATCTACGATATTATCGAGGGCTTCCCCGGAAGCGGTGGAAGTGTTATACCCAATGTTCATAGCGATTGATCCATCTGAGCCGGTCGTGGCGTGAGCCTGAGTCGTGCACCAGTTATGTACATACTGGTTCTCAAGTGTTACATTCGGAGATTCTCGAATGGCCTCGATCAAAGGGCTGTTCCCTGCTGCACCTGTGTTATATGCCGCGTTGCGGATGTCAAGATGGTCAACAATCAGATAGCCTCCGCTAGTCGTCTGGCCTCCCCATTGGATGAGTCCTCCATTTGTAACCATCTGCGTCTCTGTCCATGTGGTGCTCGGCGTACCTCCGCCTCCGCTATCGCAAGCTGTGGCTGCACCAAGGTCGAAGATAGGGCGCTGAATATCTGCGATTGCCTCCACATGGGTGCATCCACTTCCTGTGACCGTGACAGCAGGGTTTGAAGTGTATCCGTTGCCCGCTGCCGTGACCGTGGCGTTTTGAACCAAATATCTAGACTCAGTAAAGTTTGGCTGCCCTCCAATTGTGGTCACGGTAGCGGTGGCTCCTGATCCTCCGCCACCTGTAATGGAAATAGTGACACCAGTGGAAGGGCATCCTCCATAGTCCTTTGTGATGATGACAGAGTTTACAGTTCCCTGATTCCACGCTGGGTCATAGCCAATGTAGATGCAGCCCGCGCCTGTGCAGCCGGGGCTTGTCCCGCTGCTAGTACCTTTCCACAGCCAATCAAGAGGGAATGCGGTGTAAGGCCATACGCTGCCGCCTTTGAGAATGTAGCCGTTAGACGCAGCGGGGATATTGGCCGAGCAGTTCGAGGCGCATCCCTGCATCCCTGGAAGATACTTCCACGGGTGTGCCTCATCTGCTCCGGTGTTTGTGTCCAGTCCTGCATTGTAGTCAATGTAGTGGCAATTCGTGATCCCAGAAGGCACGTTCGCTGGGCACGCCCCTTGCGCCGTCGCTGCAAGAGGGCCGAACGCGAGAAGGAGAACTGCGAGCTTATGGAACAAACGTCACCTCTGCCATTCCGCTTGTGTTTGTTACACCCGCACTCGGAAGAACAAGCGTGGAAGGGAATCCTGCGCTGGTGCAGAGCGACGTACTAGATGTGCTCGTATACGGAATATGTTGGTAATCGTTTCCGTTCCCCTGTACGTGCCAGACCTGCGCGCCTCCCGCTGCGCTGGTTACTCCACAAGCGAGCACAAGATAGGTTCCCGCTGCCGGAGCGCAGGAGGTCACCGCTTGACTGTAGTTCCCCGTAACTCCAATCGGACCTGTTGCGCCACCCTGCATTGCCGCAGTTTGACACACGATATTTTGCGTGCTGCCAGGTGTCCCCGCAACGGTCAACCCGAGCATGTAATAGTCGGTTGTCGTCGCATCGACAGTCGTCGTCTGGAAGATGACGTGGCCCAATGTTGTACCTCCCGGATAGGTGACCTCGCCTACGATGGTAATCGCCCCTCCGTTTCCGTTGGGACCGACGCTATTGCCGCCTGTCGCGGCCCCCACTGATGACGTACTGAGGAAGTTCGCAGTGGAACTGCTTCCCCCGCTCGCCGCCTTAATCTCACTCGGAAACAGGTCGATCTGATAGGTTCCCGCCGCAGCGTTCGTGCTCAGGACGCGCCCAAGCACCTGCCCGCTGGTGGGATAGGCTGCGCCGCCATCTACGCATTCGCCAGCCGTAGCGGAACTGATCTGCACGTAATCGCCCGCTGTCGTAGCGCCAGAGAAGATGCAGTTGACGAGGCCAGTCGTGGTGATGGTCGCTGTGCCTGTCGTACCCGCTCCAGAGGTTGTGATACCCACGATTCCGCCCGTGTCTGTTGTGGCCGCGATGACCGCAGTGGAGGGTGCTCCGGTGAGCTTCGTGAGCGTGCTTGCGGTGGTTCCGGTGGTGGCCGCGTTCGTTGCCGTGATCGTAGGATTACCCCCGCTTGCTGCCGTCACCGTCGTGCAACTTGATGTGCTGGTGCAGTTGATGGAGTACGTACCAATCGCAGGATTACCGAGCAGATTGCTCAGTGCTGCTGTATCCGTCGTGCCGCCTGTGCCGCCTTGCAGAATACTCGCCGTACCGCTCAGGTTCGAGAACGCAGGTTGCGAAGATGTCCATGCGCCCGTTAGCGAGTTGTACGCGTTCACCCATTGATTCGTCGTGGCTGTGAAAGACGCTGCCGTGGGCCGCGCTACCCAATTGTTCGCTGTCACAGGGTCCACGCCGATCCGCACACTTTGCCCCGGATTGATGACGATGGAAGCTCCCGTGCTGCCTCCAGCCCAACTGATCGTGTAGGTCGTCGGCGTCACAGTGACGGCGTTCGTCTGGAAGTTTTCCAAGATGGTGTAGAAGTGCGAGTTGCCCAGTGTCGTCGGCGTCGGCAGCGTCACCGCAACGGCTGCGGTGCCTGTGTAATCCACCGCCTGCTCAATGTCTGCCGCGAGGATCGTGTCTGTTGACGTGCTCCCGCTCACGGATCGAGGGGAAAATCCCTGCGAGCAAGCGAAGCCCGCATCCGCCAGCGTACCTGCCGCGTCTGCATACTTTGTGCAGTCTCCTGTCGTGGACGTGCCCGGCCCCGTCGCAAGCCCTGCGCCCGCGCCGTTCACCGTTGCCGCGACCGGCTGGCCGCCGGAGTTCGTTGCCACCGCCTTCGCCGAGGTCGGCATCGCGCCGCCGTTCACCTTCGCCACGGTCGGATTCGGATAGCTCCCGCTCAGGTCGCCCCCTGCCGTCCCATTCGGAGGCAGCGCCGTGGGTGTCCCCGTGACCTGGCTGTACGCGACTGCGCCGCACGTTGGGCCGCCAGTAGCGTCCCCCGTCTCGTACTCATTCGCCAAACAGCCTCCCGTCCCAGCCCTCGCAGCCGCCGCGCCCGAAGCGTCAAACGAGCTGGGGCCGTAGCCGGTGTCAGAGATCCCCGTCGCGCTCGTGTTGTTGAACGCCGCGAAGTGGCCGCTGGTCGAGCTTCCCGATCCGCTCACGTTGCCGGTCCCTGCGGACGACGTGGACGGATTGAGCAACTGAAACTCGGTCCCGTCATACTGCGCGGCATAGAGCGCCCCGGCAAGAACGTCGCCGCTGGCCAGAGCCGTCGCGCCTTTCTTGTCGAGCGCCACCGCCGCGCCACCATTGACAGCCAGCGTGGAAGCTCCCGTGTTCGCATTCAGCGCCTTGAAGCGGATGATGCTGCCCGCCATAATGGTCGGCGCAGGCGTCAGCGTGACCGCGTAAGCGTTCGCGGCGCCCGTGTCTGCCGCGTAGACATACGCCGCCTGCTGCACCGCGCCGGGTGTGGCGAAGTCCGTGCCGGGAACCGCTTGCGCTACCAAACCGCCCGCGCCCTTCAGCATCCCCGCAATCGGCGTGCTGGTGGACGTGCTCACCGAGTTCGGACCTGCGGGGCCGGTCGGTCCTGTTGCGCCGGTCGAACCCTGCGGGCCAGTCGCACCCGTTGCGCCCTGTTGGGCCATCAGGCTCCAATAGGTCCCATTCGTCGGCAGCTGGTTGGTGCTCGAAGCGATGGCAATGTAAGACGAGCCGTTATAGCTCACGGCGTCATCCACCACGTAAGCCGTCGCGCTGCTCCACGCGCCCAGCCAGTTGATCGAGGTTCCAGCTGGCCCTGTCGGTCCTGTTGGCCCCGTCGATCCCGTTGCCCCTTGTGGGCCGGTCGGCCCGGTCGGCCCTGTGGCTCCCGTTGGGCCTGTCGGCCCCGCTGGTCCCGTCGCCCCGGCCGGCCCAGTGGCGCCAGCCTGCGCCAGCAGTTGCCAGTACGTAGGGCTGATGTCAGGCTCGTGGCCGGTCCCGGCCAGAATCGCGAGGTAGGATGACCCGTTGTAGGTCACGGCATCCTGCACCGAGTAGGCCGTCGTATTCGACCAGGCGCCCCGCCAGTTTGCGCCGCCGCCGGGCGCGCCGGCTGGCCCCGTGGCCCCTGCGGGTCCCGGAACGCCGGGCTGCACCTGCACCAGCGGGCTCAATGGCGGCACGTAGTTGTCAAAGTTGCAGGTGCCGCTCGCGCACCAATCGCCCGTGTACTGCGATGTGCCGTGCGGCTGCACGCAGGTAAAGCCAGGCCCCAACACCTGCGCATACTGCGTCGTCACCGTCACCTTGAAGCAGATGTTCAACGGGTTGGTGAGCGTCGTGTCCGGCAGCGTGACCGAGAAGACGCCCGCGGTGACGGTTGCCGTGGTTGGCGTGGTGACGGCGATGCCGCCCGAGCCGATCCGGTAGCTGGCCGGGATGCCGTTGGCCAGCACCGGCGCAAACGAGATGGTGCCGGTGACCGGCGACGAGCCGCCCAGATGTGCCGCGGTGACGGTAACGGTTTGAGCGGCCGCGCCCGCGATCAGACACCCCCACGCGAGGACGCCGAGAAGCGCCTTGAACTTACCCTTCATACTGTTCTCCTGTTTACGAGATGGTGCCCGCGGGCAGCTTGCTGTCGGCGACAAGTTTCGCCAGCAGCATCTTGGCGATGGTGTCCTCGACCGTCACGCCGACATCGGCCGAGGCGATCGCGAACTGGAAGATGGTGGGAATCGTCGCGTCCTGATAGGTGATCTGCTCCTGCCAGCCGCTGACCGGGTCGGTGAGCGTAATCGCGAGCAGCCCGGTACCGAGCTGCGCGAGAGCCGGCGTCTTGGTGAAGTTCATGCCAGTCACCTGCAGGGCGCTGACCGTCACCGGCTTGGTCATGGTGCCCACCTGGAACGGCGTGGCGAGAGTGAAGGTAATCATCGAAGCTCCTAATAGACGCGCTGCATGATGGCGTAGGACGAAGCCTTGTAGATTTTCATTGTCTGGCCTGAAATGTAAGTCGTGAAGGCCGCATAGAGCTGCACCGTATGCGCGCCCGCGCTAAAGTTCGAGAGCGACGCGAAGATCGGCAGGTAATAGGTTTCCGCGAAGCTCGGCAGGCTGAAGTTGTAGGTCACCTGCGCCGTGCCGTCCACCGCGACGGTAATCTGCAGTGTGGCGCTGCTCTGGCTTGAGTTTGCTTCGATGCTGGCGAAGAGGTTGAAAACATCCGCCGTGCTCGCCGCCGTCACGCTGAAGCCGAAGGATGGAATCGCCGTCACTGCGTTGCTGCTCAGCGTCAGATCTGAACTCGGCGTCGCCGTCGCCATCAGAACGTGGTCATTCGTGATATTCGCGCCATGCTCGCTGGCGTAGTACGCGCCTGTCGCTTCGCTGATGTTGGCGGTCGTCTTGCCGAGGTGACCGCCCTGCGTGAAGTCGATCAGGCCCCGGCGATTGCTGTCCATGTTGGCGCCCGGCATGCGAAGGTAGGGGGTTCCATCGCCGATGTTGGCGAGGACTTTCCCAACATGACCGCCCTGCGTGAAGTCGATCAGGCCGCGCCGGTTGGTGTCCATGTTGGCGCCGGGCATGCGAAGGTAGGTGGTTCCGTCGCCGATGTTGTCGAGGACTTTCCCAACATGACCGCCCTGCGTGAAGTCGATCAGGCCGCGCCGGTTGGTGTCCATGTTGGCGCCGGGCATGCGAAGGTAGGTGGTTCCGTCGCCGATGTTGTCGAGAATCTTGTTGAGATGGATGCCGCCCGCGAAGTCGATCTGCGAGCTGCCTGCCTTGAGGTAGCCGGTCAGCTCGTCGCCACTGTTCGGCACAAAAGCCGTCGCCACGCTGCCGGACTGGAGCATCATGGCGGCGATCTGGATGGTATGACCGGCCGGATTTGTGCAGGCCCTCGTCTGCGGGCTGAGGTAGACCGAGCTGGTACCGGCTGGCACCGTGAACGTGACGGACACGCGGCCCGGATTGGCACCGGGAGTCGGCGCGCACTGTGTAATCTCCAGCCCGGATTGCTCGGAGTAGCAGTAAAGGCCCGGATAGCCGCCGCCGTTTGGAATGGTCACGCCAAGCATGTCGATATAAGCACTCAGGGTGTAGGCATTTCCCGCAGTCACCGGGATGAGAGCCGACTTATTTACGGGACCATCGTCGGCGTAGCTCGTCTGCACTGCCGAGTAGAGCTTGAAGCCGTTCATGTTTCCCACGTCCGAGACGCCAATGAAGAACGCGCTCGGGTCAGCGCTCTGCTGCCAGTAGGTCCAGCCGAACTTCAGCTCCGCGTCGGGCACGAGATTCTTATTGATCGATGTCGCCCCCTGCGCCACCGTTCCCGATGCAACGCCGCTCACCGCGCTCGTATCCTGCGCCGTGTTCAGGTGCGTCACATCCGCGCCAGCCTGCGCGGGCTGCAGCGCCTCGATCGCCGTGCCGTCGGTGTATTGAATCGTCGGCCCCGTCGAGCCCAGCTTCCAGACGATCCCGGTAGGCGCGCCCGCGCCCCAGCTCGCCTGCACCCAGCCGCTCGCCGCGCCGCTGGGCCGCACCGCGCGCACCTGCACCGTCGCGCCGGTCACATACGGCAGGCTCGGAATATAGCAGCCCGTCGAAGTGCCCGAGAACGATCCCGCGTCGAGCCACGCCGTCTGCTGGCCGCCAGGGATCGACGTCATCGGCACCACAGGCGGCCGCGGAATCGTGCCCGAGCCGTAATTGAACATATACTGCACCTGAATCCAGCCGCCGCTCATCACCCACGGGTCAGTCGGAGGCGTCCAGCTCACATAGAGCTGCGGAAGTTGCAGCCCGTCGAGCGATGCCAGCGTCGTGGCCGTGTCCATCGTGACAGCCACAGCGGTCGGGCTGGGCGGCGTGCCGGAGACCGCCGCGGGAGCCGCCTGCACGTCGTAGGGCGTCAGTTCCTCGGTCGAGGACCACTCATAGACGCTCGTGTCGGTCTCGATCATGTGCAGCGTCACGGTTAGCCGCGGCGCGTCGCCCTGCTGGCCTTCCTGCGCGCCCATCTGCACCTTGACGACTTCGAGCTGCTTGTTGGTCCAGCTCAGCGCCGGAAAGCTGAATTGCACCACGGAGGTCGGAATCACCTGCCAGGCCGCGAGCTGCATCGGGAAGGTGCCAGATCCCTGAAAGCGATTGCGCATCAGCTCGATCTTGGCCACGCGCTGCGCCTGCACGATGCTGACCACGCCGCGCAGCGCCAGCTCCTTCGGCAGCACAATGCCGCCGTCGGCGACGAGATCCATGCTGGTCGCGTAGCCGTGCAGCGTGTCCCGCGCGTATTGCGGGAAGTTCGTCGGCTGCCATTCGAGCGGCCAGTTGTTCGCCGTGACCCCGTAATACCAGCCGTTCTTGTCGTAGAGGTCGCCGATCACGTTATACGGGTAGTTCGGCGCCGTGTAGGTGCCATTGACGACGTTGACCAGGTCGCGAAAGCTGCGGTACGGCTCCCAGGTGGGCGACGCCACCAGCGCGCTGTCATCGAAGCTGAAGCTCGGCCCCTGCCAGTAGGCCGGCCAGATGTACCACTCGCCACCGATGCGGCTAAGCCGCCCCGCGGCCGTCGGCATCATCATCGAGAGCACATCGCCGGGCGCGATCGCCGTATCGTAGTGCAGGTGCTGCGTGTAGTTCTTCTCGTTCCCCTGGCTGGTCGCGATCAGCTCATCGCAGACATTGGCCGCTGCAATCAATTGCGCCTGATTGACGCTCGAATCGCCGAGCCCCCACGTCGTATCGGTGATGGCGTCGGCCACCTGCAACGCCCAGTTATCGCTGTAGCCGCTCGCACCAGTGCGCGGATCGTAGATCGTGTTCTTCCCCCGCAGCGTGACGCGGATCTCCGGCGGTGCAGGGAACTGCGTGGCGTCGTAGCCGATGTTGAGGTAGATGTAGGCGCAGCCGCAGAGCGAAGGCGAGCCGGAGAGCGTCGGCGCGCCAAACGTCACCGTTGGCGCGGACGTGTAGCCGCTTCCCGGCGTGTCAATGACGACCTGCGAGACGCGGCCTGCGCTGATCAGCGTGTGCCCGGTGGCTCCCGAACCGCCGCCCCCCGAGAAGGTCACCGGCGGCGGCACCGCGTAGCCGTAGCCGCCGCCGTTGGTGAGCGCGACGCCGGCGACTGTCTCCGAGCCGGGCGCCCCGCTCATCTGCGCCGTTCCCTGCGCGGTGTTGATGGTGCCGAAGGTATCCCATGCCGGGTCATTGCCCGTCAGCGAGTGCATCTGGTCGCCGAGCGGCTGATCGCCGAAGCGCACCTCGCAGTAAACCTTGCCGTCGAAGTTGTAATGCGGGCCGCCAGGCCCGATGCCGTAGCCGAGCCCATAGCCTGGCTGCGAGGGGTCCTGCTCGTCCGCGGCCGCGACGCCGCCAAAGGTGTACGCGCCCTGAATCTCGGCCGTCGCGTGTGTATAGCCGCTGCCGCCATTCGTGACGGTCACCGTCCAGGCGCTCGGGCTGCCTGTCGCATAGGCCTGCGCGCCCACGCCGTCGCCGGTAATGCGCACGCGATAGCGCGCCGGAGCCACCGCCGCAAAGCCGCTGCCGCCGGTCGCCGTGATGCTCGTGATCGCGCCGCTGGTGATGGTCACCGTGGTGGTCGGCGGATTCGAGACGGTTCCGGAGCCGATATTCGCGCCGTACTGCGTGTAGGTGCCGTTGTTCCCCTGTCGCCAGTAGACCTGCCGCCCGTCGAGATAGAGATTCACGAAGGCGTCGATCTCGTGCGTCGCGAGCACGATGACGTAGTTGTAGACGTAGCTGCCGCCCGAGCCATTCGCGCCGGTGGTGGATTGATACACCGTCGTCCCACCCACGCGCTGCATCCCGTAGACGATCTGGCGCATCCCAGCCACCTGCCGGGTGGTGATCATCTGGCCGCGCTGCCCGATGAGCGCCTGCGCGATCGCGCCAGCTTCCATCGAGATGCCGCCGAGCGCGAGCGTCGTGGCAACACTCGCAGCGAGCGTGCCGGTAAACTGGCCGCTCATGAACGCCAGCACACCCACAGCGCCGCCGCCGGTAAAGAACGCGAGGCCCACGGCCGCGCCGATCATGACTGCGCCTGCGATCGCCTTAGACATGCCACGCCCTCTTCACATCGGTGATGGGCAGCCGGTGCAGCCCATTCTCGCCCGCGCAGACCAGGTGACGGCCATTCAAGTGCACAAGCCCCGCAATCACGCGCCCTGATTCCTCGAGGACAACAAGATCCCCGCGCTGCGCCATGCGCGGGAAGCGCCACTCCGCGAGCTCGTGCTGTGCCGCGCACCAGGCGGCCGCGTCCTCTACCGTGCTCCCGCCGCAGATCTCCCGCACCGCCGCAAAAGCCCCTGCCTCATCGCTATAGCGGCCGCGGAAAGGCGCGGCGATGTCCACGCCCGTCATCGCCAGGATGCCGTTCGCCGCGAAGAGCGCGCAGTCATGCTTACCCCACTCGAAGGGAGCCGCGGCCCACTCCAGCAGGAAATCGTGAAAGGCGCGAGTCGCCCAGTGTTCTTTTCGCGTCAATGCCATCTTTACCCCAATAAAAAAGGACGCCGAAGCGTCCTGCCGTTGCGCGCCGCTGAGTCCTTACGGAACCCAGCGCAAAGCCTGGTCGTTGAGCTGCTCGACCCAGTTAAAGCCCGTATCGCCGGGATAGTAGACCTGCTGGTCTGCCGCCGTGTAACGCCGCACGCTGCCGCGCTGCAGATTCGCGAGCCGCGTCTCCAGCGCCAGCGAAATCGTGATCGTGTCGATGCCAGGCGTGACCGTCGGCTTGTCTACCACGCCGGTGAAGAGCGCGTAGGGCGATCCGAGAATGTTGCCGCTCGCGTCGAGCAGCACGAACCAGACGGTTGCCGGCGCGCCGATCTGCACGTCGGTCATCGATTCCGAGAGCAGCGATGCGTCGATGCCGCTGAGACTGATCTGCAGCCCGTAGGCGTGCACATCGGTGCCCTCGGTCATCATCGAAACCTTGCCGAGACTCCCCACGCCGCGATAGGTGTTGCCGTTGTAGACAATATCCCCGTTGCCGCTCCAGACATACTCGGTCGTACTCCGGAAGGTGATCTGCGCCAGAAATGCCGGAATGATGGCGTTCGAGACCAGCGACGTCAGCATGGCCGAAGCCAGATTGCGTGCCACTATCGCACCTCCGTGGCTTTGAAGCTCATCGTCGTGAGCCGGTAGGGCGAGAACTGCGAAGCGCGGCGCCCGGCAGCCAGCCGGAAGGCGCCTACCGGGTTCGTCAGCGTAACCGCAGCACTTGCCGCCGGAACTTCCCGCAGCGACGGCCACACCGCAAGCGTCGCGTTGCCGCTCGAGTCGCTGTTGACCGTCTCGCAGACCCTGTACAGCCGGTAGCCCACCTGAATCATGTCGCCGCGCAGCAGGATGCCCGTCACGCTCACCGTCCAGCCCGTCGTGGGCAGCGTCAAGCCATTCAGCGTCGCGCCCGCGGCCACAGTCGGCGTCCCGGTCGCCACCCCCAGCGGATGTGTGCGCCGCGGATCGCCGATCTGGAAGACGTTGAGCGGCCCGCGCAGCTCGGCGAGAAAGCCTTCCCAGTCGGCTGCCTGCGCTGCGGTCAGAGGCGGCAGCGTGATCGTCGCGTCCCATGCATCTGCACCGGGCCATTGCTGCGTCTGCATCTGGCTGGGCACGTAGGGCGACTGCACCACGGCCACGCTGTCCGTCATGCCCAGCTCCATCTGCGCGGGCGCAGAAGAGGTGGGCAGCGTGACGAGGTTGTAGGTATTCGAGCCGAGCGTGATCGTCGTCATTACATTCCCGTCTTGTGCTGCATCGGCATGCGCGCGTTGTGATCGCGAACGGCCGCGACGGCCAGGGCCGGAGCCATTGCCAGATAGCCGCCCATGGCGCGATGCACCGCAGCCTCCACCGCTGCCGGGTCGCCCGCGCCGCGCGCATCGACATGAATGGTAGGACCGCCTCCATGGAGCGCCGAGTTTGGAACGATGCGCCCCGAGGTATGCGGAACAAAGAGCTCCGGACCCGACTCGCCAACCATCGCAGGCATGTGCGCGGAGATCGCGCCGCCGGCGGCGAAGCCCGGCAGAAAGCTGAGAGCCGTTGAAATCACCTTGCTCCATGTGCCACCAGATGATGAACCCGAGCCAGAGGAACCCGCAAGCGAGCTCAGCACCGATCCGGCGCTCGATGCGACGGTTCCAGTCATGTCTACGTTGCGAATCCACATCGGATTCGCCTGGGTGCCCATCTTGGCGCCGGGATTGATCCCAAAGAGCGCCTTCATCGCACTTCCTTCAACGTATTGGAGCCCCGCATTCGCGACACTCCCTACCATCCCTGCGCCGAGCTGCCCCCAGTTCACGCTGCGGTCACCCATCATCGAGCGCACTACGAGCTCATTGAAGCCGCTCACAGTCTGGGCGAAAAAGTTCTGGATCTGCGTAGGTAAATCCGTGAACTGCTGGGCCATCTGCTGCGCGGCGTCGCTCAGCGCGCCCAGAGCCTGTGCTGATTTCACTGCTGCGGCGTCTTTCTCGGACTGCACGCCAAACCCGCGCATAGCCTGCGAAGCCCCCGGCACGCCCGCGTCCGGAAACTGCTGGCTGAAGGCCCGCGCCCGCGCCGACCAGGACGCAAAGCTCTCCTGATGGAGCGCCTGCAGCAGCCGCGCGCCCTGTTCCTCGCTCAGCGCGCCGCTGGAGATGCCGGCGCGAATTGCCTCTTCCTGCAGTACCTCCGCGTCCTTCTCAGCCTGTGTCGCGTTCCGAAAGGCCTCCTGCGCCTTCCGCAGCGATTCCTTGGCCGCGTCGCGGTCCTGTTTCATCAGCTCTACGCCGAAGGAGTTCACCGCTTCGGTAATCTTCTCCTCCATGCTCTGCACCTGGTCGTCCGCACGGACCATCTCCAGAACGGTCGCCCCCCAATCCGCCTGGTCCTTTTTCAGAATCGCCGCGCGGGCCTTGTTTGCCTCTTCCAGCGCACCGTTGTAGAGCTCGGAGCCACGCTTCGCGCTGTCCGCGATCTTTTGCCAGTAGCCCTCTTCGTCCTGCAGGCTCATCACACGGATCGCCTTCATACCTTCGAGCCTTGTGCGCGCCTGCTGGAGCGCGGCTGTCGATGCTTGCTTGGAACGCTCTACCGCGTCCTTCTTTGCCTGATCGACATCCTTTCGGCCCGAGAGATTCTGATCGGCCTGGTCAAAGCCAATAAAGTCCCGCGCGCTCCCAAGATTATCCAGGTAATGCGTCAAGAGCCGGATGCGTTCCCCCGGATCCATGGAGAACATCTGCTGCGTTGAGGCGCTGATCGGAAGCGGCTGCAGCCCCGCTCGCGCGCCGGTCTGCGCTGCCAGGCTCGCCTGGTCAGACTTTTTCGCCCGCGCTGTGCGCAGCTCCTGTTCTGCCCAATCCATGGCTTCGCGGAGCGCCTGCATCCGCTGATGCGCGAAGTTCGCACTTGCTGCGGCAATCTGCGATTGGCTCGCGCCGGCCGATCGCATCTGCTCCAACTGCTGACGCTCCTGAACATCCATCTCCGCCAGGCGATCCTGCACGTCCTGCGCATGCCGGCTCAGATCCGCCGTCCCTGCCTGCTTGAAATCATTGCTGAACGGATTGAGAAAGCGGCCAGCAAAGCCGGGCTGCTGCGCCTTCAGCGTGGCACCGATCTTTCCCAGATCGTCATCGAGCTTCGTACCGAGCTCGTCGGCAGACTTGATCGCCTCGTCGATGGCTAGCTTGAGACCGTTAAAGGGCTTCCCCTCAAGCTTTGCGATCTGCTGCTCGAGGCGGTCGTTGGTCACACGCAGAGCGTCATTCGTGGCCGTCATGGGCGCCTGGACGCCGCGCCAGGTCTGTTCGGCGTCACGCGCTGCGTTGCGCATCTTCTCGCCAAACTCGGCAACCTCATTGACGAGACGCCCAATCACAGCGCCGAACGCAATCGCCCCCACCACCGGGAAGGCCATCTGCAGCGCAGGGCCAAGCCGGAGTGTCGTCGAGAGAAACCGCTCGGCGGCGCGCACATTGTTGTTAATGCCGCCCTCAAGGAGACGAATCGCGCCGGACGCCGCGGCGAACTGCGGCACGGTATGTGAGACCGCGCGCCCGGTGGAAGCAGCCTTCGACCCTAGCTTGTCGAGCTGCCGCTGAGCGTCGGCGACGACCGCAGAAAACTGCGCGCCTTCGCCGGTGATGACAATCTTCACCGCCCCCGCGGTTGCCAGAACTTCCTGACCCATCCTATGACCTGCCTTTCAGCCGTCCTGTGAGCCCGTTGATAAACGCCCGCACCGCTTCCCCTACAGAAGACTCAAATCCGGGTCGAATGAACGGATGCGCAGGCACTTCTCCGACAACGCTTCCAGGTCCGCGCGTGCGGCCGTTCCTCAGCACCCTGCTGTAGCCGCCGCGCACCAAACGGTGGCCATATTCAACCCACCGCGCCGCATGCCGCGTCAGCGGACCCGGCTGAATCACTGCCATCATGCCGCTAGAGCTCTTCGTGACGCGCAACGTAATATCGCTTTTCAGCGCCCCTGGCGGCAGCGCAGTACCGCTCTTCATCGGCATCCGGACGGGAGCCGCCTCGGTAATGGCAGCCTGGACGACTACGCCCGCGTCGTGCAGCCCACGCCGCATGGCGAGCGTCTGCGTCTTCTGGTCGAAGGACGCGAGAGCCGCCTTCACGTCCCGCACCCCCTCGGCGTGAACATCTCCAATCATGCGCACCCCAATAAGAAAGCCGCCCCGAAAGGCGGCTCGAATATCACACACTGCGCCTAAAAATCCGGCGCAGCTGACGCAGCTCGCGGCGGTCCAAGCGCCGAGTCGACGAACAGTATCTCTGCGCCCTCAGAAGGCGTTTGGCCGGGACCGTTATCCGGCCCCTCCGTCATCTGTATTCTCTCGGTCCCTCTTCGCCACTCGTCGGCAACACCATTCCAGGTTGCCCCATATTTATTCTGAAACGCTCGGGAGGTCTCAGCAGACGGCCTTCCGTACTTCTGCTGAAATGCCATCTGCGCCGGAATGAACTGAGCGGCCGGGAAAGAAATGTCGATCTTAAAAAGGCGCCCGTCGTAAAACCAATACAGGATCATATCTGCGTTGATTCCAGCAAACTCGCGATATTTATGATAGAGATCTCCCGGCTCTGGGTTACACAACACAACGCCCGGTTCCTGTGGGAACAAATCTCCTTCAAATCCGCGTAGCTGATCTGTGCAAAATGGCGTTGTCACCTCGCGCGCCTTCTGCTTTCGATCGCCTCGCTTCGACGGTGTATCATCTTTAATCCAGAACGTCTCCCCGCTGTTATTCGCGCGAAACTGATCCAGGGTCATCCCCAGCCAGTTTCCCTTAAAGTCAAATGGCACCAGGCCGGAGCCGACCGGAGATTGCGCGGCCAACCTCGCGAGGGAGAACAAGAGCACAGAAAAGAATGCCACACGACGAATCATGGGCCCTCCAATGGCTCGCAAGTTTATCACGTTCTCCTATTTCGCTCCAGAAACCCCAAACAGCCTTCGGAAGCTATCGGCAATCTCGGCCCGCATCCGGTTCGTCAGCCGGCGCTTGCTGCCCGGCGCCGTGCTCACGCGCTGCTGCTGCGACGGCATGAAATCCTTGACCTTGAGCGGCTTTTCGGGTGCCCGCATGCCGCTATTAAAGACGACCTGCGCGATCTGCGCCAGCAGGAACTCCTGCATCTCCATCTCATGGCGACGGCGTTTCAGGAGAGCGTCGAGCTGCCGCGGGGTGAGCCTCCAGAACGCCCTGTCGGGAATCCCGAGATCGTAACGCGCCACCGCCCAGAGGTGCAGCCAGAGATCCTCTTCTCCTAACTCTTCGCCGGCGCCTCCGAAGGGTTTGGATCAGGCTTTGCCATCGCCAGCTTCCACGCCGCCAGCAAGCCGATGTAGATCTCGAGCAGCGTATCTGTGCGCACATACTTCGGCACTTCGTTCCAGGCCAGATCCGGCTGATGTCGGCACGCGCCCGCGTAGAACAGCATCGGCAGCACATCCACGTCGATCTTCGTGAAGTCGAGAGCATGCAGCAGGTTGATCTGAATGCCCGCGTCTTTGAGCTTCTGCTTGGCGATCGAGAGCGCCCCAAAGTCGAAGGCTAGTAAAAATTCCCGCTCGTCCACGACGAGTTTTACGGGCGGCGCGACGACTCCGCTTTCCTGCGGATGCGCGCGGCGTGATTTACGAGTTGTCATAGGGATCTCCAAAGGCACCACGGGCCGCCTAAAGACGGCCCGCAGCGAACCCGGCAAAGGGTACGACTATGTTCCAGCGGTGACGGTGGTCGGGCCGCTGATCTGCAGCTCGATCGAGAAGGCGATCTTCTGGGTGGGCTGCACTGTGAAGTCGGAGCCCAGCACATAGGCGTTGAACGTGATCTTGTCGCCAGTCGTGGTCTGGGTGCCGGACTTGGGCAGCTGGATGGTGAACTCCTGGATCGTCGCGCCCTGGTACGCAGCCTCGACCAGAATCTGCCCGGCGTCCGTCGAGACCCGGTTGCCCTTGAACGTCAGGGTTCCGGGCTTGCGCACGGTGGGCAGAAACTCGGAATCCGAGCCGCTTTCAAGGTTGGTGGTGTCGACGGTCTCCCACTTGCCTCGCGTAAGCGGGAAATCGTCGACTTCGCCGATCAGGGTAGGGGTCGCTCCGATGGAGATCGTTGTTCCCCGACCCGCAATGGCCTGCGAGCCTGTGTATGGCATGGTGTGTGTGTCCTTTCTGCCGGGTTATGGAAGGGTGAAGAGGATGTAGAACTCGACCATGCACCGAAAGAGCCGCTGCTCATTGGCGAAGTCGGTCCCAGGGTTCAGAAGCACCGCGTTCAGCACGTTGGTGCCATCGGAAAGCAGCTCCTGCCAGCCGTTCATCGCGGCAATCACCGCCGCGCGGATCTGCGCCGCCGTTGGATAATCGAGCGCGGAGCAGTCCACCTGCAGCCGCTGCCGCAGCACGCCGGAGCTCGAAAGCGATGGGTCGGAAGCGCCGCCCACGCTCGAGTAGGCAATGCACGGATAGAGCGCCAGGTCGTCCGGAGCGACAACGCCGAAGATCCGGTTGCTGACCAGCGCGGAAACGCCTGCGTCGGCGGAGAGAAGCGCAAAGACGCCCTCCTGAATCACGCGCCGCCTCCGTTCACTTCGCGGCAATAGAGCGCGAGCACGCGATTCCGTTCAAGAATGTTTTCGACGTACATCACCGTAAAGAAGCGGCCCCCGTAGAGCACCTGGTAGCCGGCCTTGAGCACCGTCGAGGTGTACCGGATGGTCACCACATGCGAAACGTCGGAGACGATCTGCGCGGCCGCGGAGGTTTCCCTGCCGCCCGCAGTGGCGATCTTGGCCCGCGTGGTCAACACCGTGACCCAGCTGGTCGGTGCGGCAGACTGCCCGAAGGTGGTCGGCGTGCCATCCGGAGCCTGCACCGTGATCGGATGCCGCAGATCGCCGGGGTTGAGAATGTACGCTGGAACTGTCATCCACGCCCCACGTAGCCGAAGATCTCGGTCCTGTGCTGCAGCAGCTGCTGCATCGCGCCATTCGGAATCGGCGTGCCGCCGTTCTGGCCGATGAGATAGTCGGCGCGGTTCTCATACCAGGCCGTGACCATGAGGCGCAGCACCTGGCGCACCCACGCTGGAGCGCCCGTTTGCGCGTTGTAGACGGCGATCAGATTGACGCCCTGATCTGCCGTGGCCAGCGTCACGAGCCCCGTGGCCGAGACTGTGTACGCGCCCATCGTGAGCCCGTCGACCCGCGCCAGTGATTGCAGCGAGTAGAACGTGGACGGATCGCCCACCTGCACCGTCGGGTTCGAGCCGCTGTTAACGGTCTCGGTGCTCTGCTCGACGTAGCCCGCCGTGAAGGTGATCTGGACGCTGTTGGCCTGCGGCGAAGCGATGGGCCAGTAGCTGCCCACTGCCGGCAGAATCCTGCCCGGCTCGGAGATTGCGTCAATCTGAATCGTCGTCAGGTCGATCGCCTGCGCAGCGCCGCCAGCCTGCGGCACGTAAGTCACCGAATTGATCGAAATCAGCGGCGGCCGCGGAATCGAGATGGTCTGCGACTGATTCCAACGCCAGCCCATGAAGTTGTAGTTGCCAAGCGCGTCGTAGTCCGACCGCGACGGCGCATAGTCCCACCAGCGATACACGGGCCACCAATCGGTCGCCAGAAGCCATTGTTGCGGCATGATGGCGCGCCCGGTGATCGCCTCGATCTCTTCGCGGGCCGACGAGATCATGTCCGCGATCAGCGCATCGTCGTCCGTAAACGTGGAATCGACCTGCAGCTGCGTCTTCATGTCAGCCACAGAGATCGGCTCGGAGCTGGGCGGCGTGATGAGCTTGAGCGGGAAGGCCATCCGTTACCTGCGGGCTTTCTGCGTCCGCGGACGCGGCGCGGCGTGCATGGCGTTCTCAGGCGCGCGCAGCGCGGCGGAATCGGGCCGGTGCGAAAGAGGTTCGGCGATGCCGCTGCCGATCCACTTCCGCGCCTGCTCGTCCTCCACGTCCGCGATGTCGCCCACCTGGAGAGAGAAGAGCCGTGGGGCGGCGGCCACAAATGTGCCGTAGCCCCCCACGGGTTTGAGGATGCGGAGCTCCATGACTACGTGGCGCTCTGCTCGAAGTACTTGATCGGGTGCGTGCCCGCGTCGATGAGGTTGCCGTCCGTGCGCAGGAAGGCCACGAAGCCCACCTCATTGTTGAGGGCATACAGCTCGTTCAACCGCACCACCACCATGCCCTGCACGTCGCGGACGACGTACTTCGACCACGGCCCGAAGGCAATCGTCTTGGCGCTGGCGGCCGGCACCGGCATGAACTGGTTGACGAAGTACTTGTAGCCGGCCAGCTGGTCCGGTTCCTCGCCGTTCAAGCCAGGCCCGAAGAGCGGCCGACCGTAGTTGTCCTTGATCTTGCGGACCATCGCCATCGTCGTGTCGTTCATCATGAACGCCGACTGCGGCCGGTACGCTGGGTCAACAGAGTGAATCAGGTTGATGATGTCGTCGTAGATCGCCGTGGTGGTCTCGCCTGTGGCACCCTGGTTGCCGAGGGTGATCAGCGGCAGGAAGCCGAGCGGCGCGCCGGCGACGGTATTGGTGGTATAGGCGCTCTCCACGCAGCGGCCGAGGCGCTCGGCGAACCGATCGCGGAGCTCCGCTTCCAGATCGAAGGCCGAATCCTGCATCAGTTCGTTCGGCACACGGACGACGCCCGAAGTAGCCGTGTAGGCATTGAACGTCACCGAGCCGAAGGCCTGGTCGGCTTCCGTGGCAGCGGTGGTCACCGCATTGCTGCCGAGGAAGGTGCCGGTCACCGTGGTGTCATTCGTGGTGGGCCAGGGCAGCGTGTTGCCGGAGGCCGTGGTGATGATGCGGGCCGCCTGCCGAACGCCGCTGTACGACTTCAACGCCACTTCAAGCTCGCGCTGGAAGCCCTGCGGGATAAGGTATCCTCCCGCCGAGCCGGTCACATTCGAGAGATCGCGGAACTCCGTCGCCCGTCCCTGCGAGCTCAGGATGGCGCGGTCCTCGTTCGAGATGCCGTTGACGCCGTTGCGCAGGTAGCGGCGGTGCGCTTCCTTGTACCGCTTCTCGTCCTCGGTCGCGTTGCTGCCCTCGCGCCCCGGATTGGAGCGGGAGCCGCCCTGCGGATTCTGCGTCGTCGCCATCTCGGCTTCGAGCGCCTCGGCCCGCTCAATGCGGTCCACTTCGGCCTTCATGGCGTCCACGTCGGCCATGATCTTGTCGAACTTCGCGCTATCCTCGGCGGACATGCGCGCGTTCCCGGTCGGAAGCAGCGCCTGTGCCTGCTCCCACAGCTTCCTGCGCTCCTGGCGCAGTTCAAGACTCCGTTTCATCGCTTTTCTCCTGTTGCGGTTGATGAGTGGTTGCCAGTGCGCTCGGCGGGAGCAGACACACAGCGGCACGCGACCAGAGCATCGCCCTGATCCGATAGCGGCCCGCGCGGGCCGGAAACTCGTTAGAAAGCTGCAGCGACGCGCAGACGCTGGCGACGGGCGCGCTCGGCGTCGTCTCCGTCGTCGTCTTTCTTGCCGGGCCGCGTCTTGTCGGCCACGTCGATGCCGTAGTGATCGGCCAGCATGACGAGCTTCGACCACGCCTTGTCGAGTGCCTCTTCGCTGAATCCCTCGACCTGGTCAAATCGCGCCAGCGCGTCGCGCAGGTGCGACTTCGTCTTTTCGGCGGTCGAGAACTTCCACGGAAGCGCCCAGGTGTCCGTCTTGTCGGGATCGCCGACCAACAGGAAGGCGTCCCGCGTCAGATCCTCGCCGTCGACCTTCTTGGTCTGCTCGGCAGCCGCGCGCAGAGCCGGAACATGGCTGCGTACCTCGGCAGGCACGCCACTCGGCCAGAGCTCGGCCGAGCGCGCGCTCACGCTCGTGCCCTCGTAGGCCGGGAAGGTCACAGGGCCCACGTCGTAAACCTTCGCAAATCGCTTGATGACGCGCCGCGTCGCGGTGGGCTCGCCCTTATCATCCCGCTGCGTCTGCCAGTCATCGTCACCCACGTCGAAGCTGAAGCTGCAGCCCGTCACGTCGCCGCGGTCGATCAGCGCCGGCAGGTCACGGCCGAGCTGCGTGTCCGGCATATCCGCGTCAAACTGCAAACCCTGTGGCGTGTCCTTGAGCCGCAGCGTACCGTTCGTGGTGCGGGCGAAGACGTTGTTCGGGTCATGGTTGAAGAGACCGCGAATGTCCGGATTCGACTTCAGAACATCATCGAAAGCGCCAGGCGCGATCGTCTCGGTGAAGTACCCGGTGTCGTAGTCCTGGTCGTAGACGGAGGCGATTCCCGTAATGCCGGGCGCATCGCCCTTCTTTGCACGCAGTTCGCCACCCCTGAAAAACCGGCGCTCGGCCATGCTATTCCTCCTCGCTTTGCTGTTGGCGCGGCTGCGCCAGTTGTGCGGCCTGCGCCGCCCTCACATCCTGCTGCGCGGCTGCCGCCAGCGCAGAAATCGCCCAGCGCAGCTCGACTGCGACCGCAGGCATCTGCGCCGCGTCGCCGGCCCAGCTTTCCGAGCGCATCAGCCAGTTTTCGAGAATGCTGCGCATCGTCGCACCCGAAGCGGCTCCCATCTGCACGTCGCCGCGAAATTGCGCTGAAATCGCCTCCAGGCACGGCCCGAGGCACGCATGCACGGCGGCGAAGTCGCGTTTCTGGCGATGCAGAAAGCGGCTTAAACCATCGCGGAATACCGGCGAAAATGCTCCGGCAAGCCGCGAAAGGCCGTCGCTCTGCTCGATTTCCTTCGCTGGATTCGTGCTTTCGCCTGTATTCGCCGTGAGCGCGGCGAGCGGCTGCATGTTGAGCTGCACAATCGGCTGCGAACCAAGGTCTCCGGCGTAGGGATTGAAGCCCTCGAGGTCGCGCACCTCGTTCTGCACCATCGCGCCGTTCTGGAGCATGCTCTGGTAGAAGGCCTGGCGGCTGGCCGCGTCGGGCAGCCGCATGTCGCGCGTGTCGAAACCGATGTAGAAATGCCCTGCGCCGCGGCCCGTCGTCGGCAGCAGCTTGCGATTGAACTCCTGCGTGAAGATGCCGAGGATCGGCGCCAGCGTATACTGCACGATCTCGATTGACTTCTGCTCGACCGTCGACTTGACTGCGCCCTTCTCGTCGAGTCCCATCATGTGCGGCGGCACGCCGTAGATCCCGCAGATGCGCGTATCGGTGAACTGGCGCGACTGCAGAAACTGCGCGTCTTCGAGCGGCATTGTCAGCTCTTTCACGTCCGCGCCCGCGTCCAGAATCGCCACGCGATGCTGATTCGAGCCCGACTGGAGCGCCTCCCAGTCATTGCGGGCTTTTGTCTTGTCCTCCGGCTTCATCAGGCCTGGATACTTGATTGCCAGTTGCGGCTTCGCGTAGTTGCCGAAGAACCGCGACGCGAACTTGTCCATGGCCAGCGCCTGGCCGAAGGTCTGCCGCACCATCGCGATCGGCGAGAGCCCGGTCTGGCCGTCCAACGAGACGTAGGGCACATAGAGCATGTTGTCCGCGTCGATGTACCGGATCTGGCCCTCGTCGTTGTCGGTGGTCTCGAATGCCTGTTTGCCAGCGCGCCGCACCGGCCGCGTCTTCCAGGCTCCCCGCGGCCACAGATGAACCGGTCTGCCGCCTCCATCGCGGATGATCTCGACGTAGGCGGCGCCCCAGAGCAGCATCTGCGCCGTCATCACCTGCAGGAGCACGATCTTCGACATCTCATCATTCGGCTCGAGTGTGAGCAGGTCGAAGAGGTAGTGATCGCGGGCGATCTGCTTGCCCTTGCCGAGCCGCTCGTAAACCCACAGCGGGCTCGTCGCGATCTGATGGGAGAGCAGCCGCACGCAGCCGAAGGCCGTCGCCAGCTGCAGCGATGTAAGCGGCGTAACGATCTCATTGGAATCGGTACGGCCGCCTCCAAAGAGGTCGAGGAAATACGCAACATTCCCGCTGCTTAGCGGGACCTGCGGATTATCGAACGGCGTGGAACGCAGGAGACGCCCAAGGAAGGACATTCGTTAGTTTCCGTTCCCCGGCTCGGCCGGTTTTTCCGAGTGGGCCAGCGCGCGGGCGATGCCCAGGAGCACGACGCCGGCAAAGATGAAGACGAGGGCTGGCTGGAGGCAGTAAAGGCCATAGCCGATCGCCGCCAGGCCGATCGCGCCCACGATGTCCACCGCTTTGCTCATTCAGAACCCGTTGTACGGCTGGTAGGGCGACGCCGGCGCCACCATCGCGCGATTCATTGCGGTGAAGAGCGCGCTTGCCGGGTCGATCTTGTTGATTCCGTTCCGCTCTTTGCGCGGAAACAGATTTTCGTTGGCGTCTTCCTTGGCCATCACGTTCGACATGGCCCACGCCAGCACCGGGTTGCCGTCATGATGGAAGCGCCCGCTCATCACCGCGGCCTCAACTTCCTTCATCGCCGGTGAAAGATTCTGCACCGTCTGCGGGACGCTGATCACCAGATCCTCGCGCGTCTTCGCAGCCAGGTTCTGCTGCATCTGCAACGCGCTCCACGGATCGAACGCGATGCACTCAAAATTGAACCGCTCCAGATCCTTTTCGATCTCGAGCTCGATCCGCTCCAGCTGGATCTCCGGACCCTCGTGCGCGACCAGCCATCCCTCGTGCACCCATCGCTCATAGTGGCTGTGCTCGCCATCCATGGCGCGATCCATCGGCACGTAGTTGCGGCTGAAGGCGTAATAGTGCCGGACGCCGTCGAGCATGCGGACAAACAACTTGCACCGCGATGCCAGGTCAATCTTCGCGGCCAGGTCCTCGCCCTCAAAGCACGCCTCGCCTGCGAAATCTTCAACGCGCAGCGACTTGTCGGCCGCCGCGCGCCAGATCTCCATGTTCATCCAGGCCGTCCTCTGATTCACCCAGACGTCGAAGTGTTTCGTCTTCACCGTGTTCTGCCGGTGCGGCTTTTGGATCGCATCCAACTGCGCCGCCCGCAGAAACTCCAGCGAGACGCTCACCCCCGCGTTCGGGTTCGACTTCCAGATTCCGGCGTCCGTCTTCCACTCGTCCGGATCGTCGATCGTGAAGATCAGAACGAAAAACCTGTCGTCTTCGAGCAGCCCCTCAAGGACCTTCTTCGCGTCCTGCTCCATCTGGTAACACGGACCTTCGATCAGGCTGCCCGCGGTCGTAATCACCAGTGTGAGCGGCTGCTGCCGGGCCCCCATGCCCGTCTCCATCGTCTCGATGAGCTCAGATGTCAGATGCTCGTGAAACTCGTCGATGATCGCGCAGCTCGGACTCGCGCCATCACCGGGCTTTCCGATCACCGGCTCGAACCGGGAAAAATCCTCTTCGATCAGCAGCCCCTTGGCGTTGACCTGGACGCCGAAGTACTGCTGCAGTTCGGGCGTCTTCTGCGCCATCAGCCACGCCGGCCGGAACACCTCCCACGCCTGCTTCTCTGTCGTTGCGCCGGAGTAAACTTCGGCGCCGTACTCGCCATCCGCGGCGAACATGAACAGGCCGATCGCGGCGGCCCAGGTCGACTTCGCATTCTTGCGCGAGACGCATTCATACACGCGCCGGAAGCGCCGGAAGCCGGTCGACTTCTCGACCCATCCGAAGATCGCGGCTGTCTTGAAAACCTGCCACGGCTCCAGGTGGATCCGATTCGACTTGCCTGGCGTCGAGCGCGCCCATTGCCCCTTGACGTGAGGCAGCAGCTCGATGAAGCGGCAGACGTTGGCCGCTTTCTTCGCGTCAAACTTGTACGGCCAGCTCCTGTCCCGCTCCCGCGCCAGATCGTCCAGATGCCGGCGGCACGCCAGTCGAATCCACTTGCAGGCGACCACCCGGCCCGCGACGACATCGCGCGCATACTGATTCGCAATCGCCGCGTAGCTGCGGTGTTCACTTCGCGCGGCTTTGCGTGGCCGCGAGCTGCGCCCACTCGTTGGCGACTTCTGGCTGCTTTTTCTTGGCACTGACCCTTGACCGCTCGCTCGGGATCATTCCCAGTTGCGCGAGGATCCCCCTCAATTGCGCGAAGTCGCCGCTGGTCGCTTTCCCGTAGCCTTCGTCCGCGCGGCGAATCTTCACTTTCAAATAGCAGGCAAGCTCCACGATGTCCCGATCAGACGACGTGAGCACGCCGAACGGCGCGGCCTGCACGATCTCGTTCCACGCCTTGAGCAGACGCCCATAGCGCGCGTTGTGTTCCGCTCCGCTCGTCCACTCCCGCGGAGGGTCCCCGAGCGGCCCCTCTGGCACCGGCTCATTTTCCCGTGCACGCGCACGCGCCGGGTTCTTCGCGAATGCGCCGTTGGCGATGAGCAGTGCGGTTGGTTTGCGTAGAGCGGGCATAATTGCCTTCTGAGCGTTGCGGAGCCTTCCGCGCTCGATTCAAGCGCCGCCAGCGTCTCCGCTGGCCCTTCCAGGCCGCGCGACGAGCATTCCTTTGGCCAAATCGGCCTTCCCTTGTTTTCAGTGCGCTTACGCTGAAAACTTTGAAACGTGGACGCAAAAATTGTTCCTGGGGGGCGGTCTGCGGCGAGCGACCCGATGGCTTTTCGGCCACCCCTACCCATCTCGTTGATTCTCAATGCTTTACGTTTATGAGCTGCCGTTACGCGGCGCGCCCCGCTCGCCGTCCAAAGCCGCCATCTTCCCGCGCCGTCTTCGCGCTGTGACAGGCGTGACACAGCGACTGCCAGTTCGCCGAATCCCAGAACAGCGCCTGATTCCCACGGTGCGGCTGGATGTGATCCACATCCGTCGCCAGCTTGACCACTCCCACATGCAAGCCGTCTGGGTCAACGCACACCGGATGCGCCATCAGCCAGCCCGCACGCGCTTTCTGCCATCTCCGACCGTAGCCGCGCGACGCCGCCGATCCCCGCTGCCGCTCGCCGAATGCCTGCGGACTTTGCTTCACACACGCCGCGCAGTAGCCACGCTCGACCAGATTCGCGCATCCTGGCCGCGCGCATGGCCGCTTCATCTACTGAATCGCCGCCAGATCCGCCTGAAGCCGATCCAGCGCAAACCCGTTCGGCGCGCCGTGCTGGCTGATCCATTGCGCGCCCAGCAGCGCGTAGCACTCATCCACATACGCATGCCAGAAGTTCCACGTCATCCGCTTGAGCTGGCCCCATGTCACGCAGGTCAGACCCGTCGCATCGTAGCCCACAACAAACACCGCATGACCGCCCCAGCTCCCGGCATCGCCGTTCGGTCCCGGCTCGTAGTCCCAGACTTCCTGCGTCTGCGCGCTCACCGGCAGCTGAATACCGATATACACGCCGCCAAACAGATAGATCACCGTCTGCACGCCAAGCGGATCGAAAGGACTCGCCGCTGCAAACGCCGTTAGCGCATGCCCAGCCAGCCCGTTCTTCCGCCAAGCCGTCAGCACGTCCAGCTCCACGCCGCCGCCGTCCGTGCTTGGATTCGCCGGGTCGTAGCCGCACCACTGCTCGTATGCCTGCAGCACCACATCGTCCGGAGCTGTCAGCTCCAGACCCACACTGCTTGCGCTCCACGCCTGCACCGCGTGCGCACACGCCGCGATCGTGCAATCGCCAAGCCGGTCGTTGAGCATCATGCCCCAGTTGGCGATGCCGTGCGACCAATCGACTTGCACCGGCGCCGACGGCAATTCCGCAACTGTCAGATACCGCGCCAGCCGCAGCGTGCGCGAATCTGTCTTCACGGCCTTGCGGCCGAGCTTCATCTGCGAGTGATCGATCATGATCGTTTCCTTGCTCGTTGAGCCAGCAGCTCCTACATCCTCACGCCGCTCAGCTTCGGATTCGCCGCACAGATCGAGTTCCACTGCTTTTTGAACTGCGACGCATCCCTCGGAGCCTTCCAGCTCTTCGCCATCGTGCCGTGCATGCCAACCGGCAGCGCCGACGGGTCCACAATCTGAATGATGCTGGTCGTCGTCGCAATCGCCAGATCAATCAGCGGAACGTACTGGCACACCGGCGAAATCATCGCGCCTGGCACAGCCTGACAGGAGCCGGTAATCAGCGCCAGATCGTTCTGTACGAGATTCAGCGCCTCGACCACGCTCTGCGCCGGAGTGCCTTTCTTCCAATTCAGCACCGCCGCGCTCGCCGCTGCCGTGTCGGCTTTCAGTTGGTTCGCCAGAGACGTGTTCCCCTCAATCTGCGCAATGCTCGCCGAAGCATTGCCCAGCGTCGTCACCAGCGCAGCGATCGTCGTCTGACTCGTGCAGCCGCTCACCGGCAGCATCGCCAGCGTCACCAGAAATGCCAGCGCCAGCGCGCCCAGCTTCTGCGGCCCTGTGCCGCTCGTCACCGTCTTGGCCGGGTCCCGCGCCAGCACACCCAGAAATGCCGCAGCCAGCGCGCCGATCAGCGCCACCACAGTGCCCGTACCCGCATGGCCCAGGCTCACACCCTGCTGCGACAGCACGCCCGTCGCGGTCACAATGCACACCAGCAGCCCGGTGATCGTCGTCTTCGGATGGTCGATTGCATTCTTCCAGTTCATACATCGCTCCCCGGCGCCGGCATCGGCACCGTGTTGTAATAGCGCAGACACTCCTGCGCATAGTTCGCCGCTCCCGGCGGCGTAGTCATCCATTTCCACTTGCCGCTGTTGTAGGCGACGGCAACCTGCTCCACCGTCGTCGCCTGCTCCAGCCCCAAGATCCGCCAGTTGATAAACTGCACCGTCTCCATCGCCGCGCGATCGAGGTTCGCAAAGTCTTCCGGCCTGGTATCCGGCCCGCAGTTGACGAGTAACTCCTGCCACGGCCCAAAGCTCGAATGCGCATCGCAGCCGTACATCTTCGTCAGCGCCACGAGCTGCGCGTTCTTTCCTTCGAGCGCGAGGTTGTGGTAGTACATCTCATGCCGCGGCAGGCAATTCGCGCCAAAGCTCGACTCGCACCCGCTGATCGCCCACAGCAGCCGCGCGCCGTCGATGCCCGCTGGCACATGCAGCCCCGCGCCCCACTTCCGGCACGCGGCCGCGATTTCACTCGCTGCGAACACCCTTGTTGAACCCTTCCATCGCGCTCATCCGGCCTTCGTGGTTATCCACGCGCCCGCGCAGTTCGCGCACATCCTCGTGCAACCCGAGCAAGTCGTGTCCGTGCTCGGTCACGCGCTGCGTCAGCTTGCCCGCGTAATACGCCCCGACGCCCCACTGCCCAATCACGCCGAGCGAAATCAAGATCGCCTCCAGCCACGCCCCCGCGTCGACCGCATGCACTCCCTGCATCAGGCTGACCTCCGCAGTACCCTGGTCTCAGGTGTCTTCGCCCATTCGCGTTCCCGCATCCGCGCCGCCGCGCGCTCCCGCGCCATCTGCGCCCGGCAGCTCAGGCAGTAGCGTTCCCCATGCTTCGCGGTCAGCGGCCTGCGTCGCCAGAAGCTCGCTCCGCAGCCCCACTCGCAGACTTTGACTTCCACCTGCTCAGCCAGCGCCGGTTCCGCAGCCGCCTGCGAGCAGAAATCGAGCGCCGCGCGCCCAATCGTGTAGCAGGTCACCGCGGCCACACCCGCAGGATGTCGCCCTTCGCTGGCCCCATCACGGCATAGACGCGCACCTTTGCCTGTACGCGCTCCACGCGATCTTCCGGCGCGCGATGATTCACTTCGAGCGCGAGCCGGTCCGCCTCGCGCAATCCCTTCGTGTGGCTGTGTGCCAGGTTCAGCTCCATCTCTTCACGGCTGATCGCAGCCGATGTCCGCATCGACGGCAGATCCATATCCACGCGCCGCATCTCGACGCCCACAATGCGAAAGCCCTTCAGCGCGCCCGTCTGCGAGTCAAACTCGCGCCGCCACGCGCCGGCCTTTTCGTGCAACTCAGCCGTACGCAGATCCGTGCGCGCGATGATGCGATCGCCACCCTCGGCGGCGTACACCTTCAACGGCTGCTTTTTGCTCACACTCGGCATCTTCGCTCCCCAAAAGGAAATGCCAAATAGACGCGAGTTCGCATCTCTTTGGCATTTGGCGCCATCGTGGCGCCACCCGCCAGGCAAATGCCCGGAGATTGTTTCGCCGAACTAGCTGGCGACTTTGTACCCGACGAGCTGCCCCTGCGCGTCCACGAGCCGCGTGAGCTTCTTTTGCGCGTGCAGTTGAACGCCCTGCTCGGCGCTGATGTTCCGGATGATCGTCCGGCCATCCGTGGCGTAAACCTTCACTGGCCGTTTCTTGCTTTTGCTCGGCATCCCCGCTCCTGCTAGAACCGCATCGCCTGATACCTTTCGCTCTTCTAAGCCTCGGGTCGCGTTTCGTATCGCTCAACTCGCCCGAAGAACTTCCTCTTCCACCATAGCCATAGATTCGTTTTCCGCAGCTTGTGAATTGCGAAAATCTTCTCTCTCGCCCAGAAACAATTCCGTCACCAGCGCGTCCACAGTGTTTCTCAGGCCGTTATCTTTCTTGATTCCTTCCCTGATCACATCCCTTGCGTAGAGCACCGTCGTGTGATGGCGCTTCAGAAAGTGCCCAACCTCCGTGCTCGACCGTCCCATCTCCTTCATCGCGATGTAGCACAGAATCTGCCGCCCTCGCGTGGCGCGCAGCCGATGCGTCGCACCCAGCACTTCCTTTGCGTCGAGCCCCATCCGCTCGCACACCACCCACGCCAGCCGCTCCATGCCCACGTCGTAGCGGCTCCTGCGCTGTGGCGGATTGCGGCAGATCCCCGTCGCCGCCTGCGCGGCCTCAAGCCAGATCGCCGTCACCACCTGCGGCTGCAGCCCGTGCCGCGTCGCCACTTCCTCGACGGTGCGCGCTTCGAGCTCGCTCAGCAGCGCCACTTTCTCGACCTTGCCCATCACCGGCTTATGCACCGTCTCCACTGGCTGCGCCTTCGGCCGCAGCGTGCGCGGGAGCACCACGCAACATGGGTCGATCGGCTCATCCCTCGCAGGCTTTCCCACGCGCTCATAGACGCACGGCTCGCCAGCCGCGCACGGCCAGCAGAGCGGCCGGTCGCCCTCCCATACCTGCGCCTGGCAGCGGTGACCCCGCTCCGCGCAGGCCGCACATTCCCGATACCGCAAACTCTGCCCCATCGTCAGCTCCCGATCCGCGCGCCGCGTTCGCGCGCCAGCCTGGCTTCATCCCGTGCCCATCCGCGCTCGTCGCGCCAGATGCCCAGCTCAAAGAACTTCCGCGGCCCGTACTGCACGCGCAGGTTCGGGCCTTCCGCCACGTACCGCCGCCACGCCGCCGCCATGCGCGGCGCAGCTTCCCACGGCGGCGATCCCCGCTCCCGCTCCAGCGCCATCAGCCCGTAGAGCACAGCGCCGATGCCGCGCCCCGTGGCCCGCACAAAGCCACACTCGCGCATCACCCAGTCCCGCGCCGACTCGCAATCCGGCAGGCTTTCGCGCAAACGCTCCAGGCGTGCCAGCTCGCGGTTTTCTTCCCGGTCCCGCTGGATGCGTTCGCGATTCTGCGCGCGGTAGCTCTCGGCAAAGCCCTTGCGCAGCGCCGGGTCGGTCACCGTCGCCAGATGCGCTTCCTGCTCGGCCGTCAGCGGCGTCGCGTCCTCGACCGCTTCGGGCGATGCAGCCGCAGGTTCGCCGGGTGCGCGCTCCCCCTCGCCACGCGAGGGGGTAGGGGGTGTAAGGTTCTTTGACGGTTCAATGACGGTTCTACCTAATGGGGGGTGTGGGGGGTTGTCGTGGATGTCACCTTTTTGTGTCGTGGATGTCACCTTTTCCTGCACAGATGTCACCTTTTCCGCTGCCGCCTCGTCGCCCGAAAAGGTGACACCGTGACACCTTTTCAGCCTGCCGAGTTCGATCTGGTACCGCGACATCACACCGCGTCCCGCGCCCCGCTCGACCGTGATCCAGCCATCCTCTTCGAGCGCCGCGATCACCCGCGAAACCGTCCGCTCGCTGCGCCGGCTCATCCGTGCAATCCGCGCGATCGACGGATAGCAGCTCTTGCCGTTGTCGTCGCAATGGTTCGCCAGGCACACCAAGACCTCGCATTGCGCGGCATCCTCCGGCCCAAAGTCCCACACATCCGCCATCACCCGTACACTCACAGTGCTTTCCCCTGCGCCGCGCGTTCCTGCGCGCTGCGTCCTTCCGGCGCCTGGCGCAGCTTCGTCCACACCTGCTCGCGCCAGCTCACGCCGCCCGCGATCCGGTAGGCTTCCAGCACGTCCACATAGTCCAGCTTCGGCATCCTGCGCAACGTCGGCTGGACGGACTTCGGCTCGGCAGGCTTTGGCTCCGCAATCTGCGCCGCGACAGGCAACGGCTCGGCCACCTTCGGCACTTCTGGCGTCCGCGTTTCCTTGCGCGCGGCCATCCTGGCCTCGTGGTGATTCCAGTAGTCATGCGCTGCCGTGCAATACCGCCGCGGCGCATACGCCAGCTTCGTGCAGCCTTCCCACGCGCAGAGCACGCCGCCGCGCTTCATTCCCCTCCGCGACGCAGCCTTCTCCACGGCCTTCGGCTCGGGCCTCGCCTCTGGCCTCGCGTCGTCGTTCCGATCGACAGGGCCCGTCGCGCCCTTCTGGTCGCACTCCCAGCACACCGGGTCATCGCCCGCGTAGAGCACGGCCACATTCTTCCGGCAGTCCACGCACCGCGTCCCTGCCGGCGGCGTCCGCATTCCACTCGCGCCGCTCATTGCAGCCACCATGCCCACAACAGATCTCCAAGCGTCCATCCCACCAGGAGCACCAAACCCAGCATCACCACAAGCAACAGCACCCGCGTCAGGCCCCGCGTCCGCATCACGAACCACGCGAGGCCTGCGAGCACCAGCGCCACCGCCAACACCTCACCGGCCAAAAATGCGAACTCATTCCAATACGCCATCTCTCACCTCTTCGCGGCTCACAGCTCCGCAATCTCCCTCACCCATCCCTGCCTGTCTGGATGCCGTCCAAGCAGCCCCAGGCCCTCCAGTAGTCCCAGCTCGTCGGCCAAGAACGGCGCGTGCTCTTCGTCCAGCGCAAACCATTCCTCGCCGCCCTCTTGCTCGTGAGTCGATTCGCTCACGACAAAGCTCCACGCACTATCTACGGCCATCTCCAGCGCGAGCTGCTGCAGTTCCGGAGCAACGTCGGCCATCTTCATTCCCGCAGCCCCTCCATCTCGACTCGCGCCGCACGGCGCTTCTCTTGCCGCGCCGCAGCCAGGTCTGCAGCCAGCGGCGGTACGCGCTCGGAGAGCAACTCCCTGGCATCCCCAGGCGCAAGATCCGGGTCGGCAGCGAGCACGCCATCATTCACGCGCACCACCACAACAGCCAGAGCGCCGCTTCTCTCGCGCACCCACTCAGCCATCGCCGCCACCGTCCCGGTCTTTGTCCAGTCCAACTGCTTCGCCATCAGAGGCCTATCTCGGCCTTACGTGCCCGCAATTCACGCTCGGCCGCCTGCGCGACAGCAAGGTGATAGATCGCTCCCCATGGCACCGGATAGCACGACTTCAGCCCCCGGAGGCGCAGCACAACAAATCCCTCCTGCACCTCTGCTAGGACCTGACGAAGAGACGCGCTCTCGAAGACAACCTGCGAGGTCTCAAGGAGAAACCGGCGACGGGATGCAGAGCTCTTCTTTGCAGTTGCCATCAGTCGGCGACCGGCCGCGCACCCCAGTCCGTATTTTCCTGCTGGATCGTAACGGCGTATTCGCCCGCTGGAACGACATGAGCCTTGTGCTCCTGGTGTACGAGCGAGACAGCTCCAGGCTCGCCGAGAACACGGACGTAGGTGCTACCGTCCGCTCCTTCGTACATTTCAACCAGGTCGGCAACGTCGATCTCGGCAACGTTCGACATAAAGCTGTGGTGGTGTCCGGTAACTTCGCCGAGCGCCACAGGCCTGATAGGAATACGCTTCGCATCCTTGGGAATCTTGTTCTTCTGAATCATGAGAGAGTCCTTTCAGTTAGGAGTTGGTTGGGCGCCGACGCGGCGGCGAGGTTAAGAATGAGCCTGCTCGAGCGGCCCCCCGGAGAGCGGCTTAAGAAATACGTCGCCCTGGCGAATGAAGCGACCCCGCTTGTACTCGGTTTCGGTCAGGCCGAACGTCCATCCCACGGCCTCATAGCAGCGCGTGTGATCGTGGCGGACACGGAGAGCATATTGCCTTCCCGTTGACGGGTCGGTGAGCCGCACGAAGCGCAACGCTCGGTCTTCAAAATCGCGCAGATCTTCGGCCTCGAGCAGCTCCGCGCGCTCGACCCCGACCCGATAGCGAGTGACCAGGCGCGCGCCATCGGAGACTAACTCCGAGACAGGGATGTCAGGAAAGTTTGAATGCAGCTCGTCGACGTGGATCAGCTTTGTCTTAGCAGCGACACAGAAATTCTCCCAACCCATGCGCTCGACCATTACGCGACGCACCTCGGCGTTCTGCTCGTTACGCACCTGGTCGATCGTGATGGAGTTCGGAGCTTCGATTACATGCTGAGGCACTCGGGTTCCATGCCAAACCCAGATCGAGAACTGGTCGGGATAGCTGAGCGCGGGGCCGTCTTCGCAATGGAGCCGCCCCTCGGCATCGCGCCGCACAACGCTGGGTCGCTCCGCGACCCAGCAGAGACGCTCGTGAGGCAAAAACCATCCGGCGTTCTGAGCTAGGAGTGTGAGCCCGTTCAGTGGCGCGGTCTCTTCGCGCAGACCGCAGATCTGCGCGAAGAAATCATAGAACCCAAGCCACGCGGCGTCGTGCTGACCGAAACCCGAGGCCCAGACCGAGTCCCGGACCGAGGCCCCGACCGAGGCCCGGACCGAGGCCCCGACCGAGTCCCGGACCGAGTCCCAGACCGAGGCCCGGACCGAGGCCCAGACCGAGGCCCAGACCGAGTCCCAGACCGAGTCCCGGACCGAGTCCCCGACCGAGGCCCCGACCGAGGCCCGGACCGAGTCCCGGACCGAGGCCCCGACCGAGGCCCAGACCGAGGCCCGGACCGAGTCCCCGACCGAGGCCCCGACCGAGGCCCGGACCGAGTCCCCGACCGAGGCCCCGACCGAGGCCCGGACCGAG
>VFSW01001166.1_pt1 | contig 39614 bp, 44 predicted proteins | sample 5358111 | NCBI WGS metagenome assembly VFSW01 (sample SAMN11554181, study PRJNA540505) | mine drainage metagenome | isolation source: sediment from site ElyBrook_90M | place: USA: Ely Copper Mine, Vershire, VT | collected 2017
TGCCAGTTCAGTAAATTCCAGAGCGAGTTGTCTCAAACCTATTGACACATTCCAAACTTTATACCGCAGATTCCACACCAAATGATGGTGCGTTACACAAAGAAAGGTGATTGGGTTCTTGACGCATTTGTTGGAAGTGGCACGACGTTAATCGAATGTCGGAGATTGGGACGCAACGGCATTGGAATCGAATTGAATCCAAGTCGCACAGCGAGCCAGAGAACTCATTGAGCAAGAACAAAATAAAGGGAATGTAACCAACGATATTGCGGTAGGCGATAATCGAACGATTGAGATTAAATCGGTTTTGGCACGGCACGATATAGACCGTGTGCAACTCTTGATGATGCACCCACCATAGCACGACATTATCAAATTCTCTGAAGACAGCCGCGATTTATCCAATGCAAAAACCACGCAAGACTTTTTGGATATGTTTGGACAATCGGTAGACAATGCAACACCTTTTTTGGAGAAGGGAAGATATTTCGCGTTAGTCATTGACGACAAGTATTCCAAAGGCGAATGGATACCGCTTGGTTTCCTCTGTATGAATGAGATTTTGAAAAGAGGATACTTGCTAAAAGCAATCATCGTGAAAAATTTTGAAGAAACCAGAGGCAAGCGGAATCGACAAGAACTTTGGCGATACCGCGCACTTGTCGGTGGCTTCCATTGCGCGAGCCAACCTCGAGCAAACTAGGAGCGATTGAATCATGCAAAAATCGAAACTCGATGTTTTGGGGGACAAGTATCTTCTGCGACCAACTTTTGACATTGTTGATTACATCGGAGGCGTTCACGGTTTCGATGTTTATGATGGTGATGAGACCTTCGTCGTACACTACGATATTGACAGTGAATCCGAACTGGAATCTCAAATCAAATGGGATTTTTATCGCGTGACAGAATGATGACTCAACAAACTACTATGCCGATACTACAGTGCGGGCCTTGCTCGCCATACGTTGATCGAGAACAATCCGACGTAATCGAACCAAGGAGACCGAGCGATGTATAAAACCAAACGTCATTATCGCATCCTCGGTGAAGAAACCTGGAACAAAATTCCACAAATAGTTCGCGACGATTTGTTGAATATTGTCGATGAAGTTGGCGATATGCACCATCACAACAAGCGAGCAGAGATTTGGGCCGCTTTGCGAAATAGAGGTATTGAAACTGAACGCACAATTTCCGTAGAAGGGTATTCTCACGCCAAACGCGTCAACGGATATGTTGAGTGTGAAGCAACGCGAGTGGTCATCGAAATCGAATCCAGTACAATTGAAAACGCCTATAATGATACTCTGAAGATTCTGACGCTAAAGAAGATTGATGCTATTGAATTCGGAGTAGTCCTTGCAAAGTACAATCCAAAACGAAAAAGTCTGTCTTATGAGCAATTGAAAAAATGCCTTTGGGATCCTTTCAAGCCCCTTATTGCAGATGAGTTGGTAATTCTTTGTGTCGAGTAATTTTCTGTCGATGGGCTGCCACTCGACCTCACGGTTACTTATCTATTTCGCAACTACCCCCCGCAAGCGCAATGAAGAACCCGACCGAGTTAGCCATCTGGATGTACGAGAATCAAGGCGAGCAAAGGTTCAGAGATGATAATCGTTTGTTCGTTGTTCTCTTCGACGCGAAAAATCCAGACAACAGTTGGGAACTGAAAAGAGATTTCGACTTGGTATTCAATTGGATTGACGCCTTCTTTGACCGCGAGAAAATCAAAGGAGAAGACGAAATCGCTTTTACGTATAAAGGCAAATCGTACACTGCCGTCACAAAAGTATTGCTGATTACCAAGTAACGTTCACACGAACATGCACGAACACCAAACACTCGCGCACCGACAACGGCGGGGTGGCTTGCAATTGGAAGGTACTTTCAATTCGCCCGCCGTTGCGGTGCGCTGTAGCGTTCTGCCTAATCAATGATGGATACTTTCTGGAGAGAAACCCTTTGGCGACAATTCAGCGCCGCCATCGACATGCTTGAGAATGCCATAATCGCCTGTCCCGACGAGTTGTGGAGCGAGCGTTTGTGGAATGACCACTCGCAACAACCCGGGTTATCGCAGTTCTGGTATGTCGCCTATCACACGCTCTTCTGGCTCGACCTTTACTTATCCGGCTCGGTCGAAGGATTCGTGCCGCCTGCGCCTTTCACGCTCGACGAGCTAGACCCGGCAGGGCTGCTTCCTCCACGGACATATACGAAGGACGAACTCCGAGCATATCTCGATCACAACCGCAAGAAGTGCCAAGCGACGATTCAAGCTCTGACGGACGAAAAGGCGCGCCAACCGCGTAAATTCTCCTGGGGCGAGATCAGCTTCTTGGAGTTGCTTCTCGACAACATGCGCCACGTTCAGGAGCATGGTGCGCAGTTGAACATGCTTCTCGGACAGAAAATCGGCTCGAACTCGGGCTGGGTGTCTGGGGAGAAGAGCCAACACGATAACGATTGAAGAAAGGAACGCAATGCACGGTTGGACAGGCAAAGTCTTGGACATCAATCTAAGCAATGGCACAATCAAAACGTCTCCTCTTAACGAAGAGACTGCGCGCCTGTTTCTGGGCGGGCGCGGTCTGGGCGCACGGATCCTGTGGGACGAAGTCGGACCCGAAGTCGATCCGCTGTCGCCGGACAATGTGCTCATCTTCGCCAATGGTCCGATGACTGCGACGGGCTATCAGACCAGCAATCGCTTTTCGGTCAGCACCAAAAGCCCGCTCACCGGCACCGTGCTCGACGCGAATTCGGGCGGCTATTGGGGCATGCAATTCAAAAAGACCGGCTTCGACGCTCTGATCGTGCGCGGACGCGCCGACGCGCCGGTGTACATCGAAATCAAACCCGAAGGCGTGACGATTCACGACGCGCAGCATTTGTGGGGGCAACGTGTCCGCGCGGTGACCAAATCGCTCGGACAGAACAACCACAAACGCAACGTACTGTGCATCGGACCGGCGGGCGAACACCTCAGCCGCATCGCCGCGATCATGAACGACGGCGAGCGCTCGCTCGCGCGCGGTGGTCCGGGCGCGGTGATGGGCAGCAAGAATCTCAAAGCCATTGTCGTCGAAGGAAAAGACCGCCCCGACATTCTGGATCAGGAACAGTTCAAGTATATGCTCTACGAGGCGCGCAAGATGCTGCGCCAAAGCCCACTGACCAGTCAGGCACTGCCGGAGTTTGGCACGTCCGTCGTGATGAACCTTGTCAACCACATCGGCGCGCTGCCCACGCGCAACTTTCAGCAGTCCCAGTTTGAAGGCGCGGAGCAAATCTCGGGCGAGGCGCTCACGGAAAAATACCTCATCAAGAACGCGGCGTGCTGGGCGTGCCCCATCGGATGCACGCGCGTTAGCAAGACTGAAAAGGTCGAAGGCGAAGGTCCCGAATTTGAAACGACGTGGGCGTTCGGCGCGCAGTGCGGCATCGACGACCTCGCCGCGATCATCGAAGCGAACGCGATCTGCAACGATCTCGGCATCGACACGATTTCCGCTGGCTCGACCATTGCCTGCGCGATGGAGCTAACCGAAAAAGGATTGCTCGATTCCGACCTGCGCTTTGGGCGCGCGGACTTGCTCGCGCCAACGCTCGAAGCGATGGGCGCGCGCCGCAGTCTCGGCGCCGATCTGGCGGAGGGCAGTCTGCGGCTGGCGAAGAAATACGGCGCGCCGGAACTTTCGATGAGCGTCAAGGGCTTGGAAATGCCGGCGTACGACCCACGCGGGATGCAGGGACAGGGATTGCTCTACGCGACCTCGAATCGCGGCGCGTGCCACATGCGCGGGAATATGCTCGGGCTGGAGGTGCTCGGTTTGCCCAAACTGATCGATCGCTTCCAGGTGTACGGCAAATCGTCCTACCTAATTCTGCACCAGAACGTAGCAGCAGCCATTGATTCGCTCGTCATCTGCAAATTCACCCACATGGGCGTCGCGGAAGAATATTTTGCGCGTGCGCTCACCGCAATCACCGGCGTTCAGTACGCTACCGGCGACCTGGTGCGCGTCGGGGAGCGGGTGTGGAATCTGGAGCGGCTGTACAACCTGCGGGAAGGATTCACCCAAGCCGATGACACGCTGCCGCCGCGATTGCTCAACGAAGCCGTCGGCGCGGGACCGAGCCACGGATGGGTCAGCCATCTGGAGCCGATGCGGCAAGAGTATTATCGCGGGCGCGGGTGGAACGAGAACGGCGTGCCCCTGCCGGAAAAACTGAAGGAGTTGGAGCTAGCCGATCTGATGGAGGTGGCGCGATGATCGACGAACGCGTCTATGAAATGTTTCGCGACATCGGGCGCGATTTGTTCGAAGCCGATATGGTCAGTTCGCACGGCGGCAACCTAAGCCTCCGATTTGGCGATCGCGTGATTATCAAACGGCGCGGCGCGATGCTGGGACGCCTCAAGCCGCACGATCTCGTCGAGACGCGGCTGGACAAGAACGACAGCGGCGTTGCCCTCGCTTCGTCCGAGTTGCTGGTGCATCGCGCGATCTACCTGAAGACGCCCGCGCTGGCAGTGATCCATTGCCACCCGCGCACGGCGATTGCCTTCTCGCTCTCGCGCGACGAAATCGTGCCCGTGGACAATGAGGCGTCGTACCTCTTGAAAAAAGTGCCGGTGATCTGGGAAGAGTTCGCGTCTGGGTCGCCGGAGCTGGCGAACAATTTGGCGAATACGTTGTCTCAGTATAAAATCGTGATGCTGCGCGGGCACGGCAGCTTTGCGATCGGGCAGACGCTCGACGAAGCGTTCCATTGGTCATCCACGCTCGAAGAGTCGTGCGAGATCGCGCTCAAAGCGAAACTGATCAACGAACCGTTCATCGAATATCGCGGCATGAGCGAGGGGTACACAAAGTGGTAAGAGGAAGACGATGAAAGTCCAATTATTTATCACCTGTCTCGGTGAAAACTTCTACTCGAACGCGCTGAAAGACATGGTGAGGGTGCTCGAACGCCTGGGCGTGCAGTGCGAATTTCCGGAAGGACAAACCTGCTGCGGTCAGCCGTTCTATAACGGCGGCTTGCAGAGCCAGACGCTCGGTCTGGCGCGCAACTGGCTGCGTGCATTCGGACAGACCGACGGCTACATCGTCGCGCCCTCCGGCTCGTGCGCGGAATTTGCGCGGCACCATTACCCGGAAATGTTCCCGCCCGGCACGCCCGAGCACGCGCAGGCGAAAGAGACCGCGGCGCGCACGTTTGAGTTCAGCGAATTTCTGACGCATGTGCTCAAGGTGACCGATGTCGGCGCGCGATTTCCGCACACGGTCACGTATCACGCCTCGTGCCATACCTTGCGCAGCATTGGCTTGCGCGACGAACCCAAGCAGCTGCTGCGCGCCGTGCGCGACCTGGAGCTTGTCGCGCTGAACGAGGAAGAGACGTGCTGCGGTTTCGGCGGCGTCTTTAGCGTCATCTACCCGGAAGTCTCGCGCGCGATGATGGAAGCGAAGGTCAAGAACATCGAAGCGAGCGGCGCGGAGTACGTCGCCGTGGGCGAGCCGGGCTGCTTGATGAACATCGCCGGCGGATTGACGAAGGTCAACGCGCGCGTCCAGCCGATCCATCTCATCGAAATCCTGGCGTCGGAAGGCGCGCGATGACCACGATACCAACGCACATTGATTTTCGCGCGAACGTCCAGCGCGTCGATCCGCAGATGCCCGCATCGGTGCGTCAAGCCACGACGAAATTCCTCGGCACACGCGCCGCCGTGGTGGACCTGGTCGGACTAGACCGCTGGCAAACGCTGCGCCAAGCCGGGCACGACCTGCGCCTGCACACGATCAATTATCTCGATCACTACCTGACGATGCTCGAAGAGCGCGTGACGCAAGCCGGTGGTCACGTGCACTGGGCGCGCGATGCGGCAGAAGCGCGGCGGATCGTGCTCGATATTGCGCGAGAGCATCACGTCACGCGCGCGGTCAAAGCCAAAAGCATGGCGACCGAAGAGATCGGGCTGAACCACGCGCTGATCGAGGCGGGCATCCAAACGCTGGAAACTGACCTGGGCGAGTTCATCATTCAACTCGCCGGCGTCGGTCCATCGCACATCATCGTCCCTGCCGTGCATCTGACGAAAGAAGACATCGCCGCGCTCTTCCGCGAGAAACTCGGCGTGGACGCGCCGAGCGATCCGATTCAATTGGCGGCGATCGCGCGGGCGAAATTGAGGGAAGAATTTCTCGCCGCGGAGATGGGCATCTCCGGCGCAAACTTTCTGGTCGCCGAAACGGGCACACTCGTCATGGTAACAAACGAAGGCAACGGGCGCATGTGCACGACGCTGCCGCCGCTGCACGTTGCAGTCGTTGGCATCGACAAGGTCGTGCCCGATCTGGAATCGCTCAACGTCTTGCTGAAACTCCTGCCGCGCAGCGCGACCGGGCAGAAGATGTCGGCGTATACCGCATTCATCACCGGTCCGCGCCGTACGGAGGAGGAAGACGGTCCGTCGGAATTTCATCTCGTCCTGCTCGACAACGGGCGCACCAAGATCTTGAAAGACGAAATCACGCGCGAAACGTTGTTGTGCATTCGTTGCGGCGCGTGCCTCAACGTGTGTCCGGTATACAACAACGTCGGCGGGCACGCGTATGGGTTTGCGTATTCCGGTCCCATCGGCGCAATCCTCTCGCCGCAATTGCTCGGCACGAAGGTCGCCGCGGACTTGCCGTTCGCGTCGTCGCTGTGCGGCGCGTGCGTGGACATTTGCCCGGTCAAGATTCCGATCACCGAGATTTTGCTGCGGCTGCGGCATCGCGTCGTCGAAGGGGACGCGGTGGAACCCGCGTTCGCGCCGCCGGCTTGGCGCGCGAGCGCGGGAGTCATCGCGCGCGCGATGAGCATTTCGTGGCTGTACGAACTGGGCGAGCAAATCCTCAAGACTGCCCAAGCGCCATTCCGGCGTGGCAGTTGGCTGCCGAATTTACCGCCACCGCTCAGTCGCTGGACGATGACGCGTCCGCTGCCGGCATTCGGGGCGACTTTTCGCGGCTGGCAACGCGGTCGCACGCCGGCAGGACGCCGGCGGCAGCGACAGATTCGACTAGGCGCGATTGCATTCGCGTCAATCGCCGTGGCGTTCGTCGCGTGGGCGTTGACGCGGAAACGGAGCGAATGACGATGATGCTCAATTCGGCGCGTGAAGAGATTTTGCGAGACGCACGCGCGGCGTTGGGTCGCCGCGCGGATTCGCCGACCGCGCCACTGCCGGCAGCGGCGCGAGTTGCGCCGCGTATCCCCGGCGGCGCGAACAGCGAGATTGAACTATTGCTGAGCGAGATCGGTAAACTCGGCGGCAACACGCGGCGGATGGCGCAGCGAAATGAATTGACCGACGCGCTCAAGCAGTTGGTCGAAACTGAAGCGATCAAGAAAGCAACGCTGTGGCAGACGCGTGAATTGCAGGAGATTGGAATTGAGGAATCGCTACGTGCGCTCGGTATCGAAATCGTCTCGCCCCATTCAGGCAAGCATACACTCGCTGAATGTGATTTGGGCGTGACAAGCGTGGACGCGGCATTGCCAGAAACCGGAACGCTGCTGCTGCGTTCGTCGCCAGAGCGCCCGCGCATGGTCTCGCTCTTGCCGCGCGCGCACCTTGCGATCGTGCGTCCGTCTGCGCTACGTGCGGATGTCAGTCCGACGTTGGCGCAAGTCAGAGGCGAAGGTTATTGGGTCTTCATCACCGGTCCGAGTCGTACGTCAGACATCGAACTGACGGTGACAATTGGCGTGCATGGTCCCAAGTCGCTTTACGTTTGGAGTTGGGAAACGCAAAGTTAGAAGATCGCTCAAGATGCAGAGCGATAAAGACTGATTTTCTTTTCCGTATTTACGGCAAGAGGAACCTTGAAACCCCTCGTCATCGCTCACCGCGGCGCGAGCGCGTATGCGCCGGAGAACACACTCGCCGCGTTCAACCTCGCGTTCGAGATGGGTGCAGACGGCATCGAACTCGACGTGGAACTGACGAAAGACGGCGTTCCAATCGTCTTTCATTTCGATCAGAATCAACAGACGCACGGACGCCGCTCGCTGCAAGACCTGGCGCTCGCTGAAGTGAAGCAACTCGACGCCGGCGCATGGTTCGATGCCAAGTATCGCGGCGAGAAAATCCCGACGCTCGCAGAAGCGTTGGCGGCAGTCGGAGCGCGCGGGCTGATCGTGATCGAAATCAAGTGGTCGGCAGTCGCGCTGGGCAGCGATGAATTGGAGCGCGCAACCGCGCAAGCCATCGCGCAGACAGTCGATGCGCGTAATCTCGTGGTCTCGTCATTTCATCCGCTCGCGCTCTATCGAATGCGGCGGCTTGCGCCGCGCGTGCCGCGCGCGCTGATCTACCAAACCGAGATAATGCCCGCATTGCTAAACGGAGCTTGGTTTCGCGCGCTCGTTCAGCCGCGCGCGCTGCATTTTGAACGTCAAATGCTGGACGCCGAGCGCGCCGCCTGGGCGCGGCGTGCGAAATACGAAACTATCGCGTGGCACACGGAGGAGCCCGCCGAGATGATACGACTCATCGCGCTGGGCATCGACGGCATCATGTCGAACACGCCGGACGCGTTGCGGCGCGTGGTCGACGACACCATACCAACGGACAAACAGGAGAAATGAAGACACTAAACATCGGACACCGCGGCGCGAGCGCGTACGCGCCGGAAAACACGCTCGCCGCATTCAATCTCGCGTTCGAGATGGGCGCAGACGGCATCGAGTTGGACGTCTCGCTGACAAAGGACGGCGTGCCGGTCGTGATTCACGACGATACCGTTGACCGGACCACGGACGGTCACGGCGCAATTCGCGACTTGACGCTCACAGAAGTCAAGCGATTGGACGCGGGCGCGAAATTCGATGCCAAGTTTCGCGGCGAAAAAATTCCAACGCTCGCCGAGGTCTTGACGACGGTCGACGAGCGCGGCATTGTGAACATCGAGATGAAAAGCGGCAAGCTGTCAAACGTGGGGTTGGAAACAGCGGCGGTGGCTCGCGTGATCGAGGAAACGCACGCAGCCGAGCGCGTGATCATCTCGTCCTTCAACCATTTTGCGCTTCACCGGATGCGCGACCTGAACGCGCGCTTGCCGCTCGGCTTGTTGTACTTTAATCGCGTACCGATTTCATTTCCCTATGCGGAGATACGCCCACTCGCGCGCCCGACCGCACTGCATCCGAGGTTCATCGTGGTCACGGACGTGTTTATGCGCTGGGCGCGCGGCGAAAAGTACACGATCAACACCTGGACGGTCGACGAGCCGGCGGAGATGCGGCGGCTGATCGCGCTGGGCGTGGATTCGATCATGACGAACCAGCCGGACGTGCTGCGCCGCGTGCTGACTGAAGCTGCTTCTTAGCGCAAACTCAGCGCGAACAACAGCGCGATGTCGTGATTCGGATACAACCGGTCGTTAAAGCCGCAGAACGAAAAACCCTGCTTCTGATAAAAACAGATTGCCGGATAGTCCTTGGTCGACGTATCCAGCATCGCCGTGCGTAATTTTCTCTGCCGCCCCCAGTCGAGCGCGGCGCGCATCAACTGCGCGCCTATTCCCTTGCGGCGATATCCGGGCGCGATCAAAAAGTTGTTGATGTGCGCCGCCTGATTCCACGCCGATTCGGTCACGTCGATAAAACCGCGGATCCCGCTGTCGTCGGCGACGAAGAGCGCGCCGCCGTGCTGAAAATTGTAGAGCACATCATCGCGCGAGATAATCCCGCTGACTCGCATTGGACGCGGCAGGCGCGCCAGATGAAACGTGACGGCAATATCGCCGGCATTCGCGTGTTCCTCCATCTGCCAGACATAGTCGGTCTCGAACGAATCATCCATTGCCGCGCACGCGTTCAGATCGCCCAGATTGGCTAAACGAATTTCCATTTTTACCTCCGGCGCGACGCCGCGTCACGCCGCCACAATGAAACAGGTACACAGGACGCGTCCTGTGTACCTGTTTTTTCTCAACGCGGGAGAACAACCTAAAAGATCGCCTGCTCGGTCGCCTTGTCGAAGACGTGCAGGTGATCGAGATTCAACATCACCTCGACGCTCTTGCCGGGACGCGCCTGACTGCGCGGATCGACGCGCGCGACGAACGACTGCTTACCGCTCAGCAAGTACAAATAAATCTCGCTGCCCATCGGCTCCATCACATCGACTTGCGCCGGGATTGCCGCGCCTGTAATCGCGCCCGGCACGTAATCGCGATCATGCACGTCCTCGGGGCGCACGCCGAACACCACTGTTTTGCCGGCGTACCCGGCAAGTCGCTCGCGGCGATTGGCGGGGACTGATAGCTTGAACGCGCCCGCGTCGAGCGACAGATCGTCGCGCGAGCCCGTCACGGCTCCATCGAAAAAGTTCATCGCCGGGCTGCCGATGAATCCGGCGACAAAGATATTGGCGGGGAAATCGTACAAACGCTGGGGCGTGTCCAATTGCTGCAAGATGCCGTCCTTCATCACGGCGATCCGCGTGCCCATCGTCATCGCTTCCGTCTGGTCGTGCGTCACGTAGATGAAGGTCGTCTCCAGCCGCTGGTGCAGCTTGGAAATCTCCGCGCGGGTTTGCACGCGCAGCTTGGCATCCAGATTCGAGAGCGGCTCGTCCATCAAAAACACTTTCGGTTCGCGCACGATCGCGCGTCCAAGCGCGACGCGCTGCCGCTGACCGCCGGACAATTGCTTGGGCTTGCGCGTCAACAACGCGCCAATGCCCAGAATATCGGCAGCTTCCTTTACGCGCCGGTCGATTTCGGACTTGGGCGTTTTGCGAAGCCGCAGACCGAATGCCATATTGTCGTAGACGCTCATGTGCGGATACAACGCGTACGACTGGAAGACCATCGCGATATCGCGGTCTTTCGGCGCGACATCGTTCACCACGCGATCGGCGATTCTAATATCGCCGGCGGTAATCTCTTCCAGCCCCGCCAAGAGACGGAGCGCGGTGGTTTTCCCGCAGCCGGATGGACCCACCAGGACGAGAAACTCCTTGTCCTTGATATCCAACGTCAGGTCGTTGACCGCTTTTACGTCGCCGAATTGTTTGGTGACATGATCGTAGATCACCCCAGCCATCTCTGCTCTCCTTTGAGACAATGATTGTACCCACGCAGCATTTTATTGCAACGCCGAGAGTTTGTCAAACCGTACCGCGTTATCGCCCGCCAAACAGCGTCTTGATCAGATCGAGGCAGCCGTTGCCCTGCGGAGGCGGCGTCGGGGGTGGCGTTGGAGGCGGCGTGGGCTGAACGCCAGTCGCCTGCTGATACGCCGTGTAGACCTGAGCGCGCCCCGCGCCTTGCGTGTTCGGATCGAGATTGAGATTTTTCGCCGTGCCCATCAAGATATCCTTGACCTGCTGCGGCGTGAGACCCGGCTTGGCTTGCAGCAACAACGCGCACGAACCCGCGGCGTGCGGCGTCGCCATCGATGTGCCAGACGCAGTCGTATAATAGTTGTCAATCGGCGTGCCCATCGAGGTGCCGCTGGCGCGGCATGAGTGAATGTCTACGCCGGGAAAGCAAACGTCCGGCTTGACGCGATTATCGCTCGTTGGACCGCGTGATGAAAAATCAGCAACCTGATCGGTCTTGCTGGTCGCCCCAATCGTGATGACGGTTTTCGCGCAGCCCGGCGAGCCGACCGTCGATGCGCCGGGTCCAGCATTGCCTGCCGCGACGCAGACCGCCACACCCTGGCTTACCGCCGCATCACACGTGACCGACAGCGCATCGGTCCCATCGCACGCGCCGTCACTGCCCAGCGAGAGATTGATGACTTGGACGCTCTGTTGCACTGCCCATTCGACGCCAGCCATTACGTCGCTCGTACTGCCCGAGCCGTCGCCGCCCAGTACCTTGGCGGTATAGTAGAGACAATCGGGCGCGACGCCGCGGTACTTGCTGCCGCTCGCTGCGCCAGTCCCGCCGATGATGCCGGCGACGTGCGTACCGTGTCCGTGATTATCGTTCGGTCCCTGGCCGGTAAAATCCTTCATCTCGGTGATCCGCCCGGCGAAATCTGGATGATTGGGATCGATTCCCGTGTCGACAATGCCGACCTTGATCCCTTTGCCGGTGACGCCGGCTTGCCAGACCATCGGCGCGCCGATCAACGGCACCGATACGTCGAGCAGAGTGTGCACCGGTTCATCGTACCAGATCATTTCGACGTCGTCGCGCGCGCTCAACGCGTCGATCGCGTCGCGGGTGACCGTGTTTGCGCTCGCCGGGATGAGGCGATATGTGTAATGCGTTGCCGTAACACCGGCGGTCGCCGCAGCGACTCCCATCGTGCCGGCGCGATACTTGACGATCACGCGCAGCGGCGCGGTGGGCGTGGTCAGTGCGTGGACTTGCAAGCGACTCGCCAGATTGGCGTGAATCTTGGATTGGTTAGCCATGGTTGCCTCCTCTACATCGTGTGAACGGCTTTATCTTCTTCGACGGAAATCACCCACGACTCCTCCGCTAGCGCGAGCGACGCGGCGCCGCTTCCTTCCACAGCCATCGCTGAGATCAGCGAATAGGTGTATCGAACCGTCAGTCCGTGCGCTTCGACGGCTGCGACGCGGGAACTCGGATCGCCTTGCAAATGCACGATCAGCCTGACGACCGTGCCGGGGTTCTGCTGCAATTTTGATTTCAAATCCTGCGATATGCTTGCCATGCTTGCCTGCACTTTCTACACTCGACCGTGATCATCTTAGCATAGAATCAAAGACAAATCAATAGCCAACCTGCATTTTGCCGATTTACCCAATCGAGGGTATAATGCAGTCAATCCTTGAGGAGGGGATTTGAATTTGAAAAGTAAACGACTTGTCGCATTGGTCGGGGTGGTCTTCCTTGCCCTGACGCTGCTCGCTTGCGAAGCCACCAACCTCGTCGCCATGATCAACCCGTCCACTGAGACTCCTACTCGAACGCCGCGTCCAACCTTTACGCCGTTTCCCTCTGATACGCCGACACCGGAAGACACCGCTACCGCCGCGCCAACCGATACGCCCGAGCCATCGCCAACGCCCACCCGGCGCGTGGTGACTGCGCCCGCGCCGCGCCCGGCAGCCACCAAACCGCCCGCCGCGCCGCCCGCGCCGCAGTTTGCGATGAACCTCATCGACGGTTATTCCTGTCCGCAATCGGGACCTGTGTGGCAAGTAATCGCGCGCGTGAACCGCTCGACTCCGCCAGCGATCTTTCTTGGAGGATATACAGTTGCGCTGCTCAGTCCCAGCGGTCAAATACTGAAAACGGACGTAACGGTCCCAGATGGACAGCAGGTGAATGGTCTGTGGATCAACTGCCGCGTCGACAAAGTGTTCCCGTACAATGCAAAAATCGACGCGCCCGATTTGCGCGGGCAAGGTCCATTCATTGTCCGGGTCGTCAAGTCCAAGACCGATGCCACGCCGCTTTCACCAGATTATTCAGTTAATTTTTCGCAACAGGCAATCTGGTTTGTCTTCTTCACTGCGCCGCAGTAATTCGATTGCGCGGCGTTCAAACAAGCCGAGCGATTGCGCTCGGCTCTTTCTTTTAGCCACGCCATGAAACGCATCGATCATCGTCTCCCATTAGCCGTTGTCATGTTGGGCGGATTCGCCCTGCGCGTTGTCCGTCTCGATTTCCAGCCGCTCTGGTGGGACGAGGGGTACAGCATGTTCTTCGCGACGCGCAATTTTGGTACGATGCTCGCGCGCACCGCCGTGGACATTCATCCGCCGCTGTACTATGCGCTGTTACAATTCTGGATGACATTTGCCGGCAAATCCGAAACGGCGGTGCGCCTGCTCTCCGTGGCGATCGGCGTCGCAGCGATTCCACTGATTTACGCGCTGACGCTCAAACTCTTCTCCAGCCAGCGCGTCGCGTTCATCGCTGCACTCGTGCTCGCACTGTCACCGCTACACATCTACTACTCGCAAGAAATCCGGATGTATGGACTCGTGACGCTGCTCGGCATGGCGTCGGTCTACTTATTCGTACAGCTCCTCGCAATGCCAGTCGGGCAACTGCGAACAGCAATCGTCGTGGTGGCTTACATCGGCGTCACCGCCGCCGCGCTGTACACCGAGTACTATGCCGCCTTCATCGTCGCGTTCGAGATCGTTACGCTTGCCATCTATGCCATCCGTTCGCGTTGGCTCATTGGCTCATTGGCGCATTGGCTCATTGCATTTCTCGCCATTGCCGCGCTCTACCTGCCCTGGGTCATCTACGCCGGCGCGAAACTTTACACGTACGTCATCGCCAAAGTCGCACACGAATCCTACACACCGCTCGACCTGATCACCTTTCTCGCCCAACACCTCGCCGCGTTCTCCGTCGGACACCTGACCGATTGGACGTGGCTCGCGTGGGGAAGCATTGTGCTGGTTGCGCTGGCGGTGGTAGGGGCAGCAACTTTTTACCGCGGAGACGCGAAGGTCGCAGAGAACATCAATGGCTCTTCTCTACGCTCTCCGCGTTTCAGCGTCGAACTGTGTCTGCTCTATCTAATCGTTCCACTCACGCTCGGCTACGCGATCAACCTGATCTATCCATTTCACCCGATTCGCAACGAACGCCTGCTGCTGCTCGCCGCGCCGGCGTTCTGGATTCTTGTCGCGTTGGGCATTGATGCGCTCTGGCATCGCCGCGCGTGGCTCGCCGCACTTGCGCTCGTCGTGATCGCCGCGCTCTCTGCCGCATCGCTGTACGATTTCTACACCGTGCCGCGCTACCCCAACGATGATTATCGTCCGTTGATCGCGGAGGTGCAGCAACTCGCGCAGCCCAGCGACGCGTTCCTCGCGATCTATCCGTGGCAAATTGGCTATCTCGAAACATACTACCGCGGCGCGCCGCTCAATGTCGTCGAGACGCCGAGTGACGTGTGGATCAATCAGCCCGCGCAGATGCAACGCGACCTCGACGCGCTGATGGCGCGGCAGCCGCGCATCTGGCTGCCCGCGTTCCAAATGCTCGGACGCGTACTGGAAGATAAACTCGACGCCAATCTGCGCCCGCGTACCTATTCCATCGTCGACGACTGGTTCGGCACAACGCGGCTCGAACTCTTCCAACGCGCGGACGACCCGCCGCGCGCCGAGCGCGCACTCGCGTTCGATGACGGCGTCACGTTGGCGAATTGGGGCGTATCGACGGACGCGGTCGCGGCGGGAGACGGCATTGTCCGCGTTTGGTTTGACGCGAGCGCTTCGACTGCGCGCGCGTTCACGGCGAGTCTGCGTCTGGTCGATTCAAGCGGCAACCTGTGGGCGCAAGACGACCGCGTGTTCGATCTGGGTATGCAGCGCATCGGTCTGACGATTCCGATTGGCACGCCGCCGGGCGAGTACGATCTTCGCCTTGCGGTCTATCGGTCGCGCGACAATCAGGTTTTGCATCTGGCTAGCGATCCCAGCCAGAGCGAAACCTTGCTCGCGCGCGTACAAGTCGTCGCGCCGGCGCAGCCAAACCTCACTGCTGTGCCGCATCGCACTTTTGTCGATTTCGGCGACGGCATCGTGCTCGTCGGTTACGTCGCGCCGCCGGCAGTGCAGCCCGGCAATCCCGCACCAGTTACACTCTTCTGGCAAGCCGCGCGCGCCATCGATCAGAATTACACTGTCACGCTTCAGGCGCAAAGCGATCGCGCGATTTTCGGCGCGACGCAAGCCGCACCCGCGCGCGGCATCTACTCAACGACGCGCTGGCAGCCCAACGAAATCGTGCGTGATCCACAAACAATCACGCTGCGCGGTGACACACCCGATGGAAATTATTTGCTCGTCGCCACGCTGTTTGACAACAAAACACCAAGCCAGACGCGAATCATTGGAACCGTGACCGTGAAAGGACGCGTGCACTATTTCGGCGCGCCATCGCCTTCCACCGCATTCAACGCGCGATTCGACAACCTCGCGCGCTTGATCGGCTACGATGTGCGCGTCGATCCACAGAACGTCCGGCTCGTATTGTATTGGCAAGCGCTCGCGACCACATCGACATCGTACAAAGTTTTCGCGCATCTTGTCGACGCGCAAGGCGCCACGCGCGCTCAGCGCGACCAGATTCCCGGCGATGGAGTGTATCCGACGACGAGCTGGGTCGCGGGCGAATATTTGATCGACGAATACAACATTCCCCTGCCGGCTGATGTGACTGGCATGGATTTGCAAATCGAAATCGGAATGTACGATGCCGCGACCGGCGCGCGACTGCCGGTGTTCGATGGATCAAATCAGCCGGTTGGTGATTATAGCGTACTTCCTACGCGAATCGTTGCGAAATGAAAACGGCGACACACTTGCGCGTGCATCGCCGTTTCATCGCCTACAGCGCTTCTACGACTGCCGCAATTCCTTGCCCGCCGCCAATGCACATGCTGGCGACACCATAACGTTTGCCGCGCCGCCGCAACTCGTACAGAAGCGTCAGCGTGAGCCGCGCGCCGGTCGCACCAAGCGGATGCCCGATCGCGATCGCGCCGCCGTTCACGTTGAAGCGTTCCATGTCGATGCCCAGTTCCTTCACGACCGCCAGCACCTGCGCGGCGAACGCCTCGTTCACTTCGACCAGATCCATATCCACCAGCGTTAGCCCGGCTTTCTTCAGCGCAATCCGAATCGCCGGCGCGGGACCAATGCCCATCACGTTCGGATCGACGCCGGCAGTGCCCCACGACACGAGCCGCCCTAACGGTTTCAGTCCGCGCTCCTTCGCTTGCTCCATCGTCGTCACGATGACCGCCGCCGCGCCATCGACAATGCCAGAGGCATTGCCCGCCGTAACGGTGCCGCCGTCTTTCTTAAAGCGCACCGGCAGTTTCGCCAGCCCTTCCAGCGTCGTCTCCGGACGCATGTGCTCGTCTTTCGCGAAAGGCGTGACGTTGCCCTTGCGGTCCTTCAGCGGCACGGGCGCAACCTCTTCCGACAATCGACGCTTGTCCCACGCGTCTTTGGCGCGCTGCTGGCTGAGCAACGAAAATCGATCTTGCTCTTCGCGCGTGACGCGGTACTGCTCCGCGAGATTCTCTGCCGTAATCGCCATCGGCAACCCATTGTAGGAATCGACCAGCGCGGTCCACAACATATCTTCGAACTGCGCGCCCGCGCCCAAGCCAATCCCCCAGCGCGCGCCGCGCACGATGTGCGGCGCTTGGCTCATCGATTCCGTGCCGCCGGCGAGAACGAACTGCGCGTCGCCCGTCAGAATCATCCGCGCGCCAGTGACAATGGCTTCCTGCCCCGATCCGCACAGTCGATTGAGCGTCAACGCGGGCTTTTCCTTCGGCACACTGGCTTTGAGTCCGATGTGCCGCGCCAGATAGATCGCGTCCGCGCTCGTCTGCACGACGTTGCCAAAGACCGTGTGGTCGATCCACGCCGGATCGACGTGTGCGCGCTCTAGCGCGCCCTTTGCCGCGACGACGCCCAGATCCGTTGCGCTCAAGTCTTTCAGACTGCCGCCGAACGCGCCAAAACCGGTACGGACGCCCTCCAACAAGACAATGTCAGTCGCCATAATGCTCCTTTGCGTAACGCAGCCAGTATGGTGGCATTTTAGCACAACCCCGGCGCATCGACAAACATTCAGGCGAAGGACGATCCTTACCAGTTTTGCATCCCGCACGAATCGCGATATAATGGAATTGTACGCATCAGAATCGCACGTCTAGCTTTGTCCCTGGGTTTTCGTTCAGTTTCACGCGCTTCATGGGAGAAGCGGCAAATGACAACCGCGGGGATATTGGTGTTCCAAACAATTTTTACACGAGAGCGAAAACGCCTGCCGTTGGGCGCACACTTGCGCGCCAATGGCAGGCGTTTCTGTTTAGCAGTTTTAGGAGACTTGATATGAGACTAACCTCGAATGAATCCGCATGCAAGAAAAAAGTAGCGCTTGTAAATTGGTACAAGCCCGATGAGGTGGCAGACGGAATCCAAGATGAATTGATCGCTTTGGGCTATCAGCCGACTGGCTTTCTCTGGAATGAAACGTTTACTACCGATGCCGACGTTGTTTTTTCATTCGCCCCGTGGGGCAGATTTTTGCAAATCCCTCGCCAAATCGAAACCGCGTGCCCCACACAACGTCCGATTCTGGTGCATTGGAACACGGAAGACCCTCCCGACCTCAGAATACCGTGGTCGATTACGACAAAGATTGGCGAATTCCGTTCGTGGGTGGACCGACTGAATGACTGTGACAAGGGCCGCGCTCTGCTAACCAGATTTCCCTTCTCTTACATCAATCGGAAAATGCACAAGTTTCGGTACGTTGGCGACTATTACTACGCCTGGCGTCGCCGTTGGATCGACTTATTGTTTGAATCATCAGAAATCTACGCCGCACGCTATCGCGAACACGGAATACCTACCGAGTACGTACCCTGGGGAACCTCACCCAATTGGTATGCCAATCTCGGCATCGAGCGCGATATTGATGTGTTGTGGTTTGGCAAACGACGCACCAAGCGACGCTGTGAATTGATCGACCGAGCGCAAAGTGAATTGTCAGCCCGTGGATTTCGAATGTGTATCATTGATCCAGCTGAACAGCCGGTGATTTCTGGCTGCGTGCGGAATCAATTGCTCAATCGCGCCAAGATCACTCTAAACTTGCTGCCGACCTGGTACGACAATAACTTTTCTTTTCGGTTTCACTTCGCGGCGGGAAACCGCTCGCTCGTCGTTTCGGAAGACTTTTTGCCGCATTACACGATCTATGAAGCAGCTAAACACTATGTTTCAACGCCTGCGGCGAGATTGACGGAGACCTTGGTGTACTATCTGGAGCATGCCAATGAACGCGCGGAGATCGTCGAAAACGCCTACCAACTCGTCACAGAGCAATTGACGCTCCGAAACAGCATCCAAACCATCATGAGCAAAGTGGAGAAACTGAATGCTGCGTCGAGCAACCCGCGACTGAAGATGACCCGATGAGCAACGAATCGCAACGAGTTTTGCTCGTACTCGCTCATCCCGACGACTCGGAATATTTCTGCGGAGCCACACTCGCCAAGTGGGCGCGCGCAGGCAAAGAGATACGTTACCTGCTGCTCACCAGCGGCGAAAAGGGAATCGACGACCCAACAATGACGCCTGAAAAGATCGGCGCAATTCGGCAGGCGGAACAGCGCGAGGCGGCTCAAGTCATCGGCGCAAAGGGGGTGGCGTTTCTGAAATACTGCGACGGCGAGTTGGTCAACACGTCCGAGGTGCGGCGTGAAATCGTCCGCGAGATTCGCCGCTTTAGACCGCCGATCATTGTCACCAGCGATCCAACCACATACTTTACGGGAAATACGTATCCCAATCACGCCGATCACCGCGCCGCAGGCGCGGCGACCCTCGAAGCCGTCTGGCCCTCCGCGGGCAGCCGAATGTATTTTCCAGAATTGTTAGAAGAAGGATTTGGACCCTACTCGCCGCAACAAGTCTGGCTCGCATTGACGAATCAGCCCAACACGTCTGTGAATGTGACCGACACGATTGATCTCAAGATCGCCGCGCTGCTCAAGCACAAGAGTCAGATCAACGAATCGCCGGAAGAGTTGATGAAACGCATCCGCGGTCGGCGGCGTCTCCCCATAGCGCAAGGTTATCGCGAAAAATTTCGCGTCATCCGACTTGCATAGTTTCGCCGATTCTCCTACGCTATCGCGACCAACAATAACCCTGCCACCATCGTCGCCGCCGCGAATACGCGCACCGCGCCGAACCTTTCCTTCAGCAGCAGCCATCCCATCAGCGCGCCCATCACTACGCTGGTCGCGCGCACCGCGCCCACGTAACTCGCCGCCGTCATCGACATACCGGTGAGCGCCAGCAAATAGCTGCCAATCGTCGCCACACTGCCGATCGCGATTCGCCGCCAATTGCTTTTGAATTCCCGAATCGTGCTGGCGCGATTCGCGCGCGACCACACGACCGGCGCATAGCCCAAGCCAATGCCGGCGTAGACCCAGGCATTGTAAACCAGCGGCGTCGAGTACGACACACCGACCTTGTCCAGCGTCGAGTAGACGGACACGGTGACCGCCGCGAGCAGCGCCCACTGCGCGGGACGATGCGATAGCGCGCGCAGCGGCTTCCAAAAATCGTCCAGCGACGGCAAACTGGCAAGATATACACCTACAACCAGCAAGGCAATGCCGATGTACCCCAGCAGGGGCAATCGTTCGCCAAGAAAAATCGCGCTCCACAGCGCGATGAGGAGCGGCGGCGCGCCGCGCGCAATCGGATAGACTTGCGAGAGATCGCCTGCCGCGTAGCCGCGCGTGATCAGCCCAACGTACGCGACTTCCATGAACAAACTCACGGCAAGCAAAAGCCAAATCGTGCGCGGCACGCCCAGCCACGCTTGGGTAAGCATCCACGCGCCATACCACGTTGCGCCGACGCTGACGCCCCACCACATAAAGGCAGACGAATCGCGCGCGTCTTTGGCAAGGAAATTCCAGAACGCGTGCAGCACCGCGGCAATGAGAACGAGAACGAGTGCGGTTACAGGCATAGTGGTCAGTGGGTGGTGGGAAGTGGTCAGAAAGAGCAAGTCACTGCCCACTACCCACTGTCCACTAGTTCTTCTCCTCCAATTTTCTCTTGAACACCTTGCCGACAAACGTCTTGGGCAGTTGCTCGCGAAACTCGACGAACCGCGGCACAGCATAATCGGCAAGACGTACACGGCAAAATTCCACAAACTCCTCCGGCGTCGCCATCTCGCCTTTCTTTAACACGACGTATGCCTTCACAACTTGCTCGTCGCCGTCCGGCGGTACGCCAGCCACCGCCACTTCGAGCACCTTGGGATTCTCGTACAACACTTCCTCGATATCGCGCGGATAAACGTTGTACACGCCCGCGAGGATCATGTCCTTTTTGCGGTCGATGATTTGAAAATAGCCGTCGCTGTCCGCGCGCGCCAGATCGCCGGTAAACAACCAGCCGTCCCGCAAAACCCGCGCCGTTTCGTCAGCTCGATTCCAATAGCCGCGCATCACCTGCGGACCGCGCACGATTAACTCGCCGATCGCGCCCAACGGCGCATCCAGTCCCGTCTGCAAATCGACGACCTTCGCTTCGGTATCGGGCAGCGGCACTCCAATCGTGCCCGTCTTGCGCTGACCATAGATCGGATTGGCGTGCGTCACCGGACTCGCTTCCGTAAGACCGTAACCTTCGACCAACTTGCCGCGCGTCAGTTTCTCGAACGCCTCTTGAACTTCGAGCGGCAGCGGCGCAGCGCCGCTCACACACGCGCTGATCGATTTCAAACCGAAACGGCGGACGTTTGGATAATTGTTGATGGCGAGGTACATCGTCGGCACGCCGGGGAACAGCGACGGACGATACCGCTTGATCACCTCCAAGACCTCGCGCGTCGAAAAAGTCGGCAGGAGGATCAACGTCGCCGCAATCGCGATACCGAGATTCATACACGTCGTCAATCCGTACGAGTGGGAAAAAGGCAGCGCGCCCAGAATGATCTCCTCGCCTTCATCGATGTCCGGGATCCAATGCCGCACCTGAGTCGTGTTTGCCACCAGGTTCGAGTGCGTGAGCATCACGCCTTTCGGTCGGTCCGTCGTGCCGCTCGAGTACTGAATCACGGCGAGGTCGTCGGGCGTAACCTCAACTGACGGCGGCGCATTCGACGCGCGCGCGAGCAATTCCTGAAAGGCGTGCACGTCCGATTCCCCGCGCGCGTCGATGCGGTGTCCCTCGCGCGCTTCGCGCACGGCCGAGAACAACGCGCGGCGCAGTGGCGAAAAATACTCGCTGATATTGGCGATGATGACGCGCTTGAGAGGCGTACTCGGCTTGACCGTTTCGATGAGCCGATAAAACACACTGAGCGCAACCAACGTCTCCGCGCCGGAATCGTTGAGTTGCTGCGTCAGCTCCTCGGCGTTGAATAGCGGATTTAGACTGACGACGACCGCGCCGGCGGCTAGCGCGCCGTAGAACGCGATGACGGTCTGCGGCGAGTTCGGCAAGAGCAGTCCAACCCGATCACCCTTCTTGACCCCCAGTTCGATGAGCGCATTCGCAAAACGATTGACGGCGTCGTTCAGTTCACGATACGACATTGCGTGATCGTAGAAAATGATCGCCCGATGGCGCGGATAACGGCGCGCGGCTGAATCGAGCAGACCGTGCAACGGCTGGGACGGATACGCCAGCGTGAAAGGAACGTCGGCTTCATAGTGGCGCAGCCATGGGCGCTGTTTGACCAGATCGAGCGTCTCGCGCTCGCGTCCTTCGCGCCACGACACGACCGTGCCGCCGAGAAATCGCGCGATTGCGCGATTCACGGCATCCGGTCGCTCGAGCTGAACGAGATGCGCCGACACCGGAATCTTGGCGACCTGCGCGCCGGGGATTCGGTCCGGCACGGCATCGTACGCCGACGCTTTAAAAACAAGGTCGCGATGCCCGATAATGACGAGCGTCGGCGCTTGGACGCGCGGCAGCACGTCGTCGCCGTCCCATTTCGACAGCGCGTCGTGATACATCGCCTTGAGAACGGACGCCGGCGCGGCAAGCGACTTGGGGAACATGGCGCGGATTGGCTCCGCAATCGTGGTGGGGAGCCGGAACGCGAACCGAATTAGAGGATTCAACTCGAATTCGACGGATGTGCTCGCGAGGATCAGCCGCTCGACGCGGTCTGGATGCTTGACCGCGTAACTCGCCGCGAGCGCGCCGCCAAATGAATGACCGAGGACGACGAATCGGCGCGGCAACCGCAGCGCATCGACCACGCGCTCGATGTCGCCGACCAGCTCATCGACGGTGTACGCGCTGGCGGGGCGGTCCGACAGACCATGCCCGCGCAAGTCGAGCGCGACCACCCGGCTCCGGTCGGCAAACTCGATGAGCTGCTGTTCCCACTGCATCGCGTATCCACCAAAGCCATGAATGAAAAACAACGTCCGCTCGGCTGGCGAACGTCCCGCGTCGATCACGCTCAGCCGGACAAGGGGACTTTTGGAGACGACGATTTCTTTGCGATACAGATCGAGGTCGAGGAGGGGCATTGAGACGCGTTGTCAATTCTAGATTTCGGATTTTAGGTCACACGCTTCCGCGCCGCTTCAATTCTATCTGCAGCGTCCAAAGCATCAATGAGAGTCTTCTCCCAAATCGTAGATCCCAAATCCTAGATTCGCGCGAGCCACCACTGGACTCGCGCGGGAATCCATTCGTCCAAAGTTTTCCACGGCACGAGCATTTCACGCATCACCGGAAAACGCCGGGTAAAATTCCACGTGGGCGTGAACGCGAGTTTCTTGAGATACGTCGTTACCCGCGCGTCGTTCTCCGGCGTCTTGGGTAACCTGCCGCGAAACAGCTCCGTCTCCAGCACGCCGCCTTTGCCCGCGTCAGGTCCGGCTTCCTGCTCTGCCCACGCGCGGATTTCCATAAATGGCTCGACGGACGCTGCCATGGCGTGTTTGCCGGGCTGCGCGAGCAAAACCGGGTGCGTGTCTTCGATCGCGCCGCCCTCCGCCTGCCCGTACATCCCGTGCCAACTCGCCTCGACCGCGACCACCTCGCCGCGCGCGCCGACGAAGGTCCACGCGTGCTCCAGTTCGTACAGATGCCCAATGTCCCAGTCCCACCATAACGCATATTCAACCGCGCGCACGGCGCGATAGCCCACACTGCCCCACTCGATGCGCCGACGCGGCACGAACGACGGCGATACATCCTCGCGGTCGAAAATGGTATAGCCGGCGGCGAGCAGCGTAAACGGCTCGCGCTCGTCCGCCCGAATGATCGGCGCATAGCGCGCGGCAAAATCAAGCGCGGTGGTGTCTTGGGTAACCCGTGGCAGTTGCGATCCGTCCATCTACGTCCCTTCGATTCGAGCAATCAGCCCAACCAACTCGACCGCGTTCCGCGCCTCATACGCCGGCGCGTCGACGAAATCGGGATCAGGCAAATAGCGGTCGTTCCAGTGAAACCAGATGGAAATCAGTCCCATTTGATTCGCGCCGCGCACATCGCGCATCACGTTGTTGCCGATCATCAGAACGCGCGGATAATCTGACGGGGCGAGGCGCAGCGCGTCGAGCGCGGCGCGAAAGATGCGCGGGTCGGGCTTTTCGCAGCCCACTTCTTCCGAGATCGCCAGCGCGTTGAACAAATCGTATAAATCATGCTGATGCAAAACGTTCCGCGCCGTCTTGGCGCGCGTATCGGCGACGAGACCAAGCGGATAGCCGCGCGCCTTGAACGCGCGGACGACATCGCCCATTCCGTCAACCAGTTCCGCGCGTTGCGTGTTTCCCTCCACGTCCTTGACCTCGGTCTCTTCGCGCATAATCACATCGCCGAGATCAAACAGGACCGCCGCGATGTTCATCGTGAACCAGAGACCGCCGAATCATTTTTCATTCTTGACCTGCGGCTTGTCAATTCGCCGCGCGCTGATCAGCCCCCAATCGTCCTTGTGCCCTGTGACTTCGGAAAAGCCCGCCGTCTCCAGCATGCCGCGATATTCGACAAAAGTATAGACGTCGCCCTCTGGACTGAACAAGAGCATATCGATGCCTGCCATCGGCACCTGACCCGGACCTTTGTGATCGTCGTCCGCGATCGGCGCGGCGATCACGACGCGCCCGTTCGGCGCGAGCGCCTCGTACGCTTTGCGGAACATTCCGATATTCTGCTCCGGGCTGAGATAGTCGGTAATGTTTCCAAACAAAATAAGGTCGAAGGATTCGGAGCGCAAATCGAGATTCAGCGCGTCGCCTGCTTGCAGCGTCACCTGCGAGGATACGCCTAACGCCTCTGCGATTTGTTTGACGTAGGGCAACACCATCGGGCGATCCATCGCCGTAGCGCGAACAATCGGAAAGCGTTTCGCGAGCGCAAACGAGAGGAGCGCAGAACCGCACGCCACGTCGAGCACGCGCAGAGTCTTGAGATTTTCCACCGTAATGCCTACCTTATCCCAGAACGCGTTCGCGCTTTCGATCTGCCGCTGCCAGTCCGCCAGATTCGACGCGGCAGCGCCTGCCCACATCGCTTCAAACGCGTCGCTGAACGCCGCCGGCAAAAGTGGTTTGCCAGTCCGCAGCAACTTACTCAGTTGTCCGCGCGCGTCCCACGCATAATCGCCAAGGATTGCGTCGCCATAGTACGACGGCTTGCCTTTCACGAGAAACGCTTCCGCTGACGGCGACAAGCGGTACTCGGTGTGCTGCTTGGTCAGCAGACCGATAAAGCACAACGCATCCAGCAGGACGCGCGTACCGCGTTCATTCGTTCCGCCGATGCGCGACAGCGCGGGCACGGTGTGATGTCCTTCCGCGATGCGCGTAAAAATCTCCAATTCAACTGCCGCCTTCAAAACAGTTGCTTTGACCAGACCAAATTCAATTTCATCCAATACATCCCGGTTCGCAAAATCATCGACGCGGGTTGCTCGACGCGGCATAGTAAACTCCAGTTCGACGATTTCTTCGCGCAACGTGCCGATTTCGATTATACTCTATCCCGCAATAAATCTCAACAATCGGACAAAAAACTTGGGGCGGTGTCTCAACTCCGCCCCAAGTTTTCATCCAACTACATACGCGTCCATCGGAATGTTTTCCCAGTCGGGGATCCATTCCGGCGCCGTCAATCCATTTTCCTTGCAACGGTCGGCGACTTCCTGCGCGAAAGCCAGGCGCACGGCGTGGTTGTCGCGTTTCTTCAAGCCGAGTTCGCGGTAGACCTTGTTCTTGGGCGAATCCGGACGACCGAAAATATTCATCGTACGAATGTACCACTTGTTGAGCGCGGCTTGCGCCTGATCGTGCGTCGCCGGGTCTTGCGCGAGCCGCTTGACCCAGTTATCGCCGTGCGCGATGTGGAATTTCTCCTCCTTGAAGATACCGTCCAGCACGCGCGCCCACGGCTTGTAACTTGCCTCCAGCGAGTCCTCCAACTGGTGCCCTGCGCCGCGATCCATGCAAAAGTTGAACATGCAAAAATCGACCCACGAATCGATCGGATAGTAGAAAATGTTGACGCGCTTGTCGTCCGCCGCGCGCTTGCTGCCGATGTTCGCGTCCGAATCGGACAGCCGCATCGTGAAATCGTGCGCGCGCACGTGCGCGTCCACGTCCTCGCCCAGATTTTCGAGCAGCTTGTAAACCACACGCGCGTGGCGAAACTCGTCCTTGACGATCATCGACGATGCCAAGAATTCTTCCACATTCGGCGACATCTTGACGCACGGCACATAACCCAGCGCGCCAGCAAGTTCTGAATCGGCTTGCATGTACAGCAGGTTGATCAAACTCTCGCGGTACAACGCCGTCATCTGCTCCGGCGATTCGATCTTCTTCGCGGCAGCAATCTCCGCCGCCATACGTTCTTCTATCTCCAGCGCTTCGTTCTCGCGCTTGAATTGAGTCATGACAACCTCCTTACCAGTAATCAGTGGACAGTATTCAGTATTCAATCTGACTGACCACCGTCCACCATCCACTGGCTTTACTGCCACCCGCGCAAAATCTTTTCCAGATCGCGCATATGGTCTGTCTCTTCGGCAAGCAATTCTTCCAATCGAAGTTTCAAGCCGACTTCGCCTGCCTGCTCTGCTTGCTTGGCGCGCTCGCGGTACTCCAAGATCGATTCGCGCTCCAAATCCAAATCGTGTTCCAGCATCGTCTTCAAGTCGCGCGCGTCGCTGAATTTCTGCGTCGCCAACTTGGGCACGCCGCCCAGATTCACGATCTGATCGCTCAAAAACGCGACGTGCTTCAACTCCGCCTCGGCTTCCTGGCGCAGGTAAGGACCCACATTCAGCGCGCGCAAGCCGAGCACCATGGACGACTGGTACATATATTGCAGTGTTGCTTTTAACTCACGCTCTAAATCGCCTTGCAAACCCTCCAGCAGCTTTTGCGTTTTGCGGTCAGCCATCGCCCTTCCCCCCTGAAAAAATTTACTTGCCCTTGAACTGCGGCGCGCGCTTGTCAATGAACGCTTGAACTCCCTCGATGTGGTCCGCCGTGTGTCCGGCGATTTCCTGCAAGTTGGCTTCATTTTCCAGCGCGGTTTCCAAATCGACGCTGAAACTGCGGTTGAACGCGCGCTTGGTCAAGCCGATGCTCTTGGTGGGCGACTGCGCCAGCCGCGTCGCAAGCTCGTGCGTCTTGGGCAGCAGGTCTTCCGGCGCGAACACTCGATTGACCAGCCCGTACTGTAACGCGGTCGGCGCGTCGATCAAATCGTTGGTGAATGCCATCTCCGTCGCGCGCCCTAAACCGATGAGACGCGGCAACAGGAACGACGTCGCCGAATCCGGCGCGAGCGCGATGCCGATGAACGCCATGCGGAATTTCGCCGCCTCCGAGGCGTACCGCAAATCACACGCGCACGTCAAGCCCAAGCCCGCGCCCGCCGCCGCGCCATTGATCGCGGCAATCACCGGCTTTTCGAGCGCGCGGACCCGTGCGATGATGACATTGTAGCTCTTCCGCAAATGCGCGCCAAAACTTACGCCTTCCGGCGATTGGTAACGCTCGAGCATCGGACCCAAATCCTGTCCGGCGCAGAAATTCTTGCCCACGCCGGTGATGACAACAGCGCGCGCGTCCGCGTCGCGCTCGACTTGCTTGAGCGCGTCGATCATGTCCGCGATCAACACGTCGTCAAACGCGTTGCTTTTATCGGGACGATTCAGCGTGATCGTAACAACGCCATCGGACTTGTCGTAGAGAATGGTTTGGTAAGCCATCGTCTTCTCCAAAAGATTCTACGCGCCAGCCAAACATCACGCGACATTCACCCACGCGCGTTCGTCGGACGCGCGGCGGATCGCGTCGACAATCTGCGCGACCGCGACGCCGTCGCCGAAATCCGGAAACACTAGCGGAGAGCGCGTGTCGTTCATTTTCGCCGCCACGCGTTCGGCAAGCCGCGCCATGCTCCACATCAGCGGATCGCGCGGGTTGTCGCCCAGCTCCAGCCGCTTGGGAATCGGCAGAATCGCCATCTCGCGGTCGCCGTCCCGCCGTCCGATGAGTTGCCCACTATTCACAACGAGCGAGCCGCTGTCACCATACGCGCTGATCGTCCAACCGGGATCGTGCCGCGCGCCGGTCACAAAGCTCACCAACGCCTCGCCGCCGCGCGCGAATTGTAACACCGACCAGAACGCGTCGTCGCCGGTCACGCGCCGATTTTCGAACCCATCGCCTGGAGCGCCCTTTGGTCTAGCGACTCGGATCGTCGGAAAATGCGTGCGACGATTCGCCAGCACCGCACTCACGTCGCCGAACCACCAGCGCAGAATGTCGATGAAATTCGCGCCGACTTCCATCAAGACGCCGCCGCCGCGCGCATCGTCCGCCGCCCAATGACCGTGAACGCCCCACGGACGCTCCATCGCCATCGTCACATCGACGCGCAACAGCCGCCCCAAATACTCTTCGTCGATCAACTCCTTGCAGTAGGCGAGCGCGGGCAAGAACCGCATCTCGAAATCCACTGCGTGGACGATGCCGCGCGCCTGCGCGCAATCAAGCAACCCGCGCGCCGCGCGCGCGTCGAGCGCTAGTGGCTTTTCGCACAGCACCGCTTTGCCCGCGTCGATCGCCGCGCGCGCCATCGATTCGTGCAGGTCGGGCGGCGAGGCAACGCTGACGAGATCGATCGCGGCGTCCGCGAGCAGATCGCGGTACTCGACGAACGTCCGATCGATCTGGTATTGTTTCGCTAACTCTCCCGCGCGCGCCGCATCGACATCGCAGAGCGCGGTCACTTCAAGCCCGCGGACGCGTTGGAACGCTTCGATCTGTAGCTGTCCCCAACCAGCGCCGACGACGCCGACGCGCAGTTTGCCCATTACTCTGCGCCCGGCAACGACGAATCATCGCCAAAGCGAATCAACCGATTCACCGGCTGGCGAATCCACAAATTCAAAACGTCTACGCCCTCCACCTTGTCCAGCCGCGCGCCGATGATGTCGACCTGCCGGCGCAATCCGTCGATCTGCCGATAGTCCAGCCGGATCGGACGATTGCTACTCCACGCGCGCCTGCAACGCTCCATCAACTTTTCTCCGTTGAATGAGCGCACCTGGCACGCCGCGGTCACGTATCCCTTTTGTCCTTCCATCACGGAAAACGTCCAGGGATCGACCGACATGTGAAATTCGGGCGTCGGACCTTCGATGATCGTAATCAGTTCTGGCTCTGCCGAATCCACCACTACTTTCCTTTCCACTCCGGTTTGCGTTTCTCTACGAATGCCGCCATTCCTTCCTTCTGGTCTTCAGTGGAGAACAAAACGTGGAACAAGCGGCTCTCATAGTCCAGTCCTTCCGTCAGCGGCAATTCATAGACTTTGTTGATCGCCTCTTTGGCGAAGCGCACCGCGACCGGCGGCTTGGACGCGATCTCGCGCGCGAGCGTCTTGGCTTCTTCGAGATACAACTCCACGGGCGCGACGCGCGAGACCAGCCCGCGCGCTTCAGCTTCGCGCGCGCCAATGAACTTGCCGGTCAACACCAACTCCATCGCGCGCGATTTGCCGATCGCGCGCGGCAGACGCTGCGTGCCGCCTGCGCCCGGAATGATGCCGATGCTGATCTCGGGCTGTCCAAATTGCGCGGTTTCCGATGCGAGGATGATGTCGCACGACATCGCCAGTTCGCAGCCGCCGCCCAGACAATAGCCGCTCACCGCGGCGATGATCGGCTTGGTCACGTGGCGCAGCCGGTCAAAATTCCGGTTGATCCAGTTGTTTTCGATCATGCTCACCGGCGTCGCCGTTTTCATCTGGTCGATGTCCGCGCCCGCGCTGAACGCGCGCTCGCTGCCGTGGATGACGATGCAGCGAATCGAGGCGTCCTTGTCCATTGCCTCAACCGCATCGCCCAATTCGATCATCAACGCGCCGCTTAACGCGTTCAACACCTTCGGGCGATTCAATTGGATCAAGCCAACCGCGCCATCCGTTGATACGACAATGTTTTCAAGAGCCATGGTCCACCGACCTCCTTGTCATGGATTCAGTTTTTTGAGCACGGCGTCTTCCGCCAGATAGCCCATTTGCGCGACGTGCTCCATCGTGTGATGATAACTGTGCATCACCAGCCAATCCAACGAAATCCTGCCGTACTCCGAATGGATCGCCCAGTTGTCCCAATCCGCGTTCCGCGCCTGCCGCAGCAGCGCGATCAACTTGCGCCGCGCGGCGCGAAAATCCGCGACGATCTTTTTGAACGGCTCATTCGGATCATAGTGATCCTTGTTCCACTCGTCTTGATCGAAATTCTGCACCGCGGGATGCGGTTCGGTCATGATTCGCTGTGCGCGCGCGAGGAACACGCGCTGCTCTGTGTCGCGGACGTGCGCGACGACCTGATGAATGGTCCACTCGCCCGGCTTGGGCGCGTGGTGGACGTCCGTCTCGGTAAGTTGCGATACGTATCGAAGATAGTCCTTGCCGCTCTGCTCCAATCGGTCGATCCACGCTGCGCGCGTGCGATTCATTTGCCTTCTCCCGATAACTTTTCGTTGAGTTCCTCTACCATCGCCGACGCTTCAACCGCGGACAAGCCGCTGTACTCCGCCGTCTCGCGCACCGACGCGTTCAGCAGCACGATGCAGCCGCCGCAGATGCGAATGCCATGATCTTCCAGCACCTCCATCGCTGCCGGCGAACGTTTCAGAATATCGTTGACGACGGTCTGGTCCGATACCACGCGCGTTTGTTTCGACGACGCCCATTCGATCAAATCGATTTGATTGCCTTCGGGGTCGAGTAGCGTCGCGTGTTTGCCAAATCCGACTTTTGCCGGCGGCGCGAGAAATTTCACCGCGCGCGCGGTCAATCGGTTGTATTCCGCGTCAAGATCGTCCACACGAAATGTGATGTGCACCGCGCTGCCGCCGGGCTGCGCCTTCTGCGAATCGAGTTTTGGATGCAGCACCAGCGCCGCGCCGTTGGACTTGAACTGCGTCCATCCCTCGACCGCGTAATCGAGTGGAATGCCCAGCCCATCGCGGTAGAACTCGGCGCATTTTTCCATATCGTCCACATACACAACGGTGTATGCCAGGTGGTCAAGCATATTCTTTCCTTGCTCGTCCTTGACGAAGCTCGCCGCCGTGGTTATTTCTTGAAATAATCGGCGTTCGTCTGGATAAAGGATTTCCACTGCGGCGGCACATCGTCCAATGGAAAAATCGCGCTCACGGGACATTCCGGCGCGCACGCGCCGCAATCGATGCACTCGTCGGGCTGAATGTAGAGCATCTCGTCCTCGTCCGTTCCGTGGATGCAATCGACCGGACAGACCGCCACACAGGACTTGTCCTTGACTCCGACGCAAGGTTCCGCAATCACGTATGCCATTGTACCTCCGATTTACGATTTTCGATGGCTGCCGATACCCAGTCGCAGCGCAGGAATGAACGCGCCGAAAACGGCAATGATCGCCACAGCGACGACCAACAGAACCGCATCATTCGTCGTCAAGTTGAGTACGTACGCAACGCCGATCGCGCCAAGCACCGCGAACATCCACAACGCCAGCGCGTTCAGCACCACCACCAGCCGCGACATTCCTACTCCATCTTGTAATGCACGCGCGGCAATTCGGTGATCTTGATCTCGTCGATGCGGTCTGGTCCGAACGCGTGAACCTGTTCAAGCACCTGCGTCGCCTCATCGATCAGCCGCTGCACTTCGACGCCCATACAGCGCGGCGCGTACGGTCGCAGGTAATTGATGCCGCGCGTCAGCACCTTGACGGCGCCGCGATAGTTGCGGCGTGTGATGTGATGAAAGCCGACGCCAACTTGCAGAATGCCTTTGTAGAAATTGCGAATCGACTCGTCCTGCTCCGCGCGCCATACCGTTTCGAGCGTTTCGTGCTGATGCCAGTACTCGCCGTGATTGAACTGCTCGAACGCGTGGATCATCTGCGGAGTCGCGCGGTCGCCGCAGCGCTCAAGTGCCGCCATTTTACCCTATCGATGCTCGGTCGTCAAACGTTCGATAGCGACGTGGCTCAATTCCATCCACTGCCGCTGCTCGATGCGTAGACGCGAGAACGCGAATTCACGCCCAATGCCTATCGTCATACAGTTGTTGTCGATCCAGGCGACAAAGCCCAGCGGCACCGTCGGCGGATTCGGCGCGCGGAATATTTCGGTATCGTCCACAAAAAAGATCGCCTCACGCGCCAGCCAGTCGATGCGATATTCGTGCCAGTCGGTCAGCGCGACGTCGTCCAACGTTTTCTCATGCGCCGCGAGGCGCGTCTGCGCGAGGCGAAAAACCAGCGCGCTCATCCCCGGCAAACCAAAAACGAAATTTCCGAGCGCCATCGTCAGCCCACCCGCGCGCCCTCCGTTCAGCGTCGCCGCCTTCCAGCCATTACCGCGCATGTTGGGCGCGAAAGCAAAATCGCTCTGCGGCGAGACGTACAAGAACCATAGCGCGTTCGGCGGGACCTGAACGCTGCCAGCCCAATCGAACGGATCGTTCCAAAAGCCAAAGCCCGCCGTACCGAGCACCTGTCCCGCCGCGTGACTAAAGCGCGCGCGGACGGTCAGCCGCGTCGGCAGCATCCACGGTAACTTGGATTTTGGAACCGCGCGGTAATCCCCGATCTCTGCGTCGGACAGCTTCCCCTCTTCCGCGCCTTGCTCGACAAGACGCAGCACGTTAGGCGCGGACTCGATATCCGCGTGCCCGATCGCAAAACGCGCCCAGTACGGCGATGCGCCGCGCTCAAACTTGTCCTGAATCACCAAGGTGACTTCGGTCATCCGTCAACATATTTCCGCAAAAGATTCGGCAACTCTGCCGCCATCCGCGAACGCGCCGCCACGTCATTGCAGCCCGCGGCTCGCGCTGCCTGCATCGCCTCGACATTCTTGTGCGATCCAAACGCCAGCACACGCGCGCCGGCGCGTTTCGCCGCGGCAACCGCGTCCTCCCAATTCGCCGCGTCCAGCGCGACGATGACGAGCGCCGGCTGTTCGCGCGCTATTGCCGCATCGAAATCCTCGCGCGCGCCCAGCGCCGCGATGGAATAGCCCAGCTGCTTTGCCGCATCTTCGATGCGCGTGCTGAACATCAGGTCAGGCACGAGAGTCACAATCGATTTCATCGAGAACTCACATCCACCATGAAGACGCAAAGGACGCAAAGGTTTACGAGTTTTTCTTCGCGCTCTTTGTGTCTTCGTGGTTCAGTCTTTCCCTAGACCGTCAACACAATCTTTCCAAACTGCTCGCCCTTTTCCAGCCGCGCGTGCGCTTCTCGCGCGCGTTCGAGCGGCAGCACTACATCGATCTCCGGCTTCAATTCGCCGCGAAAAACCAGACGCATCACTTCGCGGAACTCGCGCTGATTCGACATCGTCGATCCCAGAATGTCGATTTGTTTCCAAAAGACCTGGCGGATTTCTTCCTGCGGGTTCGGACCGCTCGTCGCGCCGATCACGACCATTCTGCCGCCGCGTTTGAGCGAACGAATCGACTTCGCCCACGTCGCCGCGCCAACCGATTCGAACACCACATCGACGCCCCGCCGATCCGTCGCTTTGAAGACTTCACGGTCCCATTCCTGCGTCGCGTAATTGAGCAGCACGTCCGCGCCCAGTTCTTTTGCCTTTCGTAGTTTTTCGTCGCTCGACGACGTGACGAACACGCGCGCGCCGGCTTTTTTCGCGATCTGGATCGCGGCGGTCGATACGCCCGCGCCCGCGCCGAGGATCAGCGCGTCTTCGCCAGCGCGCAGCCGCGCGCGCGAAATCAGCGCGCGCCACGCGGTCAGAAAGACGAGCGGCGCGGCGGCGGCTTGCTCAAACGACAGCGTATCAGGAATCGGCAGCACATTGACCGCCGGCACGCGCACAAATTCCGCCGCTCCGCCGGTCGTATGCTCGCCTAGAATCTTAAACTCCGAGCACAGACTCTCTTCGCCCGCGATGCAAAATTCGCAGCGACCGCACGACAAACCGGGATTGATCGTCACCCGCTGTCCGACCGTCAAGCCCGCGACATTCGCGCCCATCTCCGCGATGACGCCGGCAACATCCGAGCCGGGAATGTGCGGGAGCGGCAGCTTCAACGTGGGCATGCCGTTCCGCACAAAAAGATCGAGGTGATTCAGCGCAACCGCTTTGACGTTGACCAGCACATCGTCAGCGCCGATCGTCGGTTTGGGCAAGTCCGCAATTTGCAGTTTGTCGATTCCGCCGTGTTCAAAAATTGCAAGCGCCTTCATCTTCGCCTCCGATTTTGGTTGGATAGATTGCGCGCAAACCGCGTGATGACGTTCGCCAACTTGCGCGGGCGCTGCAGCGGAACGTCGTGGACCGTGTGGGCGAACCATACCGTTTCGCTTTGCGCGAGCAACCGCCGCGCGATGGCAATGTTCTGCCGCTTCGCCGCGAGGAACGCGCGCTCGTGCGCGTCCATCGAATCAGACCACGCGGGAAGCATCAGCACCGGGCACTGGACTTGCGGATACCAACGCGGCGGTCGCTGCTCCCAGAGCGCGCGCAGAATTTTCATGTGATGCTCGAACGAAAGATGCGGTCGAATCGTTTGGTCGGGCAGAATCTCAAAGTTGTAGAGAACCATCTGCTCGAACTTGACGCTCCACTGCGCGCCACGGCGCGATTTCAGCATCGACCTGAATTGCTCGACCGGCGTGCCCGCCAACTTGGGCGGCGCAAGTTGCTGCTCCGCGCGTTTCCACGTCATCGCCGGATTCGCCTGCATATCGAGAAAGCCGCCGTCGAGTAGAATCAGCGCCGCCGCACGCGTCGGATGCATTGCGGCAAATTGCAGCGCGACGTTGCCGCCCCACGAATGACCGAGGAGGATCGCGCGCTTGAACTTCAACGCGTCGAGGAACGCGAGCAGATCGGCGACGATGTGCTCGAAATCATAGCCCGCGTTTGGCTTGCCGCTTTCGCCGTGCCCGCGCTGATCGAGCGCGACGACGCGGAAATGCTCCGCGAGCCGCGGCGCAACCCAATCGAAAATGTGCGACTGTGACGCGAGTCCGTGCAGCAAAATCATCGGCGCGCCTTTGCCGCCCCAATCGCGATAGTGAAATCTCAAACCGCGCAGGTCGAGCCATCGATCCTGGACCGTCATTGGTTTACCTCGGTCGCGCGCACCGGCTTGGCGCGCGTCAGTGTGATCAAATCCTTCACCGCCAACTGCAAATCGATTCCGCGCTGTCCCGCGCTGATGTGAATCTGATCGAGGGCGAGCGCGGGTTCGTCGATGCAGATCTCAAACCCGCGACTCAGCAGCGCAAGCGCGCTGATGCCGCCGACCTGCAAGCCGGTGAGCGATTCTGCCTCGCGCTGCGTCGCCATCCGCAGCTTTCGCTTCACGTCGCCGACCGATTTCGCCAGCCATTTCAAATCGACCTCGCGATGCGACGCGATCATTACCAGAATCGGCTTGCCGCTCTTGGGCGGCTCGCGCAGGACGACGAGCGTCTTGTATACTGACTCGACCGGCGCACCGATGAGTTGCGCCGCATCGGTCGCGGAATGAAATTCGCCGGACGCGTCGTAGGTTGTAGTAGCGTACGGAATTTTGCGCGATTCGAGCAGGCGCATCGAGTTGAGTTTCATCGAATTTCCGATTTCTGATTTATGATTTGCTCTCTCGGTTCGGGCAACAAATCTGAAATTCTAAATCGAAAATCATAAATTCAACGCATCTACCAGCGCGTGCAGCACGGCGAGGGGCCAGATATTGCGCGTCCGTTGGTACGCAAAGGCAAACGCCGCGCCAAAACCCATTTGAAACGTCAACGCCGCAATCCACGTTTCTTCCCAATTATGCGACGTGAAAAACAAATAGTCGATCGGCACGTGCGTCAGCCCAAAGATCAGCGATGTGACAAAAAGCGCCCAGCCGGAATTGCGCCACCATGCTTCGAGCCGCGTAAGCAGAATCGCGCGAAACAAGAGTTCTTCCGGCAGACCCGCCGCAAAGAAATACTCGACCACGCTCTGACCAAGCTTGGGCAAATCGGCGTAATGCAAATACAGCGCATAGCCCGACAGCCCCACCAATGCCGGCAGCGCGATCCACCACGCGCGCAGATTGAGATCGATCCCCTGTGCGCGCCAACGATAGCCTGCCGCAAACAAAACGGCTACCGGGAAGATCGTCAGCGAAATGACTTTGGGCGCGGTCTCAAATTCAAAAGACCCGAAGCATTTGAAATCGGCAGGCAAAAAGAAAAATGCTTTGCCGCAAATGCCAATACGCCAGACGATCCAGAAGACGACGAGCGACATCGCAAAGAGGAATTCCAGCCGCGGGTGTTTGACGTCCGGCGGCGCCGCGCCGCCCGACCGCGACATCCACCAGAACGCCAAGATGATGGTGGTCAGTCCGCCAAGCTGCGACAGCCATTCCGTGTTCGAGCGCAAAAAGAACAGCGCGAACCACGGCAGCAAGAGCAAGATGATCGCAGCAAGCGCGGCGCGGTCGCGCGCGACCCGCCGCATCGCCGCGCGCGCGTCGCGCCACACCGACGCGGCATAGCGGCGCGGTGAAAACTCAAGCGCGCGCAATGAACACCCTTATCGCCGCGCGCGATACGACATGAGCCGATGGTATCGATGACATCGGGCGGCATTATAGCACGGAAACGATGCGGTCTCAAGCACAACTAAAGCGCCGTCGTCAGAAACGAAAAGAGTTACGGAACCCATCCGTAACTCTTCGCGATAATAATCGATCAGAAAAATCTGCCAATAAGATGATGTTTTTGCGTGGGTCCTATCATAGACAGGGCCCAGTCCGTGCACAGTCGTGAATCGCCGTTTAGGTCGTTTGGAGACCGTTGGTCAGCTTGCTAAAAACGTTGGCGATCTGCGGTCCCAGAATCATCAACACGGCGATGACGACGAGGGCGACCAAGACGAGGATCAACGCGTACTCCACCAGACCCTGACCTTCTTCGCGTGGTAGATACATTTGGCATCACCTCCTTCCACTGGAATTCATGCCATCGCTTGCTTCATCGTATTTCAAGGCGACCCAATTCACAATAGGAGAAGAGTACCCTACGCAACGAGCCGTGAGATCGATTGAGCAGCAACCGCAGTATACCACAAAAGCGATACAACTTCAAACGAGTTGACCTGGTGATTACCCGCATCTTGATTCCACCGCTGAGACGCTGAGATGGCAGAGAGAAAAAATAAAGGAAACTCTGCGTGCTGTGCGCCTCTGCGGTGAATTTTGGACAATCACCACAGTTGACCCCGCGCGCGATGAGAGGTAGAATATTTGCGATTTGCGTAGGACAAATTTGCAAATTTGTCCGACACTGCGCGCTGACGCGGAGTGACCACAATGCCCGACCCATCGAAAACGATCGCGCGGCTCGCCGTCAAGTTCGTCGAATACCAGGGCAAGCGGCTGCTCGGCGATGACTTTGCCGCGGAGGCGCTGAACACTTTCGGCGATGACGCCGCCGCCAAACTTGCCGCGTTCTTCGATCAGGGCGACAAGCAGGCGCAATTCGCCGCCGCGTTCACCGACGCGGACGCGTGCTTTGTCGAACGCATCGGCGACGCCGACCTCGCGGACGCGGTGCGCGGCTTGTCGTTCGCGCGCCTTCCCGCGCTCGAAAAGCTTGCGACTGCGCTGCCTCAAACGCTCGACGATGCCGCGCTCGTTGCCGCGCTTCGCGCGCGGTTCGCCGAGGACTATCCGCGCTTCACCTCCGCGCAACTCGACCGCGCCGCGCGCGTTTACCTCGATTGCCTCGACCGCGCGCTGGCGGCAAAATGCAACCAACTCTTGCCCACGCTCTTTCGGTACGCCAAAGAAACTCGCGACGCGACGCGCAAAATGCTTCCGCTCGTCGAGGACATTCACGCCCAAGTCACTGGCTTGCACGGCTGGCACCGCCCACCCGCGCCGCGCCCCGATCCCGGCTTTGTCGGTCGCGCGAAAGAACTGGACGACGTGCGCGCGCTCCTCGCGCCGGGAACGCGCGCCGCCATCACCGCGACCGTCCACGGCACACCCGGCGTCGGCAAGACGTGGCTCGCGCGCGAAACTGCCGCACAACTCGATTCCGAATTTCCTGGCGGCGTCCTCTTCCAGTTCCTCGGCTCGTCACACCGCCGCGCCGACCAGTGCGCGCTCATTCTCGACGAATGGGGGAGGTGCGCTGGCTATCCGCTCGCGCGCGACCAGCACCTTTCGCCGGACGAATTGCGCGGCTGGCTCGCCGGACACGACGCGCTGCTCGTCGTCCTCGACGACATTTGGGACGCGGCAGCCGTCCAGCCGCTGCTCGACGCCGCGCCGCGCGACGCCAGTATCCTGCTAACGACGCGCAAATCGCGCCTCGCCAGAGAGATGAGCAACGCGGTCTATCCGCTCGACATCCTCACGCCGGACGACGCGCTTGCGCTGCTCCGCGCGCGGATGGACAAAACGACCGACGCCGACGCGTCACTCTTGCGCCAACTCGCGGAGGATTTGGGTCGCCACGCGCAGGCGCTCGACATCGCCGGCAAGAATCTCAACCGCTGGCAGAGATCGCGCTGGAAAGAAAAGGCGGCAGAACTGGCGCGCCTCGTCCGCCAAGGACAAGCGTTTGGCGAACTACCGTTTCCGGGCGAAGAAGAGCGCGTGAGCAAGGTTGAAGCCGCGCTCAAATTCTCGCACGACGATCTCGCAGAAACCGGTAGAGCGAGATTCCGCACGCTTGGCGCGTTTGCGCCGGACGCGTCTTTCAGCGCCGAGTTCGCGGCGGCGCTATGGCAGTGTTCCAGCGACGAAGCATTGGGCACGCTGACCGATTTCTACGAGCGCGGCTTGCTAAGCGCGCAAGAGGACGAACGCTGGCAGCAGCACCTGATCCTGCACGCCTACGCGCTCGCGCTCCTCCGCCGCGCCGGCGAAGAAGACGCCGCGCGCCGCGCGCACGCCGAAGCGTTCCTTTCCGCGATGCGCGACGCGGATGATAAGCAGGTGTACTACCTGATGCTTCCCGAATACGCACAATTGCGCCACGCGTTTGAGTGGGCGATTGAGCACGACTTGGGAACAGCGCAGGGACTAATTTCCAAGTCTGTGAATCTGCAAAAACAGTTCGGTTTCGTGCGGGACGACGATACTTGGTCACTTCGTTTTCTCGAATTGGCGCAAAAGGAGTCAGACGCCGGCAGACTCGCAGATGCACTAATTATTCGCGGCGCCATCTTGAGCGACCTCGCCAGTCTGCCCGACGAAGACCGCGCCGCGCGCCTGCGCCAGTCCCTCGCCGCCTATGACGAAGCGCTCCGCTTCTGGCGCCCCGACACCGCGCCGCTCGACTATGCCATGACGCAAAATAATCGCGGCTCCATCTTGAGCGACCTCGCCACTCTGCCCGACGAAGACCGCGCCGCGCGCCTGCGCCAGTCCCTCGCCGCCTATGACGAAGCGCTCCGCTTCTGGCGCCCCGACACCGCGCCGCTCGACTATGCCATGACGCAAAATAATCGCGGCTCCATCTTGAGCGACCTCGCCACTCTGCCCGACGAAGACCGCGCCGCGCGCCTGCG
>VFSW01001167.1_pt1 | contig 39592 bp, 38 predicted proteins | sample 5358111 | NCBI WGS metagenome assembly VFSW01 (sample SAMN11554181, study PRJNA540505) | mine drainage metagenome | isolation source: sediment from site ElyBrook_90M | place: USA: Ely Copper Mine, Vershire, VT | collected 2017
CCCGCGTGACAATAACATTTTCCAATTTGTCAGCCTTTCCGTGTCTCAGTTTTATCGGGTTGTTTACCGGGCGCAGCTCCTGCCGGCGCGGGGCCGGCATCCTTAACCAGCCTCGACCAGCCCATAGCGCCGCTGCCACGCTTCTTTGAGCCGCGCCCAGACCAGCGTCCGCTCGGCTGCTGTCACCTCGGCCTCCGGCGCTGTGGCAAAGCGCGCTGCTTCAAGCTTGGCCAACTCCAGCAACTGGCGGTCGCGCAGCAAGTTGGCTACGCGAAAGTCGGGCAACCCGGCCTGCCGGGTTCCGAAGAACTCGCCAGGGCCGCGCTGCGACAGGTCCAGCTCCGCCAGTTCGAAACCGTCCTGAGTGCGCACCATGGCGTTGAGCCGCTCCTCGCCCAAGGGAGAGACGCGCGGGCCGGTGATGAGAATGCAATAGCTTTTGGCTGCTCCGCGACCCACCCGGCCGCGTAACTGGTGCAACTGCGCGAGGCCAAAGCGCTCCGCGTGCTCGACCACCATCACCGTGGCGTTGGGTACGTCCACGCCCACCTCAATGACCGTGGTGGCCACTAGAACGTCGATTTCGCCGCGCTGAAAACGGCGCATGACGACCTCTTTTTCGTCCGCGTCAAGCCGCCCGTGCAACAGGCCCACGCGTAGTCCGGCCAGAGGACCGGCGCTGAGCTTCTGATGCATGTCAACGGCCGACTTCAGCCCCGACTTTGCGCCCGGAGTGGCCGCTTGCGCGGCCGTGGGAACGAGATCGGGGGTCTTGCCCTTGCGGGCCGGCTTGCGGACGGTCTTGGCTGGCGCTGGCGGCGCTGCAATACCGGCGGCAATTCCGGTTTCAGGCTCGTCGTGGCTGAAGTCCAGCTCCGGCTGGTCTTCTTTGCTGCCCTCAATCACCGGATAGACAACGTATGTTTGCCGGCCTTTGGCAGCTTGTTTGCGGACAAAATCCCAGACTTCCTCGGCCATTTCTCCGGGCACGCGGCGGGTGACGATGGGCGTGCGGCCCGGCGGCAGCTCGTCCAGAACGCTGACATCGAGATCGCCGTAAAGGGAGAGGGCCAGGGTGCGCGGAATGGGCGTTGCGGTCATAACGAGCACATCCGGCTCGGCCTGGTTGGGCTTCTTCATCATCTTGAATCGCTGCATGACGCCAAAGCGGTGCTGCTCGTCCACCACCACCAGCCCCAGGCGGTCGAACTCCACTTTCTCTTCAATGAGCGCATGAGTGCCGATGACCAGTTGCGCATCGCCGCGGTTGATGAGCCCGCGCGTGTGGCGCTTGCGGGCCTCGTCGAGCGAGCCGGTGAGCAGCACAATGCGCGGCTTGCGGCTGGATTTCTCAAGCAGCTTGCGCATGGCCAGAAAATGCTGCGTGGCCAGAATCTCAGTGGGCGCCATTAGAGCCGCTTGGTAGCCGTTTTCCATGGCTACCATCATGGCTTGTAGGGCGACAATGGTCTTGCCGGAGCCTACATCGCCTTGCAGCAGCCTGCGCATGGGGCTGGGCTGGCGCATATCGGCCACAATTTCACCCAGCGCCCGCTTTTGCGCCTTGGTGGGATGAAAGGGCAGAACCTCCTTGATGGCCTCGCGCACCTTGGTGTTGGCGGCGAAGCCAATGCCGGGGCGCTCCCTCATGCGGCGGCGCTTGAGTTCCAGGCCCAGCTCCAGAAAAAACAGTTCCTCGAAAATGAGCCTGCGGTGAGAGGGTGTGGCCCAGCTTTGCAACTGAGCGAAAGGCGTGCCCTCGGGCGGAAAATGGACCTCGCGCAGCGACGTCTCGCGGTCTGGAAGGGCGAGCCGGGCTAGCATGGCGCGCGGCAGACACTCCGGCACCACGCCGCGCACCGCTTCAAGCAGGTTGAAGATGGTTTTGCGCTGCCAGCGCGAGGCCAGCCGCGCCCCGCCCAGCGACTCGTAGACCGGCGTAATCCGGCCCACCTCGAGCATTTGAGTTTCTGCGTCGTCGCTGGCGTCGGGCAGAATTTCAAACTGCGGCTGAATCATCTTAAGATTACTGGTGGAGCGCGAGGGCTCGACTTTGCCGTAGACGGCCACGGTTTGGCCGGCGTGGAATTTTCCGTCCAGATAGCTGCCGTTGAACCACATGCACTTGAGCGCCAGGCGGCCCTGGCCCACGGTGAGCTCGAAGATGGGCATGCGGCGGGTGCGCAACAGGGCCGCGCCGCGCACCTCGGCTATGACGCTGGCCGTCTCGCCGGGTGTCAGCTCGTCCAGGCTGCGCGGATTCTGACGGTCTTCATAGCGGAAGGGCAGGTGGTAGAGCAGATCCTCGGCGGTCTCGATGCTCTTTGCCTTGAGCATCTCCGCCACGCGCGGACCCACGCCGCGCACATACATGACGGGAGTGTCGAGGCTGGGCACAGTCTGGATGCTAAATGGTTGGGTGCGGGGGGACAAACGCGGGGCGGCTCAGGAAGAAGATGGCTCTGGTTTGCCCTGCAGGTCTTTGAGCAGCCTGTCAAAGGCGATCTTGTAGGCGTCGTGGTCCTTCCAGTTGCTGAAATCGGGAATAAAATACTCGCGAACTTCGCTCAAGTCGATGTTTGCGAACGAGGTGAACTCGGTGATCGCCCCAGCTAGGTTTGCTCCAGCGAGGTAGGCTCGTGAAAGGTTGGCGGCGCTGTGTCCGCGCCGCGCAGATCGATATCTTCAAGGTCAGCTTCGTTGAGATTAGCTCTTCGCAAAAATGAGCCGCAAAGAAGCGCTCCCGTGAGATCTGCCCTCACCAATTTAGCCTCGTAGAGGTAGGCCTTGGCGAGGTCAGCACGATTAAGGTTCGCCGCCTCGAGGTTCGCGCCCGTTAGGTAAGAATCGGTTAGCATAGCATCATTCAGCTCTGTCCGGCTGAGGTCCGCGAGGCGAAGGTTCGCCCTGCTAAGTTGCGCGTTTTCGAGATTTGCCTGCGAAAAATCAGGTATCACAAGAGGATTTTCCTCTCGCCACTGGTTCCACGCCTCGACACCTTCTTTCAGCTTGGCGAGATGTTCTGGGTTGGCCATGACTCCAGTGTGCCAGCATCAGTTGAGTACTCGGTGTTTCTGGGCAGATGTAGTGCAAGAGCCTTCCGGGGCTAAAACCCCTGTGAGGATGTCGCATAGTCAGGGGCCTAAAGACCCCTGCTCCCTCCAAGGGCTCCGATTTGCAACTGTGGCGCTAAGCTCCTGTAGGTTCGTAGACACGCACTTCTGATTCGATGGTTTTGGCCAGGGCGATCTTGGCTTTGGTTAGGTCGTGCATTTGCTGAAGATTGAGCCAGAACTCCGGGCTGTTATTGAAAAAGCGGGCCAGGCGCAGAGCTGTGTCGGGGGTGATGGCGCGCTTGCCGCGAACGATTTCACCGATCCGCGTCGAGGGCACGCGAATGCTCATGGCGAGCCGATGCTGGCTCAAGCCCAACGGCTTGAGAAATTCATCCGCCAGCATCTCTCCGGGCGAGGTGGTTACATACTGGTAGTTCCAGCCGTGAACGGGGCGGACCAAGGGAACTGATGGTACGCTATTTTTTCCTTCCCTGGTGGTAGTCGACGATTTCAACGTCATAAGCGCCATCCTCCTTCCATACAAAACAGATTCTGAATTGATCGTTGACGCGGATACTGTATTGACCTCGTCTGCTTCTCTGTAACGGCTCCAACATTTTTCCGGGAGGGTCGCGGAGATCGTCAAGCCGGATGGCCGCCTCCATCCGGTTGAGCTTCCGCCTGGCTATGCTTTCGATGTTGCGCCAACGCCGGTTGGTTCCCACCTGAGCGAGTTCCGCCGTGTCGTGGTCCTTGAAACTCCGGATCATGGAAGGATGATATGCTGCGAGGCGTTGAACGTCAAGCAGCCAAGATAGTCTTAAGCACTTCGAAACGCCACCAGTGGCAACTACGTTTATGTGGAGAATAGCGGCCTCAACCCCCCAAAAAAGCAGGAGTACTTGCAGCTGGTATCCGCCGTCCGCCGAAGTCACAGAGCTGCCCTGCCCGTGTATTGTTATTAGCGGCAGAAATTTCCATGTGGAAGGTGTTTCTATGCAGAATTTGAATCGTAGAAGTTTTCTCAGGGCGGCAGGGGCGGCATCTGCAGGATCGATGCTGGCGCCCAGGCTGCACGCGCTGGCTGCAATGGATGAGCCGGCCAAGCCGGTTGCGGCCAACGATCATATCCAGATTGCGCTGATTGGCGCGGGCTGGCAGGGGCAGGGAGACACGGCGTGGGCCGTCGAGGTACCGGGCGTGAAGCTGGTGGCCGTGGCCGACTGCTACAACGGCCGCCTGGCGCACAGCAAGGAACTCTGGGGTCAGGACGTTTTTACCACCCGCGACTACAACGAGATTCTGGCGCGCAAAGATATTGACGCGGTCATTATCGGCACCCCCGACCACTGGCACAAGCAAGCCTCAGTGGATGCGATGAAGGCCGGCAAGGATGTGTATTGCGAGAAGCCTATGATTCACCTCTACTCTGACGGGCCGGAGATGATTGAGACCGCGCGCGCGACCAAGCGGATCATCCAGGTTGGCAGCCAGCGCGTTAGCTCCATCGTCTATGCCAAGGCCAAGGAACTGCTGGAGTCAGGCGCCATCGGCGAACTGAATCTGGTGACCGCGCGCTGGGATCGCAACTCGTCGCTGGGTGCATGGAACTATACCGTTCCCCTGGACGCCTCGCCGGAGACCTGCGACTGGCCACGCTTTGAGGGCACCGCGCCCAAGATTCCCTGGAACCCGGAGCACTTCTTCCAGTGGCGCAAATGGAAGGCCTACGGAAGCGGCGTGGCCGGCGACTTGTTTGTCCACCTCTTCAGCGGCACCCACTTCATTACCGGCTCGCACGGCCCCACGCGCGGCATGGCGACTGGCGGGTTGCGCTTCTGGAAAGACGGCCGCGACGTGCCCGACGTGATGCTGGGCCTGTTCGACTACAAGGAGGGTTTTAACCTGAGCCTGCATGTAAACTTTGTGGACGGCGGCGAAGAGAGCGAAGGCCTCGTCTTTACCGGCTCTGAAGGCACGATGGAGATTGGCGGAAATTTTGTGAGCGTGACCCGCGTACCCAGGGAGAAAGATCCTGGTCTCGCGATTGGCTCTTACACCTTCGCCATGCAAAAGGAGATTACAGCAAAGCACTTGCTGAAGTATCCGGTGCAGCATCCTGAGGGTGCGCCGCCGGTGGGGTTTGAGAAGTATGTAGCGCCGGATGGGTACAGCGACAGCTACGACCACTTCAAGAACTTCTTTGCCTCGGTGCGTAGCCGCAAGCCGGTGGTGGAAGATGCCGTGTTTGGCTTCCGCGCCGCCGGAGCCGCGTTGCTGAGTAACCTGAGCATCGAGAAGGATTCCATTGTCCACTGGGATCCGGATGCGATGAAGCTGGTATAAGCGAACCATATACCCTTGAAGTAAAAATAGACGCCCACCCTTGCGGAATTGTTGTTTAGCCGCCGGGGTGGGCCCACCTGTCTGAAGCACTAATCTGGAATGCACGGCGGCGAGACCCGGTTATTCAATACGATAGCCATGCCGTGCTTTGCTACACTGCTTCTGAGACCGTTCCCCGGTCTGCCTTGAGACATATTGTCAAATTCTGAGTGGCGGGAGAATCCATGCCGGTTGTCGAACTCGCGGGAGTGACCAAGGCCTACGAGAGCAAGGTTGCCGTCAACAACCTGAGTGTCTCCATCGATGCCGGCCAGATGTTTGGCCTGCTGGGGCCGAACGGCGCGGGCAAAACCAGCTCCATTCGCATGATGATGGGCATCACCATTCCCGACTCCGGGCAGGTAAGCCTGTTTGAGAAGCCCTTCGAGCGCAAGAGTCTGGAGCAGGTGGGCTACCTGCCCGAGGAGCGCGGCCTTTACAAGAAGATGAAGGTCATCGACCAACTTGTCTTCTTTGGCCAGTTGCACGGGCTGACGCCGGAAGAGGCGTACAAGCGGGCTGTTGAGTGGGCCAAGCGCATGGAGATTGCCGACGCGCTGCCCAAGAAGACCGAAGAGCTTTCAAAGGGAATGCAGCAGAAGATTCAGTTCATTGCTTCGCTGCTTCACGACCCAGGGCTGATCGTGATGGATGAGCCCTTCAGCGGACTCGACCCAGTGAATGCCGTGCTGGTGGAGCAGACGCTACTGGAACTTAAGGATCGGGGCAAGGCGATTCTGTTTTCGACCCATCGCATGGACCAGGTAGAGAAACTCTGCGACTCCATTTGCCTCATCAACAACGGCATGGCCGTGCTGGCCGGTAGGGTGCGGGAGATCAAGGCCAGCTATGAGCGCAACCGGATCATCATGGAGTTTGAAGGCGACTCCTCTTTCTTGAAAAGCAAAGAGGTGGCCGAAGCCAAGAACTTCTCCGGTCACGCGGAAATCCGGCTCCATGCGCACGGCGACGCGCAGAAGTTTCTGCATGAGGCAGCGGCTATGGCCACTATCTACCGTTTCGAACTGGTTGAGCCTTCGCTCGAAGAGATATTCATTCAGACCGTGGGAGGCAAGTCCGATGCATAACATCCTGCTTATTGCCAGGCGTGAATATCTTGAGCAGATTCGCGGCCGCGCCTTCCGCTTGTCCACAATCCTGGTGCCGGCGCTGCTTGCGATCATTGTGGGAGTTATCTATCTCTCTGGCCGGGGAGGCGTAGCCACCAAGCATATTGTTATTGCCTCCGCCGATGCGGCGCTGGCCGATGGCGTTCGCGCCCAGCTTAATGACGACAAGGATTCGAAATTCGACGTGGAAGTGATGGCTCCGGCCAAGACGGAGGACCGCGCCGCGCTGGTCAAGCGGGTGAGCGCCAAGGCCATCGACGGATTCCTGTGGATTGAAACCGCTGCCGGCAAGAAGCCCACAGCGGTCTACATATCGCAGTCTTCGGGCGACTTTATTACCGATGGAAAACTAGGATCGGCGCTGAATCGCGCCATGGTGAGCCAACGGCTAACCGCCACCGGCATCAAGGCCGCTTCGGTGGATGCGTTGCTCAAGAACATCGACATTGAAACCATGCAGGTGAACAAGGAAGGTATGGAAGTAAAGAGCAACGCCATGACCTCCTTTTACAAGGGCTACCTGATGGCCTTTCTGCTATCCATGACCACAGTGGTCTATGGCATGAATGTGGCCCGCTCCATTATTCAGGAGAAGACCTCGCGCATCTTCGAGGTGATGCTGGCAATTGCCAAACCCAGCGATATGCTGGCCGGCAAGCTGATTGGTGTGGGCGCCGTGGGGCTGACACAGATTGCGATTTGGGCCATAGCAGGAGGAGCGATTGTTACTTCGGCCTTTGCCGCGCCCATTCTCACCGGCTCCCTGTCTATTCATTTTTCCTGGGCTGAGGGCATACTTTTTCCGCTATATTTTGTGCTGGGCTACCTGCTTTACGCCTCGCTCTTTGCCGGACTGGCCGCCACTTGCGAAACCGAGCAGGAACTGCAAATGTACACGCCGCTTGCGGCCTTGCCGGTGTGGCTCAGCTTTGCCCTGATCGTGATGGTGGTCAACAGCCCGGACTCGTGGATATCCATCGCCGCGTCGCTCTTCCCGGCCACCGCGCCCATCATCATGATGCTGCGCATGGGCTCGCAGATGCCGCCGGTGTGGCAGTTTGCCGCATCCATCGGCATTCTCGCTCTCAGCATCTGGGCGGTGCTGTGGTTCTCTTCGCGCCTCTACCGCGTGGGCATTCTGATGTATGGCAAGCGGGCCACGCTGCCGGAGATTTTGCGTTGGGTGCGGTACAGCTAGAATTGAAGCAGTGACCGCCGAAACCAGCAAACGATTCACACTTTTCCAGCGTCTGGTGCTGGCCGTAGCGCCGCGCGTGGTGTGGGCGCTGTTATGGGTTGTGAGCCGCACATGGCGCTTTGAAGTGATCGCGCCGGAGGGCGTCGTTCCGGTTCTCTTCGGCGAGAAGCCCGGGCCGGAGATTTACTGCTTCTGGCACCAGTGCGTGCTGCCCTGCACGGTTTACTTTCGCCACTCGCACGCCGTAATTCTTATCAGTCAGAGCTTTGATGGCGAGCTGATTACGCGCATTCTCAAAATGTTTGGCTTCGATGCCGTGCGCGGCTCCAGTTCGCGCGGCGCGCGCGAGGGGCTGCTGGGCCTGAAGAAAATTATCGAGACTGGAAGAACGGCCATCTTTACAGCCGACGGGCCGCGCGGACCGATCTACCAAACCAAAATGGGCCCCATCAAGCTGGCGCAAATGACCGGCGCGCCCATTGGCGGCTTTCACCTGGAGCCGGAACACGCATGGACGATGGGGTCGTGGGATAGATTTTTAGTGCCCAAGCCTTTTACGCGGATTGTGGTGAGTTGGGCGGAGTGGACTCGCGTCTCTGGCGATCTGGCCGCGGAAGAGTTCGGGCCGAAGCGCGCGGAGCTGAACGCAGCTATCGAGGCAGCACGCCTGCGTGCTTACGAGTACTTTAAGAGAGACACGCGATGAACGGCTTGCGCGTTGCCGACTTCGATTTTGATCTGCCCCCGGAGCTGATTGCGCAACAGCCGCCATCCGAACGCGGCCAGAGCCGCATGTTGGCCATGGACCGCGCCACAGGGGCTTTGCGCGATACATGCTTTGCCGAGTTTCCCGCGCTGCTCGACCCCGGCGACCTGCTGGTGCTCAATGACAGCCGCGTGATTCCGGCACGGCTTTATGCGCGGCGCACCGTGGTGCGCGCCCCCCACCAGCCGAGCCCGCGGGTATAGGTGGAGCTGACCGAGCCGGCCGGCGAAAACTGCTGGCGCGCGCTGGTCAAACCGGGAAAGAAAGTCGGCGTGGGCGAGCGGCTTGTTTTTCCGTCGGCGTCCGGGGCGATTGAGCTTGAAGCCGAAGTGCTGGAGCGCGGCACGTTTGGCGATCGGCTTTTGCGCTTTGCGCCAGCGGAGGATTTCTTTGGCATTCTCGACCGCATCGGCCACATTCCTTTGCCGCCCTATATCCGCCGCGACGATGAGAAGGCAGATCGCGAGCGCTACCAGACGGTCTATTCGCATGAGCGCGGCTCGGTGGCCGCACCGACCGCAGGGCTGCACTTTACGCCGCAGATTCTGGATGCGCTGAGTGCGCGCGGAGTGCAGATTGCTCGCATTACGCTTCACGTCGGCCTGGGCACCTTTGCGCCACTGCGCGTGGAGCGCGTAGATGAGGTTCACCTGCACCGCGAGCGCTATACGCTCTCCGCTGAGACCGCCGCCGCCGTGAACTTAGCCGTTCAGGATGGACGCCGCATTGTGGCCACCGGAACCACGGTGGTGCGGACGCTGGAGCATTGCGCGCTTCAGACCGGGGGCAGGGAACTGGAAGCACACAGCGGCGCGACGGAGATTTTTATCTCGCCCGGCTTTGAGTTTCGCCTGGTGGGCGGGTTGCTGACGAACTTCCATCTGCCGCAATCGAGCCTGCTAATGCTGGTTTCTGCATTCGCCGGGCGGGAGCGGGTTCTGGCGGCTTACGCCCACGCGGTGCGGGAGAAATATAGATTCTTCAGCTATGGAGATTGCATGTTTCTGGCGTGACGGGAACCCGCCGCCCACTGATAAACTCGGTATCGTGACCGACCAAGCCGCCAAGCCGCCCGTCTTTTTGCTCGACACCATGAGCTTTATTTTTCGCGCCTACCACGCGATGCAGCGCTCACGGCCCATGTCTACCCGCGACGGGCTGCCCACGGCGGCTATATATGTCTTTGTGAACATGATTAAGAAGCTGCGCCAGGACTTTGCGCCGCAATACTTTGCCGCGGTCTTTGACGTAAGTGGCGAGGTTTTTCGCGACGGGCGGGCGCGCACCATGGGTCCGCTGCGCAAGTGGAACGGCAAGACGCAGAGCTTTGACGAGGTAAGTTACGAGGGCTACAAGGCCAACCGTGCCGCCATGCCGGAGGATCTGCGCCGCCAGATTCCCTATATCCGCCGCGCGCTGGAGGCGCTGCGCATTCCCATTCTGGAGGCCGAGGGCTTTGAGGCCGACGACGTGATTGGCACAATGGCGCGCGAGGCCGCCGAGCAGGCACACGAGGTCTTTATCGTCTCCGGCGACAAGGACATGATGCAGCTAGTTACGCCCAAGGTGAAGATTCTCAATCCGCAAAAAGACAACCTAATTCTAGACCCCGCCAAGGTAATTGAAGTGCTGGGAGTGCCGCCGGAAAAGGTTGTGGACGTGATGGCGCTGCGCGGCGATGCGGTGGATAATATTCCCGGCGCTCCGGGCATTGGCGACAAGGGCAGTGTGGATCTGATTGTTGAGTTCGGCAGCGTGGAGGCGGTGCTGGAGCGCGCCGCCGAAGTGAAGCGCAAGAGTTATCGCGAGTCGCTGGAGCAGAATCGGGATGCTGTTCTGCTGTCAAAAGAACTTGTCACTATCGACAGCCATGTGCCGCTGGCGCTGGACCTGGCCGCGATGCAGACCCAGCAGCCGGACCTGGAAGCCTGCCGCGAGTTATTTACCGAGCTTGAATTTACATCGATGTTGCGCGAGCTGGAGCCTGCGGCTGGCGGAATCTCGGTTGAGCTTATTGAAGAGCCGACTGCGGATCAATCCGATTCGTTCTATGTTGCGGCGTGCGCGCATGGATTCGCCTTCGCGCTCGACATGGCCGCACCCAAGCCCGAGGCGGAAGACGAAGCGCAGCAGTCGATGTCGCTGCTGGATGTAGCCGAGGCCGCGGAGAAGCAGGCGAGCTTCAGTGTAGGCGTTTGCGCGGAGACTGAACGAGCGTTGCGCCTGTCGCTGACAACCGAGCTGCGCGCGCTGCTGGAAGATGCGGCGGTGCCCAAGCAAACCCACGACTGGAAGTCGGCGCTGCACCTGTTGGCCACTCAGGGAGTCGCGTTGCGTGGCGCGGTAGACGACACCATGCTGCTCTCCTATGCGCTGAACCCAACCCACACAACGCAGGCGCTGGCGGATGTGGCCGCGCGTCACTCGCAGCCCGCGCCTTCTACATTGGCTGCAGGCGCTGCCGCGATTCACGCGCTGGTTCCCGCGCTGAAAAGCGAGGTGGAGAAGGCTGGCGTTGCGAGCGTCTATGCAGAGATTGACCTGCCGCTTGCGCCGGTTTTGTTTCGCATGGAGCAGGCCGGAGTGCGCATCGACCTTGGCGTTCTGGAGGGGCTCTCGAAGCGATTTGGCCTTGAGCTGGAGCGGGTGGGCGAGAGTATTTTTTCGCTGGCCGGACGCCGCTTCAACATCAACTCACCCAAACAGCTCGGCGAGGTGCTGTTTACTCATCTTGGCCTGCCTGCGCCGGCCAGCCGGGGCAAGGGCAAAGCCGTCTCTACCGCGCAGGACGTGCTGGAGAATCTGGCGGAGCAGCATGATGTTCCGCGCCTGGTGCTTGAGTTCCGCCACCTGTCAAAGTTGAAATCGAATTACATTGACGCGCTGCCGCTGCTTGCCGATAGTGACTCGCGCGTCCACACGACGTTCAACGCTGCGGCCACGGCGACCGGAAGGCTGTCCTCGGTCAACCCGAATTTGCAGAACATTCCCATCCGCACCGAGTTGGGCCGCGAGATTCGCGCCGCGTTTACTGCAGCGCCGGGCACGCAACTGCTCTCGGCAGATTACTCGCAGATCGAGCTGCGATTGCTTGCCCACTTCAGCGGCGATCCGCTGCTGGTGCACGCCTACCGGAACAACGAAGACATTCACACCCTGACTGCCAGCGAGGTCTTCGGCGTGCCCGCCGCGGAGATGGACAAGGAGACCCGCAACCGCGCCAAGGCCGTGAACTTTGGCATTGTTTACGGCATTTCGCCCTTCGGCCTGGCCGCGCAGTTGGGCATTCCGCAAGCCGAAGCGCGCGCTTACATTGACCGCTACTTTGTGCGCTATCAGGGCGTTCAGACATTTATTGAGAAGACGCTGGCGGAGACGCGCAAGACCGGTAGCGTGCGTACGCTCTTTGGCCGCGTGCGCCCCATTCCCGACATCGAGAGCCGCAACCCGAACCAGCGCGGATTTGCCGAGCGCACAGCCATCAACACACCACTGCAAGGCACTGCCGCCGACCTGATCAAGCTGGCCATGATCTCCATCGATCGCAATTTAAGCGAACGCAAACTGAAAACCCGCATGGTGCTGCAAGTCCACGACGAGCTGCTCTTTGAGGTTCCCAGAGCAGAAACAGCGGAGATTGAAGCCCTGGTCCGCGCGGAGATGGAGGGCGTAGTCAAGCTCAACGTGCCGTTGATTGCCGACCTGGGCCTTGGCGCAAACTGGCGCGATTTGTAGCGCATCGGCGCCCAAATGTTGAAGTAGTGAGATATGTATGGGATGTCGCCCTGATTCTGTGCGGACGAGGGAATTGTCGATTCCAGTGCCAGGAGTGGAATGCTGTCCCATATCGTGCTGTTTCTACGTGAAATGGCAATGCCTTGCCGCCTTATGCTAATCAGAGACTCCCGGCATGTTCGCTGAAGAGCTGAGCCTGCACATTGTCGGGTTACGCAGTTGAGTCCAGTCTTCATTTCAATTGAAAGAAGCCATGAATACTCTCTCCGTATTGATCGTCGTCCTGTGCATTTACGCATTGGCTTACCGCTATTACAGCGTGTTTCTTGCCGCTCGGGTTTTGGTGCTCAAAGACGCGCGGACCACGCCAGCCCATCTCTACAAGGACGGCCAGAACTACTCACCGACGCCCAAGTGGGTTCTGTTTGGACACCACTTTGCGGCGATTGCGGGGGCGGGTCCGCTTGTAGGCCCTACTCTTGCAGCGCAGTTCGGCTTTGCTCCGGGAGTGATATGGCTTGTGCTGGGAGCGGTGATTGCCGGGGCTGTGCAGGACTTCATGGTGCTGGTTGCCTCAGTGCGGCACAAGGGTAAGTCACTGGCCGAGATTGCCCGCACCGAGATAGGCTCTTTTGCCGGCCTGGTGGCCATGATTGCGATCTTGTTTATCCTCCTGGTAACTCTGGCGGGGCTTGGCATAGTGGTGGTCAATGCTTTGTCGTCGAGTCCCTGGGGAGTGTTTACCATTGGCATGACCATCCCCATCGCCATCGGCATGGGCCTGTATATGTTTAAGGGGCCCGGCGGAAAGATTCGAGTGGTCGGGCCGAGTGTGGCGGGAGTTACGCTGTTGATGGCCGCGCTAATAGGCGGCCACTTTGTAGCGAACTCCGCGCTGGCAGGAGTGCTTACCTTTACTCCGCATCAGATTACACTGCTGCTGGCAGCCTATGGGTTTGTCGCCTCCACCTTGCCGGTGTGGCTGCTGCTTACGCCGCGCGACTATCTCTCGACCTATGTCAAGCTGGGCACCATTGCCGTTCTGATATTAGGCATCTTTATTGTGCATCCCGGCATTCAGTTTCCGGCCGCCACGGCATATATCCATGGCGGCGGGCCGATCATCGGCGGCAAACTATTTCCTTTTCTGTTTGTGACTGTTGCCTGCGGAGCCATCTCTGGCTTTCACTCACTGGTAGCTTCAGGTACAACAAGCAAGATGCTGGACAAGGAAACGGACGCGCGCTTCATCGGCTATGGAGCCATGCTGGCGGAGTCGCTGGTTGGCGTGATGGCGCTGATTGCGGCTTGCTCCATGGCGCCTGGCGACTACTTTGCCATCAATACCACGCCAGCTGTTTTTGCTAAGTTAGGGCTGCCGACTGTAAATCTGAGTTATTTTTCGCACGCAGTCGGCGAAAATCTTGCCGGGCGCACGGGCGGAGCGGTCTCGCTGGCTGTGGGCATGGCGCAGATTTTTCGCGGGATTCCTGGCATGGACCGGCTGATCGGCTATTGGTACCACTACGCCATCATGTTTGAGGCTCTTTTTATCCTTACTACGGTGGACGCGGGGACGCGCGTGGCCCGCTATGTGCTGCATGAATTGCTGGGTAAGGTTTACAAGCCGCTGGGCAACCAGAAGTCCATTCCTGCCGGCGCGTTGATTGCCGCGCTGGTGGTGCTGTGCTGGGGATATCTCATCTATACCGGGAATATTTCCACTATCTGGCCACTGTTTGGCGCCGGCAACCAGTTATTGGCAACCATTGCTCTAGCTGTGGCAACGGTATTTCTGGTGAACATGGGCAAGGCTAGATACGCATGGCTTACAGCAATTCCGGCGATCTTTGTGGGGGTTACCACGGTCATGGCGGGAGTGCTTTCCGTCAAGAACATCTTTTGGCCACTGACAAAAGCGCCTGCCACGGCGTTTCAAGGCTACCTGGACTCGATCTTGATGGCTATCTTCATCGCCGGAGTGATTCTGGTTGCAGGCGATGCTGGGCGCCGCATCTGGAAGACATTGCACGGAGAACAGATTCCAGTAGAGGCCTTTGGACCGCCGGAAACAGGCAAGCCAGTTCAGATGCGATGTTGCTAGAGCATTTTCGGAATACTCGTAGACTTTATGAGAGCTGCGGAAGGTGGCTTTTACTTCCACCCCATCGACGAAGACCTGTCGCTGGGGGCCCCCGTTAAGGAAAAATCCACTTTGATGCGTGCTTTCGGTCTACACCGATTCCAAAAATGCTATAGGCCGCTGCATCCAAAAGAAGTGCGGCAACGAATGAGGTGCTGCCGGCCGCCAATCTGGCTTGCGCGAACTGCGCGGTTTGAAAGAGACAGAGGAATTGTCTTATCTCTTACTTCTGAATCCAATTCTGCTTGGGTTTTCTTACGTAGCTCCTTACCACAGTTCCGCAATCGCGACAGAGGTCAGCATAGAGCCTTTCAGTTCCGCTGAAAGGCCCTAGCGCCCGATACGAAAGGCCAAAGGGGCCTACTTCAGCGTTGAGGTTATACTTGAGCCCCGTGACAATGTCGTTGTTGCCGCAGTAAGGGCACCGTCCGCCGCTGAAACCGCCTTGGCGATAAGTCTGTGCCGGATAAGCCTCTTCGCCGTTCATTGAAGATTTCTCCTTTTGTTACGCTCCCAACTCTGTTCGTATTGCATCTGCGATGGCACTTGCGTGCCGATTCATCGCCTCTTCGCTCTCCGCTTCAATCATTACGCGCGCCAGCGCCTCAGTGCCGCTGTAGCGTATGACTACTCGGCCGGAGTCCTTCAACTCCTCCTCGGCTGCGCGGATGGCTTTCGCTACGGAGGGGATCGAATCGAGCGGCTTTTTCTCCCGCACTTTTACATTCACGATCACTTGCGGATAAACCTTCAAATCCGCTGTCAAGTCGTCGATGGATTTACCGGTGCGCGCAATCAGGTCCAGCACGACGAGCGAAGTCAGCAGCCCGTCGCCGGTGGTGGCGAGGTGGGGCAGAAGAATGTGTCCGGATTGCTCACCGCCGAGAGCCGCGTTGTGCTTCTGCATCTGTTCAAGCACGTAGCGGTCGCCTACCGGAGCGCGCAGCATACAGATGCCGCTGCGCTTGAGGGCCGCTTCAAGTCCCATGTTGGACATTGTGGTGGCTACGACCAGATCATCTGTTAGTAGTCCGCGCGTTTTCAGGTCGCGCGCGGCCACGAGCAGAATTGCATCGCCGTTGATGACGTTGTTTTTTGTCCCGGCCAACATGCAGCGGTCGGCATCGCCGTCAAATGTAAGGCCCAGGCTTGCCCCACGTGCCACTACTTCTCCGGCCACAAAGTCGGGATGCAATGCGCCGCATCCGCCGTTGATATTACGCCCGTCCGCAGCGATGTTGAGCAGAGTCACCTCGCCACCCAGCCGCCTGAAGAGTTCCGGCGCAACCGCGGCAGCCGCTCCGTTGGCGCAGTCGGCCACGATACGCAGGCCGGCCAGCGAAAGCCCCGGCACGCAATCGATAAGGAACTGGATGTAGTCGGCCTGAAAGGCAGGGTTGTCAACGACCGCTGGAAGGGAAGCGGGATCGGGCGCGGAAATTTGCGCGGCGTGAATTAGTATCTCCTCTTCCATGGCCTGCTCTACGGCATCGGCCAGCTTGAAGCCGTCACCGCCGAAGAGCTTGATGCCGTTATCGCGCCAGGGATTGTGCGAGGCGGAAATGACGACGCCGGCATGGAAGCCATGTTTCCGAGCAAGGAAGGCGACCGCCGGGGTGGGCACAACGCCCGCGCTTTCCACGCTGGTTCCTGTGTCACGCAACCCGGCGGCGAGCGTGGCTGCGATCCAGGGACTCGACTCGCGGGTGTCGCGGCCCAGAATCACGCGGGGCTGACTTGCCGTCTTGCGCAGGGAGTGGCCCAGCGCCAGTCCCACGGCGAAGATGGTGGTTGCGTCGAGAGGTGTTTCACCGGCGATGGCGCGAATGCCGTCGGTGCCGAAGAGTTTGCGTGCGGTGGCTGTGGTCATGGTCTCATTTCTTTGCATTCTTGTTGGTCGCTGTTTTGTTGGGCGCCGCAGCTTCAACGCGGCTGGTGAAGACACCGTCAGAGAGGCGCGTAACCACCTGGTCGCCAGCGGCAACCTGCGCGGTGGAGCGCACTACGCCTCCCGTGGCGGTAAGCACCAGGGCATAGCCGCGATCGAGTACGGCAAGCGGCGAAAGCGAGTGCAGCCGGGCATTGAGGGCGCTCAAGGTCGAGGCCTCGCCATGCATAAGCCGCTCCAGCGCGCGGTCAAGGTGAGTGCGGCAGGCGGCGAGACGTTCGCGGGCCTGGGCCAGACCCTGTCGCGGATCGTGGCGCAATACAGTGGCGCCCAGATCTGTCACTTGGCGTTGATACAGGCGCAACGGACCGCTTACCGCCATTTCGAGCCGGAATGACAACTCGTCCAGGCGCTGGGCAGAGCGATGCAACAGCGCGGCTATGCGCCCCTCGGTGCGGCTCATCGGCAGGTGTGTCAGCCGCTGCCGCGCTTGCAGCAGTTGGAAGCGGGCGGCGCGGACAAGACGATGTGATTGCGTGACCAGGAATTCGGCAATCTTGTGCTGGGCCTGGGTGATCAGTTCGGCGGCGGCGGAGGGCGTGGGGGCGCGCAGGTCGGCAACAAAGTCGGCGATGGTGAAGTCGGTTTCGTGGCCGATGGCGGAGACCACGGGCAGCCGCGATGTGGCGATGGCGCGGGCCACGCGCTCGCTGTTGAAGGCGGCGAGATCCTCAAGCGAACCGCCGCCGCGCGCCAGTACGATGGCATCTACCAGGCCGCAGGCATTCAGCTCTGCCAGCGCGGTTTCAATCTCAGCCGGGGCCTGCTCGCCCTGCACGGAGACGGGAAACAGCAGTACACTCAGCCCGGAGTGGCGGCGGCCGACAATATTCAAAAAGTCGCGGATCACAGCTCCGGTGGGCGAAGTGACAATGCCCACGGTGTGCGGAAAAGCGGGCAGCGGACGCTTGCGTTCGGCGTCGAAGAGACCTTCGTTTTTGAGCCGCTGCTTGAGCTGCTCGAAGGCCAGTTGCAGCGAACCTGCGCCGACTGGCTCCAGTGTCTCGGCCACCAATTGCATTTGGCCGCGCTGCTCATAGATGCTAACCCGGCCTCGGGCCAGCACATGCAGGCCGTCCTCAGGACGAAAGCGCAGCAGCATGGCCTGACGGCGGAAGAGCACCACCGGGAGTTGCGCATCCGCATCCTTCAGCGTGAAGTAGAGGTGGCCGGAGGGCGCGGGGCGGCAGTTGGAGATTTCGCCCTCCACCCACACATCGACGTACTCCCGCTCTACTAGTTCGCGCACCTGGCCGACCAGTTCGCGCACCGGCCAGATACGGCGTGTGGGGCGCGGGTCGTCAAAGCTGAAGTCCAGTTGGGGGCTAAGGCTAGTCCGGGACGCAAATGTATTCTGCTGAGTCACCACTCCAAAGTGTAATTGGTGCAGGGGTTACTTGCGGCCTTCAACAATGGTTCGCAACTGGTCTGCGATCTCAGCAAGGCGGGCAGACATGGCCGGGTCCGGCCCATTTTCGCGCGTATACATGATTTCCAACTCACGCGCCAGAACGGTGCCTCTGGTCAGTCCAAATGTGCCCAGAACACCAGCCAGCTTATGCGCGGCGGTGTTGGCTGTCTCGTGCTGCTCCGCAGTGAGATGGCCGCCGGCAAAGGCGGAAGCCGCGGCCTCCAAAGCTGTCACTTTTTCCTTGATCTGGGGGAGAAACTGTCCCCACAACCTGTCAATGGCTTCACTCAGAGCGTTCCGTTCAATCGGGTCCATGGTCATGGCGGGTATCAGTTCCAGCCCAGCACATCGGCAATCTGCGTGGAGAGCGTGAGCGGGTCGAAGGGCTTGAAGAGCACGGCTTCAACGCCCAGGTCGGCAAAGCGGCGCTGATCGGAACTTTGCACCTTGGCGGTGAGCAGCAGCACCGGGATGCGGGCCGTGGCGGGATTCTTTCGCAGTTCGCGGAAGGTGGTGGGTCCATCCATGCCGGGCATCATCACGTCGAGCAGGATGGCGTCCGGTTGGAACTCGATGGCGCGCGCCAGCCCCTGGGCCCCGGAATTGGCGGTAACCACGTCCCAGCCAGCCACGGTCTCAAGGCTCAACGCGCAAACCTCGCGGATATCGTCTTCGTCGTCAATGATCAGGATGCGGTGCGACATTGCTCTTTCATCTCCCCGGACGGTATGGATCGCGATCAGCGGCTCTTCCCAGTCTGCTGCTGCCAGATTGCGGCTGCTCTTCTGCCGCGTGAAGCTAGGCTGTTGGCTTCTGATCTCCGGCGGTCTGCGCCGCTGGAAGCGCCTCTTCCATCTGACGCGAACTGCGTAACATCGTCAATACCAAGGCTTCAAGCTGCTGCGGCTGCACGCGGGCCTTGGCTAGAAAGTATGTGGGCCCCAGCGTAAGCTGGCGGCGCTGAGCGGGCGTGAGCAGGCGGCCGGAATAGATTACGAGCGGCAGCGCTGCCAGGGTTTCATGCTGGCGCAGCCAGTCCACTACGTTAAAGCCGTCGCCGTCGGGCAGCCCAATGTCGAGCACCATCAGGTTGGGCTGGAATGAGTAACATGCATCCAGCGTCTCCTGGCGCGTGTGGGCCAGCTTTACTTCGATCGTATCGCGAGAGAAGACGTCGCCAATCATCCGGGCTAGGTCCACATCGTCTTCCACAATCAGAATGCGCGCCTTTTCACCGGGCACCGAGAGTACGCGGGCCAGTTCGCCCAGCAGCGCATCCTCCTCCAGCGGCTTGGCAACCCATCCCTCCGCCTTGGCGGGCAGGTCGGCGGGAGTCGGCTGGTTTGCAACGCTGAGCAGAACCACTGGAGTTCTGGACTCGGGGTCCAACTGGCGCAGTTGAGGCAATATCTCCCAGCCGTTCATCCCGGCCAAGGAGGTATCCAGCAGGATAGCCTCAACGCCATTGTGAGCAGCGGCCAGCGTCTGTTCCACGGTGGCGGCCTCTATCACATGATAGCCGTGGCTGCTCAGCTTGGCGGCGATCAGCGGACGGGTAGTGCCATTGGCGTCTGCCAGCAATACCGTGCCGTGACCGGGCTCGTTTTCAATTTGGCCGAGTACTGGCGCGGCAATCGGCTGGTAGGGCAGAAAGACGCGGAAGGTGGAACCGCGAACCGGATTCCGCTCCGCCCAGATGCGCCCCGTATGTTGCAGCACGATGGTCCGGCAAATGGCAAGGCCAAGTCCACTGCCGCCTTTCTGCCGCGAGTCCGAGGCGTCCACCTGCTGGAAGCGTCCGAAGATTGCCTCCAGCTTGTCTGCCGGAATGCCGCGGCCATGGTCGATGACGGAGAGGGTCACGCCGTTGACGCTGGGGCGCAGCATGACGGAAATTGTCGAGTTTGCCGGCGAGAACTTGATTGCGTTCGAGAGCAGATTTGTCAGCACCTGCAACAGGCGGTCGGCGTCGGCGGCAATCTCAACCTGTGTGGCGTCATGGATCAACTGCACGCCGGCAGCTTCAGCCACCGGCTGCATGCCGTCGATGGCCTGCCGGACGATCTCACCCAACTGCACGGGCCGGAAGGTCAGTGGCTCGCGTCCGCTCTGGACTCGTTCCAGATCGAGGATGTCATTGATAAGCCGCACCAGCCGGTCAGAGTTGGTGAGGGCAATGCGCAGCAGGTTGGCGGCCTTGTCATTTACCTCGCCCAGAATCCCGGAGGAGAGCAGGCCCAGCGCACCGCGGATGGAGGTGAGCGGCGTACGCAGCTCATGGCTGACGGTGGAGATGAACTCGTCCTTGAGCCGGTCAAGCGCATAGCGCTGGCTGATGTCGCGAAAGCTCAGCACAGAGCCGGAAAACCGTCCATGGTCGAGGATCGGAGTCAGGAAATATTCCACCGGGAATGAGCTGCCGTCGCCGCGAAAGACGGTGTCTTCTCCGGCCGCGGGCATATGATGCCCGGTGGCGCGGCGCAGCGGGCAATCTTCTCCGCACCGGTGGTTGGCCGCTATCGAGCCATGCAGAATCTCATGCACCGGTTTGCCGGTCAAATCGGCAACCGTCGAAGCCAGCAGCCGGACAGCGGCGGGATTGGCAAAACTTACCAGCCCGTGGCGGTCCACGCCGCAGATGCCGTCGGCTACGGAATCGAGTAAAATTTCCTGCTGGCGATAGAGTTCGTCGGCCCGGCCGCGTTCGTGAGTGCGCGCCAGCATCTGCCCCAAAGAGGCAGCCACGGTCTCCATGACCGCCATGGACTCGGCATCCTCGCGGAGATAATGGTGACTGTAAACTTCAAGAACCGCCAGCAAGTTGTTGCCCACGCGTACTGGCGCGGCCCAACCGGAAACCATCTCCTGGTTCAGGGCAGACTGTAACCGAGGGCTCGTGGGCATGGAGTCCAGTCCCGCAATCCACTCAGGCCGTCCATCCCGCCATACTCTTCCCGGCAACTCTTCTCCGCTTGCCAGCGTGTGCCCCATGCTCTCCTGAATCAGCGCTTCAGCCCGTCGCCCCGGCGCGCCCCAAGCCGAGGAGAATTCCAGCCGCTTCTCGTCTGCATTGACCTCCCATTTGAAGGCCACATCCCAGTCCTGGGAGACGCAGAGTGCCTCCAGAATTCGTATCACTGCCGCCTCTGGAGTGCCATTTTCGCCTACGATCTGGCTCACTACCAGTTGCAGCGCCAACCGGTGCTCGCGCTGCTTCTGCTGGGTCACATCGCGCAACAGGCAGCGTACTGCGAGCGGATTGCCTGCCTTTTGCCGCTGGCTCAGGTTCAGCTCCAGTTCCAGCACCCGCCCGCTGGCTGTGTGGTTGCGCAGCGGCGCACGCTCCACTACCTCGCCATCCAGGGCGCGGCGGAAGAGTGCGCCAACGTCGCCACGGCAATTTGAATCGAAGACATCCTCGAACGAGTCAAGGCGCAGCAGTGCGGCGGTATCCAGGCCGAAACACTGCTTCCAAGCTGGATTGGCGTACAAAAACTGGCCCGCGGGACTCAGTGTGGCAATCATCTCGGCCGAGTTCTCAAACAAGTCGCGGTAGCGCTCCTGCGACTCGCGCAGCGCCTGTTCCTGGTGCAGCGTAGCGCTTTGGTCCAGCGCCACCGCCACCAAGCCGGAGAGCGTTCCGGCGCCGTCGCGCAGCGCTGAGACATGGAGGGTTACCGGGACGATTACCCCATCTTTGTGTTTCAACAGGGTGTCTAAGCTGGGCACCTGGCTGGGAGCCAGCGAGCGGACGCAATCCATATAGGCCGCCAACTGAAGCCGGGGAGGCAGCTCATGAGCGTCCGCGCCGCCGCGCAGCTTGAGCATCTCCCCGACCAGGCGCACTCCCTCGCCGGGAGCCAGTATCTCTCCCGCGTGCGCCATTGCCATCAGCTCGGAGGCATGGTAGCCGAGCATCCGCTCCGCGGCAGGGTTCACATAGGTGAACCGGCCATCGAGTCCCACGGTGATGATCATCGGTCCGGCAGAGTCCAGCAGATCTTTCATGGGTTCGCCGGTGGGCACGGCTGGGGACGGGGGCGCGGTCTTGTTTCGGAGAGGAAGGCGCAGCGCAAGCACTATCGCGGCCACTCCCGCAGCAAGTATTAGCAGTCCGTCGAGCCGAGGGCCGTCTGTGAGGCGAGCTGCAATAGCTCCCCCGGCCAGAGCCAGAGCAAGCACCGCCAATATGGTCCAGACCAGGGAAATCTCTCTGCCGGATGCCAGCAGGGCTAGCTCGCTTCCGGTTGTCTTTGTCCCCTCTGGTGGGTTCACCATGGCTCCCTCGTAAAGCGCAAATATATATTTTTGCTCGTGAACGAACGAAACTTTTCCGCGCGCGATTTGCAGGTAGTATAGGCGCTTCGTTTCCAACCGCATACGCAAATCTCATAGATGTTTCTCAAGAGGCAACGCAGCAGTTACCGGGCACCTTGCTCGAAACCCGCCCTGCAAGATGCAGGCGGTGCGCAAATCTTGAGAGTTCCCCGCATGATCGCGCCGCGGGATAGGATCAGACTCTAGAACAGTCAGATCCGATCAACTTTGTACCCTTATTGCCGTGCCCACGCGGTATCTCCGGCGCATCGGCGGGCGCATCCCAGGGCCAGAGCTGCGCATCGGCTCGATCATGGAAAACATCGGCAACGTGTACGAAAATGACCGCCGCATCCGCGGCCTGGAGCATCCCAGCAAGACGGGACACGCTATGGTGTTTTTCATTCAGGATTTCAACGGCCGCAAGCATGTGTTCGGGCGCTATTACAAACTGCGCCAAGCGATGCCGATGTACCTGCTCATCCCCGAGGCGCACATTAAGCCTGTGCTGGAAATGGAAAGGGATGTGGATGAGGCTGTACAGGCGTCCTTTCCTACCTTATGGCAAGAGAACTGGCGTCAGATTATGGCACGTGGGTTGCGGATCACATTTTGACGGTTGGCGCATATGGTAGGCTGTGATCGCTATGCGAAATCTACTCGGATTGGTCTGTCTACTTCTATTAGGTGCGGGACTTATGTCTCACCACGACGCGAACCCCGCCAAGGCCGCTATGCCGCCCATTTCATCCGGAATTGATGCGGGGGTTGGCGTCATCGGCACCCCAACCGCGCCTGTATCCACGCCGGAGCAACTCGCTAAAGCCAAAAAATGCAAAGCCCTTCTTGAAAAAGACCGATCGGGAATATGGCGGCATTATCAAATAGACGGTTCCACCGTGATAGTAGAGGTGGGGCCTATCTTTTATGCAGCAGATTTTGAGACCAAAGATGCGTTAAACGGTTTTATGCGCTGCGTTGCAACGGACGGTCGTATGGATAATACTGTCACCTTTATCGACTATTTAGATCAAAACACGCATCGTGATGCGGCTACGTGGACACCTGCGCTTGGCCTTGATGTGAAGTAGTCCGCATCAAAGCCGAGCGTAGGCGCGTCAATGACTAAATAGGCCGGCAAATCCCTGCGTAATGGCTCCGTTGGTTTGCTGATCTTTAAGCACCACTTGCAGAATCATACCCTCTGCCGATGCGCCCGATTGCTGGGTTGACTCCACCGTCTGCGGTGTGCCCATATTGTTCAGGATGACTTGTACGCCGCCCGAACCCGATCCGCCTCCCTTCCCTACCTGCAAGGCCCCAGCAACCGAACTAAGCACGGTTCCCGCCCCGGCGTTTCCCGTCCCGTTCGATACCGGGCCGGATTTCCTATGAAAGAGGCCCAACAGGCCGCCCAACGCCTCAGAGGCTAACCCGTTACGGCCAGCACCTGGGTTGGAGGTGTCGCCCTTAAAACTCGCCCCGTTCCATCCTTTGCCGCCGCGCCCCTCGGGATCGCCGAACATCGCACCGAAGAGTTGGCTCTCCATCATCTGCCCAAGGTCTTGGAGGATGTTGGCGCGAATCTGTTTCATTTGCTGTGACCATTTTTCGCCCATATTGAAGAGTGGATCAAAGACACCGTGCGCCAGCTTCTCTGCCTCACCTGTCACAGCAGTGTAATCCTTGGCAAGCACTACGCTGGGTAGCTTGTTTTTGGGGAAAATCCCGTCCGGCATCGCCATCTTGTCAAGCACAGCGGTATCAAACGGCTTGGCCACCATGGCCGCCTCGGCTTGTTGCATATCCCACGCGGACTTGGCGCGCTTCTCTGCCAGCTCCGTAAGCTGCCCCTCAATGCCAAGCTCTCGCGCTTTCAGTTCGTTGATCTTACAGAACCTTATTTGCGCAGGGCATCGAAGGCGGCCTGCTGAAAGGCGCGGCGCAGTTCGCTGGCGTCTCCATTAAAGCCGGGACGCTGCACCATCAGCACATAGGCCACGCCACGGACGGGATCGACCCAGGCCTGCGTGCCCCAGGCTCCGCCATGGCCGAAGGTTCCGGCCGACAACATGCTGGCTACACCTTCGTGCGGCGCGCGAAGAATGCATGTGCCAATGCCCCAGCCGTAGTTGGCGCCGTGGCTGCCATACTCCGCAGTTTTGAAGAAGCCGGTGGGGAGATCGCCGGTCTGTACGGTGGTCAGCAGCTTGAAGGCGGCCGGGCTCAGGTAGTGCTTGCCCTGGAATACGCCGCCGTTCAGTAGCATCTGACAGAAGCGCGCGTAATCGGGACCGGTTGAAAACAGTCCCCCATTTCCAAACGGCGGTCTGCCCGGCTTGCCGTCATAAGGGGCTTCAAGTTCAGTTGCCACAAGCTTTCCGCTCGACGCATCTTTCCGGTAGCCTAGCGCGAGCCGCGCACGCGCGCTTTCATCCAGATAGAAGGTAGTGTTCTTCATGTCCAGTGGTTGCAAAATGCGCTGCCGAACAAACGTGTCGAAAGCGGTACCGCTGACGACCTCAACGATGCGCGCGGCGGTGTTGATGCCGGACTGTGTGTACTTCCACTGCGCTCCCGGTTCGTATTGCATGGGGGCTGCCAGATAGATGGGGATGAGATCGCTCAAGGTATGCGCGTTGAGAATGACCGCGGACGCGCCCTCGCCCAGGCCGGAGGTATGGGTGAGAAGCTGCCGGATGGTGAGGTGCGCTGGCTGGCCGGAAGGAGTTTTTAGCGCGGCAAACTCAGGAAGATACTTCTCGACCGGATCGGCGACATTGAGTTTTCCTTCGTCCTGGAGCATGAGTACAGCCACTGCGGTGATGGGCTTGGTCATGGAGGCGATCCAGAAAAGGCTGTCTGGCTGCATGGGCCGATTTTGCGCGATATCGGCAAGGCCGGTGGCGCTTAGGCTGAGAACCTTATCCTTTGTCACCACTACGGTCACCGCGCCGGAGATGTCATGGGCATCGATGAACGGCTGAATCGCTGAGTCGACGCCCGGCAGTTTTGACTGCGCACTGAGAGCAAGCGTGGAGAAAAGACAGAGAGCGAAGGGAACTATACGACGCAGGAACATAAATATCCTTTTTGAGCAACGAAGGGCTGCGTTCTGGTGTTGCTCACGGACCTATTCAGGTATTCAGCAACTCCCGGAAAGGCCATGGTCTTTATACGCTTCTCTTTTGCCTTTTCAAAATGCGGACCGCATTTCGCGGAATCTTTATACATTGCTCTTTGTAGCCAGCCGTATACTTGCCGCATGCGTTTTCTGTCTTCACGACGCCGCGTTGTTGCAGTGTTTTTTCTGGCTCTGGCTTGTCTCGCTGTCCGGCTGCCTGCCGCCCACGCCTGGGGCAATGAGGGACATCGCATCATCAACCGGCTGGCCGTGGCCACGCTGCCCGCCAATGTGCCTGCATTTCTGCGCTCTGAGGCGGCGATGAACGAAATTGAGTACCTTGGCCCCGAGCCGGACCGCTGGCGCTCGCCCGCCGAGCCGGAGTTGAATGCCGCACAGGCGCCGGAGCACTTTATCGACTTGGAACTTGCGGATGCGCTGGGCCCCTTGCCGCATCGGCGACTGGACTTTGAAGGCAATGTTTTTGCAGCCGGTGAGCGGCCAGAGAAGATTGGCCTTCAGCCGTGGGAGACGGACGAGGTTTGGGAGCGGCTGAAGTCCGCATTGCGCGATTACCGTCAACTGGCCGCCAGTGGGCAGGAGACTCGTCCGGTGGAGCAGGCCGTGATTTTCTATGCCGGCTGGCTGGGCCACTATGTGGGCGACGGCTCGCAGCCGCTGCACACCACCATCCAATACAACGGCTGGGTGGGCCCGAATCCCAAGGGCTATACGACCGGCCACCAGATTCACTGGCAGTTCGAGGGGCCGTTTGTCGCGGCCAATATCCACGCGCCCGAGGTGGAGGCGAAGATGACGCCGGTCAAGGCGATCAATGGCGACATGTTCAACGCTTATGTGGCTTACCTGCGCCACAGCGCGACCTATGTGCAACAGGTTTATCAACTGGAGCAGGCCGGAGGATTTTTGGGCGCCGGAAGCGCCTCATCGCGGGAGTTTACCGCCGCGCGGCTGGCGGCGGGTGCCAGCATGTTGCGCAACATGATCTATAGCGCATGGCTTGAGAGCGCAAATCCGGTTCCCGACCGCTACGCAGAGAAGTAGGCGAGTTACGCCGGAGCGTCGGAATTCTGCCAGGTTTACTGGCGTGACTACTGGGTAATTGCCGGTTTGGGGTGACCAACCGTGCGCAACTTGATTTCCAGGTTCCCTGGGCATGCAATGGTGGGACGAACGCGGTCTGGTGACTTTTCAGGCAGAGCCGCCGAAGGTGGGCGATCAGTAGAGTTTGAATGGAGAAGAGCGCCGGGCTCAGTCGCCGGCTTCGGCAGCGGCCAGCGCGGGAACCCGGCGCAGCACCACGGTCAGCATGAGGGTCATCAGCGCCACCGCCGGAACGGCAATGAGCAGCCAGCCGAGCATGGCGTGGCCGACGATTCCTCCCAACTGCGAGATCATTGCCATGGGAGTAAGGTGCAGCAGAGCCATGACATTCTCCCCGTGGCCTGTTCTGGAGGGCATGATCCAGCCGCCCAGGCGTACGAAGGGCACAATCAGCGCCAGTTGCAGAGGCATGACTACATAGTTTGCCGCCTGAATGGCGGGCAGATTGAGCCGCAAGGCCAGCGCCAGCGCCGCACAGATCACTGTCGGAATCCCCACGACCGGAATGCAGCCGATGGCGAATCCCAGTGCAAGCGTGAGCGCCAGACGCGGCGGCGAAATGCCCTGCCGCAGCCACATGGCTGTCTTCTGCTTGATCGAATTTGGAGATTCACGCATCGTCATACTCACCCTATCGGTACGAATAGTGGTATCTGATAGTTTCCTCATGAAACTTTGGTAAATGAATCAAAAGAGTCAGCAAAAAATGATCGTTCTCACTCCGGAACACTTCGCAAGATGCCCCGACTGCGCATTCCGGCCAAAACACGCTCGACCTTCCAGTCTAAGGTCCAGGCACCGTCTACGATCATGTCCGCATGGGCAGCGGAGGGCTGCACAAAGGCGATTCTTGAGGGCCTCACCGTCGCCTCATACTGGCGGTGGACCGACTCTGCAGTGCGCCCGCGCTCTTCAATGTCCCGCTTCAGCCTACGCTCGAAGCACAGTTCATCCTGCGTATCTACATAGATGCGAAATTGGTAAAAAGGGAGCAGCTCGGGATAGTGGAGGGCAAAAAGGCCCTCCACTAGCAGATAAGAGGCTGGCTGTACGGTCTGAGTTTGGCCCTGGACACGGGTGTGGGTGGAGAAGTCGTAGAGCGGGCGCTGGATGGGCTGGCCCTGGGCCAGCAGTGCGACGTGTGCCGCGAGCAACAGACTCTCGATGATTGCCGGATCGTCGAAGTTCTGGGCGGCGCGCTCGGCCAGCGGAAGGTGAGAAAGATCCCGGTAGTAGTTGTCGAGTGGGAAGTGTACGCCGCCGAGGATGCGGGCAAGTGCGGCGGCCAGGGTGGTTTTGCCAGAGCACGATGCGCCGGCGACGGCCAGCACCACGGGCGGAGAAGGAAGCTGGGAGCTGCTTGCCGGGCCGCTGCCCTGACGGGCCTGGCTCACGAGTGCGGTTCCAGCGACATGGCCATTCTGGGCGCCAGTCGTTGTAGGAGATAGGTAAGCCGCTGCTCGGCCAAGTGGCCAGAGGCAAAGACTTCTTCATGGCTGAGGTGGGTTGCGCCCAGCCCGGCGGCCAGGTTGGTTACGCAGGAGAGGCACAGCACCTGCAGCCCCATGTGGCGCGCCACAATGGTCTCCGGCACGGTGGACATGCCGACCAGCGTTGCGCCCAGGGCGCGGAAGGCGCGAATCTCGGCGGGCGTCTCAAAGCTGGGCCCGCTGACGGCAACATAAATGCCTTCGTCGAGCGTGAACCCCTCCTCTTCGGCGGCTGTTTTGGCCAGAGCGCGCAGCCGTTTGGAGTAGGCCTCAGTCATATCGAAGAAGCGCAACCCAGCGTTCGGTTTGAAGCTGAATCGCGCCTCATTGGGCCCCACCAGCGGGTTCCATCCCATGAAGTTGATATGGTCAGAGAGCGCCACAAGCTGGCCCACGCGGTAGCCCTCGGCAATGCCTCCGGCGGCGTTGGTGAGCACCACGGCGCGCACCCCGAGCGCCCCCAGCACGCGCATGGGAAAGGTGACCTGCTGCGGCGAGTAGCCCTCATAAAAATGCACCCGGCCCTGCATGACGGCTACGGGTGTTCCGCCTAGCAGCCCGGCGACAATGCGCCCGGAGTGGCCCTCGACGGTGGATTGTGGAAAATGCGGAATCTCAGCGTAGGGAACGGCCACCGGTTCAGCAATCGCGTCCGCAACCGCTCCCAGGCCGGAGCCGAGAACGATTCCGATTTGAGGCGCAAGTGAACCCAGCTTGCCCTGCAGAAAGGCCGCGGCCTCAGTTACTTTGTCGAAATAGGTCATTGTAAGCCTGCCTGTGCGCCCTTCCAATTCTACAGGCGCGGCATACAGGCCGCACCGGGAGAGTCAGGGCAATCGCATGAACCGGGGACGGTGACATGTTCTCCGGATTATTGCGTCGCCCCTACAGGGCTTGATGGCAAATTCTGCCCTCAAACCCTACACTGAGGCGCGGGGCTAACAGACATTGCGCTTCCGGCGCTGAAATACTGAACCATCTAAATCAAGAAATTCATTCATGCGATTGCTCTGCAGGGCAGGCAGGCCTCAGCCGGCGGGCCAGCCGTCCGGCGCCATGGTGACCACGCAGCAACCGAGCGAATAATTGAACCAGAAGTGTTCGGTGGTGGGAGTGGCGAAAAAGCCTTCGAGGCCGCGCTGCTGGACGACTTCTGTCACGAACGCACGCGGGCCGTAGAAGAGCGTGAAAAAGCTGTCCCAATCCACTGTCAGCAGAAAAGAGCCATCCGGAGCGACAAGAGTTCCACGGGATGGGAAGGAAGCTTCGCGGTCTTTGAGCTTGGGTACGTTGAGCCGCTGGATTGGGTCGGATTTCGGAAACTCGGGCACGAAGACGAGTTCCCGGTGGCTGGCCGCTGCGAATGCAGCAATGAAATCCGCTTGCAGCAAGGGCTCGAAGCGGCCCTCGGTGGGCATCCAGACGGATTCGGACTCGAGAAAGCCGCGCAGTAGATCGCGGGCGGGATAGTCGCACAACTGCTCGCCGATTGACGCGATGGAAGTGAGCAGCGCCTGATTTATTTTTGCGCAGGTACTGAGTCCCGTTTGCGCGGCAACGGAGGCCCACGGATATTTCGCTCCCAGGCTCAGAATCTGCTCGTCACCGGGATACTGCTTTGCCGTCTTCCAGGCAAGAGCCTCTGGGACGCCGACAAATGGGTGCAGGATGACGTAGACGGATTCAAAGCGGCCGCCGTATGCCTCCGCAAGGGGCGCATCGCAGGACGGATATACGAAATGTTCGTAGTTCACGCTGTCAGGATAGCAAAGCTGGATTGCCAGAGCAGGGTTGGCGGGGCGCGCCGGTTCTCAGCTCTCTTTGCGGTAAAGCAGATCGCGAATCACTTTCCGCCGGGCGGCGTTCATTTCGCTCTCCGCCTTGCGCTCGACGGGATCGAGAATGCGCTCGGGAGCTGGCTCGGTAGTTTCAGGCTCGCTGCACGATGGGCAGCGGTTGGCAAAGCCGGGTTTATCTGGTTTAAGCTCGAACTCCTCACCGCAGACGACACAAGTTTTGATAGGAAATGACATTTCGGTTTCCATCATAACGCGGACCGGGATTATTAGGAGAACGAGATTCCGCATATTGAACCTTGCGGCGTGGGTGCGCCTTTCCAAGTTTGCGGATACGATTCCGTTTTGTGTATTACCCCAGAAACATTCCCGCAATCGATGCGGAAATTAGGTTGGCCATGGTTCCGGCCAGCATGGCGCGCACGCCCAGCTTGGCCAGGTCGTTGCGGCGCTCGGGAACCAGCGCGCCGATGCCGCCGATCTGCATGCCGATGGAGCCGAGGTTGGCAAATCCGCAGAGCGCAAAGGTGGCAATGGTGAACGAGCGCGGCATGAGCGTAGCCTTTTGCGCGCCCAGCGCAATGTATGCGATCACTTCATTGAGCGCCATGCGCGTGCCCAGCAGGTTGCCGATGGCTGAGCAGTCGCGCCAGGGCACACCGATGAGCCAGGCCACCGGCGCGAAGAGGAAGCCGAGAATCTGCCCTAGGCTGCCTGGAACCCAATGCATTCCGTTGTGCCAGTGAATCCAACTAAGCAGACCGTCCAGCAGCGCCACAAGGGCTAGAAAACTCACCAGCATGATGGCTACGTTGAAGGCCAGCTTGCCGCCGTCGATGGTGCCGCGGGCAATGGCTCCAATCAGGTTTTCTTCTTTGTGCAACTCGTCCTTGGGAATGACCACGCGGCCCTCGGTGGCGGGCGTTTCAGTCTCGGGAACCAGCATTTTGGCAATCAGGATGGTTCCCGGCGAGGTCATGATGACCGCGGCCAGCAGGTGCTTGGGCTCCACGCCCTGGGCGATGTACATGGCCATGATGCCGCCGGAAACGTGCGCCATGCCGCTGGTCATGATGGTCATCAGCTCGCTGCGCGTAGTCTTGGCCAAGAACGGCCGGATGGTAAGCGGCGCCTCGGTTTGGCCCATGAAGATGCTGGCTGCCACGTTCATGCTTTCAGCGCCGCTGATGCGCATGGTCTTGAGCATGACCCAGGCTAGGGCGCGAATCACGATCTGCATGAAGCCGATGTGGTATAGCACCGCGAAAAATGCGCTGATGAAGATGATGGTGGGCAACACCTGAAAGGCGAAGATAGAGCCCAGCGAGCCGGTGGGAACGCCCAGCGTTCCAAACAGAACCGAAGTGCCCGCGTAGGTAGTAGCCAGCATAGCCTTGACCACTCCGCCGGCCCAGCTCAGTGCCTGCTCGCCATAACTGAAGCGCAGCACAAAGAACGCGAACAGCAGTTGCAGTCCCAGTCCCCAGGCCACGGTGCGCCAGCGAATCTGCTTGCGGCTGGTAGAGAACAGCCATGCGGCCAGCAGCACGGCCAAAATACCCAGCACTCCGGTATATCGATCCAAAACAAACTCCTTGAAAGGAAGCTTCGAACCTCTGGTCTCTAGCCGCTAGCTTGAGCCTTCAGAGCAATAGCTTTGGTGCTCAGGCTGGCATATGATGCCGGTACGGACTGATATGACCAGTCGCTAGCGGCTTGTAGCAGAAAGCTGTTCTTGGAATACCTTACAGCATTGCGCAGATAGGCCTCCGCCGTTTCTCGGGTGACACCAGTTTGGACAGAAACCGTTGTTAAACCCATTGCGCGCTCAGCGGCTTTCTAGGCGGAATGAGCCGATACGAGTATTTGCGCTCTCCGAGCATAAGGCCGCCGTGGATAACATATCCCTCGGGAACCGATAGAGCGAGGCGAAGCGGGGCATGAACGCCGGCGATGCGGGTAAGAATGCCTGCCCAGCACACGCCAAGCTTGCGAGCCTCAGCCGCCAGCTCAAGAAAGGTGAGTGCGATGGCGCAATCCTGCCTTCCCCACTCATAATCGGCAGGCGCGCAGGCTACAACGATTGAGGGAGCGCCGCGCAACACTCCGTCATACCCCTTTTCCCATTTCTCCAGCATGGCCGGGGCCGTTCCTGAAGCACGCAACCAGTTCATCGTCTCCGCCGACAGCGCATGTACCTTAGCGGCGCTGTCCACGACAATCCAGTGCAGCTTTTGGGAGTTGGAGGCGGTTGGAGCCCGGCGAGCCACATCCAGCAGAGCTTCCAACGTAGCGCGAGCAATGGGGCGTTTTTTAAATTCCCGCACCGAGCGGCGGCTCATGAGAAAACCGTCAATCACTGCTGGATCCGGCAGCTCTTTCAAAGCAGGCAGAAGAGCTTCCTGCGGCAAGCCGGCGTGCATCAGAGCGCCGCAGGTACATGCGGTAACGCAGTGTCCGCAGAAAATGCAACCGCTCCCCGCAATCTCCTCTGGAAATCCATCGTTATTCAGCGTGAGGCTTCCATACGGGCAAACCTCCACACATATGCCGTCTTTTTTGCATAAATCAGTATCAACTGCGATCTGGCTCACGTTCAAAATTCCTCCTGTATTTCGTGGCTGAATAATGCATAGGCTCTGGCCGCAGTGTACTCCCGATGGAGAACGATGGAGCGTGAGCGGCCGCGTGATGCGTTGACCGAAGGGGTTTGTTGTGGAAGAATCGGAAGCCGCAACGATATTGGTATGAAAGCAGTCTTCAAACAGTGCTTATCGCTTAGCCTGCGAAGCTATCGACAGCCTGGAGAGTTGAGTGAAGAAAATGAATGAATGCAAAGCGGTGCGTGTCCGGTCACTGGTTTTGACATTTTTTACGCTGCTTGCGCTTTTGCTGCCGGTTGAAATTGCACGAGCCGCAGAGAATACTGCTGCGGATACAACCCACAGCGACTGCTCCTACCTTCAGCAGAACAGCCATCCCAAAGCTACGATCTCCAATGGACTAGTGAATGCCGTGGTGTATTTGCCTGATCCTGAAAGCGGCTACAACCGCGCTGATCGGTTCGACTGGTCGGGCGTAGTGGGCTGCCTGGCTTACAAAGACCACACTTACTTTGGAGTCTGGTTCCCGCGTTACGATCCGCTGCTGCACGACTCCATCACCGGACCGGTGGAGGAGTTCCGCTCCAGCGATGGCGCGCTGAACTACGGCGAGGCGAAGGCCGGCGATCTATTCGTCAAGGTGGGAGTAGGCGTGCTGCGCAAGATCGACGATAAGCCCTATGACTACACCGCCCGCTATCCGCTGATCGATGGTGGCCAATGGACGGTTCACAGCGGAAAGGACTGGGTTACTTTCAGGCAGGATCTGAAGTCGAAGCTGGGCTACGCCTATATCTACAAGAAGAACCTGAAGCTGGAAAAGAATGAGCCTGTTCTGGTGCTTGAACATGAGTTGACAAACACGGGAAAGAAGCCGATCGATACGGATGTCTACGATCACGACTTCTACATGCTCGACGGCGTTCCAACCGGGCCAGGCATGACCGTCCACTTCCCCTTCCATCCGAAGACGGAGCGGGAATTGGGCAACGGAGCAAGAATCGATGGCAAGAAGATTGTCTTCGATCGCGAGTTGGAGACTGGGGAGAGCGCCTTCGGCTTCCTCACAGGCTTCTCCGACAAAGTTTCCGACTACGATATTACGGTCGAAAACCAGAAGACCGGAGCGGGTGTCGAGCAGACCAGCGACACTCCTATTTCGCGCTTCAATTTCTGGTCGATCCGCACCACTATATGTCCCGAGGCATACGTCCATCTGATCGTACGGCCCGGCAAATCGGTGAGTTGGACGATCCGTTATCGTTTCTTCGCGAAGTAGCGAAGTTACTTTGGCTTGAGCTCGAAACCCTGCGGCAGCAGGGCGGAGAAAGCCATGGTGCGTATTCCGTCTGTGGAGGGAAAGAGGACTGGTGCCTCGGGCAGGATGAACTCCGCAAGCGCCTGGCGGCATGAGCCGCAGGGCGGACTGGCTGCGTTGTTCAGGTTGGCAATGGCCACGGCCTCAATGCGAATTTTTGGGCCGAATTGGCTGACGGCTCGCACCAAAGCGGCGCGCTCCGCGCAGATGGTTAGCCCCAGGCTGGTGTTCTCCACGTTGGTTCCGGTCACAATTTCGCCGTTGGTGAGCTTGAGGGCCGCGCCTACCCTGAAGCCGGAGTAGGGCGAGTAGGAGTTGAGGGCTGCCACGCGCGCAAACTCCAGCAGGTTTTCAACCGCAGGCTCAATCGCGTATTGGTCGTTCATCGGGTCTCCAATATTGTTTTACGACGACAATCGAGGCTACATCGCCTTTGTGCCTGCTGTACATGGAAAATTGAGGCGCGGTAGTGGGCAGTTTAGAACAGCGGCCCTTGACTGCGGCGCAATTGGAGTTAGACTCGCTTGTATGTGCTTCAAAATCACAGCTTCGCTGCGAGAATACTACCGTTACCGCGTGATCTCCGCGGAGGTGGAGCGGCGCGGTTATGGTTCGTCCAGGCCACAGCTTACTTACGCGATTTGACAGAAACAGCACGGACAGGAAGAGTCTTTAGAGGATCAGAACAAAGGTGTGAGGTCGAGCCAGGTGAGCACTCGATATTCAAACTGACCCGCTACCTCAACAGCCTGTGGTGAAGGTCAAAAACTCCCGAGAACCATTCCTCAGCGGCTAAAGCCGCGTTGAATCCAAGGGCTTATGGCGCGAATAAAGTCGTGCCTTTTCAAAGCAAGACTTTGGCCACGGGCTGCTAAGGTCGGAACTCGATTATTTCGGAGACGCTGGATCTGGATCACGGTTCGCGCAATGCATTCTAAGTGGAGTAGTCCGCGTTGATGTGGATGTACTCGATGGTCAGGTCGGTGGTCCAGAAGACGCAGCCGCCGGCGCCCTGGTGGAGCTGGATGGCGATGGAAAACTCCGGTTGCGCGATGTAGGCATGGGCGGCGGCTTCGTTGAACTCCGCGGCGCGTCCGCCGTTGCGGCAGATGGGCAGTTCACCGAAGCTGATGTCGATGCGTTCGGGATCTATCTCAGCGCCGGAGTAGCCGATGGCCGCGACCAGCCTTCCCCAGTTGGGGTCGCCACCGGCCCAGGCGGTTTTTACCAGCGGCGAATGCGCAATAGCCTTGGCAACTTTCAGCGCGTCGGCGTCGGTGGCCGCGCCCTCAATATGCAATTCCACCACATGGGTAACGCCTTCGCCGTCGGCCACAATCTGCCGCGCCAGAGAGGTGCATACCTGCGTCAAGGCTGTGGCAAAGCCAGCGTTTCCCGCACCGATGGCCGCTCCGCTGGCGCCGGAGGCCAGCAGCAGCACGGTGTCGTTGGTGGAGGTGTCGCCGTCCACCGAGATGCGGTTGAAGCTGAGTTCGATAGCTGGGCGAAGATAACTGTCCAGCACCTCGGGCTCAATCGCCGCGTCGGTGAGAATGTAAACCAGCATGGTGGCGTGGGGCACCAGTTGCGGATGAATCATGCCGGAGCCCTTGCAACAGGCCGCAATGCGCACTTCCTGGCTCAGGCCGTCCGTGCCGGCCACTTCAAGGCGCGCAAAGGCGGTCTTCTCGATGGTATCGGTGGTCAGGATGGCCTGGGCCACCTGTTGAAAATGATCAAACTCCGCGCCCAGCGATGCGGCCAGCTCGGGCAGAGCGGCCACCAGCTTTTCGGCGGGCAGCGGGACACCAATGATGCCGGTGGAAGAGGGAAATACCTCCTGGGGCTGGCAACCAAAGATTTCGGCGGCGGCGGCGCAGGTGGCAAGCGCGGCGTCAAGGCCTGCCTGTCCGGCGGCGCAGTTGGCGTTGCCGGCGTTGATGGCGGCCACGCGAACCTTGCAGCCGGTGGCGTGCAGGTGCTGCTTGTCCACGATGAGCGGCGCGGCGGTGACGCGGTTGGCGGTAAAGGCGGCGGCGGCGCTGGCGGGCACGTCGGCTACGATCAGGGCAAAGTCGGTACGGCCGCTGGCCTTAAGACCCGCTTTGACAGCGCCAAAGCGGAAGCCGCGAGGAAGTAGAAATTGGGATGCGTCAGACATGGCGTTAATCCATTTAATCTAGCAGGTGAGGGTTGGATGACGGAGAACGAAACGGATGCAGCGGAATTTGGTGAGGCGGCGGCGTTCCTTGACCTGCGCAAGGTGAATGTGGCGCGCGGCGAGCGCGTGGTGCTGCATGACGTGAACCTGACCATCCGCGCCGGAGAGCATGTGGCGATTCTGGGGCCGAATGGGTGCGGGAAATCCACGCTCATTATGGCCATGACCTGCCAGATTTATCCCATCGTGCAGACGGGCATGCATGTGCGGATTTTTGGGCGCGAGCGCTGGGATTTGACCGAGTTGCGCCAGCACTTTGGAGTGGTGGCAGCCGGGGCGCTGGGGGAGTTGCCCAGCAGACGGACCGCTGTCGCCAAAGGGCTGGATGCGGTGATTGCCGGGTTCTTTTCGGCCTCGACGCTGTGGCCCAACCTGCACGTAACCGGCGAAATGCGGGAGCGTGCCCACGAGGCGCTGGAGCGCATGGAGGCCCTGCACCTGGCCGATCAACTGGTGGGCCAGATGTCGGCCGGAGAAAAGCGGCGCATCTTGATTGCGCGCGCGCTGGTGCACAGGCCAAAGCAATTGCTGCTGGACGAGCCCTCCAATGCGCTGGACCTGGCCGCGCAACGCGAGTTGCGCGAAACGCTGCGCCGGCTGGCCGGCGAGGGCACGGGGCTGGTGCTGGTGACCCATTACCTGGGCGATATTCTGCCGGAGATTGAGCGCATCATACTTATGCGCGCCGGGCGCATTGTGGGCGACGGACCGCGGCAGGAAATGCTGACCGAGACGCGGCTGAGCGAGCTGTTCCATACGCAGGTGCGCATTGGGCGCGATGAGGAATGGCTGCATAGCTGGTAGCGGCGGAGATCGACGAGGCGATCGACAACTTGAATTTGGCGCTGGTGTAAAGCCGTGTCTGGGGCCACCGTTCTGATCGTCAAACGCGATGAACTGCACACGTTCACTGTGTTGCACAAGTGTTGGGTTGTCGAACGCTTCCTCGGGAACAGGCTCCTACCATTCTGATCAGAGTTTTTTCAAGCAAAAGCCGGATCATGTGCCGGTTTTTACGTTGCGTTCGACCAACCTAATCAGTCTTTTCCGGATGCGGGTGTGACTGCTGCCGCGTGGGTCTTGCCAACGTAACGGACAGCACGATCAACAACGGCGTAGAGAAGCTGGTCGGGATCCTTACGGGCTTCCTTTTTGACCCAAGCGCCGAACTTTTCGCCGGCTTCAGTGGTATCAGGAAGGGTAATATCGCGATTCTTAGCACTTAGCTCGGCGCATTGTTGGACCATGGTGAAGAACTTGTCTTCATTGCGGCCACTGGCGACCCATGCCTCGTGAACGGTCTTAGTCAAGATCTGATCGATGGGGATTTCGCTGGCCTGTGCGCCTGCGGTAACGCTGGGTTTCTGGTCCTGTATAAGCGTTCCGGCGAGGAGCGCTGTGGGAGTGCAGAGGGCGGCTGCAATCAAGAATCCGTTAAGACTAATGCGTAAGTTCATGGTGCCTATCCTTTCTCGAACTGTTTTTTTGATCTTGGTCAAAGGAGCGTGAGCGCTTTAGTAAGGGCGGTCGCGGTAATCGCGGCGGCGACGGTCCTGGTTGGCCTTGCCAGCGAGGGCTCCTACACCAGCGCCGGCGGCGCCGCCGATGAGGGCGCCTTTGGCTCCGCCCCCGAAGATAGCGCCGAGGACGGCACCGCTGGCACCGCCGATGATAGCGCCTTTGCCAGGGCCGATGCCTTCTTGATTGCGGTCGTCGTGGTAGCGGCGGCGATCATAGTTGTCGTTGTAAGGATGGTGACGCTGTGCTCCGCGGTAGAAATTGTCCTGGCGTTGCGCCAAGGCGGTGGGCGCAAGAGGCAGCAGCATGGTGAAGGCCAAGGCTGCGGTTGCGATGTGGTGCGTGATTGGGATCATGTCGTACTCCTGTGCGGAAGATGAACTGTCAATCTTTGGCTACCTACCCGGATGCAGGGGGGCGGCGAGCAGTTGCCTTGAGGTGTCCGAGCCGGTTTCTGGGCCAAGGTATGTACTGCCTTTAGTTGGACATACAGTGTCCAATTCCACAGCCTTCACTTTGTTCCCGTTCAGTTCCGATCCTTTGGCGATTCCATTTCAAGCAGCAGACTCTGGTAGCGGCCACTGAAGCGGAGGAAAGAGAAGCGCAGGGCTCGACGATCTTGAATATCGGATGCACTGCTGCGTCTTACTCAGTGTTGGGCTGGTTAAGCCGGCCAGCGACGCTTACTCCTGGCCGCCACGCTTGCGCAGCAACTCCACCATATCCGCGTGACTGCCCAGGATGGCTACGTACAAGGGACTCTCTCCGCTTTTGGTCATAGCATTCACATTTGCCTTATAAGCCAGGAGCAGTTCCACGACGTTTATGTGTCCTTTGAAAGCAGCAAAATGCAAAGGAGTTCGATCTTCCAATGCCTTGGCGCTGGCATCTGCGCCGCTGGAGAGCAGTAACTCCGCGATATCTCTTTGTCCACTCCCCGCGGCCCAGTGCAAGGGAGTCCACTGCTCCTCGTCTTTGCTGAAAACCAGATCGGGGTTGGCTCTGAGCAGAGAGCTGATCGAGCCCAGGTTGCCTTGCCGGACTGCCTCGAATAATGTGGTTTGCATCGCGTCCATATCTGCTTCCGGCAAAGGAGAGCTTGCGTGCGCGATGGGGTTGGCCGCCGGCAAAGGAGCGGCCTCATATGCAACCGCTTCGATGGGAGGCCGCGCGGTGGGAGGCATCTCAACTGGCGCGCTTACGGGCAGTTCAGGCGGCATATCGGGGAGTGGAGCTGAAGAGACAGTAGTCGCGACTGGCGGGGCAGAGCCGGTAACTGTCGGCGTAGCTGACGTAGCGGATTCAGTGGGGTGGCCGCAGTATTTGCAGAACCGCTTGCCTGCGACAAGGGAGCCTCCGCACTCTTCGCAGACGATCACCGGCCGCAGGCTTTCTTGCGCGGACCATTGTTGTGCCGGAGAAGGCGCCGATGGCTCAACTGGCGCGGGCGGAGAGAGAGACAAACCCAGCATGGAGCCGCTGGCAGCAGCCCTGCGAGGCAGCTCATCGTCCTCTTCAAGAAGTTTCTTGTTATAAGAACTCACCGCCAGGGCAGCCCACACCGCGCATATGGGATGGATGAACAGCAGCAGAAGAAAGCCGATGCCAAAGGTCAATACGCCCGCGATAACAGCGCCGACGTATGCGATGAACATCAAAATTGCGCCCGTCACCGAGGAATAGAGCAGCCCGAGCGGGCCAAAGAGCAGAGCAAGCAGAATGGCAAGGCCAGTGCTCTTAGCGCGCACTACAACTACGTTTCGATGAGGTCGCTGTTCACCAAACATATTCAAGCCCCCTCCTACAAGTAACTTTTATGGACGCCCCAGAATACTCCCGCGAAGACAGAATTGAACAGTTTTCAGTGGGAGCTATCCACATGGCTGCAAAGCTGGCTCCATCCGCGTCCGACATTGCGCTACGGGCTGGTTCTTCCTTCCATTTACCGCGCTCGAAGCAGGCTAAGTCTCTTATCGTTTGTGGTTGTAACTTCCGGGGGGGCGCTGATGAGCGGGTTCGACTCGCGGAGTGCTGCCTGTCTAGTCAACGCTGGAGAGCCAGTCTCTTCTGATCTGGAGACCGCACCCTTGACGTGCGGCGGCGGTCGGGTTAGATTAACGGCACACGGGAAAGGAGGTTGATCCAGCCTATGCAAAGTGATTGTTCCAGTAGTTTGGTACGTGAGGTGACTGAGGCCTAGGGCATCGCGCCCCAGACCCCAGGTTTGCCCCAGCGGCAGTAGCAACCGCCGGGCACTGGCACTCGCGGCAGCGCGATGGCCTTAGTCCAATCCCAACAGTCCACCGGC
>VFSW01001168.1_pt1 | contig 39562 bp, 43 predicted proteins | sample 5358111 | NCBI WGS metagenome assembly VFSW01 (sample SAMN11554181, study PRJNA540505) | mine drainage metagenome | isolation source: sediment from site ElyBrook_90M | place: USA: Ely Copper Mine, Vershire, VT | collected 2017
GGCGGTAGTGTCCTAATTTGGATTTGCCTTAGGCAGATCACAGGCGCTTTTTCGAAGCATCTCTAGATCGGCTCTAAGAACCTTGTCTGGTGTGTTGCTGTAGAAGTGCCAGACGGTCGTGGCTAAGTCGCAGGTCACCACAAGCCGTTCATATGCCGTTAGTGGCCTATCGGCCCTGTTCAATCTGATCTCATAGTGCATGTGGGGTTTGGGCGGGGGTGCGCCCGGCACGGCAACGGCAGTAGCGACAGCGCCGATGAGCCAAAGTTTCATTTTCCCCGCGCCTCTGCCACTATAGCCGCCCGTACAGCCTCCCGTGGCCCCGTAATCGGTCCCGTATGCAGCACGGCAAAGAATCGGCGCTTGCCGTCTGGCCGCTCGTAGGACCAGGCATAGGCCCGTGTAGCCCCACTAGGGCTGTCTCTTAGGTCGAAGACGTGAACCGTGCCGTCCCATACGGCCGCGCCCCGGAACTCCTCGTGGATCGGAACGGACTGCACAAGCGTGGCTGTACCGCCGTGCTGGGATTCGACGGCGCGTTTGAGTTCGGATTGGGCGACTTCTGGCATCAGGTAGGCTTCTTCCAACCGGATGGCGGATCATACAGCGGATTTCGCCTGCATAAATCCGCCTTCCTATTTGTCTGCCGCTCCATCGTCGTCCGTCCCATTTTCAGGACCGTCGGCTAGCTTCTTGGACTTGTACCGAACGACCTTACGAGGCCGTCCCCGCTTCTTCTTCGGCGGCGTGTCGGCACCATCACGGCTCGGTCGTGCATTCGGATACCACTCAGTAAGGCCGTAAGAGCCCGTTCCGGGCAGCTTGTGAAAGACATTATTCGCCTTTCTCAGAAGCGCGCGGAGTCCCACCAAGGCGATGTCGTCTGACTTGGCCTCAAACTGATAACCACCAGCCTTTAGAGCGTCCAATATCTCGCGCGGGGTGGCCGGTCCATCGCCCTGAGTGCGCCGCATCGAGAGATACTCGCGAATCGCAGTCATCTGCTTCTTACCGTAAAACGTATCGCGCTTGATCTGGGTCAGTACGGGGGCGCCTTCGGCCGCCGTCGCATCAATTCCGAGGGCGCGCGCCGGTAGCCCGGCCTCAGCTCGGACGGCGTTCAACGCGGCGAGCTTATCGTCGGCGATCTTTTGGGCTTCGACGTAGCGAGATTCTAGGCGCGCGATAATCGCGCTAAAATCATCGTCGTTGGACATTTGTTGCTCCCACGATTCAGTCGTGCTAAAGGGGAGCCGCTACCGGACACCATCCCGGCAGCGGCCCGAAAGTCGGGAGGTTTAGGGGCACTACGCCCCGGCTAGGCTTTCTGAGTCATCTTTTGAACCTCCTCTATATAGTCCCGGTGCAAGGACAGTTTGAAAAATGGCGAGGTGACACTCGCCATTTTTCGTTTTTGCTCCCGCACGATCCGGCTGTCAAGCCACCAATTATTATGTGCGCATAAACCTAGCTCGCACCAGCGCCATCCCAACACCATCCAAGAAAGTACCAACAAACATGACGCCATATTTCGCAGTATTTATTCTATTTTCTAATTTAGTACCTCCCAATAAAAAATATCCTATTTATGCGTTCTAATTTGACTGTAACTTTCTTGGTTGTTTTTGGGATGGCGCTGGCAAATTAGAGCGTCCAAATTCGACGCGAAATTTCGCGATGCTGAACTCGCGGGATTGAAGAAAATGGCGCGAAATGAGTCGCCCGAAATTAGTCTGGCTTTCTACTCGCCTTTATTTTGACGGCCCTTCTTTAAGCCGCTCAGATAAGCGAAGCAGCTTCGAACCCCTTGTTTCCGCAAGCCTTTGCACCGCGTTCTCCCACCCCTCCGGAGGCGGTCTAAACGCGGTAGACGCCTCGCTAGATCGGGCCTGGCGCACAGACTGCAGCGAAATGCCGAGTTCATTAGCGACGTCTTGCAGGGTGACTGTTGCGAGCAATTCATCCGTGGCCCTCCGAAAATTCATGACTGACCTCTTGTATACGTGACCATATACGCGTATATTCTCTCATATACAGAACGTCAAGAGAGACAGCCATGGTCAACCGCCTTTCCATCGAACGCCGCAGCCAAATCATCGGAGCCTTGGTCGAAGGCAATTCGATCCGCTCGGTTGAGCGCATGACAAACACGCACCGCGATACGATCATGCGGTTGGGCTTTGAAGTCGGTAAGGGTTGCCACCGACTCATGCACGAGAAGATGCGCAATCTGCCGTGCCAGCGCGTCGAAGTGGACGAGATATGGGCCTATGTGGGCAAGAAGCAGGCTCGCCTAAAGCCGGGTGAGAGTGTCGGCGCTGGCGACTTCTGGACCTTCGTGGCGATTGATCCTGAGACCAAGATTGTGCCGACGTATTTTGTCGGCAAGCGCACGGCAGAGAACGCCTACAGGTTTATGAGCGATCTTTCCGAGCGGCTGACCAATCGCGTGCAGCTTTCGACCGATGGTCTGCAATCATACATCAACGCCGTTGACGATGCTTTCGGCGGGAACGTCGATTACGGGCAGGTGGTTAAATTTTACGACGCCGAACCTATCGGCCCCGGTCGCTATTCGCCTCCGAGGGTCACGGGTCAGGAGAAGACCGTAATCAGCGGCGCTCCTGATCCACGACATATCTCGACCAGCTTGGTTGAGCGGCAGAACTTGACCATGCGGATGCAAATGCGCCGCTTCACGCGCCTTACCAATGGCTTTTCAAAGAAGGTCGATAATCTCAAGGCGGCCGTGGCGCTGCACTTCTGCCATTACAATTTCGTGCGTGTTCACAAGACGTTGCGTGTTACCCCAGCGATGGAAGCGGGCGTCTCTGATAGGCTTTGGACGTTGCAGGAATTAGTGGAAGAAACATCGCGGTGATAGCATTCCGCGATGGCGATTCAGCGAATGCGGCGGCTAAAAGCTCGGGAAATTTCGCGCATCTTATTTGATCGCGCCGCGCTGCTTCGTGGGTCATTACGTGGGACTATTCCGCCAAACGTTGATTTTCAGGACTACGTAGCCAATGGAGTTATCTACGATTGTATTGAGGCAAAAAGTTTTGCTCCAGCCCTGGACGTCAGCCCTGCAGTGCGCAACGTCATATTGGGCAGAATTCAAGCATTCATCCTTGAGTATTCGGGGCGACCAGACGTGATCATTGCGCGTGTTCCTTCTGGCGCTTCCGACGACGCCGTTTTGGCGGCATCACTTGCTGTTCTATTGCCGAAAATGGAAGCTGCTCGCGCCATGCTCGGTCGAGAAGTTCGGAGGCTCGGACCATTGCTTGGGCGCGGGCGGAGTTAGGGACGGGCAGGCCGGACACTATGCGGCGGGCTAACTCGCGAACTGTCAGCCGTGGTTTCTTGCTCATTGAACTGCCCCACCTGCTCCGGCGGGCCTACACTTGGCTGTGATTGCAGCTCGGTACGTGTTTGGCACTGGTGCCACCCCAAGCAACATTTCCACTTCACGGTCTTGACGCGCTTCCCGCCCATGGCCAGACAATGCCGGGACCAGGCATGCAGAAAAGGGGTTTTGGGGTGTCGATTTCAAATTAGGACACTACCCAAGAGGCCCGCGAAGATTTTTTCAGCCTGCGACAAATCTTGAAAAACGCTTTCGGCATCACAGGCTAAGCGACGACATCGTCGCACGTCGGAGAAGACATTTTCAGAACCATTCGCGAGAAAAATTATTTTCGGTCGGGTTCCGCCGCGATGTCCTCGAGCGTGCGGCCGGCCGGTTCGGGCAGATGGAGCAGGGCGATCATGGCTATCGGCATCGTCAGCATAAGAACGATGAGCGCCGGCCCGTGCCCGCCGAGCAGATCGTAAAGCGGCCCTTCGAGCGCCAGGCTGACCGCGCCGCACAGGATGCTCACGACATAGCGCAAGCCCGAAACCGTCGCGCGGTACGCCGTGGGGAAGATCTCGGCGGAAAGACCCGCGAACAGGGAATCGGCGCAGAGGAATCCAAAGAAGCCCGGCACCCACATATAGGCGACGTACGGCCAATGGATGCCGCTATAGAAAGTGCCGAAGCTCGCCAGGGCGACCAGCAAGGCCATGAAGATCACGGCCCGGCGTCCGACTTTGTCGCTGAGACGACCGGCCAGGATGTTGAAGGAGACGGCGATCAGGCCGCCGGGCAAGATCAGCGCCGTGGTCTGGCCGGGCGTGAAGTGCAGCACGCTCTGCAGATATTTTTGTCCGAAGACGGCCGCGGGCCAGATGGCGAAGCCGTAGGCGGCAATCGCGATCAGCATGGTGGTGACGCGGCGCGGATGCTCGTGAAGCAGGCGGCGCGTGATGTCCAAGGCACCAGCGATGCGAGAGGAGAGTTTCTGCACTTCCTGGTCGCGCAGTTCGAAGCGTTTGGTTTCCGGCAGATAGCGGCGCAAGAAGGCGACCAGGAATATCGGCACCGAGCCGATCACATACATGCCGCGCCAGCCGTAAAGGCCGATCCCGATGAAGACCAGTGAAGCGACGCCGCCGCCCGCATAGTACATGGCCGCCAGCGTGCCGTTCGCCCAGCCGCGCGCCTGCGCCGAGATTTCCTCGGCGATGACGACGTAGCAAAGCATCTCCTCGGCATAACCGAAGGTCCGTGTGATGGTCTGGGCCCAAAGGAACTGCGTGTAATCCTGCACGAAGCCGGTCGCGAAGGTCGCCAGCGCCTGGCCGGCGATCGTGAACAGCAGCAGGCGCCGCCGTCCGACCAGATCGGCCGACCACGCCAGCACCAGTGCCGCGATCGCGGCCAGCCGGAAGATCGAGACCGTCAGCCCGATCTTGTCCTCGGCGATATGGAGGCTGGCCTGCACCTGCGGGACGGCGAAGCCGAAGACGTTGGTGTCGTAACCGCCGAACAGGGCCGCCGCGCCCACCAACAGGAAGACGAGTTCCTGGCGGGCGGTCAAACCGCCCGGAGGACGAAGGCCCGGCGGCAGCCAGCGGATATTCGCCGGACGGTCGTCGGCGTCTGCGGTCATTCTCCCCCCAAGCGCATGCGATCGAGCGCGCCCTGGAGGATATAGGCGGCGGCCATTTTGTCTACGAGCGCGGCGCGGCGCTTGCGCGAGGCATCCGCTTCCAGCAGCGTCCGGGTGACTGCGGCGGTGGAGAGCCGTTCGTCGCACAGGGCGATGGGCAGGGGCGTACGCGTCGCGAAATTGCGCGCGAAGGAGCGGGCGGATTGCGCCGACGGGCCTTCGCTGCCGTCCATGTTCAGCGGCAGGCCGATCACCAGCCCGCCGATGCCTTGGGTGGCGATGATCTTCTCCAGGACGTCGGCAATGACCGTGAACTTGCCGCGCGCCAGGGTCTCCATCGGCGTGGCGATGGTCAGCGAGGTGTCGGACAGCGCCAGTCCGATCGTCTTCTCGCCCAGGTCGAGGCCGAGGAGGCGTTTGCCGGGGGGAATCCGGGTCCGCAGGTCCTGGAGGCCGGCGATGGTCACGGCATCGGTTCCTTCACGTGAAGAGGTGAAGATATTGCGTTGCGCATCCTGGCCTTTTACCCAATCTCGACCTGCATGACCGCATGGACTTCGTATCGCTTGCCAGCCCGCCCCCCGGTTGATAGCAAGGGTCGAATTCTTAGCACGGCAAAACACCCATGTCCGTCGACAAGGACACCGTCCGGCGCATCGCCAAGCTCGCCCGGCTGGCCCTGGAGGAAGAGCGCGTGGAGCCCATGGTCCAGGAGCTGAACGGCATCCTGAACTGGGTGGAACAGCTCAAGGAAGTGAATGTGGAGGGCGTCGCCCCGCTGACCAGCGTGGTCGAGCAGCGGCTGAAGATGCGCGACGACGTCGTCACCGACGGCAACGTCGCCGACGCGCTGATGGTGAACGCGCCGGGCGGCGAGGACCACTTCTTTGTCGTGCCGAAGGTGGTCGAGTAATGGCGCTTCCCTCAAACCCGACCGATTTCACCCTGGCCGAGGCGCGCGAAGCCGTTTCGTCCAAGAAGATTTCCTCGCGCGAGCTGACCGGCGCCTTCGTCAAGGCGGTGGAGCAGGCGCGGCCACTGAATGCTTTCGTCACCGAGACGCCGGATCGTGCCCTCGACATGGCGGCAGCGTCCGACGCGCGCATCGCCAAGGGCGACATCCGTCCGCTTGAAGGCCTGCCGCTGGCGATCAAGGATCTGTTCTGCACCAAGGGTGTGCGCACCACGGCGGGCAGCAACATCCTGTCCAATTTCGTGCCGCCCTATGAATCGACGGTGTCGCAAAACCTCTGGGACGCCGGCGCGGTGATGCTCGGCAAGACCAACATGGACGAGTTCGCCATGGGCTCGTCGAACGAGACCAGCAACTTCGGCCCGGTGACCAGTCCGTGGCGCGGGCGCGGTTCGAACGCCAGGATGGTGCCGGGCGGTTCTTCGGGCGGATCGGCGGCATCCGTGGCTGCGAACCTCTGTCTGGCTGCGACGGGAACTGATACCGGCGGCTCGATCCGCCAGCCCGCCGCCGTCACCGGCACGGTCGGCATCAAACCGACCTACGGGCGCTGTTCGCGCTGGGGCATCGTGGCCTTTGCCTCGTCGCTCGATCAGGCTGGTCCGATGACGCGCACCGTGCGCGATGCGGCGATCCTCTTGAAGGCGATGGCGAGCGTCGATCCCAAGGATTCCACCAGCGTCGACCTGCCGGTGCCGGACTACGAGGCGGGGCTGGACGCCGGGGTGAAGGGGCTGCGCATCGGCATCCCCAAGGAATATCGCGTCGACGGCGCGCCGCCCGAGATCGATGCGCTGTGGAGCCAGGGCGCAGAGTGGCTGAAGGCCCAAGGCGCCGAGATCGTCGAGGTCTCCCTGCCGCACACCAAATACGCGCTGCCCACTTATTATATCGTGGCGCCAGCGGAGGCCTCCTCGAACCTCGCTCGCTATGACGGCGTGCGCTACGGCCATCGCGCGAAGGACGCGCGCGATATCACTGATCTCTATGAGAAAAGCCGCGGCGAGGGCTTCGGCTCGGAGGTCAAGCGGCGCATCCTGATCGGCACCTATGTGCTGTCGTCGGGCTATTACGACGCCTATTACCTGCGGGCCCAGAAGCTGCGCACCCTGATCGCCCGCGATTTCACGCAGGCCTTCCAGAAATGCGACGTGCTCCTGACGCCGGCCACGCCCGGCCCGGCCTTCGCCATCGGCGAGAAGACCGCCGATCCGGTGTCGATGTATCTGAATGACGTGTTCACGGTGACGGTGAACCTGGCGGGATTGCCGGGACTGGCCGTGCCGGCGGGGCTGACGGCAGGCGGCTTGCCGCTCGGTCTGCAGCTCATCGGTAAAGCCTTCGACGAGGCGACCGTGCTGCGCGTCGGCCGCGCGGTCGAAACCGCCGCCAATTTCACAGCCAAGCCAGAGCGTTGGTGGAGGGCCGTATGAGCGCGAACGGCTCCAAATATATCCAGGGTTCCACCGGTCCATGGGAAATCGTGATCGGTCTGGAAGTCCATGCCCAGATTTTGTCGAACGCCAAGCTGTTCTCCGGCGCGGCCACGGAATTCGGCGCCGAGCCCAATTCGCAGGTCAGCTTCGTTGATGCCGCGATGCCCGGCATGCTGCCGGTTATCAATAAGAAGTGCGTCGAGCAGGCGGTGCGCACTGGCCTGGGCCTGAAGGCGAAGATCAATCTTTTCAGCGTCTTCGACCGGAAGAATTATTTTTATCCCGATCTGCCGCAGGGTTATCAGATCTCGCAGTACAAGAACCCGATCGTCGGCGAAGGCGAGGTGCTGATCGATCTGCCGAACGGCGAGACTGCGCGGGTCGGCATCGAGCGGCTGCATATGGAGCAGGATGCGGGCAAGAGCCTGCACGACCAGCGTCCCGACCATTCTTATGTCGATCTCAATCGCTCGGGTGTGGCGCTGATGGAAATCGTCAGCCGTCCGGACATGCGTTCTGCCGACGAAGCGGGCGCCTTCCTCAAGAAACTACGCGCCATCGTGCGCTATCTCGGGACCTGCGACGGCAACATGGACGAAGGCTCGATGCGCGCCGACGTCAACGTGTCGGTACGGAAGCCCGGTGCGCCGCTGGGCACGCGCTGCGAGATCAAGAACGTCAATTCGGTGCGCTTCATCGGTCAGGCGATCGAATACGAGGCACGCCGGCAGGTGGATATCTTGGAATCCGGCGGATCCATCAAGCAGGAGACCCGGCTGTTCGACTCCCGCGCCGGCGAGACCCGCTCCATGCGATCGAAGGAAGAAGCGCATGATTACCGCTATTTCCCCGACCCCGATCTGCTTCCGCTGGTGCTGGAGCAGGCATGGGTGGACGACATCGCCGCCTCGCTGCCGGAACTGCCGGACGAAAAGCGCGCGCGCTTCATCCAGATGGGCCTGTCGGCCTACGACGCCACCGTTCTGGTCGCGGAAAAAGAGAGCGCGGACTATTTCGAGGCGATGCTGGCCGCCGGTGCGGATGCCAAGGCGTCGGCGAACTGGCTGAACAACGAATATTTCGGCCGTCTCAACAAGGCGGGGCTCGCGATCGCCGACGGACCGGTCTCCGCGGCGGCCAACAGCGCCATCGTGCAGATGGTTTCCGCCAACGTCATCTCCGGATAGCTCGCCAAGGACGTTTTGGACATCGTCTGGAGCGAAGGCGGTGACCCGCGCGCGATCGTGGAGAGCCGCGGTCTCAGGCAGGTGACCGATACCGGCGCCATCGAGAAGGCGGTCGACGCGGTCATTGCCGCAAATCCGGACAAGGTCGCAGCCGCGCAGGCGAAGCCGCAGATGGTCGGCTGGTTTGTCGGTCAGGTGATGAAGTCGACCGGCGGGAAAGCCAATCCGGCATCCGTGAATGCGATTCTGAAACAGCGACTCGGATTGCCCGAAGAGGGGTGATTCGCGCATTTGCAAGGAAACGGGCGCGAAAAGCCCGGGTTTCCGCCAAATTCGTCTGTAAACTGACGAAGCGCAAATAATGCAGTAAAATTCGATGTTTTATGACACAAGCGCGAAACGGGGTTTTCGCCGCGGATAGGTGAGTATTGCATTCTTTGGTGCAACCCACTCATATTATTCGCGTTTTGGGGGGCGGCATGAGTCGCCCGACCCGGACGAACGTAAGAGGAGTCCTACTCATGCCAAAAGTTGCAAAGAAGAAGACGAAGAAGGTCGCGAAGAAGAAGAAGGTAGCGAAGAAGAAGAAAGCGAAGAAATAGGCTTTCCGATTCTGACCGCGCCGCTTCGGCGTTCGCGGAGTTCACGGTCACTCCCGCTTAGGCGATTAGGGGTTACCGATGACGAAGGCAAAGGCCGCGGTTTTCCGGTGTTGACGCCAAGGCGTCACCGGGCAGCCGCGGCCAGCCCGTTTCCGGGGCAAGGCCCCGGCCCCTTTGCCCGGCCCGTTGACGGCAAATGGACGCGGCCCCCCTGACAACACCAATCTGACCTTGTCCGTTGCGCCCGGACCACAGCCGTTTTTGGGCGTCTGCCGGCGGCCGGCGCCGCGATCCCCATGGCTGGCAATGCTTCGCGCTGATTAATCCGTGTGCGGATTGAATGCTTTCAAATTCGCCACACCCATTAACGAAACCTGAATATCAGGGTTAAGTCTGTTAACCGCGCTTTAGGTTCTTCCGCGACACCATCGCATCCGTGCCTGGATCTTTTTGCCCAGGTGCGTATCGGGGCTTGCTCAGGAGAGTTGGGCGATGGCGTGCATAGATGTCGACGCGCTGACGCAGTACGAGAACGCCGCAAAACAGGGGCGTGCGGACGCGCTGTATAATCTGGGACTGGCTTATTCCACGGGCCAGGGCGTGGGCGTCGACTTCGTCGCCGCGCACAAATGGTTCAACCTCGCGGCCATGAGAGGCAGCGAAGAGGCGAAGAGCTGGCGGGCGCAGATCTCCCGCGAGATGGTTCCGGCGCAGATCGCCGAGGCGCAACGGCTGGCGCGGGAATGGCTCTCGATCTTCCGCTGATCCTAATGGGCTTTTGACGGGGCCTCGCCGGGTCTGGGCGAAGGCACCGGCACGGGACCCCCCGGCGCGGACGGCGGCGGCGTATAGACCAGCGGCTTGGGCGCCGGGTTCGTCCCATAGACGTCCGACAGGATGCGCAGCGGCAGGTCATGGCCGGCAAGCCGGTTACGATAGATTTCCGTGTTTTCGATCACCCGCATAACGTAGTTCCTGGTCTCGCCGAACGGGATCTGCTCGATCCAGTCGATGGGGTCGACATTCGGGCTGCGCGGATCGCCAAACGCCTCGATCCATCGCCTCGCATTGGTCGGACCGGCATTGTAGGCCGCCGCCGCCAGGATCAGCGAATTTCCCCAGTCGTCGAGATAGCCGGAGAATTCCGTCATCCCGAGCTGCATGTTGTAGTCGATGTCGGTCGTCAGGTTGTTTGGCCGGTAGGGCAGATGCGCCAGCCGCGAATTCCTCCGGGCGGTGGCCGGCATGACCTGCATCAGGCCGCGGGCGCCCGCGCTGCTGATCGACTCCGGATCGAATTCGGTTTCCTGGCGGATGAGGCCCAGTACCAGGGCCGGCTCCGGCGGGTTGCCTGGTCCGCGATAGGCCGGGATGGAGATCACCGGATAGGCGTAGCGCTGGAGCACGATGTCGTCGTAGCCCGCGATCTTTGCCACGCGCAGCGCCACGTCGCGGAAGCCCATCTCGGTCAGCGCCTGGGCGAGCTGTTTTACATGCCCGGGGTCTGGATGCAGCTCCTGATAGCGAATGGCGAAGTAGCGCAGATAATTCTGCGCCCCGAGATCGGCCAGGACGCGCATGGCGCGGACCAGATCATCCTTCTCGAAGACGGCGCGCGGCGGATCGTCGGCCGCCGTGCTGCGCACATGCAGCACCGGCTGCGCTTCGATGCGGGCGAGCGCGAGCTGACCGTAGAACGTCTCGGGCTCCCTGGAGGCGGCGTGGTACTGCTGCCATGCGTCGGGAATGTTGCCGAGCTGTTCGTAGGCGCGCCCCTGCCAGTAATGGGCCCGCGCCAAGCTGATGGGCCGGGACACGCCGTCTTCCAGCCTCTTGAAATGAACCAGCGCCGTCTGGGGATCCTTCAGAAAGCGCAGCGCGATCCAGCCCGACAGGAACTGGGACTCGGCGAAGGGGAGGTCGGACGTCAGAGCGGTGCCCGACACCAGGTCGTAGGCGACCTTGCTCTTGCCGTCCTGCAGGGCCTGGCGCGCGTCGATATTGATTTCCCCCCAGACGCGACGGGGGTGAAGCTTTGTCAGCACCTTAAGCGGCGCGCGCAGCAGCAGTGCTTCCGCGCGATCGTTGTCGCCCATGAGACGTGCCGCACGGGCGCGGTCGAACAGCAACACGGGGTTCGAGGCCAGATCGGCGGAGAGTTCTGAAACGATCTTCGGCGCTTTCTGCGGATTCATGCTCAGGGCGATGCGAGCCTTGGCCAGTCTCTGCGCCGTGTCGTCGACGCGCGCCATCTGCCGTTTTGCGCCGTCGATGTCGCCGCGCCACAGCAGGCTGTCCAACCGGTCGCGGTCCGTCTCCGGCGTGAAATAGCTGCCGTCCTTCTGGACGATGGCGAGTTCCTGATCGCGCGGGAAACTGCCTTCCACCCAGCCCTGGCGCACCAGCGCCCGCCCTTCGGCCACCTTGCCGGTCGCGATCATCGCATCGCCAAGACGAATCTTGCCGAGGGCGCTGACCGGATTGCGCCCGGCGAACCAGGCGATGACCGCCGCCGGACTGGTCGCGGGATCGATCGCCTCTTCGGCGCGGGCCAGCAGGCTGGTGTGCAGCGGCCAATCCGGATTGGCCTTGAGGAAGGCGTCGATCTCGGCGAAGGACGCGCCGCTGTTCCTGTCGAGCAGATAGCGCCACTGAACCAGCTTGGTCGCCATCGCGTCGTGACCCTGGTCCGCCAGGCGGCGCGCCGCCGGCCAGTCGCCACGGTCCGCGGCCTCGAAGGCTCTGGTGTACAGATCATGATCGGAGGGGCTGAGCACGTGGCTCGTGCCCTCCCGATGTTCCATGGGGCCGGCCGGTTCGGCGTCCGACGGCCGATCGAAATCGGGGATCGGCTGCATCATGATGACGCCACCCTGTCGCTGCAGACCTTCGGGCAACGGTGTGGTCTGCGCCTGAGCCGCAATGACCCCCAACAGCGTCGCAGTCACCAGCAGCATGGGGTGGCGGTAGGGCATCGTGGGGCTCGGGTTCGCTTCCGCAGCAATACGCGGAGGAAAATCACAATAGCGGCGCACCGTCGCGCGCGCCACACAAACCGGGTTTGCGAACGGGTGCCTTGCTCTGGCGGCTGTGGACTGTATTTTGGCCGAAACCAAAAGAGTACCGATCATGCCGTTCGCGCGCGATAGCCTTAAAGGTTCCTTTCCCGCTCTTATCACGCCGATGAAGAACGGCGCGGTGGACGAGGCCGGGTTCCGAAAGTTTGTCGCATGGCAGATCGCGCAGGGCAGCCATGGGCTGGTGCCGTGCGGCACAACCGGCGAGTCGCCGACGCTGAGCCATGAAGAACACAAGCGCGTTGTGGAAATCTGCGTCGAGGAAGCAAAAGGGCGCGTGCCGGTGATCGCCGGAGCCGGCTCGAATTCGACCGTGGAAGCCATCGCGCTCACCAAGCACGCCAAGGCGGTCGGCGCGGACGCGGTCCTGTCGGTAACCGGCTACTACAACAAGCCGTCGCAGGAGGGGATGTACCGGCACTACGCCGCCATTGCCGAGGCGGTGGACATCCCGATCATCGTCTACATCGTTCCGGGGCGCACCATCGTGGAGGTGTCCGTCGAGACCATGGGGCGGCTGTCGAAGATCCCCAACATCGTCGGCGTCAAGGACGCCACCGCCAATCTGGCGCGGCCGCTGCGCGAGCGCGCGATGTGCGGCAAGGACTGGGTCCAGCTTTCCGGCGAGGACGGCACCACGCTGGCCTACATGGTCCAGGGCGGGCAGGGCTGCATCTCGGTGACGGCCAATGTCGCACCCAAGCTCTGCGCCGATTTCCAGAACGCCTGCCTGAAACGCGATTATGCCGCCGCGCTGGCGCTGCAGACCCGCCTGATGCCGCTGCACGATGCCATGTTCTGCGAACCCAGCCCGGCGCCGGTGAAATTCGCCGTCTCGCAGCTCGGCCTCTGCACCGACGAAGTGCGCATGCCGCTGGTCTCCGCCACCGACAAGGCGCGCGCGACGGTGCGGGCGGCGATGGAAGCGGCGGGAGTCGTCAAGGCCTGACATGGCAAAAAAGAAAGACGACGACCGCAAGATCGTCGCCGACAACCGCAAGGCCCGCTTCTCCTACTTCATCGAATCCTCGCTGGAGGCCGGCATCATGCTGACCGGCTCCGAGGTAAAGTCGCTGCGCACCGGCAAGGCGACCATCGGCGAGTCCTATGCGCATGCCAAGGACGGCGAAATATTCCTCGTGAACGCCTACATCCCGGAATACACCCAGGCGAACCGCTTCGGCCACGAACCGCGGCGCGTGCGCAAGCTGCTGGTCCACAAGCGGGAAGTCGCAAAGCTCTCCATCGCCATGCAGCGCGAAGGCATGACGCTGATCCCGCTGAAGCTCTATTTCACGCCCAAGGGCATCGCCAAGCTGGAACTCGGCATCGCCAAGGGCAAGAAAACCCACGACAAGCGCGAGACCGAGAAGGCCCGCGACTGGCAGCGCGACAAGGCACGGCTGATGCGGGACAAGGGGTAAAAGGACGAATAGCGCGCAGCGAAATGGCGAATAGAGAACTATTCGCTACTCGCCATTCGCTATTCGCCAATTTAGAATTCCTCCATGAGCGACGATGAAAAGCCGGACCTGATCGGCCAGATCAAGGACAAGCTTGTCCGCACCAAGGAGAAATGGGCGGAAGAGGGGCGTTTGATCACCGGCCGGCCCGATCTCGGCCATGTGAACCGCCTGCCGCCAGGCCAGAAGGAAGTGAAGAACTGGCCGGTACTCGATCTCGGCGCCCAGCCCGACGTGAAGCCTGAGAAGTGGCACTTGCGCATCACCGGGCTGGTGGAAAATCCGCTGGTCTGGACGCTGCCCCAGTTCCACGCGCTGCCGCAGGAGGAATTCCTCAGCGACATACATTGCGTGACGGCGTGGAGCCGCTTCGACAATCACTGGCAGGGCGTGTCGTCGAAGGTGCTGCTCGATCTGGTGAAACCAAAGCCCGAGGCCGGGCATGTCGTCTTTCATTCCTATGACGGCTACACGACCAATGTGAAGCTGTCGGTCTTCGCGGAATCCAATGTGCTGCTTGTCCATTCCTGGGAAGGCCAGCCGATCCCGCGCGAGCACGGCGGGCCGGTGCGCGTGGTGATCCCCGACTGGTATTTCTGGAAAAGCGCCAAGTGGGTGAACCGCCTCGATTTCGTCGCCGTCGATCAGCCGGGCTTCTGGGAAACCCGCGGCTATCACAACGAAGGCGATCCCTGGAAAGAAGAACGGTATTCCTGACCCTGCGGCGTAACGCACGACGCCAAGTACGAAATTCCCCGTATATGTGTTGTAAATTCGCTCCGCTATGAATCGGGGCAATTCACACGCCGCTTGCCCGGCGGCGAAACCGCAACGGGAGTTTCATCCATGTACAAAGATTGGCCGAATATCGCGACCGAGCTGAGCGGCCTGGTCAAGCAATTGCGCGGCGGCGCGCCCGATACCATGAAGGCGTTCTCCGCGTTGGCGCAGGCCGCGACGCAGGCGAAGGCGCTCGACACGAAAACCAAGGAGCTAATCGCGCTCGCCATCTCGGTGGCGGTGCGCTGCGATCCCTGCATCTCTTTCCATGCCGAGTCCGCGCGCAAGCACGGCGCGACGCGCGACGAAGTCATGGAGACGGTCGGCATGGCGATCTACATGGGCGCCGGTCCGGCCGCCATGTATGCGGCGCAGGCGGTGGAAGCCTACGACCAGTACGTGGCGAAGAACGCGACGGCGTAGCGGTCAGATCTGCGGCATTGCCAGAAGCTTCGCCTGTTTCACCACGGCGTCGAACATCGCTTCGGTCAGCACGCCGGTGTTCGTGTTGTAGCGCGAGCAGTGGTAGCTGGAGATCAGCGTCAGACGCTCCAGCTTGTAGGCGACGCCGTGCTTGAACGGGTGGGCGGATTTCTTCGCCCCCAGCGCGTCGCAGACACTGTCGTGGGCGATCTTGCCCAAAGCGAAGATCGCCCGCAGATGCGGCATCGCGGAAATCTGCGCGGTGAGGAATTTGCGGCAGGTCTTGATCTCGGTCGGCGTCGGCTTGTTCTCGGGAGGGACGCAGCGCACGGCGTTGGTGATGGCGCATTCCGCCAGCGTCAGGCCGTCGTCCGCATGCTCGCGATAGGTGCCGTGCGCCAGCCCGTGCTTCAGCAGCGTCGCGAACAGCAGATCGCCCGCCCAGTCGCCGGTGAACGGGCGTCCGGTGCGGTTGGCGCCCTTGAGGCCGGGCGCCAGGCCGACAATCAGCAGGCGCGGGTCGCCGGCGCCGAAAGCCGGAACCGGCGCGTTGAAAAATTCCGGATATTTCTTTGCGTTCGTCGCGCGGAAATCCGCAAGGCGAGGGCAGAGCGAACAATCGCACGGCGGTTCGCCGGTGGCCAAAGCGGTTACTGCGCCGCCTGTTCGTTCGTGCCGACGTTGTTCGGACGCGCGCCGCCTTCGCGCATGATCATCGGCTTCAATTCTTCGAGCTCGATGAAGTTGTCGGCCTGCCGGCGAAGGTCGTCGGAGACCATCGGTGGCTGGGTGCGGATCGTCGAGACCACGCTCACGCGCCGTCCCTTGCGCTGCGCCGCTTCCACCAGACGGCGGAAGTCGCCGTCGCCCGAGAAGATAACGATGTGATCGACCTGATCGGCCATCTCCATCACGTCGATGGCAAGTTCGATGTCCATGTTGCCCTTGACGCGCCGACGGCCCTGGGAATCCGTGAATTCCTTGAGCGGCTTGGTCACCACCGAAAAGCCGTTGTAGTCGAGCCAGTCGACCAGCGGACGCAGCGGCGAGAATTCCTGATCCTCGGCGACCGCCGTATAGTAGAACGCGCGCACCAGAACACCTTTGCGTGCGAAGAGTTCAAGAAGCCGCTTATAGTCGATGTCGAATTGAAGGCCTTTGGCCGCACCGTATAAATTCGCACCGTCGATAAAAAGCGCCAGTTTCTCCTGCGGATAGAACAGCATAATGATCTCCATCAAAAAAATTCATGACCGTTCGGGCAAATTCCCCCGATGGCCCGTACCCCGTTCTAAACATTCGACGCAGTCGTGCAAGGCCGGAATACTTACATGATCCTGATTGCACTTGGCGCAAATCTGCCGTCATCCGCGGGCGCGCCTGCAGAGACGATCGCAGAAGCGATCGCAGAGATTTCGCGGCGCGGCATCAAAACCACGGCAAAGTCGAGGTTTTATGCAACGCCGGCCTGGCCGGATCCTGCGGACCCGCAATTTGTAAACGCTGTCATCCGCGTTGAAACAAGCCTTTCACCTGATGCGATCATGGCATTGCTGCATGAAATTGAATCCCTGTACGGACGCACGCGGAGCGCGAAGAATGCGCCGCGAACCCTCGATGTCGATCTGATCGATGTCGATGGACGCATCGAGGGCGGGCCGCCGGCATTGCCGCATCCGCGCCTGTCGCAACGCGCATTTGTTCTGATTCCGCTGGCCGATGTCGCGCCGGGCTGGCGCCATCCGGTGAGCGGGCTGACCGTCGAGCAGCTTATCGCGGCTCTGCCGGAGCCGGAGCGCGCGGCCGTAAGACCAGCGTCCGCCTGATGCGGTCGAATTCGGCGATCAAGGCCGGGCGGTCGAACGCGCGGACCGTTCCCGGATCGTAATTGGCGATGTTCGTGGAGTGAATGAAGTATCGAACGGCGATACACGGCGCCGAGCCCATCACGGCATAGACGATCTCGTCGTAGAAGTTGCCGGCTCCCGCATCATGACCTTCGGCGACGGAGTAGGTCGTTCTGTTCTCGACGAGCGCTCGCTGATTCACCGGACTGGGAAGAAACCGGCTGGCTTCGCATCTTCCCGGACCAGGCACGCTTTCCACACTGATGCCGGTGAGATCGGGGGACAGGTTCGTGCCGCGTGCCAGCTCGGGCGGAATGTGGAACAGCACGCCGTGGATCGGATGGCCCGGACCGAAGCTCCGGTAGGCGTAGGTCCCGTCGACCTTCCAACCGGGCGGAACCGAAAGCGTGAAGCCCGACCCCGCATGGCCCGGCGATTGTCCCGCAGGCGGCGTGGCGGCCTGAGTTCCGGTCCATCCGGGAAGCAGCAGCGCGCTGCACAAAACACCCGTCATCCTGCCGATACGGAGAATCGCCCGAAGCCTTCTCATGTGGACATCTTACGCCAAAACGCGGTGCGGCCGGTAAGTACCCAATCGCGCTGACAAAATAACGTCCCTTTTTTAAGCGGCCTGGAATGCTTACCTCTCGTCAGGGCAACAGGGAGGGATAAGGCCATGCCTGCCTTACTGATCGTCGTCCTCATCATTGCGTTCATTCTTCTCACCGGGTTCCGCGTCGCCCAGCAATATGAGCGCGCGCTCGTCTTCCGCTTCGGCCGCTACACCATCACGCGCGGACCCGGCCTGTTCTGGATCATCCCGCTCGGTATCGAACGCGCGGTGAAGGTGGACATGCGCGTCTTCACCGACGGCGTCGAGCAGCAGGAAGCCATGACCAAGGACAATGTTCCCGTCCAGGCCAATGCGGTGATCTGGTATCGCATCGTGAGACCCGACCGCGCCATCATCGAAGTGCAGAACGTCCGCAACGCGATCATCCAAGTGGCGCTCACCACGCTGCGCAACGTCATCGGCCAGCATTCGCTCGATGACGTGCTGAAGGAGCGCGAGAAGATGGGTAAGCTGGTCAAGGAGCGCGTCGATCAGGTCACCGAAGCCTGGGGCGTCGAAGTCCAGGCCGTCGAGATGAAGAATGTCGAGATTCCGGCCTCGATGCAGCGCGCCATGGCGCAGGAGGCCGAGGCGCTGCGCGAGAAGCGCGCCCGCATCATCAAGGCGGAAGCCGAGCACGAAGCGGCGCTCAAATTGCGCGAGGCCGCCGACGAGATCATGAAGACGCCGGCGTCCCTGGAACTTCGCCGCATGCAGATGCTGACCGAGATCGGCGCCGAGCAGAACACCATGACGGTGGTGATGATGCCGAGCGAGTTTGTGGAGGCGGCGAAGGCGCTGAGCGAGCGGAAGTAACCTCCGCTCGCCACAGGCTCGTTCAGCGTCGTGCCGCCCGGTGGTGCTGGGCGCGCGTCGCGCGCAGCCCGGACAGGCCGTAGCGGCGGATCGCGCGTTCCCAACTGAGGAACTCCTCTACCGAGAGGCTGTAGCGTGTGCAGGCCTCGTCGAGGCTGAGCAGGCCACCGTCGACGGCAGCGACGACTTCCGCCTTTCTGCGGATCACCCATCGCTTGGTATCGCGTGCCGGAAGGTCCGCTAACGTGAGCGCGGCGCCGGCGGGTCCGATGACCTGAACGAATGGACTTCTTCCATCGCGTCCCATCGCAAGTCCTCCTTGTTCTGCCCTGCGTACAAGGCGTTTGGAGAACTTATCGGTCGTGAGAAGAACGAGTTTTTGTTGTCGTGTTTAATGATTGACTAAGAAGAAGCATCCAAAAAGACGAGATAATTCAGAAAAACGCGCGACGATGCGCGGCGGTCCAGCTGCTTGCGGTCGCGGCAATGCCGAGACCGAGCGTCCAGATATTGACGACGACCTCGAACTGCATGGGCGTGGAGGAAAGCGCCAGCCGGTAAAGCCCGTTCTCGACGTTGAAGGTGATGTCCATCGCGGCGAGGAAGATCAGCGCGCTGCCGGCAAGCAGTCCCGCGCGCGCACCCGACGGCGTGCCCCGCCACAACCCGAGACCCGCGAAGATGGCGGTGAGCGCCATCCAGCCATCGGCAACCGGAAAGCTGTTCTCGAAGGCGATATACCAGCGCTCGGGCAGCACGCGCAGGTCGCCGGCCGCAAAGTAATTCGCCCAGTAGAGAAGCGTGCCGATGCCCGTCAGCACGAGCAGGACAGCAAGCGTGCGTTTCTTGGCCATTTGGTTCCCCTGCCTTTCGCCCACGATAGCGTCTTTGTAGGATGAGGTCAGCGGTCGGAGGAAACCATGCTGGCGAGGGAGCTTGCCGTCGTAATGTCGCTGTTCCTGGCGGGATGCGCGGGGCTCTCGCCGCCGTCTTGCGCTGTGGGATTGCAGCCCATGACAAAGGCCGAGCTGTATTTTGGCAGGGATATCGCGGGCCGTCCGGGCGTCGGCGATCAGGACTGGCAGCGGTTTCTCGACGAAGAAATCACGCCGCGCTTTCCCGACGGCCTGACGGTGGAAGATGCGTCCGGGCAATGGAAGAGCGCGGATGGCGCCGTCGCGCACGAGGCATCCAAGCATCTCACGATCGTCCTGCCGGGTTCTGCCGTCGCGCAGGCCAAACTGGCTGCGATCCGCGAGGCCTATAAACGACGCTTCCGTCAGGACTCTGTCCTGATTTTGGAATATCAGGCCTGCGGTTCCTTCTGACATCAATTCCGCTAAGCTCGGCTTTTCCAAACCGCATCATTGCCGGGCCAAAGCCATGTTGAAGCAGATTGCACCCTATATCGGAACACTGATTATCGTTGCCGTGCTGGCGTGGCGGATGAGCGGCGCCATGAAAGGCCGTGCGGTGAAGCCATGGCAGCTCTGGATCAGGCCTGCGCTGATCGCGGTTTTGATGGTGCTGATGCTGGCATCCGCGCGGCTGCCGGATTTATTCGGGCTCTCCTTGTATGCGGTCGCCGCCGTCGCCGGGGCAGGTTCGGGATATCTGCTGGCCCGTCACCAGGAACTCACGCTGGATCCGGTCAGCCACAAGATCATCAGCAAGACCTCGCCGATCGGCGTCATCCTGTTCATCCTCCTGTTCTTGGCCCGTTACGCCTTCAAGGTGATGGTCGGCGGCGGGCAGGCGCCGGACAAGCTGATGGCGCATAGTGGCCAGATCGCCCTTTATACCGACGCCGGCCTGTTGTTCCTGCTGGCCCTGGTTTCGGCCCAGGCCTGGGAAATCTGGCGCCGTACAAGGCCTTTGATGGCCGAAAGGGCCGTCCGGCTGGCCAAACCGGCCGCCGAATAACTTCTTGCCGGGCGGGGGCGTTTCCGATAGGTTCCGCCGCTTCCCGAAATCCCCCAAGGATTAGCCATGGCCCGCGTTACCGTCGAAGACTGCGTCGACAAGATTCCCAACCGTTTCGATCTGGTTCTGGCGGCCTCGTACCGCGCGCGCCAGCTTTCGGGCGGCGCGGAGACGCTGGTCGACCGCGACCGCGACAAAAATCCGGTCGTGGCGCTGCGCGAAATCGCGGCCAAGGAACTGAAGCCCGAGGATCTGAAGGAAGATCACATCAAGTCCCTGCAGAAGCACGCCGAGGTCGACGAGCCGGAGGAGGCACGTCCCGACACCGACGATGCGCGGGAAGATCCGCAATATCGTGCGGTAACCGAGGAAGAGCTGTTGCGCGCCCTCACCAGCGAGGCCCAGCGCCGCGCCGAGCCGCAGCCGGAACCGGAAGTCGATTACGACGAGTAGTTGCGCGTCGTCCTGAGGCGCGAGCCTCGGAGGACGGATTTCCGATTTCGCCAGTCCGCGCCTATATAATAGGCGTATGACAGTCCCAACACCCCAGTCCGCCGACAAGGCGAATGTGGTGCCCCTTGCGCCGCCGCGCCCACGGGGCCGGCGTAAGCTCATGCGCCAGACGGAGTTGGTGGACCGCGTCAAGGCTTACGATCCCGACGCCAACGAAGCCCTGCTCAACAAGGCTTACGTTTACGCGATGAAGGCGCACGGCAAGCAGTTTCGCGCCTCCGGCGATCCTTATTTCGCCCATCCGTTGGAAGTGGCGGCCATCCTCACCGATCTCAAGCTCGACGAAGCGACCATCGCCACCGCGCTGCTGCACGACACGATCGAGGACACGCTCGCCACCTATGACGACATCAAGGCGAACTTCGGCCAGGAGATCGCCGATCTGGTTGACGGCGTTACCAAGCTGTCGGCCCTGGAACTGTTCTCGGAGCGCACCAAGCAGGCGGAGAATTTCCGCAAGCTGATGCTCGCCATGTCGAACGACATCCGCGTGCTGCTGGTGAAGCTCGCCGACCGCGCCCACAACATGCGCACGCTCTCCTTCATCAAGGAACCGGAGAAGCGCCGCCGCATCGCGCAGGAGACCTTCGACATCTATGCGCCGCTGGCCGGGCGCATCGGCATGCAGCACATGCGCGAGGAGCTGGAGGACCTGGCATTCGCCGAACTCCACACCGAGGCGCGCAACTCGATCGTCACCAGGCTGGCCCGGCTCGACGCATCGAGCGGCAAGCTGATCGACCGCATCGCCGACCAGTTGAAGCGCAAGCTCGCCGAGCACGGCATCGAGGCCTGGGTCTATGGCCGCTCCAAGCGTCCGTTTTCCATCTGGCGCAAGCTGCAGGACAAGCAGATCAACTTCGAGCAGCTCTCCGACATCTTCGGCTTCCGCGTGATCGTCGGGACGAAGGACGACTGCTATCGGGCCCTGGGCGTTATGCACACCACCTGGCAGGCGGTGCCCGCCCGCTTCAAGGACTTCATCTCGACGCCCAAGCAGAACGGCTACCAGTCGCTCCACACCACTGTCATCGGGCCGGAGAAGCAGCGCGTCGAAGTCCAGCTGCGCACCCAGGAGATGCACGACATCGCCGAGCGCGGTGTGGCGGCGCATTGGCGCTATCGGGACATTGCGGCCCAGCCGGGCGAAGGCCATGAGAACCGCGCCTATGGCTGGCTGCGCGAGATGGTCGAGTTGCTGGAACGCGGCAATTCGCCGGAAGAGTTCTTCGAGCACTCCCGTCTTAATCTGTATCAGGACCAGGTCTTCTGCTTCACGCCGAAGGGCGATCTGATCCCGCTGCCGCGCGGCGCGACGCCGATCGACTTCGCCTATCAGGTGCACACCGACCTCGGACACCACACGGTCGGCGCCAAGGTCAACGGCACGCATGTTCCGCTCTACACGCCGCTGCGCAACGGCGACCAGGTGGAGATCATTTCGTCCAAGGAGCAGACACCGTCGCCGCTGTGGGAGCAGTTCGTCGTCACCGGACGCGCGCGCATCGAAATCCGCCGGTTCCTTCGACAGGCCCAGCGCGGCGAGCACATCAGCTTCGGCCGCAAGATTCTCGAAAGGGTCTTCACCGACGAGGGCTACGAGCTCACGGACAAGGCGGTGGACGGCGTGGCCAAGAAGCTGCGCTTCGCCAAGGCGGATGACGTGTTCGCGGAAGTCGGACGGGGCGTTTTGCGCGGCCATGAGGTGCTGGAGGGGGTCTATCCCGAACTCAAGCGCGATCCCGAGCGGCGCAAGCAGGCCGTGCTGGCCGAGCCTCCGGGCAAGCCCAAGGCGATTTCCATTCGCGGCCTGACCGAAGGCATTGCCTACCGGCTCGGCGCCTGCTGCCACCCGCTGCCCGGCGACCGCATCGTCGGGCTGATGGTGCCGGGCGAGGGCGCGGTGATCCACACCATCGACTGTGCGGAGCTGGAAAAAGCGCAGTCCACCATGGACGACTGGCTGGACGTCGCCTGGGGCCATCACGCCGCGGAAATGGGGCCGTCGGTGGCGCGCCTGGAGGTGCGGGTGAAGAACGCGCCGGGCTCGCTGGGGGCGGCCATGACCGCCATCGGCAACAGCGGCGGCAACATCTTCAATATGAAGACGACCAACCGCAATCCGCTCTATTTCGAATTCCAGGTCGACATCGAAGTGCGGGACGTGGCGCACTTGCAGAATATCCTGGGTGCGCTACGCGTAACGGCCGCGGTCGAATCGGTCGATCGTGTGCGCGGGCCGGAAGAGCGCTCTCACCCTTCGACAAGCTCGGGGTGAAGGCTTGTTGTTTCCCTCATGCTGAGCCTGTCGATGCATGAGCGGTAGGGATGTCATGACACCAGATCAAGTTCTTTCCGAATTCGAAAAAGCCGGCGCTCTGCTCAAGGGCCATTTCATTCTTTCGAGCGGGCTGCATTCCGATACCTTCCTGCAGAAGGCGCTGGTCTTCCAGGACGCGCGCCGCACGGCCAAGCTCTGCAAGGCGCTGGCCGCCAAGGTGCGTGAAGAGGTGACCGCCGAGTTCACCGCCATCGTCTCGCCGGCGGTCGGCGGCATCGTGCCGGGCTATGAAATGGGCCGGCAGTTGGGCCTCCCCGCGATGTATGTCGAACGGCAGGATGGTGCCTTCCAACTGCGCCGGGGCTTCGCCCTCGCCAAGAACCAGCCGGTGTTGATGGTGGAAGACATCGTGACGACGGGCTTGTCGTCACGCGAATGCCTGGACGCCATCCGCGCGGCGGGCGGCAAGCCCGTGGCGGCGGCGTGCCTGATCGACCGCTCCGGCGGCAAGGCGAAGGTCGGCGTCAAACTCGTATCGTTGGCGTCGCTCAAAGTCCCGGCATGGGAAGCTGACAAACTCCCGCCACATCTGCGCGGGACCCCGGCCGTGAAACCGGGCAGCAGAGGACTGGCGTGAAAAAATGGTTGGGATTGCTCGTCGCCGCGGCGGGCTTGTGGCCTGCCGTCGCGCAGGCGCAAACGGATGAAATCCAGGTTTACGACGCCACCATCGCCAAGCCCGGCGTCGTCAATCTGACTTTACACGACAACTACACGCCGTCGGGCCGCAAGGTGCCGGATTTCGCGGGCGGTCTCGTTCCCGATCACACGCTCAACGGCGTTCCGGAATGGGCCTTTGGCGTGACGGATTGGTTCGAGGCGGGCCTTTATGCACCGCTATACAGCATCGAGAGCGACGGCAACGTGAAATTCAACGGCGTGAAACTGCGGGCGCTGTTCGTCTCGCCGCACGCCGCGGACCGCAGCTTCTTCTACGGCATCAATTTCGAGTTCAGCTACAATTCGACCGATTGGGACCGGAAGCGTTTCACGTCCGAGATCCGGCCGATCATCGGCTGGCATCTGGGCAGGGTGGACCTGATCTTCAATCCGATCCTCGACAATTCCTACGAGGGGGTCTCGCGCCTCGATTTCGCGCCGTCCACGCGCGTGGCCTACCACGTGTCGAACGACTGGGCCGTGGCGCTGGAGGAATATGACGACTTTGGTCCGCTGCGGCATTTTTATTCCAGCAGCCAGCAGTCGCATCAGCTTTTCGCGGTCGTCGACTACAATGGCGATCCGGTAACCGTGGAAACCGGTATCGGCTTTGGCATGACGCCGGCTTCGGATAACATGGTGCTGAAGCTGATCCTGTCGCGCGACCTCAACTGAGAAGCACTGGGACATGAACAAGCTCCGCCTCGGTGTGAATATCGACCATGTCGCGACCATCCGGAATGCCCGCGGCGGCGCGTTTCCCGACCCCGTCCGCGCGGCGATGCTGGCGGCGGATGCCGGCGCCGACGGCATCACGGCCCATCTGCGCGAAGACCGCCGGCATATCTCCGACAGGGACATCGAAAGGCTGCGGCTGGAACTGTATATCCCGCTCAATCTGGAAATGGCGGCCACCGAGGAGATGGCGGCCATCGCCCTGAAGCACATCCCGCACGCCTGCTGCATCGTTCCGGAGAAGCGCGAAGAGCGCACGACGGAAGGCGGCATCGACGCGGCGGGGCAGCACAACCGCCTTGCCCCCATCGTGCGGGCGCTGGTGGACGCGGGCATCCGCGTCTCGATGTTCATCGAACCGGACAAACGGCACCTCGATGCCTCCAAATCGCTCGGCGCGCCGGTGGTGGAACTGCATACCGGTGCCTACAGCGAAGCACGCGGCGCCGAGCAGGAGCGTCTGCTGGAAAAAATCCGCGAGGCGGCGGCGTACGGCGCGGCCGTCGGCCTCGAAATCCATGCCGGCCACGGCCTGACCTACGAGAACGTGAAGCCCATCGCCGCGATCCCGGAAATCCGCGAACTCAATATCGGGCATTACCTCATCGGCGAGGCGATCTTCGTCGGCCTCGAAGCCTCGATCCGCCGCATGCGGGTGCTGATGGACGAGGCGCGCATATGATTCTCGGTCTGGGCTCCGATCTCATCGACATACGCCGCGTCGAGAAGAGCATCGACCGCTTTGGCGACCGTTTCCTCGACCGCATCTTCACCGAGACCGAGCGGGTCAAGTCGGACAGGCGCGCCAACCGCGCCGCCAGCTACGCCAAGCGCTTCGCAGCCAAGGAGGCCTGCTCCAAGGCGCTGGGTACGGGCCTCAGGCGGGGTGTGTTCTGGCGCGACATGGGCGTGGTCAATCTGCCGGGTGGCAAGCCGACCATGCGCCTGACCAATGGCGCTCTGGCGCGCCTGCGCGAAATGACCCCGGCCGGGCACATGGCCGTCATCGATCTGACGATTACCGACGACTTCCCGCTGGCGCAGGCGATTGTCATTATATCTGCCGTGCCGGCGTCGCAGCCGAACTGGGGTGTTGCATAGATCATGGTTAAGCCCGTATTTGCCTTGACGCGCCACCCTCCATCCGGTTCCCTCCCGCCCCGATGAGTGACTCCCTCCAGACGCCGGATTCGTCACCGGCCGCGGCCAACCCGGCTGACGGCACCGGTGTTCAGAACGATTCCAGCCTGGACCGCGCCACCGCCCTCATCGACGCGCCGACATCCGACCCGGCGGAACCCGCCGAGCCCGCCCAGCCGGCACCAAAGGCCGACGCCGTGGAAGAGGGTGACTCTTGGTGGGAATTGGCCAAGACACTCTTTTATGCGCTGCTCATCGCGCTGTTCGTGCGGACGTTCTTCTTCCAGCCCTACAATATTCCCTCCGGCTCGATGGAAAGCACGCTGCTGGTTGGCGACTACCTCTTTGTCGAAAAATTCGCTTACGGATACAGCAAATACTCTTTTCCCTTCGGACGATTCCTGCCGTCCTTCGGCCGGGTTTTCTTCAGCCAGCCCCATCGCGGCGACGTGGTGGTGTTCGCGTTGCCGTCCGATCCGTCGGTGGTGTTCATCAAGCGGTTGATTGGCCGGCCCGGTGACCGCATCCAGATGATCGGCGGCGTGCTCTATATCAACGACAAGCCCGTGCCCAAGGTGCGGGTCAGCGATTTCGTGGACGACGAGAACGGCTACGAGCACCATATCGCGCGCTATCGCGAGACCCTGCCGAACGGCAAATCGTACTACGTGCTCGACAGCATCCCGGACGGGCCGAACGACGACACCCCGGTCTATACCGTGCCGCCCGGGCATTACTTCATGATGGGCGACAACCGCGATGATTCGGACGACAGCCGGGGCATCGTCGGCTATCTTCCGGCGGAAAACCTCGTCGGCAAGGCCGAGTTCAAATTCTTCTCGATCGATGACAGCAAAACGCACTGGTGGCAGTTCTGGACATGGCCGTGGGCGGTTCGTTACGACCGGCTCTTCACCTTCATTGATTGAGCTTGAAGGCCGTCTCGGTCATACCTTCCAAGACGAGGGGCTACTCAAGCGCGCACTGACGCATGCCAGCTTGAATGCCAAGCTCTCCAACGAGCGCCTGGAGTTCCTCGGCGATCGTGTGCTCGGGTTGATCTGCGCCGAGCGGCTGCACGCGCTGTATCCCAAGGATGCCGAAGGGGCGCTGGCGCTCAAATTCAACGCCCTCGCGCGGCGGGAGACCTGCGCCGCCGCAGCCGAAGCGGCCGGGATTGCTCCGCATCTCATCCTGGCGAAGGCCGAAGCGGGCAGTGGCGGCCGGCGCAAGGTCGCCATCCTGTCGGGTGCTTGCGAGGCGGTGATTGCGGCGCTCTATCTCGATGGCGGGATGGATGCCGCGCGGCATTTCGTGGACCTGTACTTCACGGACGCGTTTGCCTCGCTCAACTCTGACATGCGCGATCCCAAGACCGTGCTGCAGGAATGGGCGCAATCGCGCGGCGGGAGCAAATGGGGCAATGATGCGCCGGTCTACAAACTGATCGCGCAGGAAGGTCCCGACCACGCGCCGCGTTTTTCCGTGGAAGTAAGTGTCGCGGGAAAACCGCCGGAGACGGGCGTGGGCGGCTCCAAACGCGAGGCCGAACAGGACGCTGCCAGACATATGCTGGAGAAGTTGGGAAAGCTGCCATGAGCACGCGCTGCGGCTTTGCCGCCATCATCGGGGCGCCGAATGCTGGCAAATCGACGCTCGTCAACGCCGTGGTGGGCTCGAAAGTCGCCATTGTCAGCCCCAAAGTGCAGACCACGCGGATGAATGTGCGCGGCGTGGCGATCAAAGGCGAGACGCAGATCGTGCTGGTCGACACGCCGGGCATTTTCAAGCCGCGCCGCCGTCTCGACAAAGCCATGGTGGCGGCCGCCTGGTCGGGCGCCGGAGATGCCGACGCGGTGGTGCTGCTCGTGGATGCGGCCGACCTTGCAGAGAACCCCCAAGGCCACGCGGCGCGCGACACCGAGGCGATCGTCGAGGGACTGAAGACCTCGAACCGCAAGGCCGCGCTGGCGCTCAACAAGATCGACGCCATGAAGCACGCCGAGTTGCTGCCCTTGGCCGAAAAGCTGAATGCCACGGGCGTCTTCGAGCAGGTGTTCATGATCTCGGCGTTGAAGGGCGACGGACTGGCCGATCTGGCGGACTGGTGCGCCTCCAAGATGCCGGAAGGGCCGTGGCTCTATCCCGAGGATCAGGCAGCCGATATCCCCTCGCGCCTGCTGGCGGCGGAGATCACCCGCGAGAAGATCTATCTGCGTCTGCACGACGAGCTGCCCTACGCCACGGCCGTGGAAACCGAGAAGTGGGAAGAGCGCAAGGACGGCTCGGTGAAGATCGACCAGGTGATCTATGTCCAGCGGGACGGCCAGAAGGCGATCGTGCTGGGCAAGGGCGGGGCGACGATCAAGAAGATCGGCGAACTTGCTCGCAAGGAGCTGGAAGAGATTTTCGGCCGCCGCGTGCACCTCTTCCTGTTCGTCAAGGTCCGCGAGGACTGGGCCGACAAGCGCGAGCATTACAAGGAAATGGGACTGGAGTTTCCGGAGGAGTAGGGCGTTTGGAGTGGAGCGACGATGCGCTCGTTCTGTCCGTCCGCACCCTTGGCGAGAGCGGCGCGATCCTGGAAGCGTTGACGCGCGCCCATGGCCGCCATCTGGGATTGGTGCGCGGCGGCGCCTCGCGCCGCTCCAAACCGACGCTTCAGCCCGGCAATACGGTGCGCGTGCAGTGGCGGGCGCGGCTCTCCGAGCATCTGGGAAGTTTCACCGCCGAACTCGATCACGCCCGTGCGGGCGATCTGATGGACGGTCGCGCCTCGCTGGTGGGATTGAACGCCCTCACTGCCGTCGCCAGTGCGGCGCTGCCCGAACGCGAAGCGCATGAGCCAGTCTACGAAGTCGCCACCATTCTGCTCGATGCCATGACCGAAGACGGCGTCGCGCATTGGGGCGCGCTCTATGTGCGCTGGGAGGCAGGCCTGCTGGAAGCGCTCGGCTTCGGACTCGATCTGACGCACTGCGCCGCGACCGGTTCTGTGGATAATTTGCGCTATGTCTCGCCGCGTTCCGGACGCGCCGTGTCGGGCGAAGCGGGTGGGCCCTATGCCGGACGGCTGTTTGCACTGCCAGCTTTTTTGCTCGGCTCGCAGAACGCGGAAGTGAGCAGCGCCGACATTGTGGATGGTTTGGCGTTGACGGGCCATTTTTTGCTGGAGCGCGTACTGCGTCCGCACGGAAAAACTATGCCGGCCGCGAGGTTACGCCTCGATGCTCTTGTAGCGCATGAGGATGGCGAATCGCGCTAAAGCTAGGACACATGACCACCGCACCGATCAAAGACGACATCCGTCCCGAACAACTGGCGAGCGCTCTCTCCGAGCGCTACCTCGCCTATGCCCTCTCCACCATCACCCAGCGCGCGCTGCCCGACGCCCGCGACGGACTGAAACCCGTCCATCGCCGGCTGCTGCACGCCATGCGCCTGCTCGGGCTCAACCCGGCGGCCGGGTTCAAGAAATGCGCCCGCGTGGTCGGCGACGTCATCGGCAAATACCATCCGCATGGCGACCAGGCGGTGTACGACGCGTTGGTGCGCTTGGCGCAGGACTTCGCCGTCCGCTATCCGCTGGTGGAAGGCCAGGGCAATTTCGGCAATGTCGACGGCGATAACGCGGCGGCGATGCGTTACACCGAAAGCCGCTTAACGGAGGTTGCTCAAGCATTGCTTGAAGGCCTCGACGAGGACGCTGTCGACTTCCGCGCCACCTATGACGGCGTCGAGGAAGAGCCCGTCGTTCTTCCCGCCGCCTTTCCCAATCTGCTGGCCAACGGCTCGAACGGCATCGCCGTCGGCATGGCCACCTCGATCCCGCCGCACAATCTGGGCGAGCTGTGCGCGGCGACCGTCGCGCTGATCGAGAATCCCAACACCCGCGATGCCACGCTGCTCAAATATGTGAAGGGGCCGGACTTCCCGACCGGCGGCATCATCGTCGACGAGCCGGAGTCCATCGCCGAGGCCTACAAGACCGGCCGCGGTTCCTTCCGCGTCCGCGCCCGCTGGCACAAGGAAGATGGCGCGCGCGGCATGTACCAGATCGTCGTCGACCAGATTCCCTATCAGGTCCAGAAGGCCAAGCTGATCGAGCGCATCGCCGAGCTGATCGAGCAGAAGAAGGTGCCGCTGCTGGACGACGTCCATGACGAGTCCGCCGAAGACATCCGCCTGGTGCTGACGCCCAAGAGCCGGGTGGTCGAGCCGGAGCTGCTGATGGAGCAGCTGTTCCGCCAGACCGACCTGGAGTCCCGCATCCCGCTCAACATGAACGTGCTCGACAAGGGCCTCGTGCCGCGCGTGATGACCCTGAAGGAGGTTCTGCAGGCCTTCATCGACCATCGCCGCGAGGTGCTCACCCGCCGCTCCAAATACCGGCTGGAGAAGATCGCCGCCCGGCTGGAGGTGCTCGAAGGCTATCTTGCCGTCTTCCTCAATCTCGACAAGGTCATCAAGATCATCCGCACCGAGGACGAGCCCAAGCCCGTCCTGATGAAGGCCTTCAAACTCACCGAGAACCAGGCGGAAGCCATCCTCAACATGCGGCTGCGCAGCTTGCGCAAGCTGGAGGAGATGGAAATCCGCGCCGAGCACGACGGGCTGACCAAGGAGCAGAAGGAGCTGAAGAAGCTGCTCGGCTCCGAAAAACTGATGTCCGAGCGGCTGATCGACGAGATGAAGGGCATCGACGCCAAGTTCGGGCTCAAAACCACGCTCGGCAAGCGCCGCACCCAGATCGCGGAAGCCAAGCTGGTGGCCAAAATCCAGGCCGCCGCCGAGGAAGCCGTCGCCATCGAGACGCAGGTCGAGCGCGAACCCATCACCATCGTCTACTCGCAGAAGGGCTGGCTGCGCAGCTACAAGGGCCATCAGGAGCCGAGCGACGCCATCAAATACCGCGAGGGCGACCGCGGCCGTTTCTGGATTCACGCCGAGACCACCGACAAGCTGATGATGTTCTCGACGGACGGGCGCTTCTTCACGCTCGACTGCTCGAAGCTGCCGGGCGGGCGCGGCAACGGCGAGGCCATCCGTACCTTCATCGATCTGCCGCCGGAATCCGATCTGGTGGTGATGTTTGCGCACCAGGAAGGCCGCAAGCTGCTGCTGGCGGCGACCAGCGGCCACGGCTTCATCACCAGCGAAGACGACGCCGTGGCGATGACCAAGGTCGGCAAGCGCGTGATGAATGTGAAAACGCCGGGCGAGGCGGTGGTGTGCCGTTTCGTGGAGGGCGACAGCGTCGCGGCCATCGGCGAGAACCGCAAGCTGATCGTCTTCCCCCTTTCCGAAGTGCCGGAGCTGGCGCGCGGGCAGGGCGTTTACCTGCAACGCTACAAGGATGGCGGGCTGCTCGACGCCGTGACCTTCACCTGGAAAGAAGGCCTGCGCGATGAGAACAACCGTACCTTCACGCCGTCGGAGCTGAAGGAGTGGAAAGGTGCCCGCGCCCAGGCCGGACGTCTGCCGCCGAGGGGTTGGGCGAAGTCGGGCAAGTTCGGCTGAAAGCCTGCTGGACCCGCGCGGCCCTGTGCTCCATATGAAGCGTGAGCGCAGGGAAGGTTGATGTCGGCTCTTACGCTTCCATTGCTGCTGCAGCGCCGCCTCGACGCGGCTGCCTTTGCTTTGCTCAATCCCCCCGGTGCGCCGGAGGTGGACTTCATGCAGCCGCGCGGCGAGCAATCGCTGGTCCCGCCGGATGCCGTGTCGTGGCGCATCTTCAAGAACCCGGTGTCGCTGTTCATCGGCGGCGTGGCGGCGGTGATCCTGGAACTGGCCGAGCCGCGCGTGCGCACCGGCGTCTGGGAGCATTCGTCCTTTCGAACGGACCCCGTGAAGCGCCTGCAGCGCACCGGCATGGCGGCGATGATCACGGTCTATGGCGCGCGCAGCAAGGCGGAGACCATGATCGCCGGCGTGGTGCGTCTGCACGGCAAGGTCGGCGGCAAAACCCCGGCCGGAGAATCCTATCGCGCCAACGATGTGGAGCTGCTGACCTGGGTGCAGGCGACGGCCGGCTTCGGCTTCTCGGAAGCCTATCATCGCTATGTCCGGCCGCTCGGCGATGACGAGCGGAACCGCGCCTATGCGGAAGCGGGACCGGCCGCGCGGCTCTACGGCGCCGTCCAGGCGCCGACATCGGAAGCCGAACTGCTGGCGCTGTTCGACGCCATGCGCGAGCGGCTCGAACCGTCGCCGATCATTTTCGAATTCCTGAAGATCATGCGCACGGCGCGCGTCTTTCCCGCGCCGCTGCAGCCGCTGCAACGGCTGCTGGTCGGCGCCGCCGTCGAGATAACGCCCGATTGGGCGCGCCGCCGGCTCGGTTTGACGCCGAAGCATGGCCTGCGTTCGTGGGAGCGGCCGGTCGTGCGGCTGGCCGGAAGCCTCGCCGACAAGATCGTCTTGCGCAGCAGCCCCGCTGTGCAATCCTGCCTGCGGCTGGGATTGCCCGAGGACTATCTCTATGGCGTGCCACCCCGCCAACGATCTGCGGATGCGGGCGTATAAAACCGCAATGACAAGCTCTGTTCGCTTTAGTATGATTTATCGGATTAAAGATCGGGGAGCCAAATCCCTCGGCAAACAAAACGTCAGGCGGGGAACATCATGGATCGACGCGACTTTATGAAGACCACCGGAACGCTCATCGCGGGCGCGGCGCTGTCCAACAACGCGCTGGCGCAGGCGGCGAGTCTCGAGAAGCACGGACGTCTGGTTCTGCCGATCAATCGCGGCTGGCGCTTCAGCCCGTCCGTGGTGCCGGGCGGCCACGATCCGGCGTTCGACGATTCCAACTTCGATCGCGTCGTCATTCCGCACACCAACAAGACGCTGCCGTGGCATGCTTTCGACGACAAGGACTACGAGTTCGTCTCGCTTTATCGCCGGAAATTCCGCTTGCCGGCGGAAGCGCGCGGCCATCGCATTTTTGTCGACTTCGACGGCGTGATGACGGCGTCCACCGTCTGGATCAACGGCCGGCGCCTGGGCGAATACAAAGGCGGCTACACGCCGTTCTCCTTCGACCTCACGCCTTACGTGAATTTCGACGGCGACAATCTTCTGGCCGTCGACGTGGATTCGACCGAACGGCCGGACATTCCGCCTTTCGGTTATCAGCTCGATTACATGACCTTCGGCGGTCTCTATCGCGAAGTGGCGCTGCGCATCGTGCAGCCCACCTTCATCGAGAACATTTTCGCCCAGCCGAAAGATGTGTTGAGCAGGAACCCGTTGCTGGACGTCGAATGCTTCCTGCAGCACGGCGCCGCATCGTCGCAAGCGCTGGCGCTGGAGGCTGTGCTTCTCGACGGCGACAAGGTCGTCGGCAAAGCGTCGCAGAAGGTGCCGCCGTCCGACGCGGCCGCCGAGCCCGTGAAGCACATGCTGGCCTTCCCGCCGCTGCCGGGCATCCGGCTTTGGGACCTTGCGCATCCGAAGCTCTACACCGTGCAGGTGCGCTTGCTGGACGGCGCCCGCGTGGTCGATGAGGTCACGCGCCGCGTCGGGTTCCGCCAAGCGACCTTCACCGATCACGGCTTCGAATTGAACGGCAAGATCGTCAAGCTGCGCGGCCTCGACCGTCATCAGACTTTTCCCTTCGTCGGTCAGGCCATGCCGGGGCGCGTGCAGCGTCGCGACGCCTGGATTCTCCGCAAGGAGCTGCACTGCAATATCGTGCGCACCTCGCACTATCCGCAGTCGCCGCATTTCCTCGACGCCTGCGACGAACTGGGTTTGCTGGTGCTGGAGGAAATTCCCGGCTGGCAGCATATCGGCGACCGGGCCTGGCAGGACATCTCGGTCGACAATGTCAGCCGCATGATCCGCCGCGACTGGAACCGTCCGTCGATCATCCTCTGGGGTGTCCGCATCAATGAATCGAAGGACGATCACGATTTCTATGTGCGCACCAACGCGATGGCGCACGGCCTGGATCCGACGCGCCAGACCGGCGGCATCCGGAACTTCCAGGAGTCGGAATTCCTGGAAGACGTCTTCACGATGAACGATTTCGGCTGGCCGCTGAAACCGCCCAATCATCCGCGCTATCTCAACACGGAATTCGTCGGCCACACCTATCCGGTGAAGACGACCGACAACAACCAGCTGCAGCGCGAGCACACCATCCGCCACGCCCGCGTGCACGACCAGTTGGCCTCGAACCCGCAATATGCCGGCGGCATCGGCTGGTGCGCTTTCGACTACAACACCCATGCCGATTTCGGCTCCGGCGACCGCATCTGTTATCACGGTGTCCTGGATATCTTCCGCACGCCGAAAGCCGCCGCCGGTTTTTACAAATCGCAATGCGATCCCGCCGAGGAAATCGTGCTGGAACCGGCATTCCATTGGGCCCTGGGCGACGAGGAGGTGCATTTCAGCAGCGCGCTCGTCTGCTCGAATTGCGACCACATCAAGCTTTATACCTTCATCAATGGGGCGTGGACGCTGCTGAAGGAAGCAGACCCGTCGCGCGACCAGTTCCCGCATCTGAAATACGCGCCGTTCAACATCGATCTCACGGACAAGGGTTGGTTCACCTGGGGCGATCTGCGGATCGACGGCTATCGCAACGGCAAAGTGGCCGTCTCCAAGACCTGTTCGGGCCGCGGCGTCGATCAAAAATTCTCGCTGATGCCCGACGACGCGGAATTGAACGCCGACGGCGCGGACGCCACCCGCGTGGTCTTGCGCGTGACCGATGAATTCGGCGCGATCCGGCCGTTCGCCAACGATCCCATCGTGTTGGCCCTCGAAGGCCCGGCGGACCTCATCGGCGACAATCCGTTCGCCCTGGTCGGCGGCACGGGCGCGGTGTGGATTCGCGCGAAAGAGGAGGCGGGAACCGTTCGTCTCACGGCGACGCATCCCCGTCTCGGCAGCCGGACGGTGAGCTTCGTGTTGCACGCGGCGCCCGCGGAACGCGCTTAGAGCGGTTTTGGATGGGATTTGCGCGATAATTTTACCATCCCCTTGAGGGAGGGTCGAAAAATTCGAGTGCAACGAGGAATTTTTCGGGGAGGGGTATGATTGGAATATGACCCTTCCGCGAAATTCGCTCGCGAAGAAAGGGCTCGCAAATTTCGAGGTCGGCCTGCGAAAGCTGTGCTTTCGCGGACGGCCTCCACCCTCAAGGGGAGGGTGAAATCTAATCCGCGATTCAAACCACTCCGAAATGACTCTGGAGCGTGATCGGGTGGGATTGACTCATCCCGCGCCCACCATGGCCGCCCTTGCGGCGGCCATCCAGAATCGTTCGACTCTCGGCGCTGCTCCGCTGGATGGTTGGGTCAAGCGCGGGGGCAAAGAGGTACAACAACAAACTTACACGCCTTGACCTGGCAATGGCGTTGTCCGGTTGGCGTGATCGGGGCAATACGAGTGTACGCTGTTCTCCCGACTTCAGACCTTTCCGGCATGCCGCCTGCTTCCGATTCGCGCGCAGAAAGCGACCTGGGAACGACCCGATTTTCTGCTGCGCTGCGCGATGCCCATCCAAGCATCATTGCCGAATTGCCGCGTGCAACACGTATTCCATCACGGGATCGCGCAATGCGCGATAGTCCGCGAAGCTGTAGGGAATCCTCACGTCGGGCGCCAAGGATGTAACATGCATCGGATACAACGCCATAAGCCAGAAGCAGCCCCGTCGGCCCCAGCAGGGCTTCCTGTAGTCGTGCATCCCGGTGGCGTAGTGCACCTGGATTTGCGAATTCGGCAGCGTCATGTCGCGGCCTTCCGCCCAGAACCGCAGCCCGTCACCGACCGGCTCGCCGACGACGGTGACCTTGTCGCCGCCATGCGCCTTGGCGAGTGCGGCACTGGTGATGCCGGCCGAGAATGTCCAGGCGCTGGTGAGCACGTACACATGTTTGATGGTCGGCGACAGCGTCGTGAGGTGTGACATGAGTGCGGCGGTGGTGGTGAGATTGCCGCCCTTGTCGAACCGCAGATCCGCGATCACCACACGCGGTTTGTCGGCGGCGATCCCGTTTTCCACCCGATCCACGAACTTGCTGATGGATTTGCCGAAGAAATCCGTGTTGAAGCGAATCGCAAAGTAGTAGATTCCCTTGTCGGGCCAGCTCTCACTGCGGAAAGGCAGATCGTATTGCCGCAGAAAAACCGGAAGCTTCGCATCGGCCGGAAGAAACGGCTTCCAGTCCTTGTCTTCGCCGGCAACGACCAGCGGTGACAGGCAGAAGTCTGACCAGGCCCACCACGGCCATTTATGGTCCGGCGGATCGGCCTTCATCGTCACGTCGCTCAGCGAACTGTCCGGCATCTGGACACGCAACGTGACCTCGCCGGGCGCGTCCGCCAGCCCCGCCGCATGGAGGAGCGCCGGCGATTGCAGGAAGAACGGCGCAGAATACTGGTCGAAATGGTTCCTCGGTCCGCGGACATAGGCGAACAGGCGGTCGGTGATTTCGTCCACCGGGCGGCCGTCGATGGCGATGAGCTTGGCGCCGAGCAAACCCTGGCAAGCCGGAAGCGCCCGAAGCACGCGGTAGCCGCCGCTGAAGTGATAGAACATGCACGGCAGATTGTTGTGGCGGGCATGGAAGATGTGGGGATGATCCTCGGAGTGCCCGTTGTCTGACAGCGCCACCATGCGGCTGATTGCCAGTTCGAATTGCGCCGGCGTCATGTTGCCGGCCCGGGCCTCGTAACCCTCAAGCATCCTTGCCGCCGCGTCACGCTGCGACGGCGAATAGGCCCGGTTGAGATCGAGATAATGTCGGAAATACGCGAGGTCCTGGCGCTGCGCCTGGGCGAGGCTCGTCGCCTTGGGGAAATCGGGCTTGGGCGCATTGGGGTAGAAGGTTTGCAGGAAGGCATAGGCCAACGCCCCCGACAAAAGGACAAGAAGCAACAGAACGCCGCCGCCCCACCACAGAAACCGTTTCATGTTTCACCTTTGCGATTTGCGGGCCGAGCCGCGCATGCAGAGCTTCGATTCGTGTCCCGCCGAACAAGTACGTATGTCGCCCGCCGACCTGGGCGTTCCACAGCGCCGGCGGTGAACGCCGGCAAACGAATTGGCCGCTACATGCGCGACCGCACCAAGGGGAACGTGATCACCGCAGCCAGGACAAAAACCAGGGTCGACGCCCAGGTCGAGATCAGGTCCGATCCCGTCAGCGGAAGGAAAAACCAATTCTGATTGGCAAGCAGCTCCCAGAGGTGTCCAAGCCTGAATAACCCGACCGTCATCGCCGCCATGAGCAATCCCCCGGTCGTCATCAACAGGGCCAGCAAAATGCTGCGCCGTCGCTCGACCGCATCGATGCGGGCCGCCACGCGTCGGGTGAATCCGGCGTCCGGGGGGTCAGCGGTCGCGGCGAACGCGGCCCGAAGGAATTCTTCCGTTTCATTCATCACGATCTCCCAAGGCTCGACGGATTCTCTGGGTGCCGCGGGCGATGTGCGACTTTACGGTGCCCAGAGGCAGCCCCGTCATTTGCTCGATCTCCGCATGGCTGAGGCCTTCTCCCAGATTGAGGACGACGCACAGGCGTTCGGGCGGCGCCAGCAGCGCGAGGGCCCGCTCAAGGTCGATCCTTGCACCGACCACGCAGTCGGGGAGCGGATCGGCGCTGATATGCTTCTCGAGCGCGTCGCTTTCATCGATCGCCAGCCGCACTCGGCGCCGGCCGTCGACGAAGAGACGAACCGCCAGGCTTCGCAGCCAGCCGGAAAAGGCATTGGGCTCACGCAGCTGCGACAATCTCTGCCACGCACGCACGAATACCTCTTGCGAGAGATCGTCCGCTTCCGCCGCCTGTCCGCACAAGTGAACCAGAAGACCGCGCAACCATCCCTGCCGCCGCCGTACGAGTTCGGCGAAGGCGATATGGTCCCCGGCTTGTGCAGCCCGGACCAGGACGGCCTCCGCCGCGGTCGCGAGATGATCCACCCGACGCTGCCCCAAGGGGTTCACGCCTCCGATTTGCCGGCGAATATCCGCAGCGCGACGACGCCGAGCACGGTAAGGCCAAGGCCGCTGAACCCGGTGACCAGGGCGCCCAACATCAGTCCGGCAACCGCCTGCCCAACGATGCCGAGCTGGGCTGCCAGGAATTGCGCACCGAACGCCAAAGCGACGCCCAGCGCCGCCCCCGAGGCGCCGAAGAACAAACAGAGTTGGACGAACCACATCGCGATGCCTCCGTCCGATGCCCGGTGCGCGAACATCCGCAGCGAGAAAATCCCGAGAAGCGTCAGCGCCAGGCCCACCGTGCCGTTGATCAGCGCGCCCAGCATCATGCCGGCGCCGGCTTGTCCGGTCGGGTCCAGTATGTTGCCGAAGAAGAATGCCCCCATCGCCAGCGCCGTCCCGACGCACAGGCCCAGCACGCCGAAGATGAAGCAGATCAGGGCAAACCAGTTGGTGGACGTCGGCCTTCGCGCGGGTGCGAGCAGGCGCTCCACGATGACGGGGTCGAGCGATTGACCTCTCTCGATGGCATCGTGAACAAGCCGCAGGGATGCCAGCCGGGCGCGATTTTGCAGCCACGCCGGAATCAGGAGCACGACCGCCAGAAAAAACAGAATCGCAACGGGCAAGATATGACTCATTCAATCCTCCCAAGTCGTGTGGCATCCGTTGGCCGCGAACAAAGCCCGTCGTCCGCCCCACGATTTGTTGTCCGGGCCGGGGCACTGGCGCCATGATGCTGTCAGTCTATTCTCCGCACGGCGCAGACAAGAGAGAGTAAGGGCGTAACGGGCCGCTGCAGATGTGTTAACTCTCATTTGGCCCTCCGGGCGGCCCAATTTGGCGCTTGGATAGATAGACGTATCGGCGACCGGATTTGGATGCACTGCTTCGGAAATTGTATTGGATTCCATGAGTACCGACGGACGAACCAAGACGGCTCGCGCAGAGATCGCCGGAAGGACCTCTTCGTATACGCTGAACCAATGGCCTGCGACGGGTCCTGGCGCTTTTGCGACCTTCTTTGAACGATGAGTTTGGGGGCGGATGCGGTCGTAGGGGCGATGAACCACGTCGAATTCCTCGCCGGTTCCGCAAATGCCGTGAATGGCACGAGACAGCGACGTGCGGGATCGATCATCAGTGTGCGGTTTGTCTTACGCCACCATGAGCATTGTAGATTCGTGATGGTGGTGATCGGTGTGGATTGACCGGGGATGGACGGCAGGGCGCACAGGTGAGGCTGTTCGTGTAACCTGCGGCTCGTTCGTAAGCGGAGGGGCGCATGAGGTTTGTCTTTGTTGTGCTGGCCGGTTTGGCGGCCTTCGTCGCGGCGCCGCACGCGGCCGGCGCGGCAGATCAGAAGGTCGTGCTGACGCGTCTCACCGACCGCTTGTACGTCGCCGAGGATTATTTCTACGCGAAGGAAAATTCCCTCGTTTATGTCGGCGCTTCCTCGGTGACGGTCGTCGGCGCGACCTGGACGCCGCAAACCGCCAGGCTGCTGGCCGCCGAGATCGCCGAGATCACGCGCAAGCCGATCAAGGCGGTGATCGACACCAACTACAATCTGGATCGCGCGGGCGGCAACGCCTACTTCAAAAGCATCGGCGCCAGGATCGTGGCGACCAGGATGACGCACGACCTTTTGCAGAAGGACGGCGATGAGCAGATACGCCTCACGCAAAAGGCGTTTCCCGATTATCCAAACGTGCCCATCGTGCTTCCCGACGAGATTTTTCCCGGCGATTTCGAACTCCAGGGCGGCGCGGTGCGCGGCCTTTATCTGGGGCCGTCGCACATGCCCGACGACATCTTCGTGTATTTTCCGAAACAGAAGGTTCTGTACGGCGGCTGCGTGCTCAAAGAGCATCTCGGCAATATGGCGGGCGCCAATGTGACCGAATACGCCAGGACCCTGCGCAAGCTGAAGGCGCTCCATCTCGACATCAAGACGATCGTCGCCGGCCATTGGTCGCCCGTGCACGGACCCGAACTGATCGACCAGTATCTGCAGATGCTGGCGCGATACCGTCCCTGAGGCGCGTGGCGGCGGCCGAACGCGGCGGTCGCG
>VFSW01001169.1_pt1 | contig 39561 bp, 34 predicted proteins | sample 5358111 | NCBI WGS metagenome assembly VFSW01 (sample SAMN11554181, study PRJNA540505) | mine drainage metagenome | isolation source: sediment from site ElyBrook_90M | place: USA: Ely Copper Mine, Vershire, VT | collected 2017
TTGGCGAACAGCGTATCCCACAGCTGCTCGGCGTAACGGTCGATGTAGCGCAGGCTGTAGGTGTCCACCCAACCGCCGCGGTTGTCGCCGTCTGGGCGGATATTGTCGTAATAGCGGACGATCTCGTAACTCTCATATTGTTGCAGCAGCTGATCGGTAATCAGAGGATCGCGCGTTTCGGTACCGGTATAGATGTAATCGAACATGTGTGATTCTTTATCGAGGTCGTAGCCCAGACCTTGAAAATGCTCATACCAGTTCGGGTATTTTATAATCATCTTGACATTTGGATTGACGGCCCGCGCCGGCTCCAGCACCAGGTCCTCCGCGACCTCGCGCATCTTGTCCAGACGATATTGCGTCCAGCTTCGCGCGCCCTTGGCGGCGATGTCGGCGTCGCTCTTGCTCGCATAGAAGAAGAAATCGTCAAGGATCACTTCGTTGAAATGCTTGGACGCCAACTCGGCGGCCTTCTTGCACTCCTCGCGGTCGGCGGGATTCTCGTAATCGAAGGTGCCGAACTGCCCGCCCTGCCCGCCGGCCGCCAAGGTGACACCGCCGGCGACGGTCACACCCTTGGCCTCGAATTCCTTCTTGACGGTCTCGATCTCCGCATCGGTCGCGAATAAATGGTTGCGGTAAACTTCGATATAGACCTTGTCGAATTTGAGTTGCCGGCTGACACGGTCGTATTGCTCTTCGAAGACCTTCGGGTCCGCCAGTTCCTTGGTGGCATTGACCACAACATAGATCGCCGTACGGAAATTCTTGTAATGCCCGTGCGCGGGTGCGTCTTGCGCCCTGGCGCTGGCGCCAGCCATCAACGACAGAAAAAATATCGAACAGGCCGCCGTTCGGATAAATCGCGTCATGGGCCCTTGCCTTTCGTCTTCTTATTGGCGGCGCTAAACAATCGCGCTGCGTCGCTCCGCATCCCGCGAATGCGCCTACATCGTAGTGTGACAGCGCGGTCAGGCACAAGCACAGACGAACGCGTCATGCGCGTCCGCGCGGCCTTTTTAACGAGAATACTTATCGGGTCGCATCGCGCAGACGGCGCAGACTATTTTGTAAGCCGCCGCAGGACAAAAAACCTCCGGCACGATCACCGATTTCTCGATGATCATGCCGGAGGAGCATTGTTATACGCCTCGTTTACCAGCTCGCCCGGAGAACAAGCGATATCTTGCGGTCTGTTTCGATCCAATCGTAACGCGGATGGAAGTTCGCGTACCCCGCGTCAAGAATGGTGGTCGACTTCAGGATATTGGTTGCCTGAACACCGATCTTGTAGTGGTCCATGAAGGTATAGAAAATCGAACCGTCAAGTTGGCCGTAGTTTTCCGACCAGACCGGCTGATTGACGTTCGCCGCTGAGCTTGTGAGCAGGAACCGCGAACGCCAGTTGTAGGCGAGTCGTCCGGAGATTCCGTACTTTTCGTACAACAGCGCGAGGTTGTAGCTGTCCGGCGACATGCCCTCGAGCGGCAGAGGTGCCTGAGCGTTGCCTATCTCCACGGTCTCGAAGAGATTGACGGTCGGGTTGGCGCCACCGCTGTTGTAGATTTTCGTATAGTTCGCCTGGAGGCCGAAACCACCCCAGAGGCCAGGCAGCGAGTCGTAGAACTGCTGGTATGCGAGTTCGAAACCCTCGACCTTGCCTTTGCTGCCGTTGACCGTCTCGGTCACCTGGAACGTTTCCGTGACTCCGTTGTTGGTGAAGGTCACCGGGACTGGTCCGGTCAGGAAGTAGTTCGTCAGGTCCTTGTGGAACATGGCAAACGTCAAACTGCCTGTCGGCGCAAAATACCATTCCAGGCTGGCGTCATAGTTGTTGGCATGCATCGGCTTCAGATAAGGGTTGCCGCCAGTGCCAGTACGGCCGGTCGTCACGCCATTGAAGGTTCCCTCAAGTGCGGTGCCGGATTGACCAAAGCCGAAGCCCAGGGAGTCGAAATTCTGAGTGTAGCTGAAGTCCGGGCGTACGATCCCTTGCGAGAACGCCAAACGCGCCTGCAACTGATCGGTCAGATGCGCCCTGAAATTGAAGCTCGGCAACACATCCGTATAGGTATTGCTGGCAGCGGGAATGGTGATGGATCCACCCCCGTGGGAGAATGCTACCGCCGCATTGTAGTCCGTGCACGACGTGCCAGGAGGCGCCCCCGCCGATGGGCAAGCGGTCGTGATCGTCGGAAGCACGAGTTTACCTTGCGTCGTCTGATCCTGTGTCTGGACCACACGCACACCGATGTTGCCGTCGACCGGAATGCCCGTGCCAAGGAAATCATCGTGGCCATAGTTGACCATCACATAACCGCCATAGGTGTCTTCCTGCTGGTTATTGATACCGGCGCTGACGTTGTCGGCTTCAGGAGTAAATCCGCCATAAATGGCATTGCACTTGACGTCGACGCCATTGGCGCAGTGCTGCTGCGTGGCGTAAGGCGTCCAGCCCCAGCCGGCGCTCTCGGTATCCTTCAAGACCGAGTAAATATTCGATGTGCCTGAGAAGAGGAAACTCGGCTTTATAAACCATGCCTGAGGTCCCTGGGCTCCGAAGAAGCTGCCAAAGTTGAACTGCGATACGGTTCCTGGCAGCGCGGTGTTCTGCGTTCCACCCGTGTAGCCCGTCTGCCCCATGAAGACCGGCGGTCCGCCACCCCACGACTGATGGCTCAACAGGCTCCAATTGTATCCGGTTTGCCGCGTGACGGCCTGCTTCATCTCCCCGCGGAAGCCGAAGTCGACCGACTTCAGCCAGCCATCCTGATCGTGAAACGTGTATGATCCATCGGCGCGATAGGCCCAGGAATGCGCAAAATTGTTCTCCATGTGGTCCATCGCGGCGCTGTAATAGTAATTCGCACCCACCGCCATCGCCGCAGGATTACTCACCGAGAACGTCGGCGTGCTGCCCGTGAGGTCGATTTTCACATTTTCGCCGGGGACGCCTGGGGTCGCCCCGTCGTTCGGGTTCCCCATGTCGGTATAGGCGGTCATGCTGTAGTTGGTCGCCCGCGACTCGGCATACTGCACGTCGGCCGAAAACGACCACGACTCGCTCGGGTTGAACTTTGCGTTCAACGTATAGTCACCATTGAAATCGTGGTGCTGGCCGACACGTGTGTCGATGCCGCCGGTCTGGCCATTCATGATCGTGCCGCCGGTCCACACACCGTTTGCATCGTAGTTGTAATTGACGGACGCCGATGTCGGATCTTGCGGAACAGTGTAAGGTAGAGTGTGTTCGACGTCGGTTGGATCGGCTTTGGAGTAGAAAGCCTCCGCCGTGAACAGCCACTTGTCGTTCGGACGCCATTGGAATGAACCGTCGAATGCCAGACGCTTCTGCTCCCAGTCGATTTGGCGCCAGCCGAGGTAATTCGGAATGTAGCGCTGCTGGCCTGCCGGTATCGCGTTGCAGGCTGTGGAGCCGTACAGCGACGGCGTACTGCCCGGTGTCGCCGCACTCACGCAATCGTAGTGGCTGAGGGAATAACTGTTGGTGCGATTCTCCTGGTCCTGATAATCGACCGAAAGCAGGGCACCCATTTCGCCGATCTTGGTGTTCCAGCGGTCGCTGTACAACGCGTTGCCGGAAAAATGTCCCTTGCCGATCAGATCACCATAAGTGTAATCCGCCGACGCAGCGATTAGCCGGCCGTCTTGCTCGAATGGTTTGCGGGTCAGAAGGTCGACCGTGCCGCCGACGCCGCCTTCGATCATCTTGGCATCGGGGTTCTTGTAGACGTTCACGCCCGACAGCAAATCGGCGGAAACATCCGCGAAGCTGAGCGAGCGGCCGTTCGCCGCGGAAAACTCGTCGCGGCCATTCACCAAGCTGTTTACCCAGGCCAAACCGCGGATGTAGACGCCGTTGCCGGTACCGCCGTAACGCACGGGATCGCGGTTCTGGTCAGTGCGCTGGAGCGTTACGCCCGGCACGCGCTGCAGCGCGTCGGCGACATTGCGATCCGGAAGTGCGCCGATATCGACTGCGGTGATCGAGTCGACAACCTGACTGGAATTTTCCTTGATCGACTGAGCCGACTGCAGGCTCGCCCGGATACCGGTGACGACCACCGTCTCGACCGGTTGCGCGGCATTGTCCTGCGCCAGCGCCGGCCCGATGAGTGCGCCAACCGCCAAAGCCGACACGCTTCCGAGCAACACTCTGTGCAGCCGATTCTTACCCCGCTGCGCCTTCGATATTGTCTGCACCGAATTTTTCACGTCGTTCCTCCCGAGTTGTTTCTGCCCAGCCATAGCTGCGGCATATTTTTCTTATTAATCATATAATTAGCGCGCACCTGTTTAAGGCTGCGGAGCACTTGCAAATTACAGTTCTATGCCTCCCAGCCCGCGAGTGCCGTGCACCGATAAAGCCATCCTAACAACATGATATATTTAGAGATTCATTGCTCCAGAACGGCTGCACTCCCTGTACGAATGCACTCTTTCGCCCCCTGCTGGCATCTTTCGGCCCGCTTCGGTCAGCACCAAATGACCGATATCACGGACAGCGCTTACCCGCTAGATTTCCGCAAGTTCAAATTAGTCTACTTATAATACTTTTCGACTAGGTGCTTCATAAGTGCCACACTTTGTACGACCATTGCGGGAATCCGGCGCCCGTCGGCACTCCGGCCGATTGTCATGCCACTCAAGCGTCCGCCGCGCGGGGGGCCTGCTCGACGCATGATATAGGTCGGCCGTCTGCCGACACGGCACACACACCAGACGTTTGCACGCATGAACGCAGAACTGCTTTCCGCCAGCCACATTGTCTGTCTCGACGGACGCGGCGATAGCTGGCTGCGCTCCGACGCATCCCGGCGATCCCGAAATTTTGCCAGGCGACGTGTTCCACCAACTCCGTCGCAGGCAAGCGGCCGCCAGATAGTCGCTACCGCACGGCCGGACTTGCGGCACCGCACGCAATGTCCGAAAATGCTTCCATGACGGCGGGAACAACGCACAAAATTGCTGTTGCCAAGGCAACTGGCAAGGCCGGCAACAAAAACCAAAGCGTTGCAACGATCTACGATGTAGCTCGATGCGCCAACGTTTCGAAGACGACGGTTTCGCGCGTCCTCAACGGCTCGCCGAACGTGGATGGTGAAACCCGCGCTGCCGTCCTCCGGGCCGTTGACGAATTGCAGTTCAGGCCGAACAAAGCGGCACGCAGCCTGGCGAGCGCCGGCGAGGTGCGCATCGGCTTGCTCTACAACAATCCCAGCGTTGCCTATTTCAGCGAGTTGTTGATCGGCGCGCTCGACAGCAGCGGCCGCAACGGCTCTCAACTCGTCGTCGACAAATGCGAGATCAGCAATCCCGAGGCGGCGTGTGCGGCCGTGCGCAATCTTGTCAAGGGCGGCATCACCGGGATGATGCTCACCGCGCCCATAAGCGAGTCGTCTGAGCTGATTGCCGAGTTGACGAAGGCAGGCGTCGCCATCGTTGCTCTCGCCACAGGAGGCTTCCGCGGGGAGGTGACGTGCGTCGGGATCGACGATTTCAGTGCTGCCTACGAAATGACCAATTATCTCCTGAAGCTGGGGCACAGACGGATCGGTTTCATCAAAGGTCATCCCGGCCACACATCGAGTATCCGGCGCTTCGAGGGCTTTGAGGCCGCGCTGCGTGACGCAAAGCACAAGGTTAACGAACCGATCGTTGCCCAGGGTCTGAACAGCTATCGTTCGGGCCTGGAAGCGGGCGAACGGATTCTGTCGGCCGAGACCATCCCATCCGCAATCTTCGCCAGCAACGACGACATGGCCTCCGCGGTCTTGTCGGTGGCGCACCGCAGAGGGTTGAACGTCCCGACCGATCTTTCCGTCGTGGGCTTCGACGACACGATCGCGGCGTCCGTCTGGCCGGGACTGACGACAATCCGCCAGCCGATTCACGACATTGCCGCGACGGCGATCGACATCATCGTGCGAAACATGCAAGCGCTCAAAACCGGCGCGCAACCCAAGCCGCGCAACCATCTTGTTCCCCATTCGCTCATCGAACGCGAATCTGCGACTTCGCCCAGGCAGGCACGCTGATCGACTGCACGTATTTCGTGCACGTCCATCGATTGCTCCATGGCGCCGAGATGACGATATCGCTTTACAGGGAAAATATTTATCATATTAATACGAGCAGTATTTTGCGTCGCGACCGGTAACGAGCGGCGGCACTGGTAATAGGAATGAACCGCTCCCATGTTGCGACGTTCTATGCCCTCGTCGTCCGGCGTCATGAGCCGTCCGACACAAACGCAGCTTCGCCTCGTTGGCGACGTCGGCGGCACGAATGTGCGCTTCGCCGTTGCCGATTTCTCCGGATTGGCGCCACAACTCCATGCCTGCGAAAGTTTTCCCTGTGCGGCCTTCGAGTTTTTTGAGGACGCGATCGAGCATTACCTGAGCCAGGCCGAGTTGCGCCCCGGCAGCGCGGTGATAGCGGTCGCCGGACCGATCGAGAACGGCGAGGCGCGTCTCACCAACGGTAGTTGGACGATCGCCGAAACGGCGCTTGTGCAGCACGGATTCGCCTCTGCAACGCTGATCAACGACTACGTCGCGCTCGCCCTGTCGATGGAACATCTGACTGAGCACGATGTCGGCGTGATCGGTCCCGCGAAAGCGGTGGATCATGGCATCACTGTAGGCATCGTCGGCGCGGGGACCGGCCTTGGCGTTGCGGCCGTCGTCAGGCAAGGCGGCGACGCCGTCGTCGCCGCGACCGAGGGCGGACACATGGCTTTCGCGCCCGCCGACGAAACAGAGATCGAAATTCTGAAATTGCTGACTCAGCGCTTCGGGCGGGTATCTTTGGAGCGCTTGCTGTCTGGTCCGGGCCTGAGCAATCTGCGATGGGCGCTTGGCCGAATGAACGACGTCAATGTCGATCCGCTGCCGCCCAACGAGATCGTGCGGCGCGCCCTCGCACGCAGCGACGCGCTTTGCGTCGATACACTTAATTGCTTCTGCGGCATCTATGGACACGTCGCGGGAGACATCGCTCTCACCTTCGGCGCGCGCGGCGGCATGTTCCTGGGCGGCGGGATCGCGCCGCGTCTGTTCGAATGGCTGTCCGCCAGCGATTTTCGCCGCCGTTTCGAAGCCAAGGGGCGTCTGTCGGGCTACGTCGCCGATATTCCGACCCAGGTCATCCTGCACCCTTATGCCGCGCTTCTCGGCGCTGCGGGCGTTCGCATCGAAGAGCACCGCCGCGTTGCACCGCCTCCGATGGGACTTTTGGCCAGCAGCCTTTGCCGACGCTGAAACGCGAGCGTCAGGCATTCCCGACGCCGTCAGACGGACGACCGTGACTTGCGTCCGGGAAATCTCGGGATAAAGAGCCATGGCCATCTTGGCCTCAGCGATGGCAAGGCGGAGGCGCACGATGTGCAGGCGTGCAGCGGCGCGGATGGCTTTCAGCTCGGCGCCCTGGAGGCCGGTCTTGAAGGCGTTGCGATTGTGTCGCGGCGCGCCGGCACCCTTCTTGTTCTTTCCCCAATTAAGTCGGCGACTTACGCCACATTCAGCAAGATAATTGTTATTGAAAATACAGGAGGGGTCCCTCCCCCCTTGGCGCGGATCGCGACGTAAACGGCAGGTGCCGCGCCGACCGCGCGTTTCCGCGCGCGTGCGCCGCATCGCGTCGGAAAGAACGCGCGGCACTTCCGTAGACGAAAGGGCAAACGTCTTCATCTTCTGCGGCCGGACAATTCCGATCCGCTCCCCCCTGCACACGTCACATGTGTTACATAAGAATTGAAGCCATAGGTTCAAGAGGAACTCGAGAAATTTAATGTTCGCAGATGAGGATCACAATCATCTGCACACGAACTAACATGATGCGAAGGAGCGTTCGCAAGATTTGCGAATGCGGCTTCTTCTAACGCCGCAGCGCCGCGCCGGCGTTGGAGTTTCTCAGAAAGGAGTTAGACACCCAGCCCCGCAGAGACTGCATTTTCCCGTCGTTCCCATCGACGCGAACAAACGTCCAGCGTCCTTGTTGATTTAGAATTCCGACCTTCAAACCGTGCCGCACGGTCGAGACGATCGCCGCCGTCGGCGACGGCTCGGCGCGAACATTCACGTCCCGCAACACGACTGCCTCAGGTGGCATAGCGACCGGCGGCGGCGCTGTTGTGTGCCGCACGGCTGGGGGAGAGGTTTCGCCAGCACCGCTCCCAGCCAACGAGAATTGGGTGAGCACGCTCTGCGGAATGTATGGCAATACGGCCGGATAGAAAAATATCGCCGAAGCCACAACGCACGCCGCGACGACCGCGTCGCGCCGGTAGTGGTGCGCCCCGGCAGGACGATCTTCCTCGCTCGGCTCGGCAGCAGACCATTGCCGGCTTGTCCGGATGACAATTCTCGATCCCCTGGAGGCATGATCGTCGTTGCGACCGTCCATCAAGCGTGCATTGACCAACGCCTGCTCACGTTCCGCGAGCGTTTCCTCAAGTGCCGACACCTTTTTGCGCAGTCGCCGGAGTTCCATCTCCTTGCCGTGATCGCGTGCGGTCTCGGCGCGCGCAGCCGCCACCGCTTTGGTGAGTTGCACGCGCCACTGTGCCTCAACATCCGTCAAACGTGCGGCCTCGCCCGCTTCCCAGGCGGATCTCGCCTTTGAGACGACCGCGTTGGCTTCTTGCCGCCAACTCTCGCGCATCTGTTCGGCCTCCAGATGCGCTTGTGCCAACTCCGCCTCGCGAGCTGCCAAAGCCGTCCGCGCAGCGGCATATTCGTCGCGCAGGCGCTGAATTTCACGATCAGCTTCATCGCGCGCGGCAGGGACAGCAGCACCGGCCCGGATATGGTTCAGCGCCGCTTCCGCCTTCTCGCAGCGCGCAACCATGGCCGCCATATCTTTTGCCGCCTGTACTCGCCACTGCGCTTCCGCCTCCGCAAGACGCGCCGCTTCGGCGTCCTTCCAGACGGACCTGGCTTTCGACACCGCTGCGTCGGTCTCCTGCCAGACACGCGCACGGGTGTTGTCAACTGTTTGACGCATTTGCGCCAATTCCGCCTCGCGATCGGCCAGAGCCGCCCGCGCCGCCGCGGCTTCGTCGCACAGCCTGCGAAGTTCCTCGGCGACGTGGTCACCGCGTGCCGTTGCGGCCGACAACTCCTTCGCCGCAGTCTCCCGCCATCGTGCTTCGGCTTCCGCGAACCGTGCCGCCTCGCCAGATATCCAGGCCGTCCTGGCTTCCGACAACGCTGCGTCCGCCTCCTGCCGCAGGCGCTCATGGGTTGCGTCCGTTGCGAGGCGCATTTGCTTCAGCTCCGCATCGCGATCCGCCAAGGCTGCGTGCGCAGCGGCGCAATCGTCGCGCAGCCGGCGAATTTCCGCATCGGCCGAACCGCGCGTCGCGGCTACGTCGGTGCGAGAAGACACATCGCCCGGGTGAACGGCCGGCAACGCTTCGTGATTCTCGCCGAACCCGTGCGCATCCCCGACCCAGGCCCGGCCATCATCAGGCTCGTCCGGACGGGCGGCGCGTCGTGCAAGCAATGCCGCATCGAGCTTCTGCTTAAACGCCGCCTTTTCCGGCAGGTCGGCGTCAGACGGCGTTGTAGCCGCAACAGCATCGGCCGGAACCGGGACCTCAATCACCGCCAGCGTCGCGCCGTCGTCGCGCGCAATGACCCGGACTGCCAGCACATGCGGCTCATCCATGCTTTCCGGGATCAGATAGCGGAGATCCTCCAATTCGTCGTAAGCCAGCGACCAGGAATGGTCGCCGTTATTCCTTCCCGCCGACAGGCGAGCCAAGGGCGGCAATCGCTCAATTCGGAAGGAAAGACGCCCGCGCTTCTTGTACGGCGACACCAGCGGACCAAGCGCAAGCGGAATGGCGCGTATGACAGCGGGCACCTCTCCCGCCGGAGCGTGATCCGCTCTCTCTGGGACCGGCTTCTTGCCAAATCCGACTGTGCCGTGCGCCATCGCGCAGGACTCCATACATATGGTTCCGCGTGCACCGTCCCGAAGTCGTCGCGCGACGCATTATGGCGATGCAAAGCGGATATCCGACCGGCAACGTTACTGGTCCGAGGATGCCGCGGCGTTATTCAAATCCGGCGCAATTATTTAAATTTGTGTTTTCTGCCGAGCCGCCCATGGGAAAAAATGACGCCGGCAGCTTTCGCCGCCGGCGTCTCGTTTGGACTTCCGAGGTCAGACGCCTCAGTGCAGTTCGGCTTCCTGCGCCGCGATCCAGGCGACAACGGCTTCGGAGAAACCGTCGACGCGCTGCCAAGGGCCAGATCCCACACCGTGCTGGTAGGAGGCGACGTTGATCATCGTTCCCCTGCCCTTCGGCGCCGGAACCGGATCATGCGACTGCTCGTCGGTGAAAACGACCAGACGCCGGCCCTTGGCGTCGACCTGCGCGACCGCAGCCCCCAGCATGGTGTTGCCATGCGGCTGGGAGTTGACGATCGCGTCGCGCAGCGCAAAGCCGCGGCGCGGCGGCACCTTCACGGTCTTGCTCGAGAAGGTGAAAATTTCCACCTCGTCGCAGACCTCGCGCGCCAGGATCGCCAGACCGCAGGCCGCCTCCATCCGCGTCATCTCGGACTGCGCCGAGAGCGGATAGGTCATCGACCCCGAGACGTCGATCAGCAACGTCGTGCGGCCCTTGAGCCGCGCGTGTCCGCCCAGCGACTTCAGCATGGCGGATTCGAGTTCCGGCTCGAAGTCCGGCGCATAACGCGCCGCCGCGATGAAGCGGTACGGCAAGACGCGGTCCGTGCGCATCGCCTTGATCGCCTCGGCGATGGTGGCCCGCTCGACGCCAGCGTTCTGCATCAGCCGCAGGTTGCGCAGCAACGCCAGCCCGCCCAGCTTCTTTTCGGCGATCAGGCGCTCGAAGGTCTCGCGCTTGTCCTTTCCGCCCGAGAGCGAGACCTCCCAGGTGTCGGCCGAAGACAGCGTGCCGTCGACAAGCTGCTTCCACACCTTCTCCTGGCTCGCATCCTTCGGCTTGGCGTGAACCAGGAACAGCACGTCCCTGATCCGCACCGCGCCGTCGCGGTCGTACTTCGCGAGTTGGTAGGCGTCGAACTTGGTCAGCGCCCGCGCCAGTCCCTTCTTGATCTGCGCCGAAACCGGCTGCTTCTTGCGCTGCTGCATCGGCCCCAGCGCGTCCGCCCAGTAGATGGCGAGCAGTTCCGTCATCTCGTCCGGCCGCTGGATGATATGCGCCAGCGTATCGGCAACGAGCACACGGTGCTTCTCGTGCCGCGCCATCTCGCGCACGATCAGGAGCGGCGCATGGCGCAGCTTCATCACGTCGCGCGCTTCCACGGCGAGCGCCGCGACGCGCGCCGGCTCGACCAGCGGCACCAGCATCTTGATGCGGTCGGCGAGCGTGACGCCGTCGACGTAGAACTGGTCCTCCCACAGGAGGCAGTTCATCAGCGTGCGCTTCAGCTCCTGTTCGGGCGTGAAGCGCCTGCCCTTCGCACCCTCATGCGTGAAGACGCGCAGCAGTTTGTTGAGTTTGGCCATGGAACACCCCCTTTCGGCCAGTCTTGCACAGGTTGAGGAAAAAAGCGCCGGGGAACGGGCGAGACTGTACTGGCCTTGCGGCCCTCGACGTGCGCTACCAGATTGCGCCACGGGCATTGCCGTCCGGGAGGATTTGAACCTCCATACCGTCAACCCGAAGTAACAGTTCTCTTCACCACCGGCCTTTGCTGCCGCGCGGCTTCGGCCGGCAAGCCGGCCCGACCGAGCGGCAGCAAAACACGAGGCAGTCGTATGGGAAACACAGAACGCGTGAGATCAAGGCGCCGGGGAACAATCGAGCCTGTACTGCCTCTTTCGAGGCGATGACGCTCTGCCACTGAGCTACGGACTTGCGTCCGGGCGGAATCGAACCGCCGTCCTTCACCTGAGCGAAGTAACAGAACTCTTCACCACCGGCATTGCGGGTAGCTGGGGAACATTCGAAATCGGAGGCAACGATCTCAACGCGGGCGCCGCCTTGCGGCAACACCGAACCCGCGACACGCCTGTCTTTCGGAGACAGGCTCCACGGCACGATCGATCGAGGGCGGGAATCGAACCCGCATTCACCAGGTCGAAGTATCCGAAATCTTCACCACCAGTCTTCGTCGCGCAGCGGCGAAGACTGCCGCGGCGTCGTTGCGAAGCAACGAAGCCGGGCCGCCCACACCTGCGCGGCTAGCCTTGGCGAGCCGGCACGCACCGACATAGCCAAAACAGATGCTTCCGGGGGAACAGTCGAGCCGGATCCCCCCGTCATGGGAGGTTCGTTAACAGCGAAGTATCCGATGCTCATCACCACCCGGAATACGGAGCCGCCTGACGCGGCAAGAATTTCCAGGGGAACGACCGAGCTGCTGCCATCCCGCACCGGGATGCTGCCTCCCCGTTGTATTCATGGTCGGGAAGCCGAAGTAAGCAACTCCTCACCACCTGGAACTGGACGCCGCACATGGCGGCAAAGTGCAAAACGAATTTTGTCGCGGCGCTCTCGACGATGACGCGCCGCCAAAGCGAACCTTGCGTTCGCCCCGCCATCGGTGGACCGCGAGCACGCTCGCGCCGTTCCCTCCGGCGGGCCCCGCGCTTCGCTTGCTTGCCGCAAGCCGGGATCCGGGTCTCCCGTCCCGACGAAAGCCGGGCTGCGATCTTTGCGAGCGACGCGGAGGTCCGGAAAATAAAAACCCTCCGGAGCATCGGCTCGGGAGGGTCCGTCGAAAAACGGATGTCGGCCCGCGTTATGCGGAACCGCCCTCAAGAGCCGGGCGCGCGCCATCGACTGGCCGCTGGCCATTCGACAGTTTCGCAATGTTTTCCAAAGCGCGCTGCATCGTTCGACTCTTGGTTTTTCGCGAGACACCATGTCCGCGAAGGGGGCGGCTTCTACGCTCGGGACTATGGCAAGTCAAGAGCAGGATTGGGAAAGAGCTGCGTCGGCGCTTGAAGGCCGGCGATGCGGCCATTACCTTTGCGGGCCGCTTTAACTGGATTTTTCGGCATATGGATATCAAGCACGACGCACTGGCCGCGATCGGCAATACACCGCTGATCCGTCTCAGGCGCGCGTCGGAAGAGACGGACTGTGAAATCTTCGGCAAGGCCGAGTTCATGAATCCGGGGCAATCGGTCAAGGATCGCGCCGCACTGTTTATCGTCAAGGACGCGATTGCGCGCGGTACGCTGAAGCCGGGCGGCGTCATCGTCGAAGGCACGGCCGGCAACACCGGCATTGGTTTGACGGTGGTCGGCAACGCCATGGGTTTCCGCACGGTGATCGTCATTCCGGAAACCCAGAGCGTGGAGAAAAAAGATGCGCTGCGCCTGCTCGGCGCCGAGCTGGTCGAGGTGCCCGCCGCGCCCTATCGCGATGCGAACAACTACGTGAAGATATCGGGACGCATGGCGGAGCAGTTGGCGCAGAGCGAACCCAACGGCGCTGTGTGGGCGAACCAGTTCGACAATGTCGCCAACCGCCAGGCGCATATCGAAGGCACCGGGCCGGAGATCTGGCGGCAGACCGGCGGACGGATCGACGGCTTCACCTGCGCGGTGGGCACCGGCGGCACGCTGGCGGGCACGGCGATGGCGCTGAAGGAACGCAATCCGTCCATCCGCATCGCCGCCGCCGATCCGCTGGGCGCGGCCGTCTATTCCTGGATCAAGACGGGCGAACTCAAGGCACATGGCTCTTCCATCACCGAGGGAATCGGACAGAATCGCGTCACCGCCAATCTGGAGGGCGCGCCGATCGACGACGCCTACGAAATTTCCGACGAAGAAATGCTGCCGATCGTCTTCGACCTGCTGGAGCATGAAGGCCTGTGCATGGGCGGCTCGACGGGCGTGAATGTGGCGGGCGCCATCCGTATGGCGAAGGAGATGGGGCCGGGACACACCATCGTCACCATCCTTTGCGACTACGGCACGCGCTATCAGAGCAAGTTGTTCAATCCGGATTTTCTCAAATCCAAAGGACTTCCGACGCCGCCTTGGCTGACCGAGAAACGTCCCCCAATCGCGGTCCCGTTTGCGAAATGACGACACCCTCGCCGCTCGTCTCCACCGCATGGCTCGCCGAACGGCTGAGCGAGCCGGACGTCCGCGTTGCGGACGCCTCCTGGTACCTGCCGCAAGCCGGCCGCGACGCGAAGGCCGAATATGCGGCGGCGCATATTCCCGGCGCGGTGTTCTTCGATATCGACGATCTGTCGGACGAGACGAGTCGCTACCCGCATATGCTGGCGCCGGCGCCGAAATTCGCCGAGCGGATGCACAAGCTCGGCCTGGGCAGCGACGATCGTATCGTCGTGTATGACGGCGCCGGCATCTACTCAAGTCCGCGCGCCTGGTGGATGCTGCGCGCCATGGGACACCGCAAGGTCTTCGTACTCGACGGCGGCCTGCCGAAATGGCGGCGCGAAGGGCGGCCGGCCGAGCACGGCGTCGCGCAACCGTCGCCGCGGGCGTTCGCGGCAAAGCCGGACAAGACGATCCTGCGCGATTTCAGCCAGATGATGAACAACCTCGGGACACGCGCGGCGCAGGTGGTCGATGCGCGCGGCCGGCCGCGCTTCACCGCCCAGGAATCCGAACCGCGGCCCGGCGTGCGCGGCGGGCACATGCCCGGCAGCCTCAATATTCCCTATACGGAGCTTACCGGCGCGGACGGCACCCTGAAATCCGCGGATGTCCTGCGTGCGCTGTTCGCCGAACGGCGCGTCGATTTGTCCGCGCCGGTCATCACCAGCTGCGGCTCCGGCGTAACCGCTGCTACGGTTATGCTGGCGCTCGAGATCGCGGGCGCGAAGAGTGTCGCCCTGTACGATGGTTCATGGTCGGAATGGGGCGCGCGCGCGGATGCGCCCGTGGAGACGGGTTGATGACGATGATTGGGATAGAGCCGAAAAAAAACATCCCGATGACGGTGACGTTCCTGGAGATGCGCGCCAAACCGCCCGCGTTCCCGCCGGCGTCTCCCAAGGGAAAGATCGCGATTCTCCGCGCTGAAAACCCCAGCGTGCATTTCTACCGCTATCTCTATGAGACGATCGGGCGCGACTACTATTGGGTAGACCGCGTCAAAATGGACGATACGACCCTGACGGCGATCATCCGCGACCCGCAGGTGGAGCTCTACATCCTCTACGTCAACGGCTGTCCGGCGGGCATGGCCGAACTCGATTTTCGCGACGCTCACACAGGATTGATCGCCTATTTCGGATTAATGCCTGAATTCATCGGCAGACGACTCGGATATTTCTTCCTTTATCACGCAGTTGCGAACGCCTGGGCCAAACCCATCACGGCTCTGCTGGTCAACACCTGCACGCTGGACCATCCGCGCGCGCTGGCCCTCTACCAGCGCATGGGGTTCAAGGCCTACTCCCGCGAGGATCGCAGCGTCGAGTTGCCTTAAGCCGATTTTCCAAGCAACACTGCGCCCGCAAAACACAGCGGGGAAGCGGCATGGCGGCGGGAACGGCGGGCGGTGCGGTCAAAGAACGGACATTGTTCGGCCACCCCATCGGGCTGAGCTACCTGTTCACCACCGAGATGTGGGAGCGCTTTTCCTATTACGGGATGCGCGCCATCCTGATCTATTCGCTGACCAATTACCTGCTGCTCCAGCCCACCGCCGACAGCGTGATCGGCTATCACGCGTTGAAGCATCTCTTCGAGATGATCTACAACGGCGGGCAACCGCTGGCGGCGCAGCCGCTCTCCTCCATCATCTACGGGAATTACACGTCGTTTGTGTACCTGACGCCGATCATCGGCGGCTTCATTGCGGACCGCTGGCTGGGCCAGCGCCACAGCGTCGTCATCGGCGCCATCATCATGTCCGCCGGCGAATTCACGCTGATGGTGCCGCAGCTTTTCTTCCTCGGTCTTCTGCTGCTCATCATCGGCAACGGCTTCTTCAAGCCGAACATCTCCACCCAGGTCGGCAATCTCTACAAGCCCGGCGACAGCCGCATCGACCGCGCCTTTTCCATCTTTTATGTCGGCATCAATCTCGGCGCCTTCTTTTCACCGCTGATCTGCGGCTCGCTCGGCGAATCCTATGGCTACCACTGGGGCTATTTTGCCGCCGGCGTGGGCATGGTGATCGGGACGATCTCCTATCTGATCGCGCTGCGCGCCCTGCCGCAGGATCGCGCCGCGCGCCTCAAGACGAACAATGAAACGAAGAAACCGATGAACCGCGAGGACTGGAAGGCGGCGATAGCGCTGTTCCTGCTGTTCATCCCGGGAAGTCTGTTCTGGGCGGCGTATGAGCAGCAGGGCAACACGATCGCGATCTTCGCGCAGGACCTTACCGATCGCCGCCTCATCCCCGGCGTCATCGACTGGCAAATACCCTATACATGGTTTCAGTCCTTCAATCCCGGCTTCATCATGCTCTTCACGCCGGTGGTTATCGCCATCTGGGCCTGGCAGGCGAAGCGCAAGAAGGAACCGAGCGTATTGACCAAGATGGCACTGGGCAATTTCATGCTGGGGGCATCCTATCTGGTGATGATCGCCGCGGTCCATTTCAGTGGTCCGCACGGACAGGTAAGCTGGCTGTGGCTTCTGCTGTTCTTTGCCGTCCTCACCATGGGCGAGCTTTATTTCTCACCCATCGGACTGGCGCTGACGGCGCGCGTGGCACCGCCCCAGATCCTGTCGATGATGATGGGGGTCTGGCTGCTGACAAGCTTCACCGGTAACCAGCTGCAGGGCTATATCGGCAGCTATTTCAGCCGCATGTCGAACGAGAGCTTTTTCCTGCTGTGCGCCGCAGTCAGCGCCTTCGCCGGGGTGGTGTTCTGGCTGTTCAACTTCCCGCTAAAATCAATCCTTGAATCGAGATCCAACGGCACCCTGTCGGGGACACCGCCGTTGGCCGAACCGTAAACGTGCCCCTGCATCGCGATGACGTCGGACGAATGGCTGCTTTGCATCGCGCGCCCTTGTCATAATTGGACCCGGGACCGATAAGTCCATCCGCAAGACCAATTGGTGTCGGATATGGCGAATAACAAAGATAGACCCGAGACCGTCGCGGTTTCCGTCGGGCGGATGAGCGAGGCGCATTTCGGCACTGTCAACACGCCGGTCTATCGCACCTCGACGATCCTGCACCCCAACGTGGCTTCTCTAAAGTCGCACAACGCGCCCTACACCTACGGCCGGCGCGGCACACCGACGACCCGCAGCTTCGAGGAGGCCATCAGCGCGCTGGAAGGCGCCGCGCGCTCCGTCAGCGTGCCGTCCGGCCTGAACGCGATCACCACAGCGATCCTGTCCGTCTGTCGCGCCGGCGATCACCTCCTGATGGCCGACTCCTGCTACGGCCCGACCCGCCATTTCTGCGACACGGTGCTGAAACGCTTCGGCATAGAAACCAGCTATTACGATCCCCTGATCGGCGACGGCATCGCCCTGCTGTTCCGCCCGAATACCAGGGCCGTGTACTGCGAAAGTCCCGGGTCCCTCACCTTCGAGGTGCAGGATGTGCCGGCGATCGCCGCCGTCGCCCATGCCCGCAATGCCTCCGTGCTGATGGACAACACCTGGGGCACGCCGATTTACTTTCCGGCGTTGGCGCGCGGCGTCGATTTGTCGATCCATGCGGCAACGAAATACATCTGCGGCCACTCCGACACGATGATGGGAACGGTCAGCGCCAACGAGAGCCATGCGGCGCGGCTCTCCAATTTCGTCGCGGAGATGGGGCTCTACGCCAGCGGCGACGACTGCTTCCTGGCGCTTCGCGGCTTGCGCACACTTCCGGTGCGACTGAAGCGCCATCAGGAAACGGCGCTGCTGCTGACACGCTGGCTGCTTGGACGACCGGAGGTTTCGCGCGTTCTCTACCCGGCCCTGGACTCCGATCCCGGCCATGCTCTCTGGAAGCGGGACTTCCTCGGCGCCTGCGGTTTGTTCGGCGTCGTGCTGAAGCCCGTAGACGATGCGGCCCTTGCAGCCATGATCGACGGCTTGAGGCATTTCAAGATCGGCTATTCCTGGGGCGGTTACGAGAGCCTGGTCATCCCGGCCGAATTCGAGCGTACCGTGCGCAAATTCGAAGCTGAGGGGCCTGTGATCCGCATTCATGCCGGGCTCGAAGATCCGGACGACCTCCTTGCTGATCTGGAACATGGTTTTGCGAGGATGAAAACGCCATGACCGACATCGTCTCGCGCGAATCCTTTCTCAACGCAGTAAAATTCAACGACGACGGCCTCGTTCCCGTCATCGCCCAAAGCCACTCCACAGGCGCCGTGCTCATGCTCGCCTGGATGAATCGGCACACGCTGGAGGAAACACTGGCCACCGGCCACGTCACCTACTGGTCGCGCTCGCGCAAGCAGATCTGGCGCAAGGGTGAAGCGTCCGGCAACGTGCAGCGTCTGGTGGAAGCCTGGATCGATTGTGACGGTGATACGCTGCTGCTGAAGGTCGACCAGCTGGGCCCGGCCTGCCACACCGGCGCGCCGACATGTTTCTTCCGGAGGCTTACGAGCTAGTCCTGCGGTCGGTGCCGGTCTGCCCGTCGATTTTCTTCTCCGCATAGCCGACCTGCGGGTAAGCATGCCAGAACAGCACGACAAGCAGACCCACACCGATGCCGACGAGCCCGCCGAGCAATGTCCCGGTCTCCGCCACAAGGGCGCCGATCACCCCGAAGACGACTGCGGCAACGATGTAATGTCTTGGCGACCTGCGCATGCCGAGCACTCCCCAAGAACGCTCCTAATGAAATAAGTCACGCAGATGATCGTTTAAGAACCTGCCGTCCGGATCGAGTTTGCGGCGCAACGCAACGAACGCCTGGTACTTCGGATAAAGCTCTGCAAGCTCCGTAGCCGCGCGCGTATGACGCTTGCCCCAATGCGGCCGCCCGCCATGGCGCCGGAAGATATCCTCGCACGCCTCGAACAGTTCCGTCGTATCGACCCGATGATATTGGTGCACCGCAATCGTGGCGCTTTCGCGGCCATAGAACGGACTGAGCCAGACATCGTCCGCGGCCACTGTCCGGTATTCTATGGGAAAGCCGGTATTTATCCGCCGCTTGCGGATCATTTCCACGACCTCGCGCAGGACTTCCGGCCCTTTCTCATAGGGAACGGCATATTCCATTTCGTTAAACCGCACGGTGCGCGGACTTGGGAATATCTCGTGGCTCCAGCGCACACGCTCCTGCCCCGGCATCAGCTTGGAGAACAGCTGATGCACCGGCCGCAACAGGAAGGGCGCATACGGCAGCACTTCGTTGATAACGGCGAAGGCGTATTCGTCGGCCGTCCTGTGTTCGCCGCGCGCCTGCAGGGTCTTGGCGCTGTGGCGCGTCGGCGCGTTTGCATCGGTTTCATTGAGCGCCTTGCACACCGCGAAATCCGAATAGGGAAACCAGAAGAACTCGAAGTGCCGGTTGGCATTGACGAGGCCGTCGAGTTGACGAAAAAGTTCGTCGACGGAATGGGTGAAGTGCTTTTCCACCAGTTTGTAGGCGGGGCGGACCTTCATTCCGATCTCGGTCATCACGCCCAGCATGCCAAGCGAGGTACGGCCAGCAGCAAAGATTTCCGCGTTTTCGGAGGATGAACAGTGGATCATCTCGCCGGTGGCCAGCAGCAGACTGAAGCTGGCCACGTCGGCGGAAAAACTACCCAACGTGCAGCCCGTTCCGTGCGTGCCGGTGCCGACAACCCCGCCGAGCGTCTGGCGATCGATGTCGCCCATGTTCTTGAGGCCGTAACCCAGCGGCTGCAGCAGCGAGGCGATCTCCCACAGCGGTGTCGCCGCGGCGATCGTCGCCACTTCATGCTCCGGGTCGAAGCCCCGGAGCCCGGTGAACGCCGAAAGATCGATCAGCGTTCCGTTCGTTGCGTTGAGCGGAGTGAAAGAATGCCCGTTGCCTGGAACCCGCACAGGGCCTTCGGCCTTGCGCACGGCTGCAGCGAGTTCGACCTCGTCTTTTGGTGCGACAACAGCGTGAGGTCTGCAGGAAACGCCGCCTGACCAGTTCGACCATATGCCGCCAGAGATCTTCATGAACACCGCCCCAGACCAGTGTTTTCGGGTCGGGGTTTTGGGCCGTACCGGCGGCCCACGTCAATCTTGCAATCGCCGCGCATTTGGGCCAGCCGCTTCCGCGGACAGGCGCTGGCGACCCCGGCGTGACTCGAACACGCAACCCCTTGCTTAGAAGGCAAGTGCTCTATCCGGTTGAGCTACGGGGTCTCGGCGGAACTCGAAACCTAGAGTTCGGCCGTCAGAATAGCACCTCTTCCGGTTTCTGGCGTCCGGCTCAATGCGACCAGGGAATCTTCCGGTCGTATCGAAAATTGTCGGCGTAGGCCTTGGGCTTCGGAATCGGCCTGTGGGGCTCGAACAGGTCGAAGGCGATACCATGTTTCTCGGCATAGCCGATCGCATCTTCCTTGGTGTCGAACTCGAGCTGGACCTGCGAGAGCATGTCGCTCGAACTCGTCCAACCCATCAGCGGATCGATCCGGCGCGGGCTGGCGGGCTCGTATTCGAGCATCCATGCCTTGGTTCGGGCCTTGCCAGACTGCATGGCGTTCTTGGCAGGCTGGTAAATTCGCGCGCGCAACGTCTTCTCCTTCAAACCGGAACGGACTGGTCGGGGCGGCGTGATTCGAACACGCGACCCTCTGCTCCCAAAGCAGATGCGCTACCAGGCTGCGCCACGCCCCGTAAAGGCCGTTCCAAACTTCTCGTGGCTAGGCCGTACACGAAAGCAAGGCGTGTCTTCAACCCATACCCTTTTTGAAACTTTGTTAAGCACTTACGGCCCGTTGCCGAAAATGGCCGCATGGACCTTGTCCCCGGGTTGAATGTCGAGGTCATAGGCCCGCCCGCCGTTGATCTCCAGGACGGCGCGCACGGGCTCGCTGGAGGGAATCGGGTCCTCGGTATAGGGGACGGCATTGGCCGCGATCGTCGAGATCGTCCCGTCGGCCCGAATGAACAACATGTCCAGGGAGAGAGGCGTATTCTTCATCCAGAAGACGACCGGCGACGGGCGATGGAAGTCGAACAGCATGCCGGCATCGGACGCCAGCGTCTTGCGATACATCAGCCCGCGCTGCTGCGACGCGGGGTCCGAGGCCACTTCCACGGTGAAGGCAACCGGCCCCTTTTGGGTGTCGATGACCACCTTCGTGGTCGGCAGGGTCCGCGCCGCCGGCTCGCCGGGCGTGCAGCCAGTCAGAAGAACCGCGGCAAAAACGGCAACGAGATACGAACGCATGCGATACTCCACCGCGCTTCGCCATCAGGGCCAAGCCGCTGGTGGAGTACGATAACTGAATTCAGGCGTCCAGCACCACGATTTCCGCGGCGAGCTCGCCCTTGGGCCCGTCGCCGGCGCGAACCCGCACACGCTGCCCCTGCCGCAGCTCGCGGATTCCGCTGCGCCGAAGCGTCTCCATATGGACGAAGACGTCCGGCGTATCGGGACCGCGCGACACGAAGCCATAGCCCTTTCCGCGATTGAACCACTTCACGGTCGCATCAAAGGCCGGGCCACGCGGCTCCGCCGAGAAGCGCATGGCGCGCTGCACCACCGCCTCGTTCGGCTGGGCCGTGGAATTATCGAGCGAGATCAGCCTGCGGGCTTGCAGGCCCTTCGGGCCCTGGACAGCTTCGCAAACCACCTTCGCGCCTTCGTACGCGGCCTTGAAGCCCGACTGGCGCACGCAGGTCTGATGCAGGAGAATATCTCCCTGCACGCCGCCTGTCGGCTTGATAAACCCGTACCCTTTGGTGAGATCAAACCACTTGATCTGACCGATCACTTGCTGTGCGGCCTCCCCTGGCGGAGAAACCATGACGCTTGTATCCATCCCCGTCCCCGAACTCATGATGGTAAAAATAAGGTTAACACAGTTGCTGTTCCTCGTGAAGCCAAAGTGTCGCGGATTTGTCGTGATATTTCAATTCTCGGTTGATGTCACATCGGGCGCTTGCCCAGAGTGTAATCCATGGATTTGACTGGCAGATATCTGATCCCGGCCTCGCCGGAGCTCGTCTGGGACGCCCTCAACGACCCGGATACCCTGAGGGGCTGCATCCCCGGCTGCGACTCCGTGGAAAAGATCAGTCCGACGGATTTTCTCGCCACGGCGACCCTCAAGATCGGCCCGATGAAGGCAACCTTCAACGGCAAGATCGCGCTGACCGAATTGGATGCGCCGAGACGCTGTGTGGTCCGGGGCGAGGGGCAAGGAGGCGCCGCCGGCTTTGCCAAGGGCGAAGCAGAAGTTCTCCTCGCCGATGACGGCGAAGGCACGGTCCTGACCTATGCGGCCAAGGCCCAGATCGGCGGCAAGCTGGCGCAAATCGGCCAAAGGCTGGTTGACGGCGCAGCACGGCAAATCGCCGATGATTTCTTTGGCCGCTTTGCTGCCGCTCTGACGCAGCGGAAAACAAATGCCGCCGAACAACAAGATGACCTGCTGCCGCCGACGGAAAGCGGCACCATGCCGGACCCGGCGCGGCGCGAAGGTCTGCCGCCGACGATATGGGTCGCCGGTCTCATCGCCATCGTCGCGATCCTGCTGTTTCTTTTTGGCGTGCTCGCCTGACGGCGACTTGACCGCTTTGGCGGCGACGCCAACACTCATTGTTGTCCCGGGAGACGCATATGACGGCGTTGAGCATGACGGTGAACGGCAGGAAGGTTTCGGCCGAGGTCGAAGACCGGACGCTGCTTGTTTATTTCCTTCGCGAACAACTGGGCCTGACCGGCACGCATATCGGTTGCGACACCAGCCAATGCGGCGCCTGCGTGGTGCACGTGAAGGGGCGCGCGATCAAATCCTGCAGCATGTTCGCGGTTCAGGCCGATGGCGCCGAGATCACGACCATCGAAGGTCTTGCCAAGGAAGACCGGCTGCATCCCGTTCAGGAAGCTTTCCGCGAGCTTCACGGCCTGCAGTGCGGCTTCTGCACGCCCGGCATGATCATGACCGCAGTCGATCTGATCCGCCGCAAACCGCAGCTCGATCGCGAGACAATCCGCCGCGAGCTGGAAGGCAATATCTGCCGGTGCACCGGATACCACAACACCGTCAGCGCCATAGAAGCGGCGGCCGAAGTGATGGGCAAAGGCGCGACATGACCCCTACCCTTTCCGCTATCATCGCGCCAGGACGGTGGCCGAAGCCGAAGTGCTGCTGTCCGCCTCGCCGGAGGCCAAGCTGCTGGCTGGCGGGCAAACGCTGATCGCGGCGATGAAGATGCGTCTGGCGCGTCCATCCGACCTCGTCGATATTTCGGGCGTGAAGGAGCTTTCCTTCATCCGTGCGAACGGCAATACACTCGTCGTGGGCGCCGGCACGACACATCACCAGATGGCAACGTCACTCGAAGTCGCGCGCGCCATTCCGGCGCTCGCCAAGCTGGCGGGCGGCATCGGCGACCCCGCGGTGCGCCACGTCGGAACGCTGGGCGGCTCTGTCGCGAACAACGACCCCGCCGCGGATTATCCGGCTGCCTTGCTGGCACTCGGCGCTACGGTGAAGACAAACCGGCGCAGCATCGGGACCGACGCGTTCTTCACCGGCATGTTCTCCACGGCGCTTGAGGACGGGGAGATCGTCACGGAAGTCTCGTTTCCGGTGCCGGAGCGCGCCGCCTACAGCAAGTTCCGCAATCCGGCATCGCGCTACGCCATGGCCGGTGTGTTCGTTGCGCAGTGCAAGGCAGGCGTGCGCGTCGCCGTCACCGGTGCGGGTGCCTGCGTCTTCCGGGTACCCGCGATGGAGACAGCCCTTGCAGGGAATTTCGCACCGGAAGCGGTGGACGGCATCCTCGTCGACGCCAGCAATCTCAGTACCGACATTCACGCATCGGCGGAGTATCGCGCGCATCTGGTGACGGTGATGGCCAAACGGGCTGTCGCGGAGGCTCTTGCTTGATCACCGACGAAGCAGACGTCCCGGATATCGCGGCCCGATGGATTGGCGCCGGCCACAAAGTGGCCTTCGGCACGGTGATGAACACCTGGGGCTCCGCGCCGCGCCAAGCCGGGAGCCAGATCGCCGTGCGCGATGACGGCGCCTTCGTCGGATCGGTATCGGGCGGCTGCGTCGAGGGCGTGGTCATTGAGGAAGCGCGTAAGGCCATGGCCGACGGCAAGGTCCGCAAACTCGAATTCGGCGTTGCCGACCAAGCAGCGTGGTCGGTCGGACTGGCCTGCGGCGGACGCATCGAAATTTTCGTCGAGCCGCTTGTTGGGGAAAAAGCAGACGAGACCTTGGCCGCTCTCAACGACGCGCGACATGCCGGCCGCTCCGCGGTCCGCGCGGTGGACCTTGCCACCGGCGAGGCCCGCCTGATCGACCACGCGTCGGACCGCTCCCGGCTTGGGCTCGCGGCGTCGGACGCCGTGCGCACATACCGAAGTGCCGCCGTGGAGATCGAGGGCCGGTCGTGGCTCCTTGTTGTCTTCAACCCGCCGATCGACCTTGTGCTGATCGGTGCGGTGCACGTGGCCCAGCCTTTGGCGAAGATGGCCATGCTCTGCGGCTACGGTGTCCGCGTGATCGACCCACGCACCTCCTTCGCGACGGAAGAGCGGTTTCCCGGCATCGGCCTTTCGCACGAATGGCCGGACGAAGCGCTGGCCAAGCGTCCGCTCGGCCCGCGCAGCGCCCTGATTGCCCTGGCGCACGATCCCAAGCTCGACGATCCCGCGCTCAGCGCCGCCCTCGCCTCACCCGCCTTCTACATTGGCGCGTTGGGCTCGAAGCGAACCCACGCCGTACGGCTTGAGCGGCTCAAGGCCCACGGATTTCCCGACGACACGCTGGCGCGCATCCACGGTCCCGTGGGCCTCTCGATCGGCGCCAAAAGTCCGGCGGAGATCGCCGTCTCCATCTTGGCCCAGATCACCGAACGGCTCCGCTTGCAGGCTCAATAATACCGTGGCCCGTCGTTGCGGTCCCGTCTTGCCTCGAACCGGGGCTGCAACTCGTTGGCCGTGATCATGCCGTCCTTGTTCTTGTCCAGGCGCGTGAACAGCTTCAGCTCGGTTGCGGCGAATTCAGCGAGCGTCAACTTGCCGTCGCGGTCCTTGTCCAGCCGCCTGAACGCCCGCGTCTCGCGCTCGCGGAAGCGCTGCTCTTCGTCGCGAACGTACTGGTCTGCAGTCATCGTCGCCGCCCCGTTTGTGGCGCTTGCGAACCGTTTGGCGATGGTGCCGTCGAATTCCGCGCGCACGACCAGTCCGTCCCTGTTCGCGTCGTTCTCGGCGCAGAACCTGGCGAGTCCAAAGCCCCCGCGCGAACCGGAATCCGCCCGCCGACGGTTATTGCCTCTAGCGGAACGTGCTCTGTCCGCTCCGGCTGGCCGATAATCCGCGTTGCCCGCTGGTGCGCAGGATATTGTCCCGGACCCGTCCCGATCCATCGCCATGAAACGCGCGCGTTGCGGGGCGGAAAAATCCGGCAGCGTCAACTTGTGGTCGCCGTTCCAGTCGACGCGCCGGAACATCTCCTCGGCATGCTGGCGGAAGGCGCCCGAATGAAGCGCGACAAACTGGTCCAACGTCATCGTGGGTGCGCCATGTGTCGCCCCCGCGAAACGCGTCCCGATGGTGTTGTTCATTTCGCTATGGCTGATCTTGCCGTCATGGTTGGCGTCGAAGCCGTGCAGGAGCCTCTCGGCCAAACGGCCCTGGCCATGCATGAGACCCTGCATCGGTCCATCCGGCGGAGGCGGCCCCTCCATTTGCGCAAGGCCGGCACCAGCGAACGCGGTCACTGCCCCCAAAAGCAGGGCGATCTTGAGGCTCTTGTTCATGAAAGAATCTCCTTAGATACGCACCTGCCAAATAGTCGCCATGCCGTGGCGGAACTTTGCCGGAACAAAACCCAGTCGTCGCAAAGTTCTGGACCGGCGTTCGTCCGACAAACTTTGCGGCAAATGAGGGTTTGCGAGGCATTAGCGGACGCCGCAGAGTGGGGCATGCTAGAATTTCCAGCCATGACGAAGGACGAATCGAAGCCGCACATTTTGGTCGTCGAGGATGCGCGCGACATCCGCGAGCCCCTTGCCCGCTATCTTCGCGAGCACGGCTACCGCGCCACCACGGCCCCGGACGCCTCCGGCGCGCGCAAGGTCATGAAGGGCGCAGCCATCGACCTGGTCGTGCTCGATATCATGATGCCGGGCGAGGACGGGCTCAGCCTCTGCCGTTCGATCCGCGAGACCTCGCAGACGCCGGTAATCCTGCTGACGGCACGCGGCGAGGAAGTGGACCGCATCATCGGTCTGGAGATGGGAGCCGACGATTACATCCCCAAACCTTTCAGTCCTCGTGAATTGATCGCCCGCATCGCGGCGGTCCTGCGTCGCACGCAGGCGCTGCCGCCGCGTCAAAAACCGCCGTCCGCCGCGCGCATCCGCTTCGGCGATTGGATACTGGACACCGGCCAACGCGAATTGATCGGACAGGACAAAGTGGCGATGCCGCTATCCAGCGGCGAGTTCCGGCTTTTGGCCGCACTGCTCGAACGGCCGAAGATCGCTTTGACGCGCAACCAGCTGCTCGATCTCACCAAGGGACGTGACGCGGACCTTTTCGACCGCTCGATCGACAATCATGTCAGCCGGCTGCGCAAGAAGATCGAGCCGGATCCCAAGAACCCGCGATACATAAAAACCGTCTGGGGCGGTGGCTACATCTTCGCCATGGACCCGGTGACGGAATGAAGGTGTGGCCTCGTACCCTTGGCATGCAGCTCATCATCGTCACGGCCGTGGCGGTATTCCTCTCCAATGTCGCGGTGGCGGCATGGTTCGAGTGGGGCAGCGAGCGGCTCAGCGAAAGCGCGCTGACAGAACGGCTGCTGGACCGCGCCGGTTCCATCGCCACGCTGATGGGGTCTATCCCGCCAAAGGCGCGCAATACGGCCGCGCACGCACTCACCAGCAATGTCTGGCATTTCGAAGTTCGCACCGGCAAAGACGTCGCCCAGCCGATGAGTCCCGAGGAAGAACGGCTGGCCGCCAGGCTGAAAGCGATGCTTCCTCCCAAGACTGCGAAGCTGCCGGTAACGGTCCGTTTCCGGAGCGAACTTCCAGACGACAGGCTGGAGCACAAAAATCACCCGCCGCGGCAAGGCACGGCCATCGAGATGACGATCCCGGTGGTGCGGAACACACAGCTGGTAGCGACGTTCTTTCGCCCCCCGGCGCCGCCATGGCCGGCAGAAATTTCCCTGGCGGCCGTCGTCGCCATCATCGTGGCATCGGCGGCGGCCGCCTACATCGCACGGCGTGTGGCGCGTCCCTTGTCGGAACTCGCGGATGCAGCGTCCGTCGCCGCCCGCGGCGGATCGGCGCCGCGTGTGCCGGAAGTCGGCCCCGATGACGTCCGCAACGCGGCCATCGCCTTCAACGCCATGACAGACCAGGTCACGCGCACGCTCGAAAGCCAGCGCCAGCTTCTGTCCGCCGTAGGCCATGACCTGCGGACGCCGATCACAGCCATGCGGATCAACATCGAATTCGTCGAAGACCCGGAACTGCGCGAGCGCCTGCAGAAGAATCTCGACGAACTTCAGGACCTGACAGAGGCAGTTCTGTCGGCAGCGCGCGGAACCGGGGGGGAAATGCGCCGTCAGATCGACCTGGCGGCCTTGGTCGAAAGCGTGTGTGCGGACCTCGACGATCTGGGCGAGCCGGTCGTCTGGAAGGGACACGAACCCGCTCCGATATGCTGCCGTGCGAACGAGATACGCCGCGCCGTCCGCAACCTTGTGGAGAATGCCGTGGCTTACGGCAAAAAGGCCGATGTGGCGATCGAGGAGAGCACAAAGGCCTATGAGATCTTGATCGACGACGAAGGGCCGGGCATCGACGAAGAGGACCGCACCCGCGTGTTCGAGCCCTTCGTCCGCCTCGAAAGCTCGCGCAACGAAGAAACGGGCGGCTCGGGCCTGGGGTTGACGCTGGTCAAAGCCATCGCCGAGGGTCATGGAGGAGAGGTCGTCATGGAGAACCGAGCCCAGGGCGGGCTGCGCGTTCGTCTACGGCTGCCGCGTGAAGTGGCGAGCGTCTAGACCTGTCAGGGGAGATTGCTTGAGCACCCCACCGTCCCATGAGCCCAGAATCGCCGCCGTGGTCCTCGCCGCGGGGCTCTCGTCGCGGATGGGCACAAACAAACTCCTGGTCCCGCTGGCCGGTAAACCGCTGGTCCGCCATTCCGTAGAGGCTGCGGTCGCCAGCCGCGCCCAGCCGGTCATAGTTGTCACCGGAAACAACCGGAAAGAGGTTGAGGCTGCCCTCCGCAAGATCAACATCAAATTCGTCAATAACCCAGATTTTTCAGAAGGTTTAAGTTCATCGCTAAAGTGCGGCCTGAAGGCGTTGCCGACGGAATGCGACGGCGCGATGGTCCTGCTCGGCGACATGCCCTTTGTCACGCCCGCGCTGATAGACCGCCTGATCGCCGCATTCGCACCGGGGCTCGGACGCGCGATCTGCGTACCCGTCGCGAAGGGGCGAAGGGGGAATCCGGTGCTTTGGGCCAGCCGCTTCTTTCCGGAGATGCTCGCACTTGAAGGTGACGTCGGCGCCAAACCGCTCATGGCGCGGCACCAGGACGTGGTTTGCGAGTTGGAGGCGGCGGACGACGGCCCCCTGGTCGATATCGACACGCCGGAAGCGCTGACGGCATATAAGGCCGTATGAGCGACCCGCTATATACCAAGGACGTTTTACGGCTGGCGGCCGAAGCGACCGGCGCCGGACGCCTTCCGACGCCCCATGGGACGTATAGCGTACACAACCCGGCCTGCGGCGACCGTTCGACGGTCGATCTGCAGATCACGAACGGCCACATCGCGGCCATGGCACACGATACCAGGGCATGCGTGCTGGCCCAGGCGTCGGCGGCCATCCTGGGCGCCACCCTGCCCGGCCGCACCTATGGAGACCTGGTCAAACTCAAAACAGAGGTTGCGGACATGTTCCAGAGCGGCAGGCCGCCGTCCGGGCCGTTTGGCGCCTACGGCGTCATGCGCGACGCGGCCAGTTTCGCGGGGCGTCACAAATGCGTGCTTCTGCCGATCGACGCCGCGCTCAAGGCTTTTGAGGCTTCAAAGGCGCGCGAACCAGGCGGACAAGGGACCGAGAGTTAGCTCCGCGCCCGCCACACTTGCCTCGCCGCAGCCCCATGTTGCCGGCACCACGCCGGAAATCAGGCCGTTGCGGAACACGGCCTTCGTACGGCTCATGTTGAAGACACAGAGTACGCGTTCCGCGCGGTGCACACGCACGAACCCGAGCACTGGCCCCGGCGTATCGATAAATTCGATCTCGCCGAGCCGCAGCGCCGCGCTGTCTTTGCGCAAGGCCAGAAATCGCTTTGCGAAACTGAGCGTCGACTGATCGTCGGCGTCTTGTTCCGATACTGCCAGCGCGCGATGCGACGGTCCAAGCGGCAGCCATGGCGTCCCCGAGGTGAACCCCAGATTCGGCGCGCCGGCATCCCAGGGCATGGGCGTGCGACATCCATCGCGGCCCTTGAACAGGGGATAGTAGAGATCGCCGACCGGATCTTTGAGCTGATCCCGGCGCAGGTCGACTTCCGGCAGACCCAGCTCCTCCCCCTGATACATCAATACGGTGCCCTTGATGGACAGCAACAGCGCCAGCATCAGCTTGGCCAGCGCAGGATCGCCGTCCACCCCGCCGCCAAAGCGCGTCACCGTGCGAACAATGTCGTGATTGCAGAAGGATACGCAGGGCCAGTGCCGCGGATGACGCGCCAGCTCCGCGAAATTGTCCTTGATGAATCCCGGCCCCAGCTTGTTCGCGCGCAGCATGAAGAAGGTATAGCCGGCATGCAGCCCTTCATCCGGCGCGGCATAGGCGCCGGACCGCTCGAAGCCCTCCGAGAATTCGCCAAAGACGAAGCGATTGGCGTGGCGCTCGACGGTCCGCCGGATTTCGTCGAGGCAGGCGACATTCTCGGGCAGATTGCTGTCGTGGAAATGGCGCTGCAGGTCGGCGGCGTCCGCCCAGACCGCGGGCGTGCGTTCAGCGGGCGGAACCGCGTCGTTGTCGGCAAGCGTTTCGTCGTGCAGGTAGGCGTTCGCGACGTCGAGCCGGAAACCGTCCGCGCCGCGCTTCAGCCAGAAATCCAGCACCGCAAGCGCCGCCGCTTTTGCCTCGGGATCGTGCCAGTTCAGCTTGGGCTGCTGGCGCAGGAATTTGTGATGATAATGCTGGCGTCGTGCCGGCTGATAGGACCAGGCCGGTCCACCGAACGCCGACAGCCAGTTGTTGGGCGCCGTCCCGTCCGGCTTCGGATCGGCCCAGACGTACCAGCCGGATTTTGCGCCCTTGCTCCGGCTGTCCGCGAACCACGCATGCTCGTCCGATGTGTGGCACAGCACTTCGTCGATGATGATCTTCAGACCGCGCGCGTGGGCCGCTTCGAGCAGCGCGTCGAAATCGGCCAGCGTGCCGTAATCGGGATGGACGTTCTCGTAATCGGAAACGTCGTAGCCCCAGTCGCGGTTGGGCGAAGGATGGATCGGGGAAAGCCAGATCGCGTCGACGCCAAGCCCGGCAATGTAATCGAGCTTGCTGATCAGACCGGCAAAGTCGCCCTGTCCGTCGCCGTCGCCGTCGCAAAAGCTGCGGATATAGACCTGATAGACAACCGCCCCTTGCCACCAGGGTACGGGTTCGCTCACACCTCGCTCGCGCTTGCGATGACCTTGGCGACGAGGCCGTAGGCTTTCGCCTCCTCGGCTCCCATCCAGAAATTGCGTTCGGTGTCCGCGACGACCTTTTCAAACGACTGGCCGGTTTCGCGGGCGATGATGCGGTTCAGCCTTTCGCGCATTTTCAGGATCTCTTCGGCCTCGATGGAGATGTCGGAGGCCTGGCCGCGCACGCCGCCCAGAGGCTGGTGCAGCAGGAACCGCGTATTCGGCAGGCAATAGCGATTTTCCTTGGCGGCGCCCAGATAGATGTGCGCCCCCGCGCTCGCCACCCATCCGGTGCCGATCATCTTCACGCGCGGACCAACGAAGCGGATCATGTCGTGGATCGTGTCGCCGGATTCGACGTGGCCGCCCGGCGAATTGACGATAACGCGGATATCGCCGTCGCCTTCCGCCGCATGGGCGAGGAGCTGTGCGCTCACCCGTTCGGCCATTTTCATGTCGACTTCGCCAAAAATCAGCACCGTGCGCGACTTGAACAGCGCCTTTTGCACCGGTGAGGACTGCTGCTCCGGCAGATCGATCTGCTTCTTTTCGTCGTCGTCTTCTTCGTCGAGGCGAAACATAGGCACTCCTGTGGCAGGGAACGAATCTGAGGGCATACTAGCGAAGCCGAGCTTGGCGTCCATGTGCTTAAAGCGCGTTAACGGCGGCGCCTAAGCCCGCCTGCGGATGCACTTTATAAGCCAAAGGGCGGCCCGGCGCGGGCATCCAAATCTACGAGGGGCATATCTGCCGTCCGACGATCTCCGGTCAGGCCGTAGGCGACGGTTTCTTACGGGCCGCCAGTTTGCCCGCGGCTTTTGTTTTATCTTCCAGCTTTTTTTCTGCCGCGAGCTTTTCGGCGGCGGCTTCGTCGGCGGCCTCTTTGGCAAGGCGCAAGGCGCGCAGCTTCACGATTTTTGCATCGCTGGCGGCACGCTCCTTCTCGATCTCCTTGCGCACCAGCGTGTCCCGCTGCTCGGACGCGGCAAAATGGTTCTGCGCGCGACGGCGGGCGGAATCGGATTTGTCGTTAAAATTGGACATCAGCCTCTTTCATCAATTGCCTCTGAACCGGCGCGCTTGTCGCGTACCGGAGGCAATTCGTCTACCCGAACGAGAAACGCGCAACCTTGCGCCGGGGCACTGATACCACGCCGCGCGGCCAAACAAAATCCGCCTGGCGAAGGACGCGCACACCGCGTGCGCGGCCCAGCGCCTGCAGACAAAGCGGTGCACCGCGGCAGGCGCGCAGAATAACGAAGAAAATACAATAGCTTGCAGACTCACGCCGGCCGGCTGATGGAGCCGCAGCACACCGTCGCTCCCCGCGTTTCAGAGCGCGAACCAGGTCTCCGTTTCCGGAAGGTCTACGGCGTGTTTGCCTTTGAATGACTTATATTGCGTCGCGCCCAGTATTCCGTCGCCGACAATGCCGTCATCTGCCAACGGCATCATGATCCGCTCGCCGTGACCGTAATGATCTACGTGCTTAAAAACCATGCCCTCGCCGCGATAGAGGGCGGGCTCGAAGACGACGCGCTTGGATCGTGCGAACAGCCTCGGAAAATCCTCTTTAGGGTACAGCGCGGACATCGGTGCGCCTCGGAAATTCTTGCCAAAAATCTGCTCGATTTGATCGCCGGCGAGTCTTCCCGTGAACACATCCGTCGTCCGATCATATTTGTACGACCATATGATCGGAAGCTGCGCGACAATTTGCGAAGGCTGAATATCGGCCCAACTCGGCATGGCACGAGAGCCGCGTACCTGGTTCCAATGCCGGGCGACGTATTTCAGTGCCGGTGACACGATTGCCTGCTCGAAGGCATGAAAATTCATGACATCTGGTCCTGTTCTAACGGGCTCTTGAATCACGTCCCTCAATTGAGGAACGGCCATATCGAAGTCCGGGATCCGCCCGACTCTGCTGCGCAATGTCACGCCGCGCGGACGCCGCTATCACGACCCCGGCAGCGACGCGCGCACAACTACGCCCTGACAAAATGATCATAGCACAAAGACGGATATCGCGCAGTTTGGCCAATGAAAACCCACATAGACCAATGGCTTTTCCAATGCACGGCTAGCGCCTTCGGCAATATGTCCATGCGAAGACAGTGGTTTCATCAAGGCTGAAGGTCCGGCACGGTGTTGCGACTGAAAGTGAGAATTATTGCCACAATCAGTTTCACGAAACTTGGCTGATATTAGCAGCCGGTGCCCGCGAGGTCGGTCTTGGATTACACCGCGACGGTTTCACGTGTCACCGCAAGAACAGAAGCCTTCCTGCACGGAGTTACCGATGCCCTCGTCGATCCTGCGTCAGCGCACGCCACCACCTTCGCCAATATCCGGCTCGGTCTTCGCGCCCTCGGCGAAGTCCGTCCCCTGCCCGGCCCAAAGCGTGGCGTGCCGGATACCGCGGCGGTGGAGTTCGCAGTTTGGTACGGGAATGGCGCGCCCTAGGGGAGTCGAACCCCTCTTGCAAGATTGAAAATCTTGAGTCCTAACCGATAGACGAAGGGCGCGCGGGCCCGCGCGGCGCCTGCGCGCCGACCGGGCGGAACGGGGCTATAAGGCCCGAAAGCTGGCTTGGCAAGCGCCCTCAGACGCCTGCCGGGGCGGCATCGTCCACCTGGAGTTGGACCCGCTGGCGGCCGTTCCACTCCTCGGCGCGCAACCGCCCCACGGCGTGGATTCGTTTACCGCGGGCATCCAGCAAAGCCCGGCCCAAATCCGTATCGGCGGTCCGAAAAGCGATGGCGTCGAGCCGTCCCCCGTCGCCTCCGACAAGCCTGAGACGCACATGATCTTTGCCCACAATGTCGGCAAACGCGACCTGGACGTCCGGCACGACGAGAACGGGCTCCGGATTTCCGGCGCCGAAGGGACCGGCACGGGCAATGTCCTGCACCAGCGACGTCGTCGCGCCCGCCGGCGAGACGACCCCGTCCAGCGTCAACGTTTCGGCGTCAGCCAAGCTTGCCCCGGCCTTCGCAAACAGCTCCGCCAGGAACACCCGGAACGGCTCGGTCTGCTCGTGGTGCAGCGAAAAGCCGGCCGCCATCGCATGCCCGCCGCCGGCCTCAAGCGTGCCCGCCTCGCGAGCGCTGCGGATGGCGGCGCCCACATCGAAGCCGGCCACCGAGCGCGCCGACCCGCGGCCCAGCCCCCCCTCGAACCCGGCAACAAAGGCCGGCTTGCCGAAGCGCTCCTTGAGCCTGCCGGCGACAATGCCGACCACGCCGGGATGCCAGCCCTCGCCCGCCAAGAACAGAAACGGCCAATTGTCCTGTATGGCGGCCTGGGCCATCGCTTCGTCCAGGATGACCTGCTCGATGACGCGCCGTTCGCGGTTATGGGTGTCGAGCGCCGCGGCGAATTCCTCCGCTGCCGCCGCGTCTGTTGCGGTCAGGAGATCGGCGCCGAGACCACACCGTCCGACGCGGCCGCCGGCGTTGATCCGCGGCCCGAAAACGAATCCCAAATGATAGGGCGTGAACGGTGGCGCCACCCCGGCGATGCGCATCAGCGCGGCAAGGCCGGGGCGGTCCGATTTTGAAAGCTTGGCGAGCCCGGTCTGAACAAAAGCGCGATTGACGCCGGTCAGCGGCACGACATCGCAAACCGTGGCCAGCCCGACGAGGTCGAGATAGTCGCGCAAATCTGGTTCGGCACCTGCATGCCGGCCGCCCTCTCGCAGCGCCCGGTTCAGAGCCACCAGAAAGAGGAACACGATGCCGGCGGCGCACAGATGCCCGAGCCCGGAAGCATCGCCAATCCGGTTCGGATTGACGTGTGCAAAAGCCGGCGGCAGGCTTTCCACGGCGTGATGATCCAATACAATGACATCTAGGCCCGCCTCGCGCGCCGCCGCAAGCGCCTCAACCGCGCCTGCCCCGCAATCGACAGTGACCACGAGCCCGGCGCCCTCTTCCTTCAGCCGCAGCAATGCGCGCGCGGACGGGCCGTAGCCTTCGGTCATGCGGTCCGGGATATAAAGACGCGGCGGCGCGCCGACCGCCGACAAGAAGTCGTACAGCAGAGCTGCGGAACACGATCCGTCGACGTCGTAATCGCCAAAGACGGCGATGCCCTCGCCGCCTGCCAGCGCCGTCAGCATGCGCGCGACGGCCTTGTCCATGTCCGCCAGCGTCAAGGGCTCCGGAAGAAGGCGCTTGATGGTCGGATTGAGATAGTCCGCCACCGCATCCGCCGAAATTCCCCGCCCCAACAACAGGCGCGCCAGCACGCCCGGCAAGCCGTGTTTCAGCGCCAGCGCGCGCGCAGCATCCTCGTCGATTTTACCGAGAACCCATCGCCGGCCAGAAAATGAGCATGAAACCCCAAGCATACTTCGCGCGTCCTTTGTCAAGGACATCCGCATGCTCGCGGCGCGCTTCAGCGTTCCCGCTTGCGGGAATGCCGCGCCGTGACCCAGCGTACGGTGCCTGACGACGAACGCATTACCACACTATGCGTGAAGATGAAGTCCTGCGTACGACGGACGCCCTGGAGCATCGATCCGTTCGTCACGCCGGTAGCCGCGAAAATCACATCGCCGGAGGCAAGTTCCTTCAAGGTGTATTTCCGGTCGAAATTCGTGATTCCCAGTTTCGCCGCCCGCTTTTTCTCGTCATCGGACTTGAAGAACAGCCTGGCCTGGAACTGCCCGCCCACACAGCGCAGCGCCGAAGCCGCAAGCACGCCCTCCGGCGCTCCCCCACGTCCGATATAGATGTCGATTCCCGTGGCCGGATCGCTGGTCGCAATCACGCCCGCCACGTCGCCATCGGTGATGAGGTGAACGGAAGCGCCAACGCTGCGCACCGAGGCAATATGCTTCTCGTGACGCGGACGATCCATGATGCAGCAGGTAATTTCGCGGGGATGCACGCCCTTGGCCTTCGCGAGAGCCAGGATGTTCTCGGCCGGTTCGGCGTCAAGGTCGATGGTGCCCTCCGGATAGCCGCCGCCGATCGCGACCTTGTCCATGTAGGTGTCGGGCGCGTTGAGCAAGGTCCCCGGTTCCGCCATCGCCATGACGGCCAGCGCGTTCGGCAGCGCCTTGGCCGTCAGCGTCGTGCCCTCGAGCGGATCGAGCGCGATATCAACCTCAACACCGCCGGACCCCACTTCTTCACCGATGTAAAGCATCGGCGCCTCGTCGCGCTCGCCCTCGCCGATCACGACCGTTCCGTCAATCGGTAAAAAATTGAATGTTCTGCGCATCGCTTCAACAGCGGCGTGGTCGGCTGCGTGTTCGTTGCCGTGGCCGATATGCTCCGCGGCCGCGATCGCCGCAGCCTCGGTCACGCGCACGGCTTCCAGCGCAAAAGCGCGATCTAAAGGCCTACTACCCATGATCTCTCCTGAACTTGTTGAAGCGGAACTATCTCGCTTCCATAGGAATCATACAGGGCGGCGCGATGACTTTATCGGACGCAGCAATCGTCTTCAGCGCATTACCGACCGACGCATGCGTCGTTTCATGCGTAATCATCACGATCGATACGGCCTCTCCGGGCGCCCGCCCGCGTTGAATCATGCTTTCGATAGAAACACGCCACTCTGCCAAATGCCCCGCGATCTCCGCCAACACACCAGGAACATCCAGCACCTGGAAGCGTAGATAAAACGCGGAGGAAGCGCTACCGCTCGGCGTCGGTGTTAGCGATATCAACGAGCGCGCGGGTATTCCGAACACAGGTCCAATGTTCCCGCGCGCAATATCCACGATATCGGCAATGACAGCGCTAGCAGTCGGCGCGTCGCCCGCGCCGCGTCCTTCAAAGAAGAACGAGCCTGCGGCATCAGCGTCAGCCATTACGGCATTGAATGCACCGTTGACGTCCGCGAGCGGCGTACCGGCACTTACCATCGCGGGCTGAACGCGCTGGTCGATTCCGTACGGCGTCTTCTTGGCGATGCCTAGGAGCTTGATGCGATAGCCAAATTCGCGCGCGAAGGCGATGTCTTCTGGCGTGATATGGGCGATGCCCTGCACCGCCATCGAATCGATCTCGGGGGCGGTACCGAAGGCAAGTCCGGCCAGCAGCGCAAGCTTGTGGGCCGTGTCGCCGCCGCCGACATCCAAGGTCGGGTCGGCTTCGGCATAGCCGAGTTTCTGCGCATCCTGAAGAACGTCGCCAAACGGACGGCCCGTGGCCTCCATCTGCGTCAATATGTAGTTGCAGGTTCCGTTGAGAATTCCGCGCACGGCGACGACGCCATAGGTGATCAGACTCTCGCGCAACGCCTTGACGATCGGAATGCCGCCGGCGACCGCAGCCTCGAACTTCAGCGCAAGGTTCTTCTCTTCCGCCAATATGGCGAGCTTGGCGCCGTGGCGCGCGAGCAGCGCCTTATTGGCGGTGACGACATGCCTGCCGGCCGTGAGGGCTTCTTGCACCAATGCCAGCGCCGGCCCGTCTTCTCCACCGATCAACTCGACAATGACATCGGCGTCGGTTCCGACCAGCGCACGCGGATCGCCAACCCAATTCTTCAGGTCGAAACCGCGCTTCTTGTTCTTGTCGCGCGCGCACATGGCGACAATTTCGAGCCGGCGCCCCGCACGATCGGCAAGGGCGTTGTCGCCCGCCTGCATCGCCTTGATGACACCGCCGCCGACCGTACCAAGACCCGCGATAGCGATCTTGAGTGGTTTGTTCATTTCGCCGGTTCCAGCGCGGGCGGTTCATTGACCCGCATGGAAAGGAACTTCTTGACGTTGCGGGCCGCCTGGCGGATGCGATGTTCGTTCTCGACGAGAGCGATGCGCACGTAACCTTCTCCATACTCGCCGAAACCGATGCCTGGAGAAACGGCGACCTTGGCGTGGATGAGAAGCTGCTTGGCGAATTCCATCGAGCCGTGCTCGCGATACTGTTCCGGGACCGGTGCCCACGCGAACATCGAGGCCGGCGGCGACGGCACGTTCCATCCCGCCCGCGCCATGCTTTCCACCAGGACGTCGCGGCGTGACTTGTAGATCGCGCGGATCTCGTCGGTACAATCCTGCGGCCCGTTCAGTGCGGCGGCGGCGGCGACCTGGATCGGGGTATAGGCGCCGTAGTCGAGGTAGGATTTGATGCGCGCCAGCGCTCCGATGAGCCGCTTGTTGCCGGCGGCAAAGCCCATGCGCCAGCCCGGCATCGCATAGGTTTTGGACAGCGACTGGAACTCGATGGCGATGTCCTTGGCGCCGTCGACCTGCAGAATAGAGGGCGGCGGATTGTCGTCGAAATAGATGTCGGCGTAAGCCAGGTCCGACAGCACCCAGATTTCGTGCTTTTTCGCGAAGGCGATGATCTCTTTGTAGAAGTCCAGGTCCACCACTTGCGCCGTCGGGTTCGAGGGATAATTCACGACCAGCGCCACCGGCGATGGAACCGAATGCTTCACGGCATTGCCGATCCGGCTCAGATAGGCTTCGGGCGTCGTCGCCGGGACATGTCGGATGGCGGCGCCGGCCAGGATGAAGCCGAAAGCGTGAATGGGATAAGCCGGGTTCGGAACCAGCACGACGTCGCCCGGCGCGGTGATCGCCGCCGCGAGGTTGGCGAAGCCCTCCTTGGAGCCGAGCGCCGCGATCACTTCGCTGTCCGGATCGAGGGTTACGTCGAACCGGCGCTTGTAATAGGCCGCCATCGCCTTCCTGAGGCCCTTGATGCCCCGCGAGGCAGAATAGCGGTTCGACTTCGGGTCGCGCGCCGTCTCGCACAGCTTGTCGACAATGTGCTTTGGCGTGGGCATGTCCGGATTGCCCATGCCGAAATCGATGATGTCTTCGCCGGCCGCGCGTGCGTGCGCCTTGAGGCGGTTCACTTCCTCAAAAATATATGGCGGCAACCGCTTTATGCGGTGAAATTCCTCTTGCATGGTCGGAGCCTTCAAGCGCGATGCACTGGCGGCGCAGCATCACGGCAGTTTACCCATCGCGTCAATGGCTTTCAGCCCGTTCCTGCCATGCTTTTCGGCCATAGACCGGGCTGCGCCTCAACATGACGCAGCCGGACGAAATCAGCCCTGCAGGAAAATCTCCGCCCGGCGATTGCCGTCTTCGCCCTTCGGCATCGACTCGTAATAGACGGGCTGGCTGTCGCCGACGGCGTCCACCAGAACCTTTTTGGCCGGAACGCCCTCATGGATGATTTCCTGGGCGACCGCATCGGCACGCTGCTGCGACTTCTGGAAGATCACCTCAAGATGGCGCGCCATCGGCATATTTGGGGTCCGGCTCGACGAATGGCCAACGACGCGAATAAAGCCGTGCCCGCCCTGGGCCTTGTACTGGTCCACAGCAGCCCGGACTTGGGCGCGACCTTCGGCATTCAGATAGACGGAATCCCCCGGGAAGAAGATGACGGCCGCGGCAGGCAATCCTTGTGAACTGGCGTAAACGCTTGGTGTGTTCGTCGCAGGCTCGATGGCGCTCAGATTGGCGACGACGGCGCCGCTCATGTTCTCCGGTCCGCCCATGCCTTCCGCCGCCGCACCCGGCCGACGCAGTCGCGTTGGTTTGCTGCGGGAGGCCGTCACGATCGAAACCGCCGACGGAAGACCGGCGCTTGCCGCGGTCTGCTCGTAGCGTTGGATGATGGGCGGCGCGACGAACTGTGAAATGGACGCATCGAGCGGCGGCGCCGTGGACGGCTTGAAGCCGAGCGCGGCGTCGGACGGCGCAATGGACGCAATCTGCTGCTGCGGAACGGCCGGCTCGGGCGGGACGGCCGGCTCTGCTCCGGGAGGCGGAGCGACCGGCGCCTGGGCGACCGGC
>VFSW01001170.1_pt1 | contig 39557 bp, 42 predicted proteins | sample 5358111 | NCBI WGS metagenome assembly VFSW01 (sample SAMN11554181, study PRJNA540505) | mine drainage metagenome | isolation source: sediment from site ElyBrook_90M | place: USA: Ely Copper Mine, Vershire, VT | collected 2017
CTGACCAGTTCAGGCCGCGAACTGCTACAGTCTGTCGGACTGGTTCAGGCAGGCGAAGGGCCGAGCGCCGCGAGAAGCGGAACGAGCGCCGCGCTGACGGGCGTGGGGATACCATGACGCGCGCCCTTGCGCACGATCACCGCATTGCGCGCGTCCCATTCCATCTCGCGCCCGGCCATCCGGTCCGCATACATAGAATTGCCCTCGTCCGGCCCCGCCTTCATGAAGGCCTCGATCTGGCGATCAATCAGCCCTTCGTCGAGCCTGGCGCCTTCCTCATGTCCCACGGCGACGCACTCGTTGAGAATCGCGCGCGCCACGTCGGCAATGCCGGATTTGTGGAAGACCCGCATAGGCTGACCGGTCAGCGCCAGGATCGCTCCACCCGGAGCGTTCACGCAAAGTTTCTCCCAGGCGCGGGTGAGGAGATCACTCGTTGTTTCGGCGGTGATGAACGAGCCAGCGAACAAGCGGCAGAATTCCATGCCGGCTGCATCGCCGGAAACGGCGAGCTGCGCGCTACGGTGCCAGACGACCTCGCCCGGTGCCGTGCGCGAGACCGGTAACTCGACGATAACAGGCACGATGACGACGCCTTTCGGCACAAACGGCTCGACGCGCTCGCGATGCTCGACGCCGTTCTGCAGCACAGCGACTTTCGTTTGCGGACCGACGGCCGCTCGCAGCCACCCCGCCGCGGACGGTACCTGATGCGCCTTGACGCAGAGCAGCACCCAATCGGCCGGCGAAGAATCCTTTTCCGACATGACGACGTGGGCGGGAAATGTCTTTTCCGCCTCGCCGGCCTTGCGCACCGAGACGCGCTCGAATGGGTGGCGCGCGCAAAAGGTAACTTCGTGACCGGCTTCGAGCAGCGCCGCGCCGACGGCACAGCCGATCGCACCGGGGCCGATCACCAAAACGCGCGACATGATATTCTCCCAGCGGATATGCGGTGGCTATTTGAACGTTGTGCAGCCGAGATTCAAGCCACGCTAGACGCGCCTCTATGCCGTGTCCTTCGCCCGCACCAGATTCAGAACGTTGCGCGCAGCTTCAGGAATGTTGGTGCCGGGGCCGAAGATGGCGGCGACACCGGCCTCTTTCAGGAATGCATAATCCATCACCGGGATGACCCCGCCGACGACGACGAGGATATCGGCCTTTTCCTTTTCCAGCGCGGCGAGCAATTCCGGCACCAGGGTTTTGTGGCCGGCCGCGAGGCTGGAAACGCCCACCACATGCACGCCGGCGGCGACGGCTTCGCGCGCAACCTCCCCCGGCGTCTGGAACAATTCGCCGATATCCACCTTGAAGCCAATGTCGGCGAAGGCGGAGGCGATCACCTTCGAACCGCGGTCGTGGCCGTCCTGGCCCATCTTGGCCACCAGAATGCGCGGCGGCGAGCCCGAGGACTTGGCGAAGGCTTCCACCTCGCCTTTCAGCGCCGCGAATTCGTTGTCGCCTTCGAAGGCGCCGCCGTAGACGCCGGAGATCGTCCGCGTCCGGGCGCGATGGCGCAGATGGACTTTCTCGATGGCATCGGAGATCTCACCGACCGTGGCGCGCACCCGGGCCGCATCGACCGCCAACGTCAGAAGATTGGCGTTGCCGGCCGCGCCCTGGCGCAAAGCTTCCAGCGTGGCCGCAACCATGGCGGGATCGCGCTTAGCCTTCACGTCTTTCAGGCGGGCGAGTTGAGCCTTCAGCACCGCGGCATTGTCGATATCGCGGAATTCTACGGTGTCGGGCTTCTCGGGTTCGTAGCAGTTGACGCCGACGATCACGTCCTCGCCTTTGTCGATACGAGCCTGGCGGCGGGCGGCGGATTCTTCGATCGCGAGCTTGGCCTCTTCGACGCAATTCGTCATGCCCCCTTTGGCTTCTGCGCCGTCGATGATCTGCTTGGCATGGATGGCCAGTGAATGCGTAAGTGCCTCCACGTAATAGGAGCCGCCGAGCGGATCGACGATCTTCGTCACCTGGGCTTCGTGCTGCAAAATGAGTTGCGTGTTACGGGCGATGCGCGCGGAGAACTCCGTAGGAAGCGCGATGGCTTCGTCGAAGGAATTGGTGTGCAGTGACTGGGTGCCGCCGAGCACCGCCGCCAGCGCCTCGTAGGCCGTGCGCACGATGTTGTTGTACGGGTCCTGCTCGGTCAACGACACGCCCGAGGTCTGGCAATGGGTACGCAGCATCAGGCTTTCGGGTTTCTTGGCGCCGAAACCGGTCATGATCTGGGCCCACAAGAGCCGCGCGGCGCGCAGTTTGGCGGCTTCCATGAAGAAATTCATGCCGATGCCGAAGAAGAACGAGAGGCGCGGCGCGAAAGTGTCCACGTCTAATCCTTTGGCCAGTGCTGCGCGCACATATTCGATGCCGTCGGCCAGTGTGTAGGCCAGTTCCTGAACGGCGGTCGCGCCCGCTTCGTGCATGTGATAGCCGCTGATCGAGATGGAGTTGAACTTCGGCATTTTCTTCGCCGCGTACTCGATGATGTCGGCGGCGATGCGCATGCTGGGCGCCGGCGGATAGATGTAGGTGTTCCGCACCATGAATTCCTTGAGGATGTCGTTCTGGATGGTGCCCGCCAGCTTGTCCGGCGAGACGCCCTGCTCTTCCGCGGCAACGATGTAGTTCGCCATGATCGGGATCACCGCCCCGTTCATGGTCATCGACACGCTCATCTTGTCGAGCGGGATGCCGGCGAACAAAATCTTCATGTCCTCGACGGAATCGATGGCGACGCCAGCCTTGCCGACGTCGCCCGCCACACGGGGATGGTCGCTGTCGTAGCCGCGATGGGTCGGCAGATCGAAGGCGACGGACACGCCGGTCTGTCCGGCGGCCAGATTTTTCCGATAGAACGCGTTAGACTCTTCGGCCGTCGAAAAGCCCGCATACTGCCGGATGGTCCAGGGTCGGCCGGTATACATGGTGGCGCGCACCCCGCGCACATATGGTGCAAAACCGGGTAGCGAGCCCGCCGCCTCAAAGCCTTCAAGGTCGGCCGCCGTGTAAAGCGGCTTGATCGCGAAGCCTTCCGGCGTGTCCCAGGTCAGCTCGCCCAGAGCGCGATTCTTCAGCTCCTTGGCGGCGAGCACCGCCCATGATTTCGGCGTCTTTTCCGTCATCGTTTCCTCGGCTTCCGGCGTCTATGATAATGGGCCGGTTTGTCGGTCATGCCGAGCCGCTTGAAGCATGTGGCGCGTCAGCGCGCGGGGGAGTATCGCACCTGCGAAAACTGGTCAATTTCTCGTACCCGGACTGTCGGAAAATCGTCACATTGGTCCGCACACGGAGTGTTACGTGGATAACTCGGAGAGACTCCATGCCTCGGACTGTCCACAAGATATAGCGACAACAAATTATTGACAAACGACTAATAGTATGAGAACAAAGCCTGATATTGAGTCGGTTAGTGATTCGGACCCTGTCCGTTCGTAAACCGTTCCGGGCGTCAGCGAATGCGTTGCTGCACAGTCCCATGTCGTTGCTTTGCTTGTAGTTGAGACCGAAAAACGCCAAGTTTCGGAACGATGATCCCTAACCGTACGAAGGTGGAGGCGGCCGCTGCCGGCGGCCGGATTACTGCCGTCCTGGGCCCCACCAATACCGGCAAGACCCATTACGCCATCGAGCGGATGCTGGCCCACAGGTCGGGCATGATCGGACTGCCGCTTCGTCTTCTGGCCCGCGAGGTCTACGACAAGGTCGTGCGGCTGAAGGGCGCCAGTCTTTCCGCCCTGATCACCGGCGAAGAGAAGATCGTTCCACCGAACGCCAAATACTTCGTCTGCACGGTGGAAGCGATGCCGGTGGACATCGGCACGGCGTTCTTGGCCGTCGACGAGATACAACTTTGCGCCGATCCCGAACGCGGCCATGTCTTCACCGACCGGCTGCTGCACGCCCGCGGCGAAGAGGAAACAGCGTTCCTCGGCGCCGATACGATGCGTGGAGCCATCCAGCGTTTCGTACCGCGCACCTATTTCATGTCTCGGGAACGCTTCTCTGATCTTGCCTACACCGGTTCCAAGAAATTGACCCGCCTTCCCCGCCGTTCCGCCGTGGTCGGATTTTCGGCGGACGATGTCTATGGGATTGCAGAGTTGATCCGCGGGCAGCGCGGCGGCGCGGCCGTGGTGCTGGGCGCGCTCAGCCCTCGCACGCGCAACGCCCAGGTGGCGCTCTATCAATCCGGCGACGTCGATTTTCTGGTGGCAACCGACGCGATCGGCATGGGCCTCAACATGGATGTCGACCATGTCGCCTTCTCGGCGCTGGAGAAGTTCGACGGGTTCACTACGCGCGCGCTGAAGCCGGAGGAGATCGGTCAGATCGCCGGCCGCGCCGGTCGGCACATGAACGATGGCACCTTCGGCATTACCGGCGACGCCGAAGTGCCGGACCCGGAAACAGTCGCGCGGGTGGAAGGCCACCGCTACGAACCGGTCCGCGTCCTGCAGTGGCGCAATTCCGCGCTCTCGTTCCAGTCGATCGAGGCGTTGGCCGCCAGCCTCGACGAACCGCCCCCGATGCGCGGACTGGTAAAGGCGCGCCCCGCCAGCGATCTCATTGCCCTGCGCGTCCTCGGCGAACAAAGCGAGGTGCGCGACCGGGCGCACGCTCCGGCCAGGGTTCGCCTGCTATGGGACGCCTGCCAGCTGCCGGACTTCCACAAGCTCAGTTCCGATGAACACGTCCGTTTGGTACGCACAATCTTCTTCTATCTGACCGGCGACGAAGGGGTGTTGCCCGAGGACTGGTTTGCCAAGCAGATCGCACGGCTCGACGTCACCGAAGGTGATGTGGCAACGCTTTCCGGCCGCCTAGCGCAGGTGCGCACATGGACCTATGCGGCGCATCGGCCTGGCTGGGTGAAGGACAGCGCACATTGGCAGGCGCAGACGCGCGCGATCGAGGACAGGCTGTCGGATGCGCTGCACGAAAAACTGACGCAGCGCTTCATCGATTTCCGTACGTCGGTTCTCATGCGCCAACTGGCGCGAGACGATGCCATCGACGTGGTGCTCGACGATTCCGGAGGCGTGGCGATCGGCGGCGAAGTTGTCGGCAAGCTGGATGGATTTCACTTCTCACAGGCCGACAGCGCGGCCGGCATCCATGAACGTGCCTTGCGCGCCGCGGCCATGAAAGGCCTGGAGGGCGAGTTCTTCGCCCGTGCGAGAAAACTCGCGAATGCCGCCGACGCCGATATCACTCTCAGCGAACATGGGCGGTTTTGGTGGGATGGCACCGTCGTGGGACGGTTGGCGGCGGGCCCATCGCCACTCACGCCCACGGTCATGTTTCTGGCCGACGAAAATCTGAAAGGCAGTCCACGAGAAGCCGCACAACGGCGGCTGGAGGAGTGGCTGGCAGCGCGCATTTCCGCAAAGCTTGAGCCACTGCGCATGCTTCAAACTGGCGTGGACGCCAAAGCCGGAACAACGGATGCCATGCCGGCCCAAGCGCGCGGCATCGCCCATCAGCTTTGCGAGAATTTCGGCTCACTGGAGGTCGCGCGGGTTGTGCTGCCTGCGGATCGACGCCCCATCATGCGGGCGCTCAGGCCGTACGGGGTGTGGTTCGGGCGGCATTCGATCTATCTGCAGAAACTGTTGAGGCCCGATGCGGCGGGGCTGCTGGCGCTGTTGTGGGGCGTATGGACGAAGCTGGAGAACGTTCCCGCGCTACCGCGGCCGGGGCTGACTTCTTTCGTCAACGACGCGGCCGCTCCCGAAGGGTTCCTGGCGGCAGCTGGGTTCCGCGCCGTCGCGGGACGCGCGATCCGTCTCGATATGCTGGAACGCCTGGAAGAGACGCTGGCGAAAGGCACGGTTGAAGGAGCGACAGCCGAGGGTCTGCTTCCCAAGCTGGTTTCGCTGCTCGGATGTACGAATGACGAGTTGCACGAAGTCCTCGCGGCGATCGGCTGGCACGAAACCCACGTGGCCGGGGGCCATAAGGTCTGGCGCCGGAGAGACAAGCGTGAGCAGCCTCGCCGCAAGGTACGCGAGACGCCGCCGCGGGACGTGTCACCATTTGCCGAGCTTGCCAGCCTGATTGACGCCAAATGATCGAGAAACACGTCCGACTGGACAAATGGCTGTGGTGTGCCCGCTTCTACCGCTCGCGCGAATTGGCCAGGTCGGCGTGCGAGTCCGGCCTGCTGCGATTGAACGGCCACCGTGTGGAAAAGGCTGGACGGGAGATCAAACCGGGCGACATCTTAACCGTACCCCGAGCGCGGGAAATTGTCCTGGTGCGCGTTCTGGCCTGTGCGGCGCGCCGCGGCCCTGCACTGGAAGCGCAACGGCTCTACGAAATCGTCGCGGATGCCGTCCGAGGCCAAAGCACACTTGATCCGGCGTCGCGCGCGCCTTAATGGACAAATCACCAAGAGAGTTCCGGAGCACGCAATGACCTACGTCGTTACCGACGCCTGCATCAAATGCAAATACATGGATTGCGTGGAGGTCTGCCCGGTGGACTGCTTCTACGAAGGCGAGAACATGCTCGTCATCCACCCGGATGAGTGCATCGACTGCGGCGTCTGCGAGCCGGAATGCCCGCCCGAAGCCATCAAGGCCGACACAGAGACCGGCCTGGAGAAGTGGCTTACGCTCAATGCCGACTATGCCAAGACTTGGCCGAACATCACCCAGAAGGGCACGCCTCCGGAAGACGCTGAGGCGTTTCGGGACGAAAAGGGCAAATACGAGAAGTATTTCAGCGAAAAACCCGGCTCCGGCGCGTAAAATTAATATTTTGCGCTTGCGAAATTGGCGCCCGGTGTGCCTCAGGCCTTCTGAATTTGGTCATTTCCTAGGGTAATACCTGACATTTTCTCATTGTACGCGAAATAAGTTACGCCGATTCAAAGGTTTGCCAATTTGCAACTTTCTTTTTCCCGAACAGTGTGATAGGTTGTAGTCGTTCTGAAATAACTCGAAAGGCGCTGCCCCACCCGGATTAACGAGAGATCCGGAGGCGCCGCATTCTGTTGCAGTGCAAGGTAATGCGATGCCGTCCTTGGGGATGGCGCGTTTTCGAGTGCGCGAAGCGGAAATGGAAATAGATGACGACGGCTAAGACGACTGTTGCCCCGGTGGTTGCCAAAAAGGTCCCGGCGAATTCCAACAAGAAACTAGAATTCAAGACCAATGACCATGTCGTGTACCCCACCCACGGCGTAGGCAGGATCATGCGTATCGAAGAGCAGGAGGTGGCGGGCACGAAGCTCGAATTGTTCGTCATCACCTTCGAAAAGGACAAGATGACCCTGCGCGTGCCGACCTTGAAGGCCAAGGCCGTGGGCATGCGCAAGCTGTCGTCGCCGGATATCGTCGCAAACGCCCTCAATACACTGAAGGGCCGCGCGCGCATCAAGCGCACCATGTGGTCGCGCCGCGCCCAGGAATACGAAGCGAAGATCAACTCGGGTGACCTCGTCTCGATCGCGGAGGTCGTGCGCGACCTTCATCGCGCCAGCGGCCAGCCGGAGCAATCCTATTCCGAACGGCAGCTGTACGAAGCGGCGCTCGCCCGCATGGCCCGCGAAGTGGCCGCGGTGGAACGCATCGACGAGCAAGCTGCGGTCAAACGCGTGGAAGGCGTGCTGCTGAAGAAGGCGGCATAAGACTTTCGCCGACAAGGATCAGACCAGGCCCGGAGGAAACTCCGGGCTTTGTCATTTCATCCCCTTCTCGCCGGAAATCTCTTGCAGGTCCTGCACCACAGGCATCTGCCATAGGTCGCCCAGACAATCAGGAAGACACCCGCCGCCAGCAGAAGCAGCGCCGGCACCAAGAAGGCAAACGATACAAAATCTACGACCAGCGCCGCCACGGCCATCGCGACGCCCACCGCTAGCAGCAGGGTGCAATTTTTCTGCACGAGCGGTCCGTCACACGTGGGACAATTCACTGCAGCACTTCCGCCTGCTTGGGATTGGCAAGCTCGATTTCCGGACCATTCAGCCACTGCACGATCCCGCGCACACGCATGAGCTTGCCCTGATAGCCACGTGGATCGACGCCCATCCGGCGGTAGATTTTCATGTCGTCGGACGAAATCGTCACTGTAAAATCGGTTTTCCAGTCGGACCCGAAATTCAAATAGGCGCGACCGTCCTTCACCTCGGCGTTCAGCACCTTGCCCTGTACGATCTGGAACGTGCCGGTATCGGCTTTCAACGCGTCGGGGGTGCGGATCGCATACGCGGGAGCGGACCAGATACCGAGATGCGCGGCGCGCGCCTGCGCCTCGGCGGCATAAAACTCGCCCGCGCATTCGCCCCGGTCCGGCGTGAGATCGACGCGTGCCAAACCGCGCTTCAGCAATTCGATCTGCAGCCACGCGCCGTCCCTGGTGAAGACCTGCGAACGAACGCGGTCGTAACGGTCTTCCTTGGGATAGATGGCATGCGCCACAAGATCATGGCCTGTGGCCATGGTGTTCAATGCGTCATAGGCTTGGTCGGCAAACAGTTGCGGCGCGTGATCCTGCGCAGCGTTCGGAAGGACTATGCCTGCCAGAAGCAAGGCGCGGCCGTCGCGAAGAACCAGCACACCATTGTGTTCGACACGTACGATATGGGCATCGGGAATCTCCACGCCGCCGGCACAGAACGGAGCCTCCGCCTGCGCGCTGCCGCAAGCCGACATGGCTGCCAGAAACACCGCAGATAAAACGCGCCTGGTCATGATCCTTCCCCCTCCACGCCACCATCTTGCACAATTCCGCATCCTTCGCACGGGTCGTGCGTCAACAAGGTAACTCTCCGCCTATGACACCGCGTCCAGGCTAACGCCCTTGGGCGGAGGCATCCAATCAGGCACAAAATAGTCGGGCATCAGATTTTTGCGCGGGTCGACGCGGTATCTATCGAAATCCGTTATGCCATTCTCGGCCAGAAACGTGTCATCGATCAGGAAGTTCCCGGTGAAGCGCTTGGCCGGCTTGTTGAAGACCAGATAGGCTGCGTCCGCTAGGATGTCCGGCCGGCGGCAATGCCTCAGCCCCTCCTCGCCAGCCAGCACATTCTGGATGGCCGACGTGGCGACGCCCGTGCGCGGCCACAGCGCGTTGAAGGCGATGCCGTCGCAGGCGAACTCCGCCGCCATTCCCAGTACGCACATGCTCATGCCGAACTTGGCCATCGTGTACGCGGTATGGCCTTGGAACCACTTGGCGGCCATGTCCAGCGGCGGGGACAGCATCAGCACATGCGGATTCACCGCACGCTTGAGATGCGGGATGCAGGCCTTCGACACCAGCCAAGTACCGCGTGCGTTGATCTGATGCATCAGGTCGAATCGCTTCAGATCGGTGTCGAGTGTGCCGGTGAGCGAAATCGCGCTGGCGTTGTTCACGCAGACATCGATGCCGCCGAAACGGTTCACGCCGCGCTCGACGGCCGCGACGACCTGATCTTCGAAGCGGATATCGCAAACAACCGGCAGGGCCTTGCCGCCGACCCTTTCAATTTCCACCGCAGCGGTGTGAATTGTGCCGGGAAGCCTCGGATGCGGCGTATCCGTCTTGGCGGCGATCACGACATTGGCGCCGTCCTGCGCCGCCCGCAGAGCGATGGCGAGGCCGATGCCGCGGCTTGCCCCAGTCACGAAAAGGGTCTTTCCGGCGAGGGACATGGCGGTCTCCATTGCGATTATTTATAGGCAACATTCCGCTTCGGCTGGGTACAACTATGGAAAGGCGTGTCAAAAGGCGTCAAGCTTGGCCCGCGATATCCTGAGTGAAATTGAGGCGATATCGCTACAGATTTGCGACGCTTGGTGCGTAAGTCTTTCCGGCCAGGGGAACAACAAGAAAATGCGTTCCGTCGTTTTCGCGTGCCTCGCTCTCGCGTTTGCTGCCGTTACGGCAAATGCTCAAAGCGTTTCAACCGACGCCAAGCAGGCGCCGACGGGCCGTTATTCGTTGGACAAAGGGCACAGCCAAGTTCTGTTCGCCATCGGGCATGAGGGTCTTACCGACTACTACGGACGCTTCGACAAACTGTCCGGGACGCTCAACTTCGATTCCGCGGAACCAGAGAAAAGCGCCGTGTCGGTAACCATTGACACGAACAGCGTCGATACGCCGAGCCATGAACTGAACGGCACACTGTCCGGCAAGGCGGTATTCGACGCACAAGACTTCCCGACAGCAACGTTCAGATCGACATCCGTCGTACGCACCGGTCCGACCACCGGCAAGATCATCGGCGACCTGACGATCAAGAACATCACCAAGCCCGTTACCCTCGATGTGACATTCAATGGCGGCCGCCCCGACCCGATGAGCGGCTCCTATGTCATCGGCCTCAGCGCCACCGCCTCGATAAAACGAACCGATTTCGGAATCACGGGTATGGCCTGGGAACCGTTCGTCGGCAATGATGTCAAGCTGATCATCGAAGCCATGTTTCAACAGCAGAAGGAGTAGATAGTGGGGATTCGGAACACAGCGTTGCGCTACGGCACAATCGCAATGGCGCTGCACTGGCTGATTGCAGCCTTCGTGATCGCCAACATCAGTCTCGGCTTATATATGGGTGATCTGCCGCGCAGCGACCCGAACAAGTTTACGATCATACAGATACACAAATCGATCGGTTTGACGGTCTTGGTGTTCAGTGTGATCATCGTCCTGTGGCGGTTGTGGAACCCGCCGCCGGCGTTGCCGAAAGGCACGTCTGCCCCGATGCGCCTCGCGGCGCACGCGACGCATTTCCTCCTTTATTTCCTAATTGTTGCGATCCCGCTGACCGGATATCTCTTGGTATCAGCCTCCCCACTGGGGAATTCGACGCCTTACTTTTTCCTTTTCGACTGGCCGAATCTCCCCTTCTTTTCCGGCATGACACGCGAAGCTTTGCACCCTATCCAGCACCTCTTCGGCCGGACGCACTCGATTCTCGCCTGGACCGCGATCGTGCTGGTGCCGCTCCATATTCTGGCCGCGCTGTATCATCAGTTCGCGCTGCGCGATAATCTGCTGGCTCGGATAGTGCCCGGGATGCGCGTGCGGGGAGACGCTTGAAGCGTCTTTTCGGCGCCGCGGCGTTCCTCGCGCTCACGGCGGCGCCCGCCCTAGGCGCACACTGGACGGTTGACTCCTCCAAGAGTGAGCTCAGTTTCACCGTGGCGTGGAGCAACGAGCCGTTTGTCGGCGTATTTCACAAATGGAAGGCGGACATCAACTTTGATCCCGCCGACCTCGCCCATTCCCACGTGGCGGCGACTATCTATCTTGCCAGCGAGGCGTCGGATTCGCACGACAACGACGACGGCCTGAAAGGCGCTTATGGCTTCGCAGTGGACAAATTTCCCACCGCGCGCTTCAAAACTACAAAACTCGAACGCTTGGCGGATGGTTCCTATATGGCCAATGGCAATCTGACGATTCGAGGCGTGACCCAGCCCGTTCGTATGCCGTTCAAGCTGGCCTTCAACGGGAACCAGGTCCGGATGACCGGCACGACGGTCCTGGACCGAACCGCGTACGGCGTCGGACAGGGCGAATGGGCAGCCCCCGCACCCGTGGCGCACGCTGTCACGGTCAGGGTGGACCTCACGGCGACTAAAAGCTGACCCGGACGTCGCAGCGCGGTAGATTGCCGTCATGACTGATATCAATGTTGTCGCCGCACGCACCGCAGATTCCGCGGCGATTGCCGTTGCGGCGAAATTGCTCCGTGAAGGCCAATTGGTCGCATTCCCGACCGAAACCGTTTACGGATTAGGGGCCGACGCCACCAATGGCCGTGCCGTGGCAGCCATTTTCGCGGCGAAGGGACGGCCCCGCTTCAATCCCCTCATTGTTCACGTGAAGGATGTTGAGCAAGGACAAGAATTTGCAACATTTTCACCGCTGGCGTCCGAGCTTGCAGAGGCCTTCTGGCCAGGGGCGCTTACGCTGGTTCTGCCGCGCCGTGCCGGGTGCCGCCTGTCGCATCTGGTAAGCGCAGGACTGGAGACCGTGGCCATGCGCGCGCCCTCTCACCCAGTGGCTGCACGGCTGATCGCCGAGGCTGGCGTGCCTTTGGCCGCTCCCAGCGCCAACCGCTCCGGTGCGGTGACCGCCACCAGCGCGGCGCATGTCGCCGAGAGCCTGCGTGGACAGGTGAATCTGGTCCTTGACGGTGGGGCCACCCCTATCGGCATCGAATCGACGGTAATCGGCTTTGAAGACAGCCAGCCCGTTTTACTGCGCCCCGGGGCCGTGGCCCGCGCAGTCATCGAAAAAATCACGGGGCCGCTCGCGGCATCTGTCAGCGGGACGGTCACCTCGCCCGGCCGTCTCGCCAGCCATTATGCACCGCGAGCGGCGCTGCGGCTGAACGCACAAGATGCATCCGCAGACGAAGCACTGCTCGCCTTCGGACCGGCGGCCCCTACCGCACGCCGGACACTGAATCTAAGTCCATGCGGCGATCTGGCCGAAGCGGCGGCCAATCTGTTCGCTATGCTGCGATCTCTCGACGCAGAAGGCGCAACGGCAATTGCCGTCATGCCCATCCCGTTCGACGGACTGGGTGAGGCCATCAACGACAGGTTAATCCGCGCCGCGGCACCCCGCGAGGCCACGCTATGAACGACGAGATTGTCGCAAGACTGAGAGCCGCAGTTGGACCCCGGGGGTTCACGGAGGACCCGGCCGAGATCGCGCCGCATCTCGAAGAATGGCGCAGCAAGTACAAAGGTCGCGCGACGCTGATGTTGAAGCCGACCACGACGGCGGAAGTATCCGCTGTCCTCGCAATCTGCAATGAGACACGAACGCCCGTTGTGCCGCAGGCTGGAAACACCGGTCTCGTCGGCGGCCAAATCCCGTTCGAGGGTGAAGTATTGCTGAGCCTGTCACGGCTGAACCGCATCCGTGCGGTCGACGCCGCAGACGCGAGCATGATCGCTGAGGCCGGCGTCATCCTGGCGACGGCGCAGTGCGCGGCGAACGACAGCGGTCTGTTGCTACCCTTGAGCTTGGCCGCGGAGGGAAGCTGCACCATCGGTGGAACGATTTCGACCAATGCCGGCGGCGTGAATGTGTTGCGCTACGGCATGGCACGCGAGCAGATACTGGGCCTTGAAGTTGTCCTAGCCGACGGACGGGTGCTCGATTTGCTGCGCACGCTGCGCAAAGACAATACCGGCTATGATCTGAAGCAGCTCTTCATTGGCGCCGAAGGTACGCTCGGCATCGTCACCGCTGCGGCGCTGAAACTGTTCCCCAAACCGGCAACGCGTTGTACGGCCTTCCTCGCGGTGCCGGATGTGAACGCCGCGCTGACGCTTCTGGCGCGCGTGCAGGGAGCGACTGGCAGCCTCGTCAACGCGTTCGAGATCCTGCCGCGGATCGGAATGGAGTTCGTACTCAAGCACATCGCCGGAACCGTCGACCCGTTCCGCACGCCGGCGACGTGGTACGTGCTATGCGAGGCGTCGGGTGCGGCCGGCGTCGAGGCGGTGTTCGAAGCCGCGCTCGCGACGGCCTTGTCTGACGGCCTGGCGAGCGACGCAGTGATTGCGTCGAGCGAGACGCAGCGCGCGGCATTGTGGAAGCTGCGCGAAAGCATGTCGGAAGCGCAGAAGAAGGAAGGGCCGTCGCTCAAACACGATGTCTCGGTGCCCGTCTCCGCCGTCGCAGACTTTATTGCCAAGAGTATTGCGGCGGTCAAGGTCGCGCTGCCCAGCGCGCGTCCCGTGCCTTTCGGGCATCTCGGCGACGGCAACATCCATTTCAATATCCAGGCGGCGAAGGACGCCGACATGGCATCCTTCCTCGCACGCTGGGACGAAATCGCCCGCGTCGTGCACGATGTCGTGCGCGATTTCGGCGGTTCGTTCAGCGCCGAGCATGGTATCGGGGTCATGAAGCGCGCGGACCTTGCCCGCTATAAAAGTCCTGTGGAACTTGATCTCATGAGAACGCTGAAGGGCTCGCTCGATCCCAAAAATATTCTCAACCCAGGCAAGCTGGTGCCGGAGTAATGAACAAGATTGCCATCGTCACCGGAGCCGGAAGCGGCATTGGGCGCGCCGTCGCGTTGCGCCTGGTCAGCGCCGGCTTTCTGGTTGCACTCGCGGGACGGCGCAAAGCGGCGCTCAACCAGACCGCATCCGACGCAGGCGATCCCGCGCGAACACTCGTCCTGCCGACCGACGTGAGCGATGAGGACGCCGTCGCGACCTTGTTCCGCGAAACTGTCGAGCGTTTCGGTCGACTGGATTTGTTGTTCAACAACGCCGGCACCGGTGCGCCATTCATTCCAGTCGAAGAGCTAAGCCTGTCGCAGTGGAACACTGTGGTCGCGGTCAATCTGACCGGCGCCTTCCTCTGTGCCCGCGCCGCGTTCCGGCAGATGAAAGAACAGCACCCGAGAGGCGGCCGGATCATCAACAACGGTTCGATCTCGGCGCATACGCCGCGTCCGTTGTCGGCGCCGTACACAGCGACCAAGCACGCAATGACCGGATTGACAAAGTCCCTCTCCCTCGACGGGCGAGCCTACGACATCGCCTGCGGCCAGATTGACATCGGCAATGCCGCAACTGCCATGGCCAGCGCAATGACCAGCGGCGTGCTACAAGCGAACGGGACGGTCGCGTCCGAACCCGTGATCGATGTGCGCCATGTCGCCGACGCCGTACTCTGTATGGCGAATCTACCGCTCGATACGAATGTTTTGAGTCTCACCATCATGGCCAACGGCATGCCCTTCGTCGGCCGCGGCTGACTCTCTACGCCGCCTTCGGCAATGTCGTGGGGGTCGTCGCAGCAGGCAGAGTCGGCGCGTGACGATCCCTGGCATTGGAGCGCGCGCTGATCACTGCGGTCACGATGGTGGCCGCATAAGGCAGGCACTGCACACCCAACATCACGATCCAGAGCAAGGCAGCTGGGTCGTCGAGCCGGCCCGTGGCGAGGACGGACATGATCGCGAGAATGCACAGAACGAACAACGTCGACTCCTGCCATACGCCGCGCAGCGCCTGACTTAGCAGCGCCTGGTCGGCGCATTTCGGCGTGCGGAGGAACGGTTTACCGCTCGTGAACAGACCGGCCCACACGGCTTTACCTACTGTATGCGTCAGCGACAGGCCGGCGACCGACGCCATCACCGCCCCCTTGACACCGGACCGCACCTTCTGCGGATAGAGCAGCAGGGTTTTCAGAGTCTTGGCAAGGAACAGAGCCAGAGCCGCTGCCGACAAGGCGGGCATCGGCACATAGACGTAACGCGGCGCGGCCCACATCATGAGCGTCCACACCAGCGCCATCAGGGTAACAACCATCCCTAGCCCGTCGGATATCCACGGCAGCCAACCGCTCAGGAACTGATAGCGCTGGGCCCATGATAGTCGCGCACGGCCGAGAAAAATGGCGCCTGCATGACGCTTCAGGATTTGCATGGCGCCGTAGACCCAGCGATAGCGCTGGCTCTGGAAGGCTTTCAGCGTGTCGGGGATCAGCCCCTGGCCCATGCTCAGCGGAATGTAGGCGGCGCCATAGCCGGCCTCGAAAAGCTTAAGGCCGAGTTCCGTATCTTCTGTGATGCACCAGGTACTCCAGCCGCCAACCTCCTCCAGCGCATCCTTCCGCACGATCGTCATGGTGCCGTGCTGGATGATGGCGTTGTGCTCGTTGCGCTCCACCATACCGATCTGGAAGAAGCCGCGGTATTCTTCGTATGCCATCGCCTTGAAGACGCTTGTTTCGGCGTCGCTGTAATCCTGCGGGCCCTGCACCAGAGCGATATCGGGCGCTGCGAACAGCGGTAAGGTCAAACGCAGCCAGTTGGTCTCCACGCGATAGTCGCTGTCGATGACCGCGATGTATTTCACGTCGTGCCAAGTCAACTGCAGCGCCTTGTTCAACGCACCGGCCTTGAAGCCCTGCACTTTGTCATAATGGTAGAAGCGGAAGCGCGGCCCGAGCGTCGCGCAATGGGCTTCCACCGGACGCCAAGTTTCCGGATCCGGCGTGTTGTTATCGAGGACGATAACTTCGAAATTGTCGTAATCGAGCCGCGCCAACGCATCGAGCGTGTCGATCACCATTATGGGGGGTTCGTTGTAGCACGGCACATGCACCGAGACGCGCGGACTGGCTTCTGGAATCGCCGCGCGTACGGCACGCCGCTCCACGCGCCATAGACTGGAAGCCAACTCGACGCCTTCGGTTAAAATCACGGCCGAGGCCAGGAATACCAACGGCGACATAGCCAAAATCATCGCAATGTCGGCAGGGTCGATGTAGTCGAGCGTCGTCGCGTCAATCACCAGAAGCAGGCCGGTGGTGACAAGCGCGACCAGTCCGCCCATCACGATGTAGCCCGTCTGACGAACGCGCGGCATCCGCCCCAGGATCAGCAAACCAAGCAGCAGCGTGAAAATGGCCGCGAGCAGCGTATAGCTGCGCCATTCCGGGAAAGAGCGCAGCAGGCCCGTGAACGGGAATTTGGGATTGCCGCTGGCGTCGAACAGCCCCCAGTAAGCACCGACTGTCCCCTCGCTGCCCGCCTTCCATGGCTGATCGTAGGCTTCGATGAGGTAATAGTCGTAGCCCTTGTTCAGCGCCAGCTGCACGAAATTACGGATAAAATAGGCCTCATTGGCGAGCGAGGCTTCAGCCGCTCCTTTAGTGCGACCTTCCGACGGCCAACCCGCCTCGCCGATAACGATAGGCTTGTTTGGAAATTCCGCCTGCACATTGTCGTAGGCGCGCTGCAGAAAGGCGAGTGCGTGCCGCACGTCTGTGCCTTCCCAATAAGGCAGCAGGTGCACGAACACGACGTCGACATATTTTCCGATCTCCGGATGCAACAGCCAAGTCGACCAAGTCTCGGCCGTGGTGACCTTGATGCGCGCCGGCAACGCGTCGCGCACGCGTTTAATGTAAGTATTCAACTGATTGGCGGTTACGTCGCCGCGCATGATGGATTCGTTGCCGACGATGACGCGATCAATGACACGGCGATTGGCCAGCACGACCTTGAGCGCTTTGTTGATCTCGCGCTCATTCTTCACCAGGTCTGGTCCGATCCAGATGCCGAGCGAAACGGTCAGCCCGTAGCGGCGCGCGATCTCAGGTACTTTGTCGAGGCCGTCAGAGACCGTATAGGTGCGGATGTGCCCGGTGATCCGCGACAATTGCGCCATGTCCGCATTGATCCGCTCCGGCGAGACATGCTTGGACTCGGCAAAAGTGAAGCAATGGCTGGGATTGTAGGTGACCCCGCGCACGAGCCCGTCCCAGTCGGGCGCGACAACCGTGTAGTCGCGGCTGGCCCAGAACAGAGCGCTTGCGCCGACCACGAGAAGCAGCGCGACGGCGATGCGCAGCGTCCCGCCGTACGAGCGAAACCAGCGACGAAATGGTTTAAACACGGTCTACGTCGCTCCGGCCGGACTATTGACCGCTATCGTCGGGTCCCATGTCGACGTCCTGGCCTTTGTCGTTCGGATCGTTCGGATCATGCGGCTTGATCTTGGGCGGCACGACTTTGATCAGTTCCAGGTCGAAGACGAGCGTCTGATTGGGCGGAATAGAACCGTCCGGAGAACCGCGATCTCCGTATGCCAACCCCGCCGGGATCACGAGTTGCCAGCGGTCACCGACGCGCATCAGGCAAAGGGCCTCGGACCAGCCAGGAATGAGCTGATTGACCTTGAAGCGTACCGGCAATCCCGCCTCGGTGCCGTCAAAGACTTTGCCGTTGATGAGCGTGCCCGTGTAGTAGACGGTCACATAGTCCTGGGGCCTCGGCTGCTTACCGAAGCCGTTGCGTAGAATGCGGTACTGCAAACCGTCCGGCCGCGTCACCACACCCGGTTTGTTGGCGTTTGCCGCGAGAAAGGCCGCGTTGGCGGCCTGGCTCAGCGAGCTGTCCGCTGCGTTGGCCGAAACCGACGCCATCGCCACGAGCGCGGCCAGAATGAACCCGAGACGCATCATTCCCTGTGCTCCCTTTAGATCCCGATCCGAGTTTTTGACAATAGCGCATAAGGCGCGCAAGTGCCGATAAAAACAAACTTAATCCCGCTTTCCGGTCATTTATCGTCCCTTGACCAGCCTGCCGAGCCAGGAACGCTTACGGGCGGGCTTTCCTAGGGCAAGGCCGATCGGGGCGGAACGTGCCGAAGGCGTCCCTTCGGCAGGCCGGGAGGCCGTGAAACCGTGGCTTTTGACCGGTCCAAGCGGCGGCGCCGCGAAGTTGGCGAACGGCGGCGGCTCGGTCAGCGGGCCAAAACAAACGGGGCCGATACACTGGGTCGTGTATTTCTTGGCCCAGGCCTCTTCCGGACTGAGCACAAACGCCTCGGTCGTCGGTGCCTTGGCGCCGGTCTTGGTACGGGAAAGCTGGCTGTCCTTGACGATGCGCGCCAAGCGGTCCAACCGCTCTGCGCCTTCCGCCAGCGGCCCTTCACTCGATTTGTGCCTTTCAGCCATGTCAGCCTCCAACCTGTTTGGTCCACCACTGAAACCCGGCTTCGCGACTGATGACCGCAACGTCGATGGCACCGCCGACAGTCTGTCGCTGCGCCATTATACGCTTTTTGAAAACATTGAGGGCGACAAGTTCACGGGCCGTTTCGGCCAGCTCCGACCGGGCGGCGATTTCAAGCACGCGCAAGACAGGATTGATGTAGGTCTGCTGCTGGTAATCCCCGATCATGTTGTGAAAGGTATTGAAGTACTGCGGCAGGACCTGGTCGCGAAATTGCCCACGGATGCTTTCGCGCTTTGCCGCGTCGACTCCCGTAAAGCTGCCGATGACGTGGTCGACAAGACCATACATCATCATCTGCATCGTCCCGTAGAACCGCCGTTCCAGGTTGGAGTCGATGCCGCGGATGAACGCGTTGGTTACCTCGCTGTCGGCGAAGACGCGTATCTTCGAACGCACCGCGTTGTCGATGGCATCTACACTGGCCTCGGCACGTTTTACGATACCGCCCACGATGGCGGACAGGAAATAGGTAACGACCACCGGATAACGCTCATCCGAGCCGAAGCCCGCGAATACGAGCCCGGTTACGTCTTCCAGAAACAAGTCTTTGATCACACAGAAAACGGCAATGTCGCGCAGCTGCTGCAATGCCGTTTTGTCGAGGTTGAACGGCGAGAAGCCGTAAGCGATCAATTCGCCGATGACATCAGCGTAATTGCGCGCCACGGTCGCGCCGAAGCCTTGCGGGAAACAGCCGAGATCCCGCCGCACGTTTCCGTCCTCGCGGAACTGATATGTCTTCCAGACGTGCTCGATGGCCTCTTCGAGGATTGCGGTGTCGGACACTTGGGCGCGTTCATTGCCGCCGCTTTCTCGCAAGTACTGCGCAAGATGGAAGACGTAACGGTATACCGAGGCCAGCAGCCGCTTGTAATCGTCCTTCTGACGTTCGCGCGGGAAGAACTCCTCGAGATTGTCGAGCATGCCGGCGAACTTCACTGCGTAGTCGCGGACATGCTGCAGCGGCTCCTGCTTCGCCTTCTTTTGGAAATACTCGATCAGATGTTCCCAGGGGTGCCCCATCATGTCGGCAACGCCGAAGAACATCACGCCAATGGGTGCCCCTTCTACCAGATTGTAGAGCTTGCGCTGGTCGTTCCGCACGACCACGGTACCACCGTCGATCAGGGTCACCGCGGAATCCGCCGCGAGCGCGACCGCGCGTTGGTTCATCACCGCGATTTCGGAAGTCATGCCCTGCGCCTATCCCACGCCCAATTTTGCGCGCGCCCCTTTTCGCAAGACCGGTCCCCATTCTTGCGGATCAAACGCCGGGAGAAAGGATGTCATAGCCGCCCTGGAATTGGGAGAAACCAAAGTCTGTTTGGTTACGATGCGGCTCCGCCTACAACACGTTGTGCGTGCAGATCATGTGACACACGTTGTGGTGGTTCCGGCGGCGCCGATTTATCTGGACAGAACGTGCACTACGAGGTGGGCAAGAACCATCACGCCGAAAAGGGCGACCACGGCGCCGGACACTTCGTTGATGAGACGAATGATACGGTCGTCGATACGCGCGTGCAGTAGACCGACAACAGTCGTCAATGTCAGCCACCACAACGCCGAGCCGGCAACCACACCCATAACCACGAATGCCGCGGAAAAGAAGCTTGGATCATCGCCCGCAAGTCCACCCAGGCTGGCAAACAAGGCCGTGAAGCCGAACAGCGTCGTCGGATTGGTGACGGTGAGCACGAAAGTCGACGCCATGGCGCGCACGACGGAATGCGTGCCGTTGGAAGGTCCGCCGCTTTCGGCGGCCGCAAGCCTTTCGTCGAAGCTGGGCGGCGGCGGCGTGAAAAATGTCCGGACACCGAAAAACAACAGCAACAAACCACCCAAGAGCTGCAAAACGCTGGAAAAACCTACGATCAACTGCATAAGCGCAGTGAAACCGAACCCGGTAATGCACGCGAACAGGCCATCGCCCGCTGCAGCGCCCAAGCCCGACAGGAAACCAATCCACGAGCCACATTGCAGCGTGCGGCGTATACAGATCAGATTTACAGGTCCGATTGGAACGGCTGCTATGAGGCCGATCGCAATACCCGAAATGATGAGAAGGATATAATTCATTCCGGCGCAGTCTCGACCACAGACCAAGCCCCAACGCGGATTTTCATTCTGGCACTTCCTGTTTATGAGTGCTGCTTAGAACTTAGCTGGGCGCTAAAGCAACCGAATCCGCACTATCTTGCAAGTCAATACTCGACACGCAACCCCATCGGGGCGCAAGCTTCCGGTGGAGAGAACCAGCATTGGGACGGAAAACTTCAGAAATCGAGGAAAAGCTTTCGACTTTGCGAGGTGTCATGCGACATTTTGAATTGTCCCTACGCGGTTACCGGCTGACAACGGCCGAAATTCTCTACCACATGCCGGACCACCCGGCCGTGCTGCAGAGCTTCATTTGGCAAGACCTCGACCTTGCTCCCAAGTTTCCCACCCTCAACAAATTCCTCCGCTTTTGGGAGACATGCATCGAAGGCCGGCTGCATTCGGTGCGCGTCGCGGCACGTGGCCTGATCTCGGATGCGGAGCTGAAAATGGCCGACAACGAGTTCATCCTGAACTAGACGACAGTGTTTCGACGAAGCGGATCGGGGCGCCTTGCCCCGAGGACGCAAGCGCGCCGTCACGCATCACGATCCGTCCACGGATGATCGTGGCGAGCGCCCAGCCGGTGGTTTCCATGCCATCGAACGGTGTCCAACCGCATTTCGACGCGATCCACGAATTCTCGATTTTCTTTTTCGCCTTCAGGTCGACGATGGTGAAATCCGCGTCGTAGCCGCGCGCGATGCGGCCTTTGCCAGCGATGCCGAAGATACGCGCCGCACCCGCACTGGTAAGATCGACGAAACGCTCAAGCGTCAATCGCCCGGCATTCACATGATCGAGCAGGATCGTCACCAGGGTCTGCACGCCGGGCATGCCCGACGGAGTATCGGGATAGGTCTTATCTTTCTCCGCGCGCGCATGCGGGGCATGGTCAGAACCAATGACATCGATCAAACCTTCGTGAACGGCCTTCCACAACGCCTCGCGATGATGTGCCTCACGGATGGGCGGATTCATCTGAGCATAAGCCCCGAGCCGCTCATAGCATTCGGGCGCGGACAGGGTCAGGTGTTGCGGCGTCGTTTCCACGGTCGCGAGATCGCGCGCGCCGGCAAGCAGCGGTAGTTCGTCGGCTGTCGTCACATGCAGCACATGAAGCCGTCGACCTGCCTGCCGGGCCAGGCGCAGCACGCGCTCGGTGGAAGCACGCGCCGCCTCCGCATCGCGCCACACCGGATGTGTGCGGACGTCCCCCTTCGTCGCCAACGGCTTTCGCTCCCGCAGACGCGCTTCGTCCTCGGAGTGCACAGCCATGCGCCGCGTGCTGCTTTTCAGCGCGCTCAGAATGTCCTCTTCCTTGTCTAGCAACAGCGTACCGGTGGACGAGCCGAGGAACGCCTTTACTCCACAGACACCGGGCATCCGCTCCAGCACTGCCAACGCACCGACATTGGCGGGTGTTGCACCTACATAGAACGCGTAATCGCAGTGCATGCGGTTGCGGGCGCGCGCCAACTTATCGTCCATGGCCGCGCGCGTCGTGGTTGGAGGCGCGGTGTTGGGCATCTCGAAAACCGCTGCGACACCGCCGAGCACGGCGGCGCGGCTACCACTCTCCAGATCTTCCTTGTGCTCATTGCCGGGCTCGCGGAAATGGACCTGGGTGTCGATGACGCCCGGCAAGACATGCAGGCCCTTGGCCTCGAAAAACTCCGCCGCCTTGGCCGTGCCAAGCGCGCCCACAGCCGTGATTTTGCCGTCCTTCACACCGACGTCTGCGGCCGCGATGCCGTTCGGCGTCGCACAAACCCCGCCCCGGATCAGGAGATCGAATGCTTCTGTCATAGCCAATGAGTAAGACGCACCGTCCGCCTTGGCAACGGCGTCCGAGCCTATTACTTCCTACTCCATGACCTTTGAACTGACCGACCGCGCCGTGATCGTCCTTTCCGGGGCGGAGGCGCGCCCGTTCTTGCAGGGCCTCGTCACCAACGACGTCGAGAAGGCGGCGCCCGGCCAGGCTGTCTATGCCGCGCTGTTGACGCCGCAGGGTAAGATTTTGTTCGATTTCCTGATCGTCGCAGGCGACGACGGGCTGCTGATCGATTGCCGACGGGCGTCCTGCGAAGCACTGGTCAAACGACTTTCCATGTACAAGTTGCGGGCCAAGGTCGATATCAGGGCGCGTGGCGATCTGGGCGTATTTACGACTCTGAATGGAGGCTTCATCGATCCACGTCTGCCGGCGTTGGGCAGGCGTTCGATTTCGACCAAGGCGGATCTACAATTGCTTGTCGGCGACGATGTGTACTGCGCCACAAGGCTCGATCAGGGTGTCCCGGAGGGGCTGGATTTTGGGTCCGACAGAATGTTCGCCATGGACGCGGACCTCGACGAATTGCACGCCATTTCATTCGACAAGGGCTGTTACGTCGGACAAGAACTGACGGCTCGCATGAAGCATCGCGGAAAAGACCGCAAACGTCTGCTGGTCGTCGCAACAAAGGACGGCAGCCCGCTGCCCGCCGCGAGTACCCCGGTGGAGGCAAAGGGCCAGGACATCGGCGCGGTGACATCCAGCTACGGTACGCGCGGGTTTGCGCTGATCAGATTGGATCGGCTGGCGGAAGCGGCCGGTGCACCGCTCGAAGCGGCCGGTTTGGCCGTGACTGTGACAAAACCGGACTGGCTTTCCCCTTGACGCGCGTCGTAGGCGGATCAGAGTATCCTTAGAATCCATGGAGGTGGGGACCGTGCTGCATCATGTTTCCGTGGGGGTGCACGACGTCGAACGTGCGACGACATTCTATGACGCCGCTCTCGCGGCGCTCGGCTACAAACGGGTCATGGAGTTCCTGCCGTATGCCGTTGCCTACGGCGACAAGTATCCTTCGTTCTGGGTGCAGCTACCGCACAATCAGCAGGCGGCCAACGCTGGCAACGGCGTCCATATCGGGTTCATTGCCCGCAGCAAGGATGCAGTGCATCGCTTTCATTCTGCTGCGCTCGCCAATGGCGGCACGAACGATGGCGAGCCCGGACCACGGCCCGATTACGGCCCGGATTATTATGGCGCCTTCGTCCTCGATCTAGACGGCAATAAGCTGGAAGCGACATTGACGGCGATGCCGAAGCCCAAGGCAAAGATCAAGGCGAAAGCGGTGAAAAAAACCGCGAAGAAGGCAACACCCAAAGCACCCCAGAAAAAGAAGAAGGTTGCCAAAAAGCGCAAGACCAGGCGGTGACGGACGAGCAGGTTCGCTGCCATTGGCCGGGCGAAGACCCGCTTTACGTCGCCTATCATGACCTCGAATGGGGCGTACCAGAATACGACGACCAAGCGCTCTACGAAAAGCTCGTACTTGACGGATTCCAGGCGGGCCTTTCCTGGATCACGATCCTGCGCAAGCGAGAAAATTTCCGCCGCGCCTTCGACAATTTCGATCCCGAAAAGATTGCACGCTATGGCAAGCGCGAAACCAACAGGTTGCTGAAGGACGAAGGCATCATTCGCAGCCGCGCCAAGATCGAGGCGGCGATCAAGGGCGCGCGTTTATGGCTGAACATCCAGGAAAAAGAGCCGGGTGGCTTTTCCCACCTGATCTGGAAGCATGTGGGCGGGCGGCCGCGCGTCAACCACTACAAATCGCCCATGCAGGTTCCTGCCAAGACGTCGATGAGCGAAGGTCTCGCGAAAGAATTGAAGCAGCGCGGCTTCAACTTCTGCGGACCGGTGATTGTATACGCCTTCGCGCAGGCCGTTGGCATGGTCAACGACCACGTGGTGTCCTGCCACCGCCACGCCGCGTGCGAAAAACTGGCGGCTCAGCCACGACCGCGATAAGGCTCTACCTCAAGATCCGGCAGCCATACGCCCGGGGGCAGCCGGCCTGTCTGCCAGAACACGTCGATAGGTATGCCGCCGCGCGGATACCAGTAGCCGGCGATTCGCAGGTACTTCGGCTTGATCGCCGCCGTAACCCTTTTGGCGATAAGAAGCGTCGTATCCTCGTGGAACGCGGCGTGGTTGCGGAAGCTGGAAAGAAACAGCTTCAACGACTTGGACTCAATGAGGCCTTTTGCCGGGCAGCAATCGATGACCAAATGCGCAAAATCCGGCTGGCCGGTCACCGGACACAAGCAAGTGAACTCCGGTGCCGTGAACCTGACAACATAATTGCTGCCGGGATGCGGATTAGCCACCACCTCCAGTTTTGCGTCCTCAGGCGACCTTGGAAGCGGAACGCGGCGGCCAAGCTGGGTAAGTTTGCGCGGCATGGGACCTCTTTGCCCGCAAACCTTCTACAGCCGGCACGCCGCCCGTCAAGGATGCCGGATCAGGGATGATCCTCCCGCCACTTCTTCACGACCGCCATAGTCAATTCGACATGCTTGTCGGGGTTCATGTTGGTATAGGTAAAGAGCACCTTGTTGTCCGGCGAAATCACGTACGAAATGCGGTCGGCATAGGCAGGATTCTTTTGGAGGACCGCGTCATATTCCTTGATCACCGTTCCGTTCGGGTCGGCGACGACTGCAAACTTGCTACGGCATTCGCTGACTGAGAATTTATCGAGCGTGGCGATGCTGTCATGGCTGACGCCGATCACCGTGGCGCCCAGGGCGGCAAACTTGTCCGTGGCTTCGGCGAAATCATGTGCTTCGATGGTGCAGCCCTTGGTGAACGCTGCCGGATAGAAGTACAGCACCACAGGCCCCTTCTTCAGCGCGTCAGCAAGCGAGAAGTCGAATTCCTTACCGCCGAGCGAGGCCTTCGCGGTGAAATTCGGGGCCGTAGCGCCAACCGCCAAGGCGGCACGCGCCGGTATTGCGGCCAAGCCGCAAAGCAATACAAGACTGACACACAAGGATTTCATGAGACACCTCCAGATTGCGCGGCTATGGATAGCCAGTGAAGCAGGTACGCCCTCCTCGCGGCAAGGCTGCCTTCACAGAAAGACTTGAAATTACGAAGAAAAGACCCGACATCCGTAGGGACATTCGAAAGGGCTTCTATTCCATGACATTCGATCCGGCCGATTGGCTGGCGCGTGCGCGCCGTCAGAGCCAGTCGTTGCGTGCGCCTTTCACCACTTTTTTTGCCCGCAAAGACGTCCGCGCGACGTTGACCTGGCTCAAAGAGCCTGTGCTGGCCGTCGTCGTGGTGTTCGCGGTGACGACGATCGTTGCCCAGCCATTCTACGTGCCGTCAGGATCAATGCAGCCCACCCTAGCGATCGGTGACCTGACTCTCGCCGCCAAATTTCCCTATGGCTACAGCAGGTATTCGATTCCGTACATGAACGGCCCCTCTCCTGCCGGCCGTTTCCTAGGCCAGATGCCGAAGGTCGGTGACGTCGTCGTCTTTCGTTTGCCCAGCGACACGAGCGTGACCTACGTCAAACGCGTCATCGGCCTGCCGGGCGACCGAATCCAAATGAAGCAAGGCCGTCTCTGGATTAATGGCCGCGAGTTGCCCTTGCGACCCGATGGAGCCGGCGAGGTCGAAGCTGGTCCCGATGAACCTGGCGCAGGCAGCTACGTTGCCGTCCCGAAATTCATTGAAACGCTGCCCGATGGCGTCGAGCACCCGATCTACAAATGGCGCTGGGATGGGCCGTTCGATAACACTGATGTTTATGTGGTGCCCAAGGGCTGCCTTTTTATGATGGGCGACAATCGCGATGACTCCTCCGATAGCCGCGTTCCGCCATTTGAGGGCGGCGTCGGCTACGTGCCGTATGGGAACCTGATGGGGAAAGTGTTCGTTGTGCTCGCGTCGGTCGATTTCACCAATGCTGCCGCGCTGTGGGATTGGCCACTCGAGTTCCGCCTATCCCGCATGTTCAAAGGCGTGCGGTAAGAGCCTGCCGCGACACCTGGGCCGTCGGTGTAATATTGCGCCTGTTCCCTCGCCCATGCTAAGGGCAGCGCGCGTGCGAATTAAGATTCGCGCGTTGTGGTAAATTTCTTCTTTGAATCAAATGGTTATGGCGGGCTTACGGGACAGATTCCGGTAGCCTTCATGAAATGGGGCACGCTTGGCAGACGAAGCTCATATTTCCGGGATTGCGGGGCGCTACGCCCTCGCCGTTTTCGAGCTCGCGCTGGAGGAGAAATCCGCCGACACGGTGGCCCGCGACTTCGAGGCTCTCAAGACGATGATCCTACAAAGCGCCGATCTCGCCCGCTTCGTCCGCGCCCCTATTTTCAGCCGCGCCGAACAAGCCAAGGGGATGGCCGCAATCCTCGACAAGATGGCGGCGGCGCCGTTGACCAAACACTTCGTGCTGCTGCTCGCGTCGAAGCGCCGATTGTTCGTGCTGCTCGACGCCATCCGCGATTTTGAAGCGCTTCTCTCCCGACAGCACGGCGAAATCGACGCAGAAGTCGCGTCTGCACGCCCGCTTAGCAACGCCGAAACAGCCGAACTCAAACTCGCGCTCAAATCCAAGCTCGGCCGTGAGCCGCGGCTTTCAGCGCGCGTTGATCCCATGCTTCTCGGCGGCCTTGTGGTGAAGGTGGGGTCACGCATGATCGATTCCTCTCTGCGCGCCAAGTTGAACGGCGTGCGCGCAGCAATGAGAGGCGGATGAATTCGTATGTCGTGCGTGGCGTCTTCAGACGCCGCACGACGAGTTGGCTCAAGCGTCAAGCCTGTCTTGCAGGATGACGGAACGTGATGGAACGAAGGAAGTAGCGACATGAATATCCAACCGGCCGAAATCTCCGCCATTCTGAAACGCGAGATCCAAAATTTCGGCGCCGAAGCCGAAGTCAGCGAAGTCGGCCAAGTGCTGAGCGTCGGCGACGGCATCGCACGCGTATACGGGCTCGACAACGTCCAGGCAGGCGAGATGGTCGAGTTCCCGGGCGGCATCAAGGGTATGGCCCTGAACCTCGAGACCGACAATGTCGGCGTGGTGATCTTCGGGTCCGACGTCAGCATAGGCGAAGGCGAAATCTGCAAGCGCACCGGCGCCATCGTCGACGTGCCGGTCGGCAAGGGATTGCTCGGCCGTGTCGTCGATCCGCTTGGCCAACCCATCGACGGCAAAGGCGAGATCACGAATGTCGCCGAACGTCGTCGCGTGGACGTCAAGGCACCCGGCATTATTCCGCGCCGCTCTGTGAACGAGCCGATGCAGACCGGCATCAAGGCCATCGACGCGTTGATCCCGATTGGCCGTGGCCAGCGCGAGTTGATCATCGGCGATCGCCAGACCGGCAAAACAGCCATCATCGTCGACACGATCATCAACCAGAAGAACATCAACGCCAGCGGTGACGAGAAGAAGAAGCTCTATTGCATCTATGTCGCTATCGGCCAGAAACGCTCCACGGTGGCGCAGATCGTCAAGACCCTCGAAGACGCTGGCGCGATGGAATACACGACAGTCGTCGCCGCCACCGCCTCCGAACCCGCGCCACTGCAGTTCCTGGCGCCGTTTGCAGGCTGCGCCATGGGTGAATGGTTCCGTGACAACGGCATGCACGCACTCATCATCTATGATGATCTGTCGAAGCAGGCCGTCGCCTATCGCCAGATGTCGCTGCTGCTGCGCCGTCCGCCAGGGCGCGAAGCCTATCCGGGCGACGTATTCTATCTGCATTCCCGGTTGCTGGAACGCGCCGCGAAGCTCAATCCCGATTTCGGCAGCGGCTCACTGACCGCCCTGCCCGTCATTGAGACCCAAGCCAACGATGTGTCGGCGTACATTCCGACCAACGTGATCTCGATCACCGACGGGCAGATATTCCTGGAGACCGAACTGTTCTACCAGGGCATCCGCCCGGCGGTGAACGTCGGCATCTCGGTCAGCCGCGTGGGGTCGAGCGCGCAGGTGAAAGCGATGAAGCAGGTCTCGGGTTCGATCAAGCTGGACCTCGCGCAATACCGTGAAATGGCGGCGTTCGCCCAGTTCGGCTCCGACCTCGACGCGTCCACCCAACGCCTGCTCAATCGCGGCGCGCGGCTTACCGAACTGCTGAAGCAGCCGCAGTTCACGCCGATGCCGGTTGAGGAACAGGTAATCTCACTGTTTGCCGGCATGCGCGGCTATCTCGACAAGCTGACCGTCGCCAATGTCGGCCGCTTCGAGGCCGGCCTGCTGCAGCTGATGCGCACCAAGTACAGAGACGTGCTCGACGCCATCCGCTCCGGCAACGTGCTGACGCCGGAAATCGAAACCAAGCTGAAGTCGATCCTGGACGAATTCGTGAAAGCCTTCGCGTAATGGCGAGCCTGAAATCACTCCGCAACCGTATCGCCTCGGTCAAGGCGACGCGCAAAATCACCAAGGCCCAACAGATGGTGGCGGCCTCAAAGTTTCGCCGCGCGCTGGACGCCGCCGTTGCCGCGCGCCCCTATGCCGAGAAGATGGCCGCGGTGATCGCCAGCCTCGCGGGAGGATTGAAGGACAATCCCGGCGCTCCCAGGTTGCTGCGCGGCACGGGCAAGGACGACACGCATCTGCTCATCGTTGCGACCGCAGATCGCGGGCTGTGCGGCGGCTTCAATACCAACATAGTGCGGCTGGCCAAGCTGAAAATTGAGGAGCTGACGGCGCGCGGAAAAAGGGTGACGATCCTGTGCGTCGGTCGCAAGGGGCGCGATCAGTTGAAGCGCCAATACGGCCACATGATCGTCGACACGGTCGAATTCACCGCTGTCAAGCGCGTCGGCTTTGTCAACGCACAGGCCGTCGGCAGGCGCGTGCTACAGATGTTCGATGAAGGCGCCTTCGACGTGGCGACCGTTATCTATTCCCGTTTCAAGTCGATCATAAGCCAGATACCTACCGCGCATCAGCTTATCCCAGCCCCTATTCAGCAAACCCCGGCTGCGGTGAATGGAACGGTCTATGAATACGAACCCGACGAAACGGAAATCCTGGCCGATCTGCTGCCGCGCAACGTCAGTGTCCAGATTTTTCACGCGCTGCTGGAGAACGTCGCCGGCGAGTTCGGCGCGAAGATGACGGCCATGGACGGCGCAACACGCAACGCCGGCGAAGTGATCGACAAGTTGACGCTGATCTACAACCGCACGCGGCAGGCGCAGATCACCAAGGAACTGATCGAAATCATCTCGGGCGCGGAAGCCCTGTGAACCCGGAGAATTGACCATGGCGTACATTACAAAAGCAACGAGTAAGGGCGGCCGTCAGGGCCGCGCCCATCTCGACGGCGGCGCGCTAGCGCTCTCGATGTCCTTCCCCAAGGAGCTGGGAGGCGCCGGTGACGGCCATAATCCCGAGCAGCTGTTCGCTCTCGGCTATTCGGCCTGCTTCAATCAGGCGGTGATTGCGCTGGGCCGCAAGCACGGCATTGACCCGGCGCAGGCAGAGGTCGGCGTGCAAGTGACGCTCGATAAGGACGAGATCAGCTTCGCGCTCAAGGTCGACATCACACTTCACGTTCCCGGTGCCGACAAGGCCAAGGTCGAGGCGTTGCTCGCTGAATCCCACCAGATATGCCCCTACTCGAGAGCGACGCGCGGCAACGTGCCTGTCACGCTCACTGTCGTCTGATCTTGTTTCGAAGGAAGTAACGCAATGAATGCCATGCCGAGCAGCAACAAAATGGGCCGTGTGACGCAGGTCACTGGCGCGGTGGTGGACGTCCAGTTCGAGGGACACCTGCCGCAAATCATGAACGCGCTGGAAACCGACAACAACGGTCACCGACTGGTGCTCGAAGTCGCGCAGCATCTGGGCGAATCCACCGTGCGCACCATCGCCATGGACACGACCGATGGCCTAGTCCGCGGCCAAAAGGTCACGGACACGGGCCTAGCCATCGCGGTTCCGGTTGGCGAAGGCACGCTCGGGCGCATCATGAACGTCATCGGCGAGCCCGTAGACGAATGCGGTCCGATCTCGGGCGTCGAACGCCGCCCCATTCACGCCGAGGCGCCATCCTTCGTCGAACAATCCACAGAATCACAGGTCCTCGTCACCGGCATCAAGGTCATCGACCTTTTGGCGCCCTACGCGCGCGGCGGCAAGATCGGCCTGTTTGGCGGCGCGGGCGTCGGCAAGACCGTGATCATCCAGGAACTCATCAACAACATCGCCAAGAAGCACGGCGGCTATTCGGTGTTCGCCGGCGTCGGCGAACGCACGCGCGAAGGCAATGACCTCTATCACGAGATGATCGAGTCAGGAGTCAACAAGGACCCGAAGAAAGGTTCTACCGAGGGTTCGAAGTGCTCGCTCGTCTTTGGCCAGATGAACGAGCCGCCGGGCGCGCGCGCGCGCGTCGGGCTCACGGGTCTGACCGTCGCCGAATATTTCCGCGACCAAGGCATGGACGTGCTGTTCTTCGTGGACAACATCTTCCGCTTCACGCAGGCCGGTTCGGAGGTGTCTGCTCTGCTCGGCCGTATCCCCTCGGCGGTGGGCTATCAGCCCACACTCGCCACCGATATGGGCGAACTACAGGAGCGCATCACCACCACGACCAAGGGCTCGATCACCTCGGTGCAGGCGATTTATGTGCCCGCCGACGACCTGACGGACCCGGCGCCCGCCACGTCTTTCGCGCATTTAGACGCCACCACGGTGCTGTCACGCCAGATCGCCGAAAAGGGCATCTATCCGGCAGTGGATCCGCTGGACTCCACTTCGCGCATTCTCGACCCGCGCGTTGTCGGCCAGGAGCATTACGAGGTCGCTCGTCAGGTGCAGGAGACGCTGCAGCGCTATAAGAGCCTGCAGGACATTATCGCCATTCTGGGCATGGACGAACTGTCGGAAGAGGACAAGGTCACGGTGACGCGGGCGCGCAAGCTCGAACGCTTCCTCAGCCAGCCCTTCCACGTCGCGGAAGTATTCACCGGGTTCCCTGGTTTGTTCGTCGACCTGAAGGACACGATCCGCAGCTTCAAAGCGGTGGTCAACGGCGAATATGATCACTTACCCGAGGCGGCGTTCTACATGGTCGGCACCATCGAGGACGCGGTCGCCAAGGCACAGAAACTGGCGGCGGAAGCGGCATAATCGATGACCGACAAAATCGCCTTCGACCTCGTCTCGCCCGAGCGGCTGCTTCTCTCAGAAGAGGCCGAGATGGTCACCGTTCCCGGTACGGAAGGCGACATGGGCGTGATGGCCGGCCACATGCCGCTGATCTCCACGCTGAGGCCGGGCGTGATCGACGTGAAAGGCGGCACCAATGGCGACAAGCGTTTCTATGTGATCGGCGGCTTCGTGGAAATCTCGCCCAGCAAACTGACCGTTCTGGCGGAAGAATCTGTACCTGTTGCCGAGATGGATCCCACCGCGCTCGACCAGCGGATCAAGAATACCGAAGAAGATGTTACGCTGGCGAAGAACGATGACGAACGCGCAAAAGCCCAGGAGAGACTGGACTATCTGAAAGGCGTGCGCGCGGCGTTGTAACGGAGCGGCTCCGCGACCCTAAGGGACCGCGAAGCCGCAATACGTCAGTCACTCAGCGGATCGGTGCCTTTCCTGCCGGCAGGCATACTTCCGTGGCGGGCGCGAGTGTAAGTTTCTGCGGCCCGAACTGATCGTTGGTCATGACCGGCGGTAATGCCCCTCCCTGATAGCGGATCGTATAGCAGGTCAGGTGCAGGCCTTTGTTCACCATCTCATAGACTTTGCCGTCGGCCCGCTTCTCGGCCGGTGCGCAAAGGCGTGTGATTCCGATCACGGTCACCGTCCATGCCCCGAACTGATCGCGAAACGTCGCCGTGCGCGGCTTGAATTGGGCCCCTTTCACCGGGTAGCAAACATAGTGGTTCCCAACTGGAATGCTTGGCAAAGCGCTCTGCGGCGCAGCACCTGGAACGAGCGAATTGTCGTTCATCGGTCCGCTCATCGTGCCCTGCGCGAGTGCCATGGCTCCCGAGAAGGTGAACACGGTCGCGAGTGCAGCTAGCCTAATTTGTGTTTTCATATGAAGGTCCCTTTCGTGAATGGCCGGTCAGGCCAATGCTCGAAGTCCCGTTTCCTCAACGCGAGACGGGCGGCTTTCGAACCCACGGGCAGCCAGACGCCTGCCCCAAACAGACGCTCGGACGCGGATAATAGCGGATGTTGTCAGTGTATTCTCGTGTTTTTCTTGTGGTTATAAATCAGCGGAAATGCGGTGCAGAGGTTCCTAAACAGCGCACCTGTTTGGTATAAGAGATATGCCGCACTGCAAAAGACTATAACGGACGCAACGATGCCCGACGGCAAACTGTACAAACAAGGCTGGAGCCTGGACGATATCGACTGGGCGAAGTTCGATGCCGCGAAAGTCGAACCATGGATGCTGGCCGCCATCAAAGCCGCCGCCCTTGTCGAATTCAACGCGCCCGATTACGTCGCCTACCTCAAGCGCATCTTCAAGGATGCAGGGCCCGAGACGCTCGCTTCCATCGAAGAATGGGGGCGAGAAGAAGGCCAGCATGGCAGGTCTCTTGGCCGTTGGGCGGAAATGGCAGACCCCAGCTTCAGGTTGGACGAGACATTCGCACGGTTCCACAAAGGCTACCGGCCGGCACATTTCGCCAGCATGGACGAAATGTCGGTGCGCGGCTCGCGACGCGGCGAAATGATCGCGCGTTGCGTGGTGGAAAGCGGCACATCCTCCTATTACTCCGCTATCAAGGACGCCACCAGCGAACCAGTCCTAGAAGAGATCGCCGGACGGATCGCCGCCGATGAATTCCGACACTACAAGCTGTTCTTCGAGATGCTTCATAGACAGGACGAACCCGACCTCCCCTTCTGGAAGAAGCTGCTGCTTGCGGTTGGCCGCATCACCGAGTCCGACGACGACGAACTCGCATACGCCTATTACTGCGCCACCGTCCCTGCGGGTCAGGAAGCCGCCAAACCCTATGTCCGGACCGCCTTCGCGAAGGCTGGGTACAACACTACCCTGCGCATCTATCGTCGCCGACACATCCGGAAGTTGACGCAGATGGTGGCAAAAGCCGTGGGCGTAGATCCGCAGGGAAGACTGACACAGTTGGCCGAGGCACTGCTCTGGCGCATGCTCAGGGCCCGCGCTGGTCTATCGGGAGTGACTGCCGACGCAGCTGCTCGATCTTGAACCGGGGGCTATCATGAAGAAGCAAGTTCTTAGCATCGCATGCGGAGCAGTCATGTTTTTTGGTCCGGTGCCGGCTGTTGCACAAAGCGACTGGACGCAATTTTTCGACTACCAGGGCACCACGTTCTATTACGCACCTAGCACGGTTGCACATAACGGCAGCATGGCCATGACAAAATGGCATGACTCAAATCATCCCGAAATCGTGTTTCTCGTGCAGATCGATTGTTCTGCGCGAACGATCCAGAGCATGTCCGTGGACAAATACGATCCTCAATCCGGTTCCTTCCTCGAGACCATCGATCTGTCGGGCCAGTCCACGCCTCAAGCAATCGGCCCTGACTACACGATGGCTGCGCATCTCGCACAGGCGGCCTGCTAACGTCGCATGGTTGCGCACAAAGCGCACCGGCGTCACGCGGCAGACGTCGCGCCCGGTGCCAATGTATTCCTCCGCCGACCATTCGTTCGTTTTTTTCGATTGCTTTATGTAGAATAATGAATTGGATCGATTGATAGACGGATGCGAAGGTTCGGCTCGCCCGAAACCTTGGAGCAAGCCGTGAGCACGATCATACCTGAAACCGAACCCCATGTGCCTTCCGCGGGGGCGCGTTCTCTGCATCGGCCGCAGGCTGATCGCAAAGCGCCGTGGGGCGCTGTTGTGCCGGGCGTGCTCCTGACATCGGCGATCGCCGGCGCATCATTCGCACTGCGCGAGATACCTGGCGTCTCGCTCCTCAGCCCCATGATCCTCGCCATCCTCATCGGCATCGCCTTCCACAACCTCGTGGGCACACCCGCACGGGCGAGACCCGGCGTCACCTTCTCGCTGCGCAAGATTCTGCGGCTCGCCATCATCCTTCTTGGGCTGCAACTGACGGCCGAACAGGTGGCTCAGGTCGGAGCAACTGGGATCGCCGTGATCCTGATCACGCTCGTCAGCACCATCGCTTTCACCAAATGGCTTGGCGGCATGCTCGGCGTAGATCGCAAGCTTGCGGAACTGATTGCCGCAGGCACGTCGATCTGCGGAGCATCGGCCGTCATCGCGACCAACACCGTGACGGACGCCCCGGACGAGGACGTTGCCTATGCGGTCGCGTGCGTGACGGTGTTCGGCTCCATCGCCATGTTTTGCTACCCCCTCGTGGAGGGGGGGCTGCATCTGCCGCCACACGCCTATGGGCTGTGGGCAGGGTCATCGATCCATGAGATCGCCCAGGTGGTGGCGGCCGCCTACCAGGACGGCAAACAGGCCGGCGATTTCGCCACGATCGCCAAGTTGTCCCGCGTGATGATGCTGGCGCCGGTGGTGATTTCGCTCGGCCTGATGAGCCGCAGCCACCCGCACAAAAGCGGGCACCGCCACCAGGCGAGGCCCGTCCCGATGCCATGGTTTGTGCTTGGCTTCATCGCCTTGGTCGGCATCAATAGCGTGGTCGCCATCCCCACCGACATCAAGGCCGGGATCGTCGCGGCAACGACCTTTCTGCTTTCGGTGGCGCTGGCCGCCATGGGCCTGGAAACCGACATCCGCAAGCTGCGCGCGAAGGGCCTGCGACCACTCATTCTTGGACTGGCCGCCTTTCTTTTCATCGCCGGATTCAGTCTGATGCTGGTCAGGATGACGACGTGACTCGATCGCGATGACCCTGGAACAGCTTCGCATCTTTGTGGCGGTGGCCGAACGCGAGCATGTAACCCAGGCGGCGCGCGACCTCCACCTGACGCAGTCGGCGACGAGCGCGGCGGTGGCGGCGCTCGAAGCGCGTTATGCGACCAAGCTGTTCAACCGGATCGGACGCCGGATCGAGTTGACGCAGGCGGGCCGGCTGTTCCTCAACGAGGCGCGCGCCGTCCTTGCCAGGGCGTCGGCGGCCGAGACGGTTCTCGCCGATCTCGCCGGCCTCAAGCGCGGCTCCCTGGCGCTCGCCGCCAGCCAGACCGTGGGCAATTACTGGCTGCCGCCGCTGATGCACCGCTATCGCGCCACCCATCCCGGTATCACGGTCAGCCTGACCATCGGCAACACCGAAACCGTCACGACAATGGTCCGTGAGGGCGCCGCCGATCTTGGTTTCGTCGAGGCTGCCGTCGACGATGCCGCTTTGTCGCTAACGCCGGTCGCGGAAGACGAGCTGGCTCTGGTGATCAGCTCGACTCTGCCGGAGGCGAAGAAGCGCGCGATACAGCCCGCCGACATCAAGCGCCTGCGGTGGGTGTCCCGGGAGCAGGGTTCGGGAACGCGTATCCTCTTCGAGGCGGCCATGTCCGGACTCGGCATCGCAGTGCCGGAACTCGACATAGTCCTCGAACTGCCGTCGAACGAGGCGGTTCGAGCCGCGGTATTGGACGGCGCCGGAGCCGCACTGCTCTCCAAGCTGGTGGTCGCCGTGCCGCTCAAATCGGGCACGCTCGTAGCGCTCAACCTCGCCTTGCCGAAGCGACAGTTCTTCGCGCTCAGGCACAAGGAGCGGTACGTCACGCAAGCCGAACAGGAATTCTACCGCTTCATAGAGTCGCCGCAGACGCCTCGGCCGCGCACGCAATCGCGTCCCGCCAAACCGCGGTGAGCCAGGAAGACCGCGTCACACGCTGCGTTTGACCATCATCTGCTTGATCTCGCCGATGGCCTTGGCGGGGTTCAGGCCCTTCGGACAAGCATTCGCGCAGTTCATGATCGTGTGGCAGCGATAGAGGCGGAACGGATCCTCGAGATTGTCCAGACGCTCGCCGGTCATTTCGTCGCGGCTGTCCGCCAGCCAGCGGTAGGACTGCAGCAGCGCCGCCGGGCCGAGATAGCGGTCGGAGTTCCACCAGTAGCTCGGGCACGATGTCGAGCAGCAAGCACACAAGATGCACTCGTAAAGGCCGTCCAGCTTGGCGCGGTCCTCCGGCGACTGCTTCCACTCGGTTTCCGGCGGCGGCGTCTTGGTCTGCAGATACGGCCCGATGGAGGCGTATTGCGCATAGAAATGCGTCATGTCCGGCACCAGGTCCTTGACCACGGGCATGTGCGGCAAGGGATAGACGGCGACCGGTCCGGACACGTCCGTGATGGCCTTCGTGCAGGCCAGCGTGTTGCCGCCGGCAATATTCATGGCGCAGGACCCACAGACGCCTTCGCGGCAAGAGCGACGGAAGGTCAGTGTCGGATCGATCTCGTTCTTGATCTTGATCAGCGCGTCCAGGACCATCGGTCCGCAGCTGCTCAGGTCGACCTCATAGGTGTCGATGCGCGGGTTTCCGCCTTCAACCGGATCGTAACGATAAACCCGGAACTCCTTGGTACGTTTGGCTTTTTTGCCATTCGCGGCCTTGGGAGCTTCCCACACCTTGCCCTTCTTGGGTTTGCTGCCTTTGGGCAAAGTGAATTGGACCATGGCGCGTGCAAGCTCCGGAAATTCCAGACGTCGTGCTTAGCAAAGTGCGCCCTGCCCCGCAACGCGCTTCAAACGACGCCGAGCCTTTTGCCGACCTTCTCGAAGGTGGCCAGCGCGAAGTCGATCTGCTCGTCGGTCAGCGCGGCGCACATCTGGATACGCAGACGGGCGGTTCCTTCCGGCACCACCGGATAGCCGAAGCCCGTAATGAAGATGCCCTCCGCCAGCAGCTCCCGACTCATGCGGATGGCGAAGGCCGTGTCGCCGACGATGATGGGCACAATGGCCGATTCGCCTTCAAGCGGCTTGAAACCGCGCGCCTTCAGCCCGTCGCGCACCTTCCTGGTGATGGCGTGCAGCCGCTCGACCCGGCCCGGCTCGCGCTCCAGGACTTCGATGGCCTTCATGGCGCTGGCGGCGATGGTCGCCGGCAGGGCGTTGGAAAACAATTGCGGGCGCGAAACCTGCTGCAGATAGTTCACCAGCGTCTTCGACCCGGCGACATAGCCGCCCGCCGCGCCGCCGAGCGCCTTGCCAAGCGTGCCGGTGATGATGTCGACCTCGCCTTCCACGCCGAAATGCTCGGCGGTCCCGCGGCCGTGTTTGCCCATGACGCCAACGCCATGCGAGTCATCGAGGATGGTCGAGGCGTCGAATTTTCGCGCCAGGGCGATGATCTCCGGCAGGCGGGCAACATCGCCTTCCATGCTGAACACGCCGTCGGTGACGATAAAGACGCGCCGCGCGCCCTTCACCTCGGCAAGCTTCGCCTCAAGGTCCTTCATGTCGGAATGCTTGTAGACGAGCCGCCTGGCCTTGGCGCCGCGGCAGCCGTCGATCAGCGAGGCGTGGTTGAGTTCGTCGGACACCAGCGCATCGTCCGCGCCGGCGACGGCCGGGATCAGCCCGGTATTGGCCGTCCAGCAGGAAACATAAGTGAGCGCACCTTCCGTATGCGACAAACGAGCGAGGACCTTCTCGATCTCGTCGTGGATGGAAAACGTGCCGCAGATGAAGCGCACCGAAGCCGTACCGGCGCCATATTCGTCGAGCGCCTTCTTGCCCGCGGCAACGACTTCCGGATGGTCGGCAAGACCAAGGTAGTTGTTGGAGGACAGCACCAGCACGCGGCCGGACTTCTCGGCCATGGTGACTTCGGTGTCCATCGGGCCGGTGATGTGGCGGAAGCTCTTCAGCGTGCCGGCCTTCTCCATGGCCGCAAGGTCGGCGCCCAGCGAACGGTCGAGCGCGGTAGTCATAACTCGCTCCAATCGAGGATGACTTTCCCCGAATTGCCAGAGCGCATGACGTCAAAACCTTTCTGGAAATCCTTGTAGGAGAAGCGGTGGGTGATGATCTGGGCGATGTCCATGCCGCTCTGGATCATCGAGGTCAGCTTGTACCAGGTCTCGCCGAACATGCGGCCGTAGATGCCGCGGATCGTGAGCCCCTTGAACACCACGGAATTCCAGTCGATGCCCGTCGCTTCGGGCTGGATGCCGAGCATCGCGATCTTGCCGCCATGCGCCATGGTGTCGATCATCTGACGGAATCCGGCGGGATTGCCAGACATCTCCAGGCCGACGTCGAATCCCTCGGTCATGCCGAGTTTTTTCATCACGTCGCGAAGGTCGGTGTTCTTCACGTTGATCGCAGCCGTGGCGCCCATCTTTTCGGCGAGGCCGAGGCGGTAATCGTTGATGTCGGTGACCACCACGTAGCGTGCACCGGCTTTGATCGCCATCGGCACGGCCGAAACGCCGATCGGCCCCGCTCCCGTGATCAGCACATCCTCGCCGACCAGATCGAACGACAGCGCCGTATGCGCCGCATTGCCCAGCGGATCGTAGATGGCATAAAGCTCAAGCGGGATCTTGGCGTCGCAGTTCCAGATGTTCATCGCGGGCACCGAGACCAGTTCGGCAAAGGCGCCGTTGCGGTTCACGCCCACGCCAAGCGTGTTGGCACAGAGATGACGGCGGCCCGCCAGGCAGTTGCGGCAGTAACCGCAGACGATATGGCCCTCGGCGCTGACCAGATCTCCGACCTTATGGCTCTGCACATTACCGCCGACCGCGACAATGCGGCCCACAAATTCGTGGCCGATGACGGTGCCGGGCTTGATGGTCTTTTGCGCCCAACTGTCCCAGTTGTAGATGTGCACGTCGGTGCCGCAGATGCCGGTCTTCAGCACCTTGATCAGCACATCGTCGATGCCATAGGTCGGCTGCGGCACGTCTTCGAGCCAGATGCCTTCCGCCGCCTTGGACTTCACCAGTGCCTTCATACGAACATGCCTCTAGTTGGAAAACGTAACGGATCGTGCCGTGCTTCGGCGCATGTATTCCGCAATAGTCCTGCCTGGATTTCTTCGCAAGAAGCACTCTGCCCCAACGGCTCTCTCGCCTTTGCCGACGCACGATCTTTTCGCAAAACCGCCATTCCCGTTTCAGGATCATGCGTGCACGCACACAAAGACCTTCCGCAGCACATCGGTGCTCGGAGGTTTG
>VFSW01001171.1_pt1 | contig 39552 bp, 39 predicted proteins | sample 5358111 | NCBI WGS metagenome assembly VFSW01 (sample SAMN11554181, study PRJNA540505) | mine drainage metagenome | isolation source: sediment from site ElyBrook_90M | place: USA: Ely Copper Mine, Vershire, VT | collected 2017
CGGGCGCGTGCGACCCGGGCTACGCCCATCTGGGTGTGGATCTCGGCGCAGTCGCCCTGAGCAAGGAGGCCAACGCCTTCGGCTACAACTCCTCACCACCCATCGATCTGCCGAGCGGTCGCCCCATCGTCTCCAACGCCTATTTCCCTTCAGCGGCCAGCCTCAAGTACAACGTCCCCTTCGTGGCCTATTCGGCCATTGGCCAGGGCAATGTCCGCTCCACCACCCTGGAACAGGCGCTGGTCGCCGCGGGCATCGCCGATGGGGGGACCATTATGACCCCGCACTTGATGGCCGCGATTATCGGACCTGATGGATCGCTTATTCGTAAGTACGCTGACTCGGTGTGGAAGAAGCCTTTGACGAAGGCGCAGGCCAGCATCATCGTGCCCCTGATGAGAAACGTGGTGGTCAACGGTACGGCGTCGGGGATCTTCCTCCCCCAGGACCAGGTGGCCGCCAAGACGGGTACCGCACAGGAGCGCAATCTCACCCAGACCGACGACTGGATGATCGCCTTCGCCCCGGCGTCACACCCGACGGTGGCCGTGGCGGTCATGATGCCGTACCAACCGAAGTCGAACTTCGGTGCGACGGTGGCGGGACCGATTATCAAGTGTCTCATTGAGGGGGCCCTGGCTATTCAGGCCGGACAACCAGCGACGGGTACCTCGAGCACGTGCCCCAGTTAGTTAAGAACGCGATGAGAGCCCGAGCCGAAGGCGTAGGCTAACAGGGGTATGGAGCCCGTCGCGGACGCCCGCCTTTATAATCATCGCTATCAGGTGACTCACCTCATCGCGCGTGGCGGCATGGCGATGGTCTATCGCGCCCAGGATCTACTCCTCAACCGGCCCGTCGCCCTGAAGATTCTCTACCCCGAGTTGAGCGCGGACCCGCTGTTCGTCGAGCGCTTCCGCCGCGAAGCCCAGGCCGCCGCCAAACTCTCGCACCCCAATATCGTCCCCGTGTTCGACTGGGGTGAGGACGAGGGCACCTACTTCATCGTCATGGAACTTGTCGAGGGGCGTTCACTCGCCGAAGTCTTGCGCGGCGGTGCAACGTTGACAGCCTCGCGCACCGCGCAACTGGCCGCGCAGGTCGCCGCCGCGTTGAACTACGCGCACCGTAACGGTATGGTCCACCGCGACGTCAAGCCCGGCAACATCTTGATCACCACCGACGCTCAGGTGAAGGTCACCGACTTCGGTATCGCTCAGGCGATGTCGAGCGAGGACCACCTCGCCGAGGATGGTCTCGTCATGGGTACCGCCACTTATTTCTCACCCGAACAGGCTGAGGGGGCGGCGGTCGACGGACGCTCCGACATCTACGCGCTCGGTGTCGTCATGTACGAGATGCTCGTGGGGCGACCTCCCTTCATTGGCGACACTCCGTTGGAGGTGTCGACACAACACGTGCACGGCGTCGTCACCCCCCCGACCCAGATCGTTCCCACCGTGCCACGCGATCTCGAAGCCATCGTCATGAAGTCGCTCTCACGCTCACCCGAGCAGCGTTACCCTACGGCCGACGAGTTGCGAGCGGACCTGTTGCGATTCGTCGATGGTCAGCCGGTACACGCCGCGGGCGCCGTGGGGGCGTTCTTCGGCAATGATTCCACGCAGATGGTGCAGAAGGTCGACGCGGGCGAACGCACGCAAGCGGTTCCCGTCCTACCTGGTCCACGCCGCGATATCAAGGTCCGCCGCCGCCGCTCCAAGGGTCCACTCGTCGCGGGGATACTTTCCGTGGTCATTATCGCTGGCGTGGTGGCGTACTTCTCGCTCTCGGGCAAGAGCGGCCTTTCGATTATGCCCTCGTTGGCGGGTAAGGACGTCGCCGCCGCGACCTTGACACTGACCAACGGCGGAATCGGCACGACCAGTATCTCGCAGTCCCAGATCAACTCCGCGACCGTCCCCCTGGGCAAGATCGTGAAGACCTCGCCCGCGGCGGGGACCAAGATTACTTCGAGTTCCTCCATCGTGCTCTACGTCTCCAAGGGCAAATTGATCCCGCCGGTGGTCATTCCTTCGGTAGCCAATCAGTCGGTCCAATCGGCGGAGCTGGCCCTGAAGAACGTGAATCTCAATTTCACCGTCCAGAACGTCACGTCGTCGTGCACTGCCCAACGCGCGCCCAACGTCGTGCTGTGCACGTCGCCGGTCGCCGGTACGTCGGTGAAGCAGCAATCACTCGTCGTGCTCTACGTGTTGCCTCAGAACGGAGCCTTCTCGGTTCCCAAGGTGTCGGGTGACACGACAATCCAGGCGAGTAACTCCTTGGGTTCGTATCAGTTGACGGTGAGCGGCACCCCGACGACACACTGTTCGAACACCGTGGCCTCGGGACTGGTCCTGGGCACGAACCCGGCCGCCGGCGCCCAGGTGACGTCGGGGACCACCATTCAACTCATCACCTCCTCGGGCGGCTGTCCGGCGACGGTGCCGTATCTCACGGGAAGGTTGAATACCACGGCCCAAACGCTGCTAGAGGGTGCCGGCTTCGTCGTGGTGGAGGATGTCGCGCCGGCGAACCTGTGCACCTCGGCCCAAGTCGGTGAAGTCGTGACCCAGAGCGTGCACCCTGGTTTCTCGGCCCCCTACGGATCGACGATCACGATCCAGTACTGCCAGAGTGTGACCACCACCACGACACCGGCGCCCACGGGATCGACGGGGGTGACGGGGGTGACGGGAATAACCGGCGCCACTGGCGCCACGGCGACCACCACGACCACGACGACCGGCGGTTGAAGCCACCCGTTGGCTATCATCGCTCTCATGGCTAAATCTGGATCGAAGAAGGCGGCGAAGACGGTCGGACGTTACGTCGAACCCCACGTACGGGGTCGCGTGACCGTGAAGCACGAGGTCTCTGAGGATCACTCGCCGCACTGGTTCGGTTGGCTCTTGCTCGACCTCATGCTCTTCGGCGTCTTGGTCATCACGCTCAACTACTTGCAGGTGCTCCCGGGTTCCACCTCGTCGTGGTACCTCTTGTTGGGACTGGCGTCACTCTTTGGCGCGTTCTACCTCGCCACTCGTTACCGCTGAGCGGCCCTAAATGTGGTCGGCCGGAATCTGTCCGAGACGACCCGCCTGGTAGTCCTCGAAGGCTTGCTGTAACTCGGCCTTCGTGTTCATCACGAAGGGGCCGTAGGCCGCAACGGGTTCGCCAATGGCCTCGCCACCGAGGATGAGGACTTCGAAGGCCCGCGTGCGCGAATCCTGCTGGTCGTTCGCGGAGAGAACGAGGACGTCACCGTCGACGTGAACCGCCATCTGACCCACGCCGATGGCGTGGTGTTCCGTGCCGACGCTGCCCTGGCCCGCCAGCACGTAGGTCAACGCATTGAACTGGGGGTTCCAGGGTAGGACCAGGTGGCTGCCCGGCAACAACGAGGCGTGAACCAGGGTGATCGCGGTGTGCGTCGAACCCGGCCCCGCGAGTTCGCCGAGGGAACCCGCGATGACGCGAATGATGGCGTCACCGTTCTCGTTGGTGGCCAGAGCGACTTCGCGTGCTCCGATGTCCTGGTAGCGCGGGTTGGTCATCTTGAGCTTGGCGGGTAGGTTCACCCACAATTGGATGCCGTGAAAGAGACCGCCGCTGTCGATCATGGCGTCCGGCGGACGCTCGATGTGCAAGATACCTGCTCCGGCGGTCATCCACTGAGTGGCGCCATCTTGGATGACACCACCACCGCCGATGGAGTCCTGGTGCAGGAAGGTCCCTTCCATCATGTACGTCACGGTCTCGAACCCACGGTGCGGGTGCCAGGGGGTGCCCTTGGGCTCACCCGGGCCGTAATCGACCTCGCCCATCTGATCCATGTGGATGAAGGGGTCGAGATCGCTCAGATCGACCCCCGCGAAGGCTCGTCGCACAGGGAAACCCTCGCCCTCGAGTCCGCGTGGTGCGGTGGTGATGGACTTGACCCGTCGTGGACGGTCCGAGGCCGACGCGGCGACGAATTTAGGCAGTTCTAAGGGGTTTTCTACGGAGATAGCCGGCATGCGATCAGCCTAATGCGAAGTCTCGATTTCGCATTCTCTGGGCGCGAGCGAGCGCGAGGACACCGACGACGATGAAGAGACTGAAGAGCAGGGCCACGTTACCCGGCCCCCAGTTGAGCCCACCGCGGGCGTGAGAGACGCCGAGCCAGTCGGCGTAGGAGGCGCCGAGTGGTCGAGTCAGCACGTAACTGATCCAGAACGTTGCGACGGAGTTAGCCCCCGCGACACGATAGGCCACACCCGGCAGCACGATGAGCCCGGTGAATATCACGCCGGAGGCGAAGTAGCCCAGGTGCAGGTCCACCGCGGTCAAGTCACCCGTCGCGGTTCCGAGGGCGAAGGTGGTGGTGACGGTGAGCCAGTAGAACAGTTCGCGTCGCGGTGTGGTGATCGAGTGGATCGACAGCGTCCCCTCGACACGATGCCACAGCAGGAAGATAGCGGCGAGAACCACGGCGAACACCGCGGTGGACACCGAGTAGGCAATACCGAAACCGACGTGGGCAACGTCGGCGCACATCGTGCCAAAGACGCTGACCATGACCACGCTGAACCAGTAGGGCAGGGTCTGGTAGCGAGGACGCGAGAACTGCCACCAGAGGCTCGCGAGGAAGACGAGGCCGGCCATGATGACGACGAGGGGCGGTGAGAAGTGGTGGACGAAGAAGTCTGACGTCGCCTCGCCCATAGCGGTGGTGAGCAGTTTGATTCCCCAGAAGCCCACGCCAATCGTCGGGACTTTGGACGCACAAACTCGTTGCGTCATGGAGGTGTTCGACACGGGAGACGAGTCTACGAGTGCTCCCGAATTCAACCTTCGTAGTACGAGTCAATCGTCGCGAGGGCACGGTCTAGACGAGCGAGTCCTTCACGCGCCTCGTCGTCGGTGATGGTGCACGGCGGCACGACGTGGACGCGGTTGAAGTTATTGAAAATCAGCAGCCCCTCACGTCGGCACGCTGCGACCAGTTCGTTCATGGCGCTGGAACTGGAGCCGTAGGGGGCGAGCGGTGCGCGCGTCGTGCGGTCGCTCACTAACTCGAGGGCGAAGAAGACGCCGAGGCCGCGCACGTCGCCGATGACCGGGTGCTTCTCGGCGAGCGCCATAATGCCCGGTCGCAGCACGTCATCACCGATGCGACGGGCGTTATCGACGATCCCCTCGTCCTGCATGGCCGTCATCGACGCCACCGCTGAGGCGCAGGCCAGGGGGTGTCCGGAATAGGTCAATCCGCCGGGGTAGACACGGTCGGCGAATGTCGCGCAGATGGCCTCGTTGATGACCACGCCACCGAGGGGAACGTATCCCGAGTTCACACCCTTGGCGAAGGTGACGAGGTCGGGGCGCACGTCGTGCTGCTGGTACGCGAACCACGCGCCGGTGCGCCCGAAGCCCGCCATGACCTCGTCGGCGATGTAGACAATGCCGTAACGGTCGCAGAGGTCGCGTACCCCGCGCAGGTACCCCGGCGGGGGCACCATGATGCCCGCGGTACCCGGGATCGATTCGAGGATAATGGCGGCGATCGTCGTTGGTCCTTCGAATTGGATGGTCGACTCGAGGTGGGCGAGGGCGCGCTCGCACTCTTCGAGCTCGGTGGTGGCGTGGAACTCTGAGCGGTAGAGGAACGGGCCGAAGAAGTGCACGACACCGGCGGTGCCGTGGTCGTTGGCCCAGCGTCGCGGGTCACCGGTGAGATTGATGGACGTCGACGTCGCGCCGTGGTAACTGCGGTAGCGCGAGAGGACCTTGTAACGTCCGGTGTGCAGACGCGCCATCCGCACCGCGTGCTCGACCGCTTCGGTGCCACCGTTGGTGAAGAAGACCTTTTGCGCCCCCTCAAAGGAGTGGTCCACGATGAGCTCGGCGGCGCGGGTGCGTGCGAGGTTGCCGTGCTGGGGGGCCACGGTGCACAACAAGTCAGCCTGTTCCTTGATGGCGGCCACCACCGCAGGGTGCTGGTGACCGATATTGACATTGACGAGTTGTGAGGAGAAGTCCAGATAGGTCTTGTCGTCAGTGTCAGTGACGAAGACCCCACGGGCGTCTCGCACCATGAGCGGGTTGATGGAGTTCTGGGCGGACCAGGAGTGAAAGACCGCAGCCTTCTCTCGCTCGAGGTCGGATAGGGCTGAACGGTCGGCGGACATGTCTTTTCCTTTGGCTCTCTTCGTCCACGCTAATCCAACACCCAGCGCGAAAGTCGGGACTGTGTGGCGTGCACTGGGCAACAGTGAACGGGTGCAGGATTTCGTGGTGGCGTCACCATCGACCCGCGACGTTGCCGTGCCCGACGCACTCGGTGCGTCGGGCGGGGGCTGGGGGCCATTCTTCTTGTTCTCGGCCCCACTAACCCTCTGCCGGGCCCGGGGCTCGTCCGGTCGCGTGCGGCCCCCGGTATGGAAACGGAGGGGGCGCGTCGCGGGGTACCCGCGCCGCAGTAGGTGGAGAGTCCGGGGTGTCACGGAGAAAATCGAAATTCGACTACGGTCGCAGAAGTGGAAGACGAAGAGTTGCTCGGGCGGTTCCTGAGTGGTGACCGTGAGTCGTTTCGCACGCTCGTCGAGCGCTATCAACCGGTCCTGGTGCAGATCGCTCGCTATTACGTGAATTCAACGGCCACCGCCGAAGACGTCGCGCAAGAGACGTGGATCGCGGTGCTCAAGGGCGCACAGCGCTTCGAGGGGCGCTCGAGCTTCAAAACGTGGCTCTTTCGAATCGCGGCGAATCGTGCGCGCTCCATCGCAACGCGCGAGAAACGCCAGATCCCGGTAGACAGTACCGACCCGGTGGCGGGAGAGCGCTTCAATTCCGAAGGGATGTGGAAGGAGCCGCCGCCCTCCTTCGCCGACGTGCTGGCCGACGCCGAGGCCAACGCTGCGACAGTGGCAGTCGTACGCGCAGTTATTGCGGAGTTGCCCGAGATTCAGCGCTCGGTCGTAACGATGCGCGACGTTGAGGGACTATCGACTAGTGAGGTCGCGTCCTTGCTCGAGTTGTCCGAGGCCAATGCTCGGGTGGTGCTGCACAGAGCGCGTGCCCGTATCCGTGAGGTCGTAGAACGAGAGCTGGAGGGAGGTCGCTAGTGGTTGGGCTGGTAAAGAGTATCAAGTGCCGCGAGGCAGTCAGCCTCATCGGGGACTACCTCGAGGGAGGACTCGCGCGTCGCGACCGCCGCCGTCTCGAAGCCCACCTCGCCGTGTGCGAAGAGTGCAGCACGTACCTCGAGCAGATGCGCGTGACGATCACCGTGACCGGTACGGTCGGACCCGAGGACCTTAGCCCCGAGGCCCTCGAAGCGATTCTCGACGTCTTTGACAACTATCAGCGTGATCGTCGTGAGGATTTCGACGAGGGGTAGAGGCCTAGGAAAGGTGCGCCGCGAAGAAGCACTCGATGCGCTGCCACGCGTCCGCCGCCGCCTCGGGATGGGGACCCATGCCCGCGATTCGTAGCAGTGGGCGCAGCACACGGGGCCCGACGGGGGCGTCGTTCATGAAGGAGTGTCCGGCGCCCGGGTATTGCTTGACGTCGTGGGCCACGCCGGCCGCGGTCAGCGCCGCGTCGAGCTGGGCGCCAGCCCCCGGGAGCGATCGGTCGTTCGCACCATACGAGGCAACGATCGGACACGCGCGGGCGAGTACTTCCTCGTGGTGGCGGGGCAATTGACCATAGTTCACGGCTGCCGCGTCGAAGTTGCCCGCGCAGACCAGTGCGAAGCCCCCGCCCATGCAGAAGCCCACCACGCCCACCTTTTTCGTGCAGTCGTCGTGTCCTAACAGCCAGTGGTGCGCGGTCTCGATGTCGGTGTAGGCACGACCCGAACCGCTGTAGAGCGAGCGCATGGTGGAGACGAGACAGCGTTTCGCACCACCCGCGGAGTAGAGGTCGATCGCCAGCACCAGATACCCCGCCCGGGACAATCTGTGGGCCTGGCGACGCATCACGTCGTCGAGACCGAAGATCTCGTGTACCAGCACTACGCCGGGCCAGGGGCCCTGGCCCTCAGGACGAACCAGTTCGCCGTGCAGTGGCAGTGAGCCCCCTCGTGAACGAGAGAGGAGGCTGAGGTCGACCGTGGTCACGTAGGTACCGTAGCGCGTACCTGATCAGATGAAAGTACCGAGAGGTTCACCACCACGACGAGTCGATCGTGGTGGTGAGCGCCAATGCGACCCTGGCTAGTCCGACCATCGCCACCTCACTGGGGGAACCATCGCCACGACGTAGTGGTGAATGGTTGGTGGCTCACGCACTATCCCCGAGAATTTCCGCCATGATCGTGTCCGCCTCGAAGCTCGGCGCGGACAGCGGACACCCCCGCGGTCCCTGCTGGACTCAAAAGTTGATCTAGCAAATCTGAGGTAGTCGCTCCTGGTGGGGTCATCCCATAAACACGAAAAAAATTCGTATTTGAAGGTCTTTCGATAACGTTGCGGCGCCGAAATCTCACGGTGAATCCAGGCGTTTCCATTTTACTCACCGCGAAATGCGCTCGTTAGCACCAGAGTGGGCCGAGGGAATGAGGTCATCACTATTTCCACCCAATTGTGCGCCTATCGACCCGGCATCTCCTCTGCGGCTGGCCTCACTCAGAGTTCGGCCGCCGCACCACATCGTCATTGGATCCGATCAGATCGGGGGGATCAGATTTGAAACTGACGCGACCTCCGTGGTGAAGGTGTACCCCTCTTCGAAGGCCGCGACGCAGGCGTCGACCGCGCTGGCGTCATAACGTGTTCCCCGGCCCGCGACGATCTCGGCGAGGGCGTCGTCGATGCCGAGCGCCGGCCGGTAGGGGCGATGATTGCCCATGGCCTCCACCACGTCGGCGACGGCGACGATCCTCGCGGGCAGGATGATCGCGTCACCGCTCAGCCCGAAGGGATAGCCCGAGCCGTCGAGGCGTTCGTGGTGCGCCAGGGCCACCTCGGCGATTGGCCAGGGCAGCGAGGCCATCGACAAGATATTCCAGCCCACTTGCGAGTGGGTCTGGACCATCTCGTACTCGATCTTGGTGAGTCGTCCGGGCTTATTGAGGATCTCCGCGGGGACGGCGATCTTGCCCACGTCGTGCGCGCCGCCCGCGAGTCGAATCAGTCGGATCAGCTCGGGATCAAGACCGAGACGCAGTGCGATCTCGCCCGAGAGCGTTCCCACCCGCGACTGGTGGCCCTGGGTGTAGGGGTCGCGCACGTCGGTCACCTGGGCCAGTGCCGCCAGCGTTCCCTCGAACGCCGAAACGGTCTGGCGCAGTGACTCGCGCAGGTTGAGGACGTTGACCACGATGTGACCCATCTCGACGAGGCCGTCGACCACGCGCGGCTCGAACACGTCCGTGTGCTCGGCGTAGACGTTAAGGATCCTGAGCGGCGTGGTCGCCAAGGGGATGCTGGTCATCGACCAGAAATTGAACTCACGCGCTCGGGCACGCCACGGCTTGAATGTCTCATCGAGACTCAGGTCGTTGATGACCTGAGCCTCCATGGTGCGCAGTGCCCACCCAATGGGACCTCGACCAATCGCATGGTCGTCAGAGCTCGAGACAATGCCTTCGTAGATGGCGTCAGTTCGTCCCGCGGCGTGCTCGATGACGACCTGACCGTCGGCCTGTTCATTGGTGAGGCCAATCCAGGCGAGGGAGAATTGGGCGATCTCGACCAAGAGGTCGCACAGGCCCTGGAGCGTCCCTGCGGTCGTAGTGGTTGTCTTGGCCAGCGACGCGATTCGGCTCCCGACTTCGAGGATATGGCCCCGCACGACCTGGTCAGTGAGGTCATTCCACGTGACCAACACAGCGCGCTGCTCGGCACCGACGCTCACCAGGCGAGAGGAGACTTCAATCCATCGCAGCGGGCGCCCGGGAAGATCAGAGCCGAAGATTCCATGATTTTGATTGACCACGTCACGCATCGCGCGAATCGAGGGAAGGTCTTCGATGCGGAGAGGCGAACCGTCGAGATGAATCAGCCTCAGGCCGAGTTCCGTCATGGTGTGACCTAGGAACTCCTCGCGAGACAATGAGGCCTGCGCCATCGCCGTCGGGTTGACGTCGATGATCAGCCCGTTCGTATCGATCAGGAGAAGTCCGAGGTTGGTTCCCTGGACGAAGTTCGGATCGGCCAGGGCGGTACTCAGCAATTGTGCGTCGGGTCGGATCGCCCGCGCCTCGTTAATTTCGTCTCCTGGCGGGTCCCTCATCGTTGTCCTGCCCCCTGCTTTTCCGACCGAATCCTATAACTCGATCGCGGGGGAGTACGAGTGTAGGCCCTTTCGATGGTGCGCTCAATTAGGGGAACAATGGGAAGGATTTCGCGCATTAAGGGGAAACCCTCGTGGTGGGGCTAGTAAGAATCGAACTTACGACCTCGTCATTATCAGTGACGCGCTCTAACCGACTGAGCTATAGCCCCCAGGGGTAACCAATCTACAGCATCCTAAACGAGCCCTACATCGCGGCTCGAAGTCACCAATTCCCGGTGGCCGGGCCCTCGACGAAAAGGGCAGACTTGGTAAGTGTTAGATCCCCGCTTCGTCTTTCTCGCTGCCGCCCTGTCGGTCTTTGGCTCGGCCTCCTACGTCCGTGACACCCTGCGAGGCACGACGTCGCCCCACCGAGTGACCTGGGGATTGTGGGCGCTGGAGGGCATCTTGGCCTACGTCGTGGAGACCGAACAGCACGTCGGACTCGCCTCGCTCATGACCCTGGCCCTCGGGTTGATGCCCCTCGTCGTTTTCGGGGCCTCCTTCAAGAACTCTCACGTGGCGTGGAGAATTGATGCGTTGGACGTTATCTGCGGCGTCATGTCTCTCGCGGGTCTGGTGTTTTGGGCGGTGGTCAATGAACCCACCGTGGCGCTGGTCTCCTTCGTCGCCGCGGATTTCATCGCGGCTCTCCCCACGTATCGAAAGTCCTGGCGTTCCCCGGAGTCCGAGACGGCCAGAGTATTTGTCATGGGGGCGGTGAATACGGGCATTACGCTCTTGACACTGAGAGATTTCACTACGGCGGGCGCCCTCTTCCCGGGGGTCATCATGATGACGGACAGCATTCTGAGCGTGATGATTCTGACGCGCCTGGGACCTCGACTGGCTCGACGTAGTGCGCACAAGGAGTTGCTCACGTGAAGAAGATCGAGACGACCACGGTGGCCCAACGTCGTCTCGAGGGACGTGGCGGGCGGTTTTTGACCTCACGTGGCGCACTCGGGGTGCTGGCGGAGCGTCCGTCGGATTATGACGTCGTCGGCCGACTCCTCAGTCAAGCCAGCGATCGGCTGCCCTCGTTGCTGCCGCTACGTTGGCAGCGCATGCTCGAAAGTCCGTTGTCGTTCCTGCGCGGGTCGGCGTTGATCATGGCCGAGGACCTGGCGCGGGGCTCCTCGGCTCCCTTGACGGTGCAGATTTGCGGCGACGCGCACCTGTCGAACTTCGGTATTTTCGCCTCACCCGAGCGACGGATGGTGTTCGACCTGACCGATTTCGATGAGACCGACCAGGGTCCCTTCGAGTGGGACGTCAAGCGACTGGTGAGTTCACTGGTGATCGCGGGTGAATCCTTGGGGCTGCGTCACGGCGCCCAAGAGAAACTAGCGCGTTCGGTGGCGCGTGAATATCGGGTGGCGGTGCGCCGATTCGCCGAGGAGACGCGTCTCGACGTCTGGTACTCGACATTGACCACGTCGTCACTGATGGCCGAGTTGCGTGGCGCCTTCACCGACGTCACTCGGCGCAATATCGAAGACGTGTTGCACCACCTGCGCGGCACCGACGACGCCAGTGCCTACCAGCGATTCGTGACCGGGGGTGAGAATCCTCGAATCGTCGACGACCCTCCGCACTTCTCTCACCTCGAAGGTAGCGACGAGACGGGGATCAGCGCGGACGACGTGTTGGGCGTGGTCGCGAGTTACGACGCGACGCTGCCGTCGGATCGACAGTTGCTCTTGAGCCAGTTCACCCCGGTCGACGTCGCGCGCCACGTGGTGGGCGTGGGGTCGGTGGGTACCGAGTGTTTCGCCGTTCTCCTCAGGGGTCGTGACCACAATGACACCTTCTTCTTGCAGATCAAGGAGGCGCAGCGGTCCGTCGTGTCGCTCGCACGCGAGCGCGACGCCACCGACGACAGCGCGTCGCGTGTCGTGCACGGACAGCGAGTGATGCAGGTCAGCCCGGACGCGTTCCTCGGCTGGGGCACCATCGACGTCAGCGAATCGCCGCGGAGCTTCTACGTGCGCCAACTCTACGACCACCGCGCCAGTATTGACGTCGCGCGACTCGACGATTCGCTCCTCGAGGCCTACGGGCGAATCTGCGCGTGGACTCTGGCGCGCGCGCACGCGCGTTCGGGTACGTCGGCGCAGATCGCTGGCTACATCGGGGGAAGCACGCGATTCGAGGAAGCGATATCGGAATTCGCCCAGGCGTATCGCGAGCGCAATGCCCGCGACTACCAGGAGTTGCACGATGCCCTCGTCCAGGGGCGCATCAACACCGGGGTCTAGACGGTGCCCCCATTTCATCTGCACCCGGTAGTGCTCGCCACGCTGGTGATTCTCGCGATTCTCCACGTCTGGGTGACTCGCGAACGTCATCGTCGCTGGCGTGCGCTGACGGGTTGGTTCATCGTGGCCGCGGTGGTGCTGTGGCCCGTGGGCGACTTGGCGGCCTCGGTGTCGCTGAGTGTGGCGACACTGCAGCGCTTGGTCATCATGCTCGGCGTCGCACCACTGTTCATCTCGAGCACGTCGACGGCCCAACTCGTCGCGATTACTCGTTCGCCGGTGGTCGACGCGGTGACTCGTCAACTGGCGCACCCCGCGCTGGCGCTGGTCGTCGTTACACTGGTCGGGACGCTCACGCTCTCGACACCGGTGGTGGACGCGGGGGCCACGTCCACGCCGGCGCGAGCGCTGACCTTGGCGGCGGTGCTGGGATGCGGTCTGGTTCTGTGGATCCCCGCCCTCGGTGTGATGCCCGGCGCGAAGCGCCTCTCGCCCGTGGGTCGAGCGGCCTTCATTTTCGTCTCGTCACTGGTCGTGACGAGTCTCTCAATCGTGTGGATCTTCGCTCGTCATTCGCTCTACCCCGGCCTGCACGATCAACAGGCCCTGTTACACATGACGCCACTCTTTGATCAACAACTCGCCGGTTTCGTCGCCAAAATCGGCAGCTACCTGCCCATGTGGGCCGTGGCCTTCACCATTTTCTCGCGCGCCGACGAGTCGGGGGTCGCGGTGGAGGAGAGCCCGCTGCACTGGGCGGACGTTGAACGTCAGTTGCTCCGCGTCGATCGCCAACGCGCCCGCGCACGTCGTCGCGGCACCTCGTCGAAGGGGATGGCGTAGCGGTGAGTAGAATGTTCCTTCGTCGGGGATGTAGCTCAGTTGGTAGAGCGCGGGCTTTGCAAGCCTGAGGTCGTGGGTTCGAACCCCATCGTCTCCACTCGGTGGCCCGTCGTGACGGCGCGGGTCACGTTTTCGCGCCGGTAACGTCCCCTCGTCAGTGAACTGACGTGATCGTCGTTGGCGTGCGACGTCGGCACTGGACGGTCCACCACAGACTCCACAACCCCAGCACCGAAGCGGCGGTGGCGATCCAGGCCCACCCGTTAGCGCGCGCGACGAGGAGCGCCGCGATGACCACCAACTCGACGCTGATCACGAGTACGAGGACCAAGGCGTAGGGACCGTACTCGCGCGCGGCCTGGTTGATCTTCTCGGATTCGTGGGCGCGACACGACCAAAAAGTGCGCAATACCGCGCGCTTCTCGTTGAAGGTGCAACTTTTGTAGGTCGCCAGTCCCATGAGTCGCCATCGTAACGGAAAAGGTCCCGAAGGGGTACGTCAGCCGTTACCGTGTCGGGGGTAGCAAATGGCCGTAGATAACGAAGGTGGGCGATGGACGTGAACTCTCAGCAGCCGGGACCGATCGCGCTCGTTGGTTCGGGTGAGTACCTTCCGGTCATGACCGCCATTGAGTCCGCCCTCATCGCGGGACGAGCCCCGCGGTACGTCCAGATCGCCACCGCCGCCGTGCCCGACGGCCCCGCCACGCTCGACCGCTGGCATCGACTGGGGGTGGAGCAGGCGAAGCGAATCGGTGTGACGCCGGTGACGGTGCCGGTGGCCACGCGCGAGGAGGCCAATGACCCGGCCATCGTCGAATTGATCGACGGCGCCGGGCTGATTTATCTGTCGGGCGGGAATCCCACCTTTCTCGCGGAGACCCTCCGCGACACCGCGTTGTGGTCGGCGATCGAATCGCAGTGGCGCCGTGGTGCCGCGCTGGCGGGCTGTAGCGCGGGGGCCATGGCAATGGCCGCGTGGGTGCCGACCATCCGCCACCCACGCGAGGGCGGGACGCCGGGTCTAGGCCTGTTGTCACACCTACGGGTGATCCCCCACTTCGACGCCTTTCTGCGACGCATGCCCGACGTGGCGACGCGCTTCCTCGTGGGACACGACGAGACGGTGACGGTCGTGGGAGTCGACGAGGATACGGCGATCGTGGGCGGACCCGAAGAGTGGGTGGTGCAGGGTCAGGGTTCGGCGTGGATCTTGCATGGCAAGGACCGTCACCAATACCGCGTCGGCGAGACCTTGCACACGCCCCTCACTGGAGAGAGGGCGGCGAACGCATGACGGATCCGCACCTCGCGAGTTTCGACGTGGCCAATGCGAGCGCTGGTGAACTCCTCGAACAACTCGAACGCGGACAGACGTCGTCGTGGGGGATCGTCGAGACGTTGATCTCGCGCATCGCGGCGCTCGACGAGGGAGATGTCGCCGTGCACGCAATGGCGGCCGTGGCGCCCGACGCCCGGGCGCAGGCCATTGAGCGTGACGAGCAACGCGCGCGCGGCGAGATTCTGGGTCCGCTCCACGGGCTACCCGTCGTCGTCAAGGACAATATTGAGGTGCGTGGGTTGCCCGGACTGGCGGGCTCGACGTCCTTGCGGGGTCGTCCGACTCGAGATGCGGCCCTGGTCGCGGTCCTGCGCGACGCTGGCGCCATCATCCTGGGTAGCACCAATTTGAGTCAGTGGGCCAATATCCGTTCACCCCACTCCACCAGTGGCTACTCGGCCAGTGGTGGGCTGGTAGCGAACCCGTGGGCCCTCGATCGCTCGGCGGGCGGGTCGTCGTCGGGTTCGGGTGCGGCCCTGGCCGCGGGCTTCGCCCCACTGGCGGTGGGCACCGAGACCGATGGTTCGATCTCGTGTCCGGCGTCTCTCAACGGTGTCTTCGGCCTCAAGCCCACGGTGGGGGTGACCTCGCGCGACGGGGTGGTACCCATCAGTCACTCTCAAGACAGTCCCGGGCCGATGGCGCGCAGCGTCGCGGACCTCGCGCTCCTCTATGGCGCGATGGTGGGGGAGGCACCCCCCGCGGTACCCGAGGTCCGGTTGGTCGAAGCACGGGCCTGGCGCACGGGTCACGGCGCCACCGACGCGTTGTTCGATTCCGTGATGGCGGCGTGTCGCAGCGCGGGAGTGGTGATCGCTCGCGGGGAGGGTGGACTTCCGAGTGGCATCGAATACGACGATGAACTCACGGTCATGCTGTGTGAGTTGCTCGATGACATGAATGCCTATTTGGCGCGGCGACCGGGCGAGGGCGTGAAGTCGCTGGCCGAGGTGGTGTCCTACGAGGACGAACACGCCGCGCTGGAGCAGCGCTATTTCGGACACGAGTTTCTCCTGCAATCACTCGCCACCGGGGGCTGCGCCACCGAGGCCTACGAGCTCGCTCGCCAACGCAACGTGGGCTGGGCTGTTGAGCAGGCGTTGAGTCCCGTGCTCGCGGGCTTCGACGTCGTCGTGTCGCCCGCCTACGGGCCGGCGTGGAAGAGTGACCTCGTGAACGGTGACAACGCCAAGTACGTGTCGGCGTCAATCATGGCCGCCGCGGTAGCGGGCTGGCCGATCCTCACGGTGCCGATGGGACTCGTGGAGGGATTGCCGGTGGGGCTCACTCTGGTGGGGCGACCCCACAGCGAGTGGCAACTGCTCGAAGCCGCCCGCCAGGTGGGAGTGGTGGTACAGCGACACTCAGAGGTGTCCACTCCCACGTGGCGGGCGGCAATTCGAGGCTAAGGACTACTCCGCGGCGTAGTGCTCGCGCCAGATGATGCGGTAAATCTTGAGTCGACGTGGAATCGATCGCAGACCCGGGATGAAGGGCAAGAGGATCATCAAGGCGGTGAGGATCATCATCGTCCCCCAGACCAGGAAGTCTCCACTGGCGCTCGTGCTGTAGGGGTGGACCTGGTACCAGAAGGTGTAGAGCCACAGCCACGCCTGTCCCGGGTACTGACCGGTCTCATTCATCATTCCCCACTGGCTACCGGTCAAGTGCTGCTTGTCGGCGAGTCCGGCGAAGTACGTCCCGTCGGAGATGAACAAGAGGGGCTTGGTGTAGTTGGTGGTGTAGAAGCCGCTCTGGGTGACCAGGGCCTGGTCCAAGGCCCCGCTGCGAGCCATTTGGGTCTCGTAGTTGAGCAGGACCGGGATGGGTCCGGCCGCCTTCGTGGGAATACGCACCTGACCGTTGGAGAAGGTCAGGTTCGGTTCGGCCTTGTTAAAGGCGTTGTCCCACGTCGTTTGCGTTGCGCTCGAAGCGGAATTCCACTCGTTGAGCGCCGCGGTCAACGCCGGCTGGGCCGGCTGGGCCGACAACGGATCAATCACGAAGTCCTTGGTGGTGTCGATCTTGATGCGAACGCCGACCCACTTCTCGGGCGAGAGGAATCCCCAGTGCTGACTCGTGCCATTGTTGTTGTAGGGCGCGCCGTAGTTTGCGACGGCCGAGGTGCCCGCGAGTTCGTCGCCGGCGGTCTGGGCGAAGTCGACGGCGTCGGCGTTGGACCACGTCTTGATGGTGACGGCCTTCTCGTCGGGTGAACTGAAGACCAGCGCCAGGGCCGCCGTGAGGATGAACACCACGAGGACGGCGATGGCCCCCTCCTTGATGATGTCGTACGGAACGTAGGCACCCTTGTACTCGGGGGCGTCGACGTCGGGTCGAAAGGCCTTCTTCGTCATGCTGCGACCTCCGTCTTGGTGTCCTCAAAGGGTGGGACGACGCCCCGGATACGAACCATCACGACGTGCAGGCCCGTCAAGACCACCGCGGCGATGGGCAGCAACACGATGTGCCACATGAGCATTTGGCCGAGGTTGAGCACGTTGAAGAACGCGCCGCCACCGGTCGAGTTGATACCGTCCTTGGCCTGGGTGGCGATCCACTGCGAGTCGAAGTTGGTCTGGCTCACGTAACCGGTGAAGCCGGCCAGGATCGACGCCAGGAAGGTCACCGCTCCGGTCACCCAGGTCATCGATCGACCACCGCGCCAGGCGGCCATGGAGAACTTGCCCCACAGGTGAACCACCATGGCGAAGAAGAAGATTTCCACGCTCCACAGGTGCATGGAGTTGATGTAGTGACCGAGCGTGGACGAATGCCACCACTGCGGGCCATCGAGGGCCAGGATGCAGCCCGTCGCGATCACGACGGCGAGGGCCGCCATGGTGGTGACGCCGAAGACGTAGATCCATGACGCGACGTAGGCCGGTTGGGTGTCGGGAAGCAACTTGTCCGGTGGCAACTTGTCCACCACGCTGTGCCGGATTCGCGACGTCCACTGACGTTCGATATCGGTGCTCACTTGGCCCCCTTGCGATTGCGCCGTCCCGGGAATGGTGCGAACAGGGCCGCGAGAAATGTCGCGACCATGAGAACCATAACGATGAGATTTCCTACACTGATCTGGATTACGTGCCACTGTATGTAGTGCCCGTAGTGGTCCAAATTAACAAGGGCTCCTAAGCCCCATCCTTGTGCCATAACGCACCTCCTGATTTATAAGTTTGTCCTAAGACTCAAAACTCACGCTAGGGCCATACGTCCTAGTTGCGTAATTCAGGGGCTTTATGACTTGCGCGGAATCGTTGGTTCGCGGTCGTGGGCGCTCTGGCGGAGGTGAAACTGTGTCACGCCAATGGTGAGTGAGGTGGCTCCCGCGACGTGTAGTTCGACGAGCGGCGCGGGCACGTGCGTGAGGTACTGGGTGACTCCGATGGCCGCTTGGACGAGGGAGATGAGCACGAGACGACGCACCCCCAATTGCAGTGGCGCGGGGGCCGCGGTGCGCCAGATGGTAAGAAGGAGCCCTAGCACCAGCCCCACGAAGAGCGTGGCGGCGACCGAGTGGACCCACGCCGCCGACGAAAAGGCGAAGGGCAGGCGTCGAGCCTCGAGTTGGCCCTGTGACCCTCCAGCGTGCGGTCCCGATCCGGTGGTCATGGTCCCCGTGAGGAGCAAGATCACGAAGGGGATCCATAAGAGCCGCGCCACGGTGCGAAAGTGGGGATCGCGAACGTCGACTCGTGCCCCGGGACCGTAGACGTACTTGGAGCGGTGATAGAGGATGGCGGCGGTGACGACCATGGCCAGTGAGAGCAGGAGGTGCAACGAGACGAGCCAGGGATTGAGCTTGGAATAGACGACGTAGGCTCCCAGCACCGCGTCGAGGATCACACCCACGATGAGCATCCCCGCGAGCACCGACAGGTCGCGCCGGTGCGGCCGGCGGGCGAAGGAGGCGAGGAACACCACCAGCGTGAGCACCACCAGGGTCACGGTGACGAGGCGGTTGGCGAACTCGATTTTGGAGTGGATGGTCCAGCCCGTGGAGTAGGAATGCTTGAAGCACGTGGGCCAGTCGGGGCAGCCCAACCCCGAACCCGTGAGCCGAACAGCCGCTCCGGTCAGGATAATTAAGATCATCGAGATGAAGGCCGCGAGGGCGAACCAACGAAATATGGCGGGGCTGAGATCGCGCCGGGAGGAAGTTGTCACGCAGACAGCCTAGGTAATTCTCGTGCCTCGTAGACTAGGCCCCGTGACTCTCGCCGCCCCCCTCTCGCGCTCGACGTCGGCGACGGTGCGTGGCTACGTTGCCCTGACCAAGCCACGTATCATCGAACTGCTTCTGGTGACCACGCTGCCCACGATGGTGGTGGCGAACAGGGGTGTGCCGGGACTCTGGTTGGTCATCGCGACCCTCGTGGGTGGCACCTTGGCCGCGGGTGGGGCGAATGCCCTCAACATGGTCTACGACCGCGACATCGACGCCGTGATGGACCGCACCAAGAATCGACCCCTCGTCACGGGGGTGATGACCCCACGTGCGGCCGCGGTCTTCGCCTTCGGACTCGAGGGACTGTCGTTCCTCGTGCTGGCCACGTTCGTGAACGTGTTGTCGGCCTGGCTGGCCATGGCCGCCACGGCGTTCTACGTGTTGATCTACACGATGTGGCTCAAGCGTCGATCGAAGCAGAACATCGTCATTGGGGGCGCGGCGGGCGCCGTGCCGGTGCTGATTGGCTGGTCCGCGGTCACTAACAATCTGAGTTGGACCCCCGTCTTGCTCTTCGCGGTCATCTTCATCTGGACGCCGCCGCATTTCTGGGCGCTAGCCGTGCGGTACCGCGACGACTACGCCGCGGCCAACGTCCCGATGATGCCGGTGGTGGCCTCGCTGCGTCGCACCACGCTCGAGATCCTGGTCTACTCGGTGGTGCTGTGGATGGTGACGATGTGGATCGGTCCCGTCGCCCACCTCGGCTGGGTCTACGCCCTGTCCGCGACGGTGCTCGGTGGACTCTTCACCTTCTATTCCTGGCGCCTGTATCGCCACGCGCGTGAGGACACGGCCGACGTCGCCGAGGCGATGCGCCTCTTTCACTTCTCCATCACGTACCTCACCGCGTTGTTCGTAGCAATGGCTGTCGATGTCCTCGTCCACAGCCACTAGCCCTTCAGCGCCCCCACCTCGTTCAGGTCGTGGGCACCCCTCGCCGATGATGTTCGTCTCATTGGGCATTGGTACCGTGCTCGCCGTCGCCCTCATCGTGGTGGTCTCGGTGTTGACGGGCGGGACGGTCAAGGGCGCCGGGGCGCCGGCGCCGGCTCTGGTGGGCAAGACCCTCGCTCCCTGGTCGCAGGCGGGACTGAACGGAAAGACGGTGGCCGCTCCCTGGGACCTCGGCCACCCGACGGTCGTCGTGGTCTTCGCCAGCTGGTGCGGGCCCTGCCAAGCTGAATTGCCCGCACTGTCGAAGTACCTGACCACCCACAGTCTGGGCAAGGTGTCGCTACTGGGCGTGGACGTGCAGGACACCCCGGCCAGGGCGACGGCCTTCTTGCAACGTGTTCACTTGACCATGACGAGCATCTCGGATCCCCAGGCCAGCGTCTACGGCCGTTTCTTGTTGCCGGGCGTCCCCGACACGATCTTCGTGAACGCTCAGGGCGTGGTGCAGAACATGACGATCGGAGCTATTTCACCGGCGAAGTTCGCCGCCGGGGTGGCGGCACTGAACGCCTAATCGAAACGGAACGTTCGCGTTGCCAACAACGGTGCCGCGAGGGCCCAGACTCCCAGGGACCACCAATCGGTGGCGTTGAAGGCACCGATTCCACCCAGGACGTGATGTAGCACGTCGGCCATGGCGCCCGAGGGCAGAAGGAGCGCGACGCGGCGCACCACCGAGGGCATCGAACTCAGCGGCACGACGATCCCTGACATCAATAAGAGGACCAAGTAGAGACCGTTGCTCGCCGCGAGATTCACCTCCGCTCGTAGTCGTCCCGCGAGGAGTAGTCCGATGCCGGCGCAGCCCGCCGAGCCCAGTAGCAAGGCGGCGGCGACTTCGAGTGCACCGCGCGCACCGCCGTGGGGCTGCCAGTGCAGACTGAGCGCCACCAGACCCAAGACCACGACCTGGATGACCTCGGTGACGATGACTCCGGAGATCTTGGCGGCGATCATCCGACGCTGCCCCAGGGGCGTGACGTGCAAACGTCGTAGCACGCCGTAGGATCGCTCGAAGCCGGTGGCAATGGATAAAGCGACCAGCGACGTCGACAGAACGCACAGCGCCAAGATCCCGGGCGCGATGAAGTTGATGCGTCCGCCAGCGGGTGTGGTGGTGACGTGGGTGAGCGAGAAGAAGACCAGGAGCAGCACCGGGATCCCGAGGGTCAGTAGCAACGTCTCGCCCCGGCGAATCGTCATGCGCACTTCCGCGCGGGTTTGGGCCCACCACGCCTTCACGACGCCACTCCGGGGGCTGGGGCGATGAGATCGAGGTAGCGCTCCTCGAGGGAGGCCCGCGTGCGCAGCGCGGTCAGAGACACCGACTTCTCCTCCAGGTAGGCGCTGACGAGAGCCACGCGCTCGGGGGTGGAATCGATGTCGCAGTGCAGGCGAGTGGGCTCGACCGCACGGACCACGCAACCGAGTCGACGACCGAGCTCGAGGGGATCGACGGGTGCCGACGTCTCGACGATCAGAACCGCGGCGCCGGCGAGCTCCGGGAGACTGCCCTGGACCACGACACGCCCATGATTCATGATGACTACCTGATCGGCGGTGCGTTCCGCCTCGGTGAGCTCGTGAGTGGTGATGAGCAGGGCACATCCACGGTCGCGTTCGGACCGGATCAGCTCGCGAATCACCTGGCGTCCTTCGGGATCGACCGCGGTGGTCGGTTCGTCGAGCACCAGGACGCGGGGTCGACCCAACAGCGCCAGCGCGAGCAGGGTGCGCTGTTGTTCGCCACCGCTCAGGCGACGCCAGGGGGTGCGCGCGCAGTCCTCGAGATTCAAGAGGGTGAGAAGTTCGTGGACGTCGCGGGGTTGGTGGTAGTAGGAAGCGGTGAGGTCGAGCACCTGGGCGGGCGTCATTCCGAACCAGACGCCGCCGCGCTGGAGCAGGGCGCCGGTGCGAGCGACGACCTCGGCGTGGTCGCGCATCGGATCGAGTCCGTGCAGGCGCACGCTACCCGAGGTGGGAGCGCGAAATCCGAGCAGGGTCTCCACGAGCGTCGTCTTACCAGCCCCATTGGGACCGAGCAGTGTGGTCACTTGGCCGTAGGGGACGTTCAAGCTGACGGTGTCGACCGCGCGCACGTCGCGGAATTGCACCACGAGATCGGTGATGTCGATGGCGTAACTCACGAGTACTGAACCTAGACGCTCCACGAGGCGATGCGACGGGTCTTACTAGGCTGGAGCCATGATCGACCTCGCACAATTGCGCCGTGAACCCGATGAGGTCAAGGCCGCTCTGGCCCGTCGGGGGGTCCCGGCGTCGAACATGGATGCCATCTTGGAACTCGATATCGAGCATCGACGACTCTTACACGACGCCGAAGCTCTTCGCGCCCAGGTCAAGGACCTGTCTCGCCAGGTGGGTGAGGCTCGTCGCGCCAAGGCGGACGACGTGGCCGAAGAACTCCAGAGGACCAGTCGCGAACTCGGCGATCGCGAGCGCGAGGCCAGTGAGGCCAGTGATGCCGTCGCGGAAAAATTGCGCGCCGAACTTTTGATGATCCCCAACCTGCCCTCACCCGATGCCCCCGACGGGCCCGACGAGAGCGCCAATGTCGAGGTGCGGCGCTGGTGGCTGGGTATGGCTGAGGGGGCGCCGTTCCCGACGTACGAGGACTATCAGCGCGTGGCGCACTGGGAGTGCGCGCGGGAATTGGGAATTTTGGATCTCGAGTCCGGCGCCAAGTTGGCCGGTTCAATGTTCCCCCTGTACCGAGGTGACGGCGCGCGCCTCTTGCGCGCGCTAAGTTTCCTCGCTCTCGATCGTCATCGCGACGCCTACGAGGAGATCCGGCCGCCGAGTGTCGCGCTCACCGAGACCATGATGTCTACGGGCCACCTGCCGAAATCGGCCGACGACATGTACGAGGTGCCGCGCGACGACCTCTGGCTCATTCCGACCGCCGAAGTGCCCCTGACCTCGATGCGACGAGGCGAGATTCTCGACGAGTCGGCCCTTCCGATTCGACTGACGGCGCTGACGGCGTGCTTTCGCCGCGAGGCCGGCGCCGCGGGCCGTGATACCCGGGGACTGTTGCGCGTTCACGAGTTCGACAAGGTCGAACTCTTCGCCTACTGCACACCCGAGCAGGCCGAGGCGGCGCACGCCGACATCTTGGCGCGCGCCGAGGGATTGCTGCGCGAACTCGGTCTCACGTATCGCGTCCTCGACCTCTGCGCCGGCGACCTGGGGACTTCCTCGGCGCGCACGATCGACCTCGAGGTCTACAGCCCCGGCGTGGACAAGTGGCTCGAGGTGTCCTCGGTGAGTTGGTTTCGCGACTTTCAAGCGCGTCGCGCCAACGTGCGCTTTCGCTCGGCGCAGGGTACGCAATTCGTGCACACGGTCAACGGCTCAGCGCTCGCGTGGGCGCGCATCTGGGCGGCGCTAGTGGAGACCTACCGACAGGCTGACGGTACCGTGAGGCTACCCGACGTCCTGGCACCGTATTTTGGCGACCTCACTATTCGGCCGAGGTCGTAGTCGCCTCGAGCCGGTAGCCGACGCCGCGGATGGTGGTGATGTACTTCGGATTCTTCGGGTCGCTCTCGATCAGGGTGCGTAGTCGTTTGATGTGCACGTCGAGGGTCTTGGTGTCACCGACGTAGTCACTGCCCCACACCCGGTCGATCAGGACGTCGCGGGTGAGGACCCGTCCGGGATTCTCGAGCATCAGGAGCATCAGCGCGAACTCCTTCTTGCGCAACTTGACCTCGTGACCATTGAGGAAGCAGCGCCGCGCGTCCACGTCCAGTCGTAACGGCCCGTGTTCGATAATGGACTCCGACTCCAGTGGCGCGGCGGCGCTCTCGTGGCGGCGCATCACGGCGCGAATTCGAGCGACGAGTTCGCGCAGTCGAAAGGGCTTGGTCACGTAGTCGTCCGCACCGATTTCGAGCATGAGCACCATATCGACTTCCTCACCCTTGGCGCTCACGATGATGATGGGCACCGTGCTGGTGGAGCGAATGGTGCGACAGACGTCGAGGCCCGAGAGCTTGGGCAACATCAAGTCCAACAGCACCACGTCGAAGTTCCGCGCGTCGAACACCTCGAGGGCCTCTTGGCCGTCGCGCGCGACGCTGACGTCGAAGCCCTCGCGGGCGAGCCCCACGCGCAACGCGTCGATGAAGGACTCCTCGTCCTCGACGATGAGAATCCGCACCTCGCCTCCGGAAGACTCCCGCGTCACAGTTGATTCACCGGTAACTCAAGTGTGAATGTCGAGCCTTCGCCCTCGCGCGACTCCACCACAACGCGCCCTCCGTGATTTTGTGCCACGTGTCGAACAATACTCAGGCCTAGTCCGGTGCCTCCCGTAGCTCGGGCCCGGCCCGGATCCACCCGGTAGAAACGCTCGAAGATTCGGTCGAGATCCTTGCTGGGGATCCCTGGTCCCTCGTCCTGAATCGACACGCGAACAAGGGGACCGCTCGGCGCATCCTCGTCGAAGGGGGAGGACTCTACGCGGTCGACGGTGAGGACGACCTTGCCCTCGTCGGGCGAGTACTCCACTGCGTTCTCCAACAGGGCTTGCACTGCGGAGACGAGTTGGCGACGGTCGCCGCCAATGACGTAACCGATGTCGGGTTCGTGGAAGTCCAAGTGGACGTTCTGCTGCTCGGCCACGATGCGGATTCGTTCGAGGGCATCAGCGACGATGAGTGAAATCGAGACGGGCTCGCGCGTGGGCGAGCCCTCGCCCTCGATGCGTGAGAGGTCGAGAAGGTCCTCGATGATGCGGTTCACCCGGAAGGCTTCGGAGTTGATGCGTTCGGCCAGACGATTGGCGACCACCGGGTCACGCTCGAATTGCAGTGTCTCGGCGAGCAGGCCCATGGCGCCCATGGGGGTCTTGAGCTCGTGCGAGACGTTCGCTATGAAGTCTCGACGGATGTCCTCGAGGCGTCGTCGCTCAGAGACGTCTTCGATGAAGGCCACGACCCCTAAGGGGCGCCGCCCGTCGTCGATCACGGCGGCACGGATGGTGAGTGTCCGCCTGGGAGGTCCGTAGATGTCAATGGTTCGATCGGCGACGCCATTCGTCCAACCGTCCGCCAAGGTATCGGTGACTGCCTGGGCGGCGATGGCGTCGCCGTAGCGCGAGACCATCAGACTCTCGGCCTGAGGATTTCGGTAGAGGACCGCGCCGCCCTCGTCGCAGAGGACCAGTCCGAGTGGGAGCGCGTCCAGTGAGCGACGCAGTCTCACCGCGTCGGCACCCGCTTCGGTGACCACGGTGGTGGCCACGCCAGCGACCTCTTCGAGGTGCGCGAGGGCGGCTTCGACCTTACCCTTGTCGTCTTGGGGTTCGACGCCGAGCCGTCCCCCGAGAGCGGCGAGGCGCTGGGCGATGGCCCGGTGTCCGCGCCGACGAAAGAACAAGATGCCCAACCCGACGCCGGCCAGGAGGAGGACTCCAGCCACGGTGTACAGCAGGACGGGTGGCCACGTCGAGGCCACGTTGTGGCTGATGGTGATGAGCACGTGACCATTCTCGCAGAAGTTGACCGAAGGGTGAAAACAGCGACCGTTGCGAGTCCCCACCGAAAGCGAGAAGCAATGTTGCTAGCCGGCGTCACCCTTAATCCCTCGATCAGCTCCCTTCCCGGTGCTTCGGTCCTCCAGCAACTGGCCAATGGGCTCGGCGCGTGGGCCCTCATCGGGGCCCTGATCGCACTGTTGATCGGTGCGTTGATGTGGGCCATTGGCTCACACACCCAGAACATGCACCAGTCCTCGGCGGGTCGACGAGCGGTCGGAACATCACTCGCGGCCGCGGTTCTCATCGGCGCGGCCCCCGCTTTGATCAATTTCTTCTTCTCCACCGGCCTCAAGGTTCACTGATGCACCACCTTCTATGCCTGGTGAACCCCGTGGGGTGCGCCACGCGGTCACTGGCCAAGGCCACTCTCGGTGACCTCTTCGGTTCGATGACCAGTTGGGTCCTCTCGAGTGTGGCCTGGTTACTGCACGCTACGGGCGTCGTCCTCAATTCCACCGGGGAGCCCACCGCCATCATTCGCGCGGCGTCGCCGGAGTTCGTGACTCTGGCGACCGTGTCGCCCGTGCTGCTCCTCATCGGACTGTTGGTGTCGGCCCTGCACTCGATTCGACACGGTGATTCCGCCGCGCTCTGGCGCACCTTTCTCGGCGTGGCGCCCGCCAGCGTGTTCGCCATCTTCGCCGCGCGCCCCCTCGCCGCGCTGGTACTCGATGCGGTGAATCAACTCTGCGCTACTGCGGGCCGCTCACTTCCCCAGGGTGAAGTATCGGTGAGTCGGGCGCTGGCGGCACTCTCAGTGGGTCCGACGCCAGGATTCGGCCTCTTCGTCCTCGCGTCACTCGTCGTGGTGGGTGGAGTGTTGCTGTGGTGCGAACTCATCATTCGTGCAGTCGTCCTGACGTTGTTAATCACCCTGGTACCGGTCGTGTTGCCGCTCGTGGCCATTCCCGCGATGCGCCGGGTGGGGTGGCGACTCATCGAGACCTTCGTCGCGGTTGCGGTCAGCAAATTCCTGATCGTCGTGACCTTGGCGTTGGGCCTGAGTGAGTTGACCGGAGAGGGGGCGACCACCGTGATCACCGGTGCGGTGACGTTGATGTTGGCGTCGGCCACGCCATTCGTCATTTTGCGACTCATTCCGTTCATCGAGACGTCGGCCCTGCACAGTGTCGAGGGTCTGCGACAGCGCGCCACCCGTGCGGTGGTGAGCGCACCCCAGTCACCGGTCGGCATGGCGGTGGCGGCCCTGGCGCCCGACGTGACACCTCCTACGGCGCCCGAACGCCCCGAGGACTGGGGCATCCCCATGTGGGAGCCGGGTCCCGACTTCGAGATGCCCGACTTCGATGGCCCGCCACCGCCACCGCCGGTGGGCGAACCACTCCTACGACGGGGCCACGTCGCGTACTACAACGACGACGGTGGACCAGTAGTCGGCTGGCACTTTGACGAGTAGCCCCGTACGCGCGTCATTGGCGGAGAGCGATTCGTGGCCGCGCTGGTGGGGCGTCGCTCGTCATCGCGTGGTGCTGGGCGCGGCGGCGATCGTACTGGGCTCGGACGCGTTGTTACGCGCGGGTGGGCGCTGGTGGGAGTGGCCCCTCGCCGGGGTCACGGGGGCGTGCGCCTCACCCGGACCCGCGGCGAGATCCTGGGGCCAGTGGGGTGTGGGCGAAGCTCGCTTCCTCCTGCGGCGACGGGTGCGGTGGGTATCACTCGAGACCGACGAGGAGGCCGTGGTGGTGGACGTGGGGGTGAGTCAGCGGGTGTGGTGTTATGAGTTCACCCATCGCGGGCGCCTGGACCTGAGCGGACGCGATGGTGAACTCGCGTCGCGCCTCGCGCGAATGGTCGAGTCCTTCGCCACGGGTACCGATCACGCTCACGTGGCGCTGCACGTCGACACGGGAGGGCGCTCGAATGGTGCGGCGAGAACGAGTTTGAGCGTGAGTACCGCGTCGCCGGTTCCCAGTGAATGGCACCGGCGCAGCGCCGCGGGGGTGCCGCGCTGCCTAACCCTGGGCCGATCAGCGCTGATCGAGAGGCGTCACTACGTACGCACTCCCCAGTGCGTGGTGCGCACGCTACGAGTTGCGGATTTCGCGGCGGGTCGTGCGAGTGACGCGCTCGAGACCCTGGGTGGGTACGGATCGGGCCTCGTGCTCTCGTTGCACGCCCGAGTCATCCCCCTCGTGCGCGCTCGGCGCCTGACCGCGCGCGCCGTGCATCGAGTGGGGACCGACGCCGAGGTCGCTCGCGGCGCGGGATTTCGCTGGTCCGCTCGTGATCAGAAGGCGCTCGACGCGTTGCGCGAGCGCGAGGAGTTGGTGGCCCAGGGGGCGGCCCTGTGCCAGTGGGCGCTCTTCGTGCTCGTGAGCGCTGACGATGTCGGCACGCTTCGTCGCCGAGTGAACGAGACGCGCGAGATGGCGCGATCGTCTGGTCTGCGACTCGACCCCGGGGTGGGGGTGCAGGGCGAGTGGTTCACGTGGCAACTCCCTGGGGGCCCCGGCTGGTGACGCGGGCCTGGACACACTGGGGGACGTCGCTTGACTACGCGTCGCTGCGACTGCCCACGCACGACGCGGGCACGCTCTTGGAGGGACGCAGTCTTGGTCGAGCACTGCGCGGGGGAGAGTTCGTGTTGGACCCCTTTGACGCCTATCGCGCCGGCGTGGTCAGTAATCCGAACGTGGTGGTCGCTGGCGCCATCGGCACGGGTAAGAGCACGCTGGTCAAGATGATGATCGATCGCGCCCTGGAGCGCGGACGCCGCGTGGTGGTGGTGGATCCCAAGGGCGAATACCAGGGACTCGCGCTCGCCCACGGCGTGCGGTCACTGGTAGTCGGTCGTGACGGCTGGTGTTGGCCCAGGGCGCTCGAGGAACGAAGCGATCGTGACTTCGCCGCGACAGTGCTCGCCAGCGCCAAGGGTTCCACCCTGAGCGACGACGAGCACTACGTACTCGATCAGACGTGGACCACCCTGGCGTCGCCGCGCCCGACCCGGGTCCTGGCCGCACTCTCGTCGCGACTCGCTCCCTCGCTCAGTGACTACGCGAGTGGCGCGCAGCGTTCCCTCGCTCTGGTGCTGCGCCGCTTCATCGACGGAGATCTGGCGGGTCTCTTCGACGGCGAAGGGACACCGGTGAGTTTCGACGAACCGTTCGTCGTACTGGACGTGTCGAGATTCTGGGGAACCGACGAGATCGCCGTGGCCGCGCTGAGCGCCGTGGCGGCGGCGCAGCACCTGGCCGCGTCTCGTGAGCCGGGTTATCTGGTTCTCGACGAAGCGTGGGCGCTGCTGGGCGATGAGGCGACTCTGCGGTGGCTACAGGGCTCGTGGAAACTCGCGCGGGCGCGGGGGATCGCTCACCTCCTGGTGTTGCACCGCTGGAGCGACGCGGCCTCAGTGGGATCCTTGGGCAGCGCGCAACGAGCTCGGGCACGAGGTCTCCTGCGTGAGAGCGAGACGACGTGGTTGTTTCGCCAGCCCCCGGACGAGTCAACCGAGATGGCGGCGGTGCTGGGACTCAGTGCACGTGAGACGCGTTGCCTCACTGAGCTCGTTCGCGGCCGCGCGCTCGTGCGCTACGGGGCCGCGCGCTCGTTGGTTCAACTGCGACCTGATGAGCGTGACGTGGGCTTCGTCGATAGCGACGGGGCGATGAGGTCGACCCGTGCCTGACGAACGACTGGTCCTGGGGCGACGAACCTTGCGGGGGCTGCCATGGGGGCTTCGCGTTTGCTTGGATCGCGGGCATTCGCTCTTGGTGGTCGGAGCGACTCAGTCGGGTAAGACCTCGTCGCTCGTGGTCCCGGCCATTCTGACCTGGCCGGGACCGGTGGTGGTGACGAGCGTCAAGTACGACGTCGTGACGGCGACCGAGAAGTGGCGTGCGAGCCTCGGCCACGTTCAGCGTCTCGAACCCGGCCGTGACGACGGTCTGACCTGGGATCCCCTCGAGGCGATGGGCGGACTTCGTCACGCGCTTCGTGTGGCGAGGTCGCTGACTAGTGAGTCCGCGCGCGCCGAAGGCGAGTTCTGGAACTCCCTGGCGGTCAAGCTTCTCGCGGCCCTCTTCGTCGCCGCCCAGCAACGGGGTCGCACAATCTTCGACGTCGCGGAGGCGGTGGAGAGCCGTCGTTGGAGCGAGTGGATCTCCTGTGGGGCGTCGTCGTCGCACGACGTGATATTGCGTTCCTTCCTCGAGTACGACCCCAAGACGCTCGACGGAGTCGTCACGACCGCGGAGACGATGTTGTTGCCCTGGCGATTTCGTCAACCCATCGCGAGGATTCGTGACGTCGGCGACGGCCCCCACACCCTGTATCTCTGCAGTGCCCGCGGTGAGCAACAGAGCTACGAGCCGCTCTTTCGCGGCGCGCTGCGCAGCGTCGTGGAGGGTCAACAAGTTCGTCACAATGCCCATCGGGCCCTTCCTCTCCTGTTGGTACTCGACGAGGCTGCGACGGTGGCGTCCCTGGACGAGCTCGACCAATTGGCAGCCACGGTGTCGGGACTTGGGGTCACGCTGGTCACCGTCGTGCAGGACTTCGCGCAACTGGTGGCTCGCTGGGGACCACGCGCGGCGACCATTGTCAATAATCACGCCACTCGGATGGTGCTCGCGGGGCTGGCCGACCCGACGGTGGGTACCTACCTACCGGAAATCGTCGAGTCGCGCGATGAACGTCCGGTGGTGCCACTGCGAATGCGACCGCGTAACACGGCGGTCGTGGTCGCGGGACGTCGCGCGGTTCTCACGGTGCGGTTGCGACCCTGGTGGCGTCAACGTCGCCTCCGTGCCCGCGGAGAGCGTCGTTCGTCAGTACTGTGGAGCAATGGAGGCACCGGTCGGCAGTCCTGACGACGTTCTCGCCATCGACATCGGGGCGACGAACATTAAATTCGCTCGCGTCGACGCACTCGGGCGACTTCGCGGCACCCTGAAGCGGCGCCCTACGCCCTACCCGTGCTCACCAGAGCGACTCGTGGAGTGGATTACGCAGCGGACGCGAAATTTTGTCATCGATCGTGTCGGCGTGGGCTTTCCTGGCGAGTTCGAAGAGGGCCACGTCGTACGTCCGGGGAATTTGTCACGAGTGGCGGGGGTCGACAGTGAGATAGACGCCGCACTCGATGGGCGCTGGCAAGGATTCGCGCTCGAGGCCACTCTGCGACGGGCGACGGGTCGCGACGTGCGAGTGGTGAACGATGCCACCTTGGCCGCACTGGGCTGTTGTCGCGGTGACGGTGTCGAGCTGGTCATGACCCTGGGAACGGGATGCGGCCTCGCGCTGCGGGTGCAGGGTGATCGCCGACGGGTACGTGACCTCGGGCGCACCGAGTTCGATGCTGGCCGGACGTTTGATCAGGCGCTGGGCGAGAAGGCCCGGGCTCACGACACCGACCGGTGGCGCGGGGATCTGGTGACCGTGGTCAACCGTTTGGCTGAGGAATTCCACGCCTCACGGGTGTACCTCGCGGGAGGCAACGCCCGTCGAGTCTCGAGTGAATTATTCAACAAGCGATCCTTTGAGGTCGAGATCGTGGGGAACGAAGCATCTCTGCGCGGCGCGGCGCACCTCTTCGGTGAATCGACACCAGGGCCCACCCCTTCGTCGGCTCCCGGAGTCCTCGGCTAGGATGTTATGCCTGTACCAACGCGGCTGTAGCTCAGCGGATTAGAGCATCGGTCTACGGAACCGAGGGTCGGGGGTTCGAATCCCTCCAGCCGCACCCATAAGTCGTGACGAACCAGACGAATGAAATCTCGCAGTTTGGTTCGTCTGATGTTCGCATTGTCCTCGCGTCGCCGTTTGTCGCCCACCTCTTGGCTTCACTGGCCACCATGAATTCATCGACTCACAGTCTCTTCACAACTTATGTGGAGATCAAGTTGCTCTCACGAGAATCACAACGACGACTACCAGACTGTCGTTAGTTCGAGATCCACTCGAACGAACCCAACGAAGGGATCACTATGAACAAGATCACCACGAAGGTCGTAGGTCGCTCGGCGCTCGCCGCCGCATTGAGCCTTGGCCTGTCGGCCGGAATCGTCGGAGTCGCGTCTGCGTCCACCGTCACTCATCATCCGTTGAAGCACGCCGGTCATGAGGGCAGGCCGTTCCAGCACCAACTTCGAGGTGTGGTCTCGGCCTACACCGCGGGCTCGTCGATCTCCATCACGGCTCCCGGCGCTAGCACCCCCACCGTCTACACCCTGACCTCGGCGACCACGATTGTTGGTCTCGCTAGTGGTGCGACCTTGGCCGCCGGCGCTCACGTGGGTCTGGTGCTGTCGAGCACGACTCCCGCCACCGTGACCACGATCCTGGTCGCCCCCGCGAGGATGGACGCCATCAGGGGTGTGGTCTCGGCCTACACCGCGGGCTCGTCGATCTCCATCACGGCTCCCGGCGCTAGCACCCCCACCGTCTACACCCTGACCTCGGCGACCACGATTGTTGGTCTCGCTAGTGGTGCGACCTTGGCCGCCGGCGCTCACGTGGGTCTGGTGCTGTCGAGCACGACTCCCGCCACCGTGACCACGATCCTGGTGGGGATGAGGGGCGAAGGAGAAGGTTTCGGCCACCCGGAGTCGAACATGCCAGGGATGAACATGGGCGGATTCAACCATGATGGTAACAATGGTGGTGGTTCTTCGCAGCGCGGCGGAGGTCGTCGATAACGAATTGACTTCGTTCTCAACGAACAATCCGGCTGTCGCGGGCTCCTCTCCCTGAGCATCGCGACAGCCGGGTTACTACGTGGCGTCGCGAAGAGCGGTCTCGCCCACGTACGCCGAGGCTTGAACGCGATCAGCCTGAGGGACCGCGGTCCTCGGGGGGTGGGTCGCAACATCCATTGCTACCGTGGCTCCTATGACGCGATCATCGCAAATGGGTTTCATGAGCCGGATCGGCATGGTTGCGGCATTATTAGTTGCGTGCGCGGTGCCCCTATGGAGTAGTGGGGCGGCAGCGTCGAGTGAGTCGCACCCAATTTTGCCACCTCACGAGCCCTCAAGGAATTTTCGCTTGGGCTCGGTCAAGCAAGTGCTCGCGTCGATCGACGCCGCGCGCGCGTCCCAGGAAGGACTAGCCCCCCTACGGTTCGACGCCGCGCGCTTCAACCGACTGAGTGTTCCCGAGCAAGTCTTCGTCTTGAGCAATTTGGAGAGGACGACACGCGGACTTTATCCGGCACTGGAAATGCTGCCGCGACTCAATGAGATCGCCGCTCTCGCGGCGAGCCGCGATCAGGATCCGACTGACGGCGGAAGGAGTTACTCCTCCATTTGGTCCAGCGCGCCCTCCGCCCTGGGCCAGTACGCATACTTCGCGGACTTTGGTTGGATGTACGACGATGGACCACCACCTCAGTACATCTTTCGTAACGTTGACTGCTCCCGGGCGCACCAGGGCGGCTGCTGGGGGCATCGGAACAACATCTTGTCCAGCCCCCTGACCGGCTGGTTCGGTTGCCCGAAGGAAGAACTGGTCACCGGGACCGGATTCGCCGCACACACAAAATACGGACCCTCGCTGACGCAGATTTTCGAGGTGACTTGCGCGTCCTCGAGTGTGGCGGCGACGTTCACGTGGCACCACGCGGTGACGTACTTGAAGATCCCCGTCTCGGAGTTGGGTCTCTCGCGCTGACGCGCGCTCAGTGATCCCTAGCGGTTACTGATCAGTACGAATTCTCGCGGTCGAGGTCGACCGGGGGAAACCCAAGAGTGCTACTCTGCGCGTATGCCGCATCGGCGCCGGCGAGTACAAAGGGCCCTCAGGGGTCTCGCGGTGTCCGGATGTGAGTTGGGCTCGGTGGTGGTTGTGGACTCGGCTACGACCACCACCCGAGCGCCCTCTTCAGCGAGCTCACTCGAGCATCATTTCATTGTTGACGAGACCTCAATCGCAGTTCGTCTTCACTGTGTTGAACCTCGCCGCCACGCATTGAAAGTGCGACACGATCGCGTTGGTGATGTCGCTTCGCGCGTTCACTTTGGTTACTACCGCTCCCCTGGGTGGCGAGCCGACGGGCCTGGCTCATGACTCAACGCTCCGTCGCGGTGGCGACGGAGTACACCGACAACCTCCTCGTCGCGACCCTGCTGGGTGCGGGGCGGCGCACGCCGCACAAAGTGGCGGTGCGTCACGTGGGGGGCGACATGACGTACGCGCATCTCGATGAACTCTCGGCGCGCATGGCGCACGCTTTAGTTGACGTGCATTCGGTTACCCGAGGTGATCGCGTCGTGGTCCAGTCACGTAAAGTTCCTGAAGTGTTAGCCCTCAACGTCGCCTGCGCGCGAGTAGGGGCGATTTTCACCCCGCTCAATGTGGCCTACACCGAACGCGAAGTGAGCGACTTGCTCGACGACGCGTCGCCGACGTTGCTGGTTCGCGATCAGGCAATGCATCACGCCACTGCGCGGGTGTCGCTCGATGAACTCGTGCGCGAATCGTCGCATTTCACCTCGCGATTCGATGATGTCGCCAGTGACGCGTCGACACCCGCTGCCCTGCTCTTCACGTCGGGCACGACGGGTCGACCCAAGGGCGCCATTTTGTCGCAGGGCAATCTCGTCTTTGGCTGCACGACACTTAACCAAGTGTGGGAGATGTCGAGTGAGGACGTTCTCGTGCACGTACTGCCGCTCTTCCACGTCCACGGACTCTTCGTGGCCGCGTACTGCGTGTTGTCCAGCGGCGCCAGTATGCGGCTTCTCGAGGGGTTCGACGTTGGCGAGGTGCTGGGGATCCTCCCGGAGTCAACGATCATGATGGGAGTGCCGACGCACTACACACGTCTGCTCGACGACGAGCGACTGAGCGCCACTACCACGACGTCGATGCGGCTCTTTATCTCGGGTTCGGCGCCCATGTTGCGGACCACTCACGAGGATTTCTACTCCCGCACCGGGCACCGTCTCCTCGAACGCTACGGGATGACCGAAACCGGGATGATCACTTCCAACCCGTTGCGTGGTGAACGCCGCATTGGCACGGTGGGCCCCGCCCTGCCGGGCGTGGAGGTGCGCGTGAGCGGGGGATCACCGGGTGTGGTGGAGGTGCGCGGACCCAACGTCTTCGCCGAGTACTGGCGCCGCCCAGAATTACGTCAGTCGGAGTTCACTCCGGATGGATTCTTCATCACCGGTGACCTTGGGATCCTCGACGACGACGGGTATTTGGAGATCGTGGGGCGAACGAAAGATCTGATTATCACTGGTGGTCTGAACGTCTATCCCAAGGAACTCGAGTTAATCCTCGACACTTTTCCGGGCGTGCTCGAGTCAGCCGTGGTGGGTGCACCCGACGCCGATTTCGGTGAAGCCGTGAGTGCCTTCGTCGTCGCCCGACCGGGCGAGCGCGTCGAGGTGGAGGACTTGCGCCTGCGATCCCGTGCGGAGATGGCGTCGTTTAAGGTCCCCAAACATTTTCTGGTGGTCCCCTCCTTGCCGCGCAACGCCATGGGCAAGGTGCAAAAGACTGAACTGCGTCGTGCCCTCGTCGAGCGACTAACTCGCTCGAGCCCCTAGTCCTGAGCGGGAGCGGGAGCGGGAACGCGGCGTGGTGTGACGAGCACGTCGTGGGCCGCGAGTTCGAGCGTGACGCGGGTGCCGACCTCGAAGCGGTCCGATTCACTCGAGCGCACGTCGGTCTTGATGACCACGTCGGCGAATCCGACCTCGAGACGGGTCGTCGCCCCGAGGAAATTGCGATGCTGGACCACACCGGCCCCCATGGTGTCGGGGTGAACGACGATGTCCTCGGGGCGCAACAGGGCGTCGAGAGCAATCACCTCCTGAGCGGGTGCCGAACCCCGGATGGCGACACTGCGATCAAACAAGATGATCGCGGAACCCCGACGGTCAACGGGTACCCGGCTCGAGACGCCGACGAACTCCGCGACGAAGGCGCTGGCGGGGTGGGCGTAGAGTTCGGCGGGGGTGGCGATCTGCTCCACGCGGCCCCGATTCATCACGCAGACCCGGTCGGCCATGGAGAGCGCCTCCTCCTGGTCGTGGGTCACGAACAGCGTGGTGATGGTGAGGCGTTGTTGCAGGGCGCGGATCTGGTCGCGCAGTTCCGCGCGGACCTTCGCGTCCAGGGCGGAGAGAGGTTCGTCGAGTAGAAGGACGCGTGGCTCGATCGCTAGGGCGCGCGCCAGCGCCACCCGTTGCTGTTGACCACCCGAGAGTTGGTGCGGGTATTTCGTGGTGTGCTCGGCCAGGCCGACGAGCTCGAGGAGGTCGTTCGCGCGCTGGCGTCGCGATGCACCCTTCTGGCGCCGAAGGCGTAGACCAAAGGCGACGTTGTCGCGTGCCGACATGTTCGGGAAGAGCGAGTAGCTCTGAAAGACCATCCCCATGTCGCGTTTCTGCGCGGGGATGCGAGACACGTCGACGCCGTCGACGAGAATCTGCCCGGTGTCCGGTCGATCGAAGCCGGCCACCATGCGCAGAGCGGTGGTCTTGCCGCACCCCGAGGGGCCGAGGAGGGCCACGAACTCCCCGGGTTGGACATTGAGTGAGAAGTGATCCAGGGCTCGCGTCGCCCCGTAGGTCCGCGAGAGTCCTTCGAGTGAGAGCGGTGCACCCAATTGCACCGGGGTACGAGTGGCGGTGTCGCCCGGGGTGGCGAGTAGGTCGTCGGTGGTCAACGTAGTTATCCTTTGGCGCGTCGGTGAGTTCGATCGAGAGAGACGATGATGGTCAAAACCAACCACATCGCGATGAGAAACATCATCGCGACGGCGGTGACCACGTGGGGGTTGGTCGAGGAGGAGTTGTAGATCCACACGGGCACCGTGGTCCAGAGATCCAGTTGCGCCATCGTGAATTCTCCAAAGACCAGCGCCAGAGTGAGTACCGAGGCGGACAAGAGCGCCGACCGCAGGTTGGGGATCAGTACGCGCCACATCGTGGCGATCCACCCCGCGCCCAGTGAACGTGACGCCTCGACCAGTATCTTCAGATCCAAGGCTCCGAGACCCGAGTCCAGTGAGCGATAGACGAAGGGCATCGCGAGTACCACGTAGACCGCGGCCAACAGGTAGGGCGAGGAGGAGATCCACTGGTACGGCCGCGCGGCCTGCAAGACGCCCAGAATGAGGACGATGGGGGGGATCACGATCGGCAAGATGGTGATGACCTCCATTACCCGGCGAAAGCGTGGCAGGCGTAGGTGCACGTAGATCACCGTGGGAACCATCAACAGCATCTCGATGACCAGCGTCACTATGGAGAGTCGAAAGGATAGGCCGACCGCGGAGGCGAATCCGGGTTGCGCCGTGATCTGGGTGAGCGGCGAGAATGAGAACTGTCCTTGGATATTCTGTAGCGAGAAATCCAGCGCGGCGTAAATGGGCACGATGAAGTACAGGGCCACGATGAGCAAAATAGCGCCGCGTCCCCAGCGCGGACGTCGTCGTACGCGCGTGCTCGCGCGGGGGGGAGCGGAGTGCGCCGGAGCGAGCGCGTCGGTGAGGAAGAAATCTCCGATCTCGGCCTGGGTCATGGTCGCAGCCACCGTGACGTTCGCCGTTGCAAGAGGGCGTAGCCAACGACCGAGAGCAACAAGATCACGATCATGCCGAGGCCGAGGGCGTAGCCGACGTTCTCCTGACCCGAGATGACGTTGCCTTGAAGGATCGAACCGATCTGGATCGGCGTGAGGGCAATGGTGCCCCCCGTGAGGGCCTCGGTGGTGGCGTACGCGGAGAAGCCGCTGCCGAAGAGGAGGAACATCGAACCCAGAACCGGTGGTGTCAAGACGGGCAGGCCGACGTGTCTCCAGTACTGCCACTTCGAGGCTCCGAGATTGGCGGCGGCCTCGCGCCACTGCTCGCGAAGACCGTTGAGCGCGGGGGTGATAACGAGCACCATCAGGGGAACCTGAAAGTACATGTAGACCAGCGCGACGCCGGTGAACTTGTACAAGGTCCAGCCGTGGTTGTAGGGATTGAGATTCACCCGTGCCAGCCACTCGGTCGCGATTCCCGCGGGTCCGAGGGAGGCGACGAACATGAAGGCGAGGTTGACGCCGCCGAAGTTGGCGAGCACGCCCGAGGCGGCGGCGACAATGCGTTTGAACAGTTCGTGATTCGACTGAGCGATGGCGTAGGCGATGACGGTGCCGACGACGCCCGGAATGAGCGCGGTGACGAAGGCGAGCTTGAGGCTCGTCTCGAAACCCAGCAGGTACTGTCCCCCGCTGGTGATGACCTTGATGTTGTGCATCGTGAGCTGACCGGACCGCGTCTGGAAGGCCAAGGTCGCGATGATGTAGGTGGGTATGCCGAGCCCGATGATCACGTAGATCAAGAACGGCAGCACCGGGGCGACTGTGCGCAGCGTGCGCAGGTACGAGCCCCGGGAGGAGATGGCGCGTCCCTCGACACCGCGAAGGGAGGGCGCGGTGTCGAGTGACGAAGTGAACGCCATGGTGTGTCGCCTACCGGATCAACCGGCGGCCCCAACCTCTGAAGCCCAGTTGGCGCCGACGATCGTCTTCGCCTTCGCGAGCTGTGCGAGGGTGGGGTACAGGGTCGCGCCCTTGGGCGCGGGGGGCAACAACTTGAGGTACGACTTGTTGACGGTGCCGGCCTTGGTCATTGCCGTCAACTCAATCGGACGGGCGTAGCCCTGCAGGAACAGGTTCTGGCCAACGGTGGAGTACAGGTACTCCTCCCACAGACGAGCCGCCGCGGGGTGTGGAGCATCGGCGGGAATGGCCTGGCTGTAGTACGCGGCGTAGCTCACGTCGGTGGGGATGTTCACCTTCCAGGTCTTGAGGTTCGCCTGGATTCCGTTCTGCAGGTAGTCCCACCAGATCAAGATCGGGGTGGTACCCGACACGGCCGTCGCGGCACTGCCGCCGGGAACGAAGTTGCCAATCTTGTTCAGGTTCGCGAAGAACTTGATGCCAGGCTCGATGTTGTTGAACGAGCCACCGTTGGCGAGCGCCGCAGCGAACACTGCGCCGAACGCGGCACCGGCTTGGGTGGGGTCACCGTTGATGCCGACCTCGTTCTTGTACATCGGGTTGGTCAATTGGGCAAAGGACGTCGGGCACTTCGTGACCTTGGCGGTGTTGCAGCCAATCGAGACGTACCCGCCGTAGTCGTCGAACCAGCGGCCCGTCGGGCTCTTGGTGGCGGCCGGAATCGAATTCCACGTCTGAACCTTGTAGGGGGCGAGCAATTTGGCGTTCTCCACGGCGTAGCTCGTACCCATGTCCAAGACGTCAGGCGCAGCCGCACGACCCTTGTCGTTGATGACCGCGGTGATCTCGTCCTGACTCGAACCATTGGGGTTCTCGTCGTTGATCTTGATGCCGTACTTCGCCGTGAAGTCCTTCATGATGGTGCCGTAGTTGGCCCATCCCTGCAGGGGAAGGGTGATCACGTTGATCGAGCCCTCCGCCTTGGCCGCCGCCACGAGGGCCGCCATGCCCTTGGCTCCTGACACGGACTGCACCGTTGACCAATTGGTCGTTGACGACGCGCCAGCCGAGCTGCCGGTGATCGTGATGCCGACCGCCAGAGAGCTCAACACACCAGCGGCCGCAGCCACCTTCAGTTTGTTCAACACTCGTAATCCTCCTGAATTTGAGCACCCGTGTGGTAACTCACCGCGAACAGTAGAGAAGCAGAGTTATCGTGAGGCGACGCGCACTCACGTATTGCGTGACGGTTCGTCCTACGCATCGAAAATCTTTCGTTCCTCAGAGTGAACGCTCAGTGACGATCACCTTAAGCAGTTGCGATACCGACTCGATGACGACGTCGGCGCCGTGTTGGCGCAGGCGATCCTCACCATCGGTGCCGGTCAGTACTCCGATGCGACGACCCGCTCCCGCGCGTACTCCCGCCACCATGTCCGACGCAGTGTCGCCGACGACCGCGACGTTGGACATAGCCGTGACGCGAGCGCGCATCGCACACGCCAGCACCATGTCCGGCGCCGGGCGTCCGCGCCCGGCGGCGGCCGGGGCCCCCCCGCTCTCCCCCCCCTCGCCCCCCCCCCGGTGGGCGCGCCGCCACTCGCGGGGGGCGGGGGGGCATCCCGGGGGGAGGGCCCCGCGGATCCCCGCGCGCCCC